>Ga0255767_1001120_pt1 | contig 24181 bp, 22 predicted proteins | sample 071ome_24_FD_179967 | JGI IMG/M metagenome (GOLD analysis project Ga0255767, IMG submission 179967) | Coastal salt marsh microbial communities from the Groves Creek Marsh, Skidaway Island, Georgia - 071402CT metaG (version 2) | ecosystem: Environmental > Aquatic > Marine > Intertidal zone > Salt...
TCAACGAGAGCGCTAGTGACTAGCGCGGGTCATCAGTGACCTTCCGACAATCTAAGCTACGATTGTACAGAGCGTTTTCGATCCTCGTATTGCTGTTTAGTTAGCTTTTCTTGCTTCGACTCTCTCTCGTTGACTAAGTGCTCTCTAATTGTTTCTGGGGCAAAAAGCATGAAGATCATGAAAGCCGACACTTCCAGCCAGTGCCAATTAGCTCTACCTACATCCATTTTCCGGTCTTGATTTCTAAGATGAGCGCTAACATAAATAATCACGTGACTCACCAGTCCATAAACGATTCCAACGGTCGCTATGGAAATTGCTTCCCGGTTAATTCCACCAATCCGGTACCAAATAATTAACGTCAAAACTAAGCACAGAATAGAAGCAAGCAATACTGATTCACTGAGCTTCTGCGGCGAGATCTTAGATCTAAGCGATATTTGAATCGCAAAAACAGAGCAAAATACGAATAGCGCTTCGTTAGAAATGAATTTATTAATTCCAGCTGCCCCTGCCATGGCAAAGAAGACCGTCCCTGTGAAGACCATCATGAACAGCAAATATGCCCTCAAGGAGAGGTGCACTTGAGTTTGAACCTCTGGTGACTCTTTTACGGCAAAGTACCCTAACGCTGAAAAACCCCCGCCATAGAGCACGCACACGAAGCTAAACGACATCGCAGCCCCCAACTCCCTCGGATCTTGCAAGTTCGCCGCCATTCCAGTTATGCCAACGCAGCAAGCAATAAGCCCCAAAGGTACTCCCAGCGAAAGATAAACACTTGACCAATGAAGCACCCTGCACATTAGCGAAAGCGCGAGGTGTGCTGCTGCTAAGGGTATTGCCACTAACAACAAAGGCAGTGGGGTAAATAATTGCCCAAATGAAATATCTGACGACACGTAAAAAACAAGCGCGAGCGCGAATAGGATCGTTATTATTACGCTCCGAAATAAAGGTGTTAACACCACTATCTCTCCTTGTCCCTGCATTTGAACAGCCTGAAATCTCGTCAATTATCTAGATTCTGAGAAGTCCAGATAAATACTTTGTTATAGCGCGTCAAGACCACTTACTTTTCGTTGACTGATCTACCACACCAAACCTGATCCTTCCGTTTACAAACAGAAAATTAGGTTGAACTTAGCGACAATGCAAACTCACCCCTTATCCACTTTTTATAGCCGCGCGTGATGATTGAGGCAGAACTCGACTGTTGCAGCGCTTAGGCTGCTCGTCGATCAACACGCAAACCAGCCAGACGCTGCATTACTACCGACGGAGGTCGAACAGAGTTCCAGTATTGCTCAAGATCTCAACTGCATCTTCTTGTCGTCGAAATTCGCTACAAGTGTGTATGTCCTTGCCGGATGCCGGAAGTTCGCGGGCTGCCGAAAATCCGGTTACAGTCGGGGAAATCATCAAGGAATCTAATCAATGCTCAATTCTGACTTTACGCTCAGTCAAGCCATGTACGAGTGTCGGGCCATGCGGCGACTCAAAGCTGATCCTGTCAGTGACGAAGTCTTGATCGATCTCATTGACGCCGCAAACCAGGCAGCCAGTGGCAGCAACGCCCAAATGGCGAGGTGGATTGCAGTGAAGGATCCAGCTCAAAAGAGAAAACTTGCCGATCTCAACCGGCTTCACGGAGAACCCTATATCGCAGCAGACAGGGCGAACCCGAGAGACGACAAACAGCGCCGATTACTCGACGCGGTCATCTGGCAGATGGACCACATGCATGAGATACCTGCGCTCATTGTTGCCTGTTATGACTATGAAACCAGAGTTGACGGGCCCGAGATTTACCGGAAAGCGGGATCAGTTTGGCCAGGAATTCAGAATCTATTGTTAACCGCTCGCGCCATGGGCCTTGGGGCGACACCGACGACTTTGGCCCTGCGCGACCAAGACATGGTCCGAGACGCTCTTGGGCTTCCGGAAAGTTTTGCAGCGCTGTGTTTGCTTCCCGTTGGCTATCCCATGGGACGATTTGGGCCTGTGACGCGCAAGCCAGTTGAGACCATTATGCGATTTGACCGCTGGTCATAACGTCACGCTTGGGCCTACCGAGTGACACCAGAACTTTGTAGAACCATTCCGTCATAGCGGCCTGATGGAAAAGATGACGAACATGAACTGACTGACGTGGACATAGGGTTTAACAATCCCGACCACTTCAGCTCCCCCATTAGTGAACGGTCAACTGTGAGCATCACGTCCAGGTCGAACCCTTGCCATGTTGAACGACGCTTACTGATCAATCTGATGAAAATACGGTTCTAGGGCGGCGCCGAGGCCCTTACTATTGAGTGGTTTGGTGAGTACATCAGCAAAGCCTGCCTGAAGGAAAACTTCCCGTGCGGCCTCGTCTGCGTTCGCGGTAAAAGCAATGACAGGTAACGATAAGTCTCTTTGAATCCACTCGAGCAATTCGAGCCCTGTATGTTCGGGCATTTGGATATCGGTAATCACAAGATCGAAAGCGCGACTTTTCACCAGCTCAAATCCAATCTTTGCTGATTCTGCCATCATCAAATCGACCGGCATTTTCGCAAGCATCGCCTTCATCACCACCCTATTGAGCGATGTATCTTCAACATACAGAATCCGAAGCAACCCTGCTTGCGAGTCATCTGCCGTTGATGCCTCTTTGATCACCGCTTTTTCAACCAACCGATCGCTTAAAGGCTCGCCCTTGGCTGCTTCTGGTTGTTCAACCTTTGCCTCGTCTGCGAGTTCTGTGGAGGCCTCTCCCGCAGTCTCTTCTGCAACCTTCTCAGACTCGATGCCAGCCAACATTAAGTCATCCGGCTGCTCATCTCGCTTCTCAGCCTCTTGGGAAGTGCTGGAGGGGGATTCTGCGGCCTCACGCGTTTGCACGAATTGCAGCCCAAAGGTAAACCGCGACCCTTCACCAAGCGTCGATTGAATGTCCAGCCGACTATCTAAGGCGTTCAAAATACGATTGACAATGCCGATACCGAGGCCAGTCCCCGTCTGGTAGCCCGTAGAGAACTGCTGCTCCCGGGAAAAAGGCTCATGGATCTTCTCGAGAAAGGACTCGCTCATACCGATGCCTGTGTCCTTAACCGTGACATCCAGCCGTCCACCATGCTCGCTTTCCTCGAAATCGAACATCACTTTCACGTCGCCCTGTTCGGTATATTTGCGGGCGTTGCTCAGAAGATTATTCAGCACCTGCATGAGTTTGGCCTCATCACCAAGCACCGACCGATGGGTTTCCCCAAATTGCTCGACTTCGAATCGCACAGGCGTGTCACGAAACATCACTTGACCAATCCGATCGACTCGATCGATTAGATCGCTTAGCGAGAACCAACCGAGTTCAAGTTCAATCCCCTTAACCTCTGCTTTTTGAAATTCCAACAGTTGATTGATGAGATCCAGCAATGCTTCTGACGACTCAATGCCTATACCAACAAAACCATGAATGTCAGGATCATCTGCTTGTGTGGACATAGAGACCAAGTCGAGAGACGCGATGATGCTGTGAAGGGGCGTGCGCAACTCATGGGATACGTTGGCAATGAATTCATCCTTGGCCGCAAGCGCGCGCTCAAGGTCTTCGGTCCTCTCTTCAACCTTGGATTCTAGACTCGCCAATAACTGCCGATTGTCCTCGGCTCGAGCAGCCAATTGATCGCGGAGGTCGTCAAGGACACCGGTCAACTGTTGCAGCTCATCCTTCTCGCGCAATGAATCACTTTTATCTGTCGGGTTGTCATTCGCCGAATTTTGCGTTGCTCCTATATTGACGGCCGTGCTGATCGCTTCCTGAACAGGCCGAATCACCCGACGACTGACGGTAAAAAAAAGGAGCAATTGTGTAATCAGCAGTGCGCCGAACACCACGTACAGCGGAAGATTGATATCGCGAAGCCTCGCTTCGAAAGCACGCCTTTCATAGCCAGCGAGCACCACACCGCTCGCACCTTCGCTCGTAAAGTCAACTTCCGAAAAAAACAGACGACCAGTGCTCAAGTCATCAACAATGCGCTCCGCGTGAGACTCAGGGAACACCGCAAACGGAGCTTCGCTGGAGCGGTCGCCAAGGTAAATAGCCACGACCGAAATCCCGCTTGCTTGGCCTAGGTAGTCATTAATATCCGATAGAAGATTGAGCCGTTCGAGTTCTAAGGCCGCAACCACTCGAATCGCTACTGCTTGCGCCGCGCCATCAAGCTCACCTTGGATGCTTTCAGTGAGCGACTGTTTTTGCCTCTCTGGAACGATCCATAACAGGATCAGTGCGGTGATCGCCGCGGCAATAATGCCCGGGAGGGTCACTCTAGTAGCGATGGAGCGGAAGTTCATAGAGGGCTGGTGTCTACGCCTAGATTATCGACGGACTCGGACCATATCACACCGGCGGCACCTGGCGTGGCTCTGACAAATTGAAGAATCTCCTCAGTCGAACCGAGGAATCTTGGCGGATCCGCTCGGCCGCCAAAGGCCAGCCTTAACCAGTGCCGCTGGAAAGCAGATGCATCTCTTAGACCCAGTACGGTCGATAGTTCATCAAGGACACCAGAAGCTTTCGAAGGTAGCACCAAATCGATATTGGATCCATCTTCCCAACGAACCTGACGCCCCATTAACACCGAACGAGGATTCGGGAGAGAGCTGCGCGATGCTGCCTGTGGGCCTGTCTCACTCTGATGGACAATCATGACCCATTGCCCGTCAGCCTTCGCAGTCAGGGGCGAGAGTGCCGTTGCGGCGAATGCCAGCAGCGCCAATAGGCTTAATTTTTGAATGGTTGCAAATCGCACAGACTTAGATTCCGAACGCTACTTGAACCCTGAAGGTCGTCCCATTGACCGCTCTGCTGTGACGATCAACGTCTTGGTGAGCGTACTCAAACTTCGCCGACGCTCGTGTGCCGAGAAGCCATTCAATTCCTACCCCTGCTTTTTTGTTGTGCCCGCCCGCAAAATGAAACTCGCTGCGATCTACCTTTAGAACATCACCGAAGACGTATGGCTTGATCGTCCCTGACAGCGGGAAAGCGAGGCGCTGGTAGGCTGTCCAACTGGTTTCTGAGCCTTCGCTTCGAAACAAGAACACCTCGGTCATAGATTCGATATTCCTGCCCTGAAATACTGCCGAAGTCGCGAACGCATCATAGGCTAAGTCTTCTGGACCCATATGACCCATCATCCCGCCGTGATGGTCTGAGCCGTGAGATGGGTCAGAAAAGTGATCAATCAGCGTATCTTTGTATAGTGAGGCTCTTACCTTTAATTCATCGGTTGGCCAGAAACCTGCTGACAGAGTCAAGCTTTGAACGCCTGATGGAAAGATATCGTTATGTGCCGATTGCCCGGACCCTAAAACCACATCATAGAAGGCGCGTTTCGCCCCTAGGTTTTCTCCAGACAGACGCAATCCCACCTCGTGGACCGGCACAAACTCGCGGAAAGAATAAGGCCGATCGATAGTCGGAAAAAAAAGTCGACCATGGTGGTAAGCGTCATTCCACTCATTAACCGGTGTATGCATCTTGCCAAAGCTCATCCAGTGATTAGCGGAGAGCTCATAACGCAATCGAAGCCGCTCCACTTTCACCGTGTCCGACCGGTAACGTTTTGGCTGATAAGAGATTTCGCTCAGTATCGACCACTTAGAACTAAAGCGCCCGGTTATGAACAGCGCCGATTCACCCAGCATCACATCCTCGGCAAACAGCTCGTCCTCACCAGCGGCGGCCTCAAAGTGCCCGAACACCCGAGCATTCCACTCACCCGCGCTCATCCCGTAAGCCACCTGACTCAGGCAAAACAGCGCCATTGCGGCTAATCCACAGGTCGAGCGAGCAAAACGATCAAGAAATTGCCGATCACCCACGTGAACATTCATTGCAAAAAGGGGTTTCATCATAATTATCTAACTGGATTTGAACGCTTAGATCAGCGCAATCATGAACAGACTTAGTCCATGGGCTCTGCGCTCCATGGTACCTATCAATCGAAGACTCTAAAAATTGATTCCCGTCGTAGCAGCACACTGAGTTAGCCGCTTCAACCACGGTCCTTGTATCACTCTGACTACCGAGCAACACGGCTGCCCTAATTTTAATCTCAAAAGTGAATATGATCAAAAAGATTAGATCAAGCGATGAGTCTCAAAAGCACGCTCACGTGCGCCCCTGGGTATTGGTTTGAAACGATCAAATCACCTCTGCAATGAGCCTTGTTCCCAAGGGTTAAGGTGAGTTTCCTGTGAGGAATTTTGCACAAGCATCGAGCCCATGACTTCCCAAGTGGCAGCAACTTCAAGCTAACCTTCGCCGGCTCACGCTCGTGTATGATCTTTGGATGCCTAAGAGGAAGGATGTATGACAGCCAAACTGCCATTAGAAAATATGAACGTCTTAGTCACCGGCGGCGGGAGCGGGATTGGGCTTGCTTGTGCAGCATCCTTTTATCGCGACGGTGCTAACGTCACACTGATGGGACGGTCCGAGCAACGCCTTGCCGAGGCCCGAGCTGCGCTCGAGGCAATCGATGTTCCTGGCAAGGTATCGATTGTCTCGGGTGATGTGGCAAATGAGACTGATGTCGAGCAAGCGGTTGATTCCGCAAGGCTTGGCGGCTCACTCGATATTTTGGTGGCCAGTGCCGGGAGGGGGGCGTTGTCCCCAGTTACGGCCACCGACGCGGGTGAGTGGAATGACGTACTGGCAACGAATCTGAACGGCACATTCTACAGCTTTAAACACGCCGCCAGGCACATGCCGAATGGAGGCGCCATGTGCGCCATTTCATCGATTGCTGGTGTGCGCACGCACCGATTGATGAGCACTTATTGCGTCAGCAAAGCGGGTATCGACATGTTAGTCAAAAATACCGCCGACGAGCTTGGCCATCAGGGCATCCGTGTCAATAGCGTATGCCCAGGACTCGTGGAAACAGAGCTGGCAAGTGCATTACTGGAAACGCCGCCCGTCTTGGAAGACTACTTGAACTGTATGCCCATCAAGCGTCATGGGACAGTCAACGACATCGCGTCTGCGGTCCGTTTTCTTTGCGGTCCTGAATCATCCTGGATAACAGGCGTCATACTCAGTGTTGATGGCGGCCACCACCTGCGCCGGGGGCCCGACCTGACTCCTTTCGTGCCTGGCAGCGAGGGCTGACCTCAAGTAGCAGATCCTCCGGCGTCGATTCGGTAGGTCTCCATCGCGGTTCGATAGAACAGCTGGTCCCGCTCATCAGTTGAGAAGTCCTGCACTAATTTCTTAAAGGCGTTCCAAAGCACTCTGTAGGAGCAACTCTGCCGGTCAACCGGAAAATTACTTTCGAACATACAGCGCTCAACTCCAAAAAGCTCAATCGCTGTCAAGTAATACTGGCGAGTGAGCGCAACCAACTCATCGGAAGTTGGCGGCTGGGCACGCTTATGCAAACCAAAGCCATTGACGGGCATTACGAGCCCACCGAGCTTCACCTTCACGTTCTCGAGTTGGCTGAGCATACTAACTGACCGCCTCCAGTCCTCAAAAACCTGCGTCGCCTGCCCCGCATAGGGGCCGATTCCGAGGGGTCCACCGAAGTGGTCCAAAACGATATTTGCCTCTGGAAAGGCGGATGCCAAATCGGTGAGCTCATCAATTTGGTGGTGGTAGAGCCAAGCGTCAAAGGACCATCCTTGGTCTACCAAAACCTTAAACCCACGACGAAATTCCGGACTCGCTAACATCCCTTCAAAAGGGTCGCTGTGCGAGTTTCGTATCGCGCTGTCTGCATGCCAACCAGCAGCGTGACGGATCCCTCTGAATCGTTCGCTGGCGCCAGCGTGGCTTGCTAACACTCTCTCAATCTGCGGAGACATTAAGTCAGCAAAACTGACGATAGCGGACGCGATTCTCGGTTCACCATAACGACCGGACGCTGACATAGCAGCAATGCCGTTGACAAACTCGGTCTCACCGACCGGCTTGAAAGCCTCGTCTCCTGTTGCTCGGTACATGCTCGCGCATTCAACAAAAACGGTGTGCTCAACGCGATGACCGTCATTCACATCGATTAAAAACTCGTCCAACAAATATCGGTGTGTCGGATGATCCCAAAGATGGTGGTGTGGATCACATATCCGCTGGTTTGGGTCGACCACTGGCTCAATGACCTGATCGAGCCAAGATTGATTTTGATACCCCATAGCACCCCCCTATAAGTCGACTTGCAGCTTATCGACTGATTTCGATACCCTGCAACTAATGGTGCAAATCGCCCTTATCGATTACACCTTTCAATGTGTGTCACCAGTACCTCTAAAACACCCGAGTCCTTGTTATGACCTTTGATACTCACGTTGTGCACACCGACCTCAACTACCTGATCCCAGATGGTTTCGAGAGCGCCCCTCAATCTGTGGCTGTTCGAAACGCAAGGCGGATGCCCAAGGAATCCTGGCAAACGCTTGGTTTTGAGTTGTTCCACTTCCCGTCGGTGGTGAAGAATTGGGACGATGATCATGCCATTGCTCAGCTGCACTACAAGGAACTTGTCGAATTCGCCATCGAACAAACGGGCGCCGATGTAGCCACCATCTCAGGGCACATCAAACGCAATCCCGGAGAAGCGGCAAAGCATGAAGACCTTGGTCCGATTACCTTCGTTCATTCAGACTTCGCGCCCAGCTACCGCCAAGTGATTATCGACCGTCATGCGGAGCCTGACTCCCTCCCAGACCTGGTGATGGGCCAAAAGAAAGCGTCGAGCGAGCACCCCGATTTAAGCCAAGCATCCCGCATATTGATTCTGCAATTTTGGCGGAATTTAGGACCAGAGAAGATGGATCTGCCCATCGCATTCTGCAATCCCGCTAGTATCGATACCGCATCGCTTCGTTTTTTGCCGGTCGAAGACTACGCGGGATCAGGGACCTTTTTTGAGACCATTGGAGTCGAATCCAATAACGTGGAAAACCATGATTGGCGTTACTTCCCGGAGATGAATCAAGACGAAATGGTGGTATTCAGAACCTTTGATACAGCGCGTCAGGCCGAGGATCTACCAGACTGGACTCCACATTCAGCGTTTCGAGACCCAGCGGTAGCACTTGGGGCGCCGGCTCGTTCATCCATAGAATGCCGAGTTCATTGCTTCTTTTTCGATGAGTAATCTTCTTTTAAGAGACACCCACCGCTGGCTTGGACTGATTGCGGGTGTGCAGCTTCTGCTCTGGACAGTCAGCGGCCTCTATTTCACCCTGATTCCCATTGAGACCATTCGTGGGAATCATCTCCTGGTTGACCAGCCAGACCCAGCATTGCTTGTGAACACCAACCTCATCAGTGCCAGCGATTTAGTCCAGCAACATGAAGGTCTCGCATCGCTCACCATTAATGATATTCGTTTAACTCAGCGGCTAGGCCGATTGGTTTACGTGGCAGAAGACGCAGCTTTTGATGGGCAAACAGGGGAATCACTGGCACCACTCTCAAAAGAAGAAGCCATCCATATCGTTCGCGCACGCACCCGCCTTGAACCCATCAGCGCAATGAAACTCCTCGAGACAGCGCCCGATCACGAATTTAGAGGCGGTCCTTTACCTGTCTGGCAAGTACAAACCGACGTAGAAAATGCCCGATTTTATGTTGAGCCTATGAGTGGCCGGATAAGAGCAGTAAGAACCGATGCCTGGCGATGGTTCGATTTCTTATGGTCTCTTCACATCATGGATTACGAAACCCGAGACAATTTCAATCACCTCCTCATCCAGTTTCTTTCCGCGTTGGGTCTGCTTACTGTACTAAGTGGCCTAGCATTATTTGTCACTACCGAAATTCGCAAGCGAGAGAGGATTCGTTCAAAGAATTGAACACGCCCGTTGCAACCCATGGATACCTGGTTGAGCCAACAATTCAGCAGACGAGCGTCCTAAGACCTTGCGTTCGCCAAAGACGGTATTGACTGGGACAGCAGTGGTACCCATCGAGCGACTCCATCACTAAGTGCCACTCGCACAGACTGAAATTACAGTTGTCCAAACGCAACCTTCGGCTCAAAGGCTTGGAGGCTTGGAGGCTTAGAGGCTTAGAGGCTTAGAGGCTTAGAGGCTTAGAGGCTTAGCAGTATTTTCTATCGGGCGCCGAGGGGTGCTCTGAGTGAACTGACGCCCTGAGTAGACCGAGGGAACTTATAGTTACTCACCCACAGGTCGACGAACAGTAAATTCTGTGGCCGAAAGGATTTAATGCCCAGCCCAAGAGGTAGGCCTTGAAAGGCAGTTAGTCGGTCAAAACGTTGATCTACGCGCTCGCCATTCATCTCTCAGCGCGTCTCGAAATGAAGGCGCTGCTATATCAATCAATGCGTTGGCCCTTGCATCGAGTGACCGGCCTTTTAGCTCTGCAACCCCAAACTCCGTCACCACTCGATCAATATCGGTTCGAGCTGCTGTGGTTGCACTGCCAGGGGCAATCTCTGTAACGATCCTCGAAATTTCGCCTGCCTTTGCTGTCGCAGCCAACGCAACAATCGAGATACCACCTCTTGAAGCAGCCGCTCCTCTCATGAAATCCACCGAACCGCCAGTACCCGACAATTGTCGGCCGCCCACCATGTCTGCGCTGACTTGCCCTAACAAATCGACTTCAATCGCCGAGTTCACGGAGATGAAGTGTTCATGCTGCGCGATAACTCCAACTTCGTGGGTGTAATTGGCAGGTCTAAAGCAAATGGAGGGTTCATCCGCGAGGGCTTCATATAAGCCATGCGTGCCCATTGCGATTCCGGTGATGTGAAGCCCGCGGTCAATCGACTTATTGTTGCCAGTAATAACCCCCCGCTGAATGAGCGCGAGGCCCGCATCGTCAATCAAACCACCGTGCATACCAAGGTCATTGTGGTCTGCAAGCGCCCCCAAAATAGCTTGTGGTATTGCACCAATTCCAGTTTGTATACATGCGCCATCTGGGACCATTGCGGCTACTCGCTCGCCGATGGTCTTCGCCACCTCATCCGTCATTGCAGGCTTTAATTCAGGAGGTAGTGTCGCGATCTCGACCAGCGCGTCGGGCTCGTGCTCACCAAGTTCAGGCGCGCCGGCCGGTGGACGCAAGGCTGGATTCAGTTGAACCACGAGCGCCCTCGTATTACTCATCGCTGCGCTCAGAAAGTCCAAGTTGTAAAGATGACGCATGACCCCTTTGTCGTCACGCGCAGCGTGCACCAGCACAGCATCGAATGGTTCCGCGGTACCAATGTGGTCGAATACTCTCCGCATATGCATCGGCAAAAAATCGATCCTTCCCTCAGAAAAAGATGATCGAAGTGCGGGAGACATGAAAAAGGTCTCCATTCGCGCAGTAGGATGAAGGCTTGCGAAGTCCGTTCGATTCATACCCCCGATTGGGAATTGAACGTAGGTGGTGTCTTTTGAAAGCGCTGCATTGGCCAAAAGCAGGTCGAGAAGCCCTTGCGGCTCACCGGATGCCCCGGGGACGAACACTCTTTTGCTCGCGCCCATGACTGCTTCAAATTGGTTTCGACTCATATCGTCTCTACGCAGTTGTGAACCATTCTTTGCTGCTTACGCGCTTTTACTCAGATCGACGAAGCGGCGGCGCCAATCCCGGGTCCACAGCTCTTGCAACTTGCTCAGCAGGCGGCTTAAACCAACCTGGATCTGAGAATTGCCCCTTGGGCAGATCATCTCGAACTTTGACCATGGTGAACATTCCACCCATCTCTATAGGACCATAGGGGCCTTGCCCGACCACCATCGGTAGGGTGTTCTCGGGTCCCTAGTGATGGCCCATAGCCACATGCATTGCATGTTCGGCCATTCCGGCTTCCCCCATAGGCTGATAACCGGGGAGGAGTTTCGTGAGTTGCCGAGCCTCTTCCGAGACTTTAACACCGACAGGATTGGCTAGATCGTGCCCCATCGCATTCATGGTGTGGTGAGCCATGTGACAATGAAAGGCCCAGTCTCCAGGGACTGCCGTAAATTCGATATCTCGCATCTGGCCGACGCCAACAATCTCTGTTGACTCCGACCGCCACAAGGTTTCGGGCCATGCGCCATCATCTGAGCCAGTGACCTGAAACTGCACGCCATGCAGGTGGATGGGATGATTCCACATGGACAAATTCCCAATCCGAATCCTCACTCGCTCACCGGTTGCCGCGACCACTGGATCAATCGCTGGGAACACCTTGCTATTGAACGTCCATAAATCGAAATCTTGCAGCACACTAGGATCGGGACGATAGGTGCCAGGATGAAGTGCCCAGTTATGCGCGAGCAGGCAGTAGTCTCGATCCGGTGCCCGTTCTCTCGGCACTTTAGGATGAATGATGAACATCCCCATCATGCCAAACGCCATCTGAGTCATTTCGTCCGCATGAGGATGATACATGTGGGTACCATGCTGACGCAGGACAAACTCGTAAACAAAAGTCTCACCTGGCTGAATGTGTGGCTGAGACAAGCCGCCCACGCCATCCATACCACTCGGCAAGATAATTCCATGCCAATGAATTGTCGTGTGTTCAGGGAGATGGTTCGTCACGAAAATACGAACGCGATCCCCTTCTACCGCTTCAATGGTTGGCCCCGGCGTTGAGCCGTTATATCCCCAGCAGGTCGCTCGTGTTCCTGGCGCAAACTCGTGCTCGACTGGCTCAGCCACCAAATGAAATTCTTTCACATCTCCGTTCAGTCGATACGGCAGTGTCCAACCGTTCAGCGTTCGTACTTTTGGCGCGCCCGGGGCTGCGCTATCCGAAAGCAGCTCACTTTCATCCCGTGTAACAGGTGGGGTGTTTGATGCCATCCCTGCGGCACTGTAGGCGGCAAGCAAGGAGCCACCGCCCATCTTTAAAAATCCTCGTCTAGTGGCCACTGGCTGCTCCGTCGACTGTTGAAGCTTTCTTCTTTACTTGCTGTTTCTGTTTCGGCGCTCGTTCATGCGAATCCCTGTGCTGATGCGAGGAATGCTCTTCCTGAACGCCGCTTGCGGCAGGCGGATGATCGGTACCGATACCACCAACTTCGCCGCCTAATGGGTCCATCCCTTGAGGCATGCTATGTCCTGAGTGATCCTTGCCGTGTGCCTCATGCTCGATCTGATGGCTGCTCCCTGACATACCGTGACCCGAGTGATCCGCATCGTATTGGTCATGTCCCATCTCATGGCTGCCCTCGGACATATCGTGACCTGAGTGGTCCATCTCATGACCACCATGACTGATTTCATAACCGGAATGAGCCGTACCGTGTCCATCATGACCCTTCTGATGGCTGCTCCTGGACATATCGTCACCTGAGTGGTCCATCTCATGACCACCATGACTTATTCCATAGCCTGAATGATCCGAACCGTGTCCATCATGACCCATCTGATGGCCGCTCCCAGACATATCGTGACCTGAGCGGTCCATCCCATGCGCTCCGTGGTGGTCATGGCCCTTTTCTGCTGCCTGCGATCCGGTCGCCCCACCAGGCAAAAATTGCTGCCATACCAACTCGTCTGCTTCGCGGAGCAACAATCCCTTCTGGTGACTCAGACTGGCCTGATCCAGCCAGTAACGCTCGGTTGCGTCAAGCAGCTCATGCAACTGCTCAAGCAGCGTTAATTTCACTTCCGCAAGCTCAAACACATCAATCAGCATGTAGCTCTCTTCTCTCTGCCTGAGGGCAAGACGCTTCCGCTGCAAGGGAAGAATTTGATGCTCCAATCGCCTCAAGACTGCTGCTTCGGCGTCCAGTTGGTCTGCCAACCGACCTATTCCGAACTCGATATCCCGCTCTAGCAGTGCGACCTGTTGGCGAGCCCCTTGCGCGCGCTTGCTCATCGAGGCCAAGGCATCCGATTGCGTATCAAAAGTAGGGAGTTCCACTTCAATTTTCGGCCCTTTCTGGGTCCCATCTTCTTTTTCGACCTCAATGGTCATTCCCAATCCTGGTAACCAGCGAGCCCACCGCAGGCGATCCCTCAAGTTGTCAGCGATGGGAATCTGTGTCGCGACGGATCTTAAATGCTTGTTTGCTGCGCGCGCCGCCTCGAACGCGGCTGTGTGTTCTAGAGGTGCGTGTTCAGCAGTACTCCAAATCGGCACGGACAGTTCGGAAAAGACAGCGTAAGGTGTGCCGAGCAGCTGCCCGAGTTCGGATTTTGCGCTGTTGGCCTCCGAGCGAGCTAAACCTAGTTCATTCTGGGCAGTGAAATACGCTTGAAGTCTCGCTTGATGCTCCACCTCAGTAATATTTCCAGCTTCAAGGTAGTCAGCTGACAGCGCAGCCAATGCCCCTAAAAACGTGGTCTGATATTGTCTCAGTTCGAACCTTGCTTCCGACACCCCGGCAAGAACCCATGCTTTCTCGAGTCTGACTAGGCCTTCGAACAAGTCGAGCTCTACTTGCGCTCGCGCCTTTGTAAGTTCATGTTCGAGCGCCCGATTCGCCGCTGGAACACTCACCAAGTCAATCAGCGAAAAACCTACTTCAAACAGTCGTTTCACTGAATCGCCCACGCCAGTAAAGCGACCCAACGCCAGCGTAGGATTCGAATAGCCCCCCTCGTTTTGATTGATGTCGCTGAGCGTGATCTCGTAAGCCAGAAGCCGGTCTTGAACGATTGGAGAATGATCCAAAAACACAGACCTTGCCTCGGCTAGCGTCGATGGAATCGATGCTGCGGTCCGATTACCGGCAGCTAAGCGTTCCCGCTCAACGATCTCAACTCCTCCAGCCGTGATTTGCGCTGCTACCTGCTCCGCACTATCGCTCACATCGCGCGTCAACGGGGTACAACCGCTTAGGCCGAACGCTAGAGCGACTGCCAAGACAGACTTCGCGCACGTCACCCTCCTTGACCCTCCAGGCGATAACTTACGCTGCGATCGTTCAACAACCTCGGTCATTAAATTCACAGTTTCCAACACTCATTCTCAACCGTTACTCACTGAGTTCGCCTCTCAATCGCGCCGCGTTTCCAACCACCGAGAGGCTAGACAATGCCATCGCGAGACCAGCAAAACTTGGACTCAACAGCCACCCCATTGACGGATAGAGCACGCCAGCGGCTACCGGGATCAAGACGACATTGTAAAGAAAGGCAAACCCGAGATTTTGTCGAACGTTACGAGTGGTGGCATCAGACAGTTTAATGAACTGGGTAAGCCCGCGCAGACCATTCGTTAACGTGACATCGGCCTGCTCACAGGCTAGCGCCGTGCCCGAGCTCATCGCGGCGCTGAAGTGCGCCGCAGCCAGCGCTGGCCCATCATTTAAACCATCACCAATCACAGCCACATGCTCACCCTCTGCCTGCAACCTCTCTACTAGCGCAAGCTTGTCGAGCGGGGACTGCTCCGCGTACCAGTTAACAGGACCAATCGCCTCGGCGACGCTCTTAACGCTCTGCTCTCGGTCTCCAGATACAATCATGGGTGTCATCCCAGCGTTAATCAGCGCCTGAACCACGTCATAAGATTCATCTCTGATGCGATCAGAAAGCTCGTACTTCGCGATCAACTGCCCATCGACCCCCCAATACATTTCAGGTCCCGCCAGGGCTTCCTCATCGAGCGCTGCTGGCTGATCGCTGCTTGGGATCGGACCGCTCGACACGAATTGGTTGGCATGCATCATAGCTGCGCTGCCAATACCAACCCTCTTGCCCCCGATCGTGGCAAGTACACCCTGGCCAGGCACCGTCTCAATCGCACCTGCTGCCTCAAGATGATCGGCATCTAAGGGGTCATCAGCTTTCGCTTCAATATAGTGAGCGACCGCTTTGGCAATCGGGTGAGTCGATTGACTGACCATCGCTCGCAGCTCACCGTATGTGGTTTGAACTTCACCGAACGCCAATTCCCGACGGACACTCAGGTTTCCCTCGGTCAATGTTCCCGTTTTATCGAATAAAACGACGGTGAGCGCCCTCGCCCGCATGAGCGCATCACCATTGCGGATGACTAGGCCAAGTTTCGCTGCCGTGCCAACCGCATTGACGAGGCTCATCGGTACCGCAAGTCCTAACGCGCAGGGGCAAGCAATAATCAAAACAGAGAGCGCAGTGCTCATCGCAAAGCTCGCTTCAGCGCCCAACAGGAACCACCAGGCAAACCCGGTCGCCAGACTAGTCAACAAGACCCCTGGGACAAAATACTGCGTGATGGTATCGATGTGTTGCGCAACGGCGGGTTTGGCATTTTGAGCGCGCTGTAAAGCGCGAACGACCTGAGCGAGCGCCCCATCTTGCTTTGTGCTCGTGACCTTGATGTCGACGGGCTGCGAGACATTCAGCGCGCCCCCTATCACTACATCTCCTGCACCAACGGCTTGCGGCAGAGCCTCTCCCGTCATCAGTGACACATCAACTTCAGTTTTGCCAACGATAATCTCGCCATCAAGCGGAATACGCTCACCTGCCGACACGCGAACCACTGTTCCAGGAATCACTGCGTCTAGTGAAACACTCACGGAGCGGCCAGATTCATCGATCACAGACGCTTTTTCAGGCGATAATCGAATCAGCGCATCAAGACCCGAGAGCGCTGACGCACGTGCCCGCATCTCTAGCGCTTTACCCAATCGAACGAATCCAATCACAAAGAGGCTAGCCTCAAAGAACAGATGCTGAGAGGGAAGATTCATCCCCCAAATTAAGATACTGGACGAATATAGCCAAGCTGTCCCAGTACTGAGTGCGACCAGCGTATCCATCGTTGCCCGACCATGCTTGAGCGATGTCCACGCCTTTTTGTAAAAATCCGCGCCGGCAAAACTGAGCGCACCGAGCGTCGCCACGGCAGTCACTGCACCCATCCAGATGCTTTCTGTGAGCGAAAGCCACTCCACCCACATGTTCAACATCATGAGCGAACCGAGTAGCAGTGCGACAGTGGCTTGGGTCATCGCGCGCCCGAATAGCTGGGCCTGATTCGCCGCCTTCGATGCTGGATCTTCCGCCGCCTCGGTCGCGCTATAACCTGCCGCACTAACGGCCGATATCACTGCTCCCTGATCAAATTTACCCGCCACCCACGCGCTCTCCGCAGCGAAATTCACTTCGCTCTGAATCACGCCCTCGACATTTAGGATCGCCCGCTGAACAGCCGATGCGCAAGCCGCGCAAGACATGCCTTTGATCTCGATGAACAAATCTTGCTCACCTTGGTTGTCGCTCGATAGCTGTGCCTGCGCACCCTCCAAAGCAGGTCTTTGAGCAATCGATGAGTTGGCATCTGCGTCTATTTCATGCGGTGGTTCATGCGGTGGTGGTTCCAGGCGATATCCTAATTCCGTCACTGCTTTACGAACGAGGGCCGCATCCACAGCACCCACAACGGTTACGCGATCATGCGCTCGCTCAGCGACGACGCGAAGGTCAGTTCCAAGCGCCGTAATCGATTCGCTAACCTTGGCTTCGCATCGGCCGCAGGTCATGCCGTAGACGGGTACAACGGTGGTATCCGGAGACTGCACCATGTGAGGGTTTGTCCTAGGTAGTCGCGTTGTTATTTTGCCCGAATAAGTCGGCTTCGTCCCTTTCTTCAGACGGCAACCCCTAACATTTGCGCTGCGATTTTCTCAGCCATCATAATTACCACCGCGTTTAAATTCCCGTTGGTGATCTCGGGCATCAAGGATGCATCGACTACCCGTAAATTTCGAACCCCCCATACTTCACCCTCTGGGCTCACTGGAGCCTCTCCCTCTTTGCCCATGCGACAGGTCCCGCAGGGATGATAAGCACTCTCAGCGTGTAGCCGAATCCACTCATCGAGTTCAGCATCACTGCCAAAGCGTTTAAGCGGCCATGCTCCCATCGACTGAAAACTTTGCTCGCCTAATAACGCCTCAGCCAACCGAATTCCGCGGCGCATGACCGCCCAGTCCTCTTCGGCACTGAGATAATTGAATTGAATCTGGGGCGACGCGAATGGATCGCTCGACTGGATCGATACTCGACCCCGACTCACTGGCTTCATCGGGCCAACATGAGCCTGGACTCCATGATGGTTCACCTGCTGACTGCCATCATAGTTCATCGCGATCGGCAAAAAATGGAACTGAAGGTCCGGGTAGCCGGCATCGAGACCGCTGCGCAAAAATGCGCCGGCGTGGAAATGGTTGGTGGCGCCTGCGCCAGACTTCAGTAGATACCATTCAACGCCGGCTCTGAGCTTCCCGAGTCCCCGAGTTGATGGGTAAATGGAAACCGGCTTTTTGATGCCAGCCTGCACGTAGATCTCTAAGTGATCTTGAAGATGCTCGCCAATGTCGTCGTTGATCCATACGGGCGAAATGGCGAGTCGCTTCAACTCCTGTTCTGGCCCAATGCCCGACCGAATTAATACTTGGGGGGTTCCGATCGCCCCGGCGCACAACACGGTTTCCTTTCGTGCGTTTGACTGAATGGGGCGCCCACCTTTGCGATTGACCCAACTCACCCCCACGCATTGATCGCCTACGAACTCCAATCGATTAACGGTTACCCCCGTTTGAACGGTCAGTCCAGGTGACGAGCGCCCATCGAGGTATGTAACCGCCGTGCTCTGCCGTCGGCCATCTGCAATGCTGGCATCGAAAGGTCCAAATCCTTCCTGCTCTGCGCCATTAAAGTCCTCAGTACTGGGGAAACCAAGCGCAGAACCCGCAGCCAACCACGCTTGATTAAGCTCGCCCGACACATCCGATGATTGAACCCGTTGCGGGCCACCCAGCCCACGAAATAATAGATCGCCGCCGGGCCGATCCTCGCTACGTTTGAAGTGTGGGAGCACCGACTGATAACCCCATCCAGTGCAGCCGTAGCGCGTCTCCCAACGGTCAAAGTCGCTGGGGTTGCCCCGAACGAAAATCATCCCGTTGATTGACGAGGAGCCGCCAAGCACCCTCCCTCGAGGACAATACAGCCGACGATTGCCGAGCTCTGCCTCTGACTCGGTGTGAAAACCGTAGTTGTAGGCCGTACTGGTCAGCACTTCCGACAACGCGGCTGGCATGTGGACACGAAAATCCCAAGCGTGATGTTTAGGTCCCGCCTCGAGCAGTAAGACCTCATGCTGCTCGGCTAAACGGCTTGCCATTACACAACCTGCGGAGCCGCCGCCAATCACAATGTAATCAAACGTTTTCAATCGTGTCTTTCCGGGAACAATGCTTTGAGCAACTTCAGTGAATTTCGACGGTTACTCGAACGACTTCGCCAGACCACCCTCGTTAAACTGTTTGCCCGCTAGTATGTGCAAGTGCAAATGAAATACCGTTTGTCCCGCATCGGCGCCATTGTTAATGACCAACCTAAACGCATCACCACACCCAAGAAGCTCAGCCACCTTGCCAGCCACTAATAAGAGATGTCCCAGCAATTCTTGATGCGTATCGTTGGCATCGATGAGTCGTGGGATTGGATCGCGAGGAATAATCAGAACATGAGTGGGCGCTTGAGGCTGAATATCTCGGATCACGATGCAGCGGTCATCCTCATACACCCTGTCTGACGGTAGCTCTCCGTCTATAATTCGTTCAAATAGTGTCTTTTCCACAAGCCGCTCCTTCCTCTGCTCAGACCAGTTTTTCTTATTAACGTGTAGGCAGCGCGTCGCTAACGTTCTGTTAAGCGAGGCGAGGATCCAATCTGCCCCTATTTGAAGCGCCTGATTTTCGTACGACTACTTCTCGAACCAACCTTGACAACCAATAGTTAAGTCAGGCTACGGTCAATGCGCCGCCTAGGGTGGGCCACCATGGACGGGGAAGAGAGGTCGTCCAACGCCTCATGGTCAAGTCTATCACCCTAACCTCAATGTTCTTTCGTAGGCGGTGAGTTGATCGTTCCTCCAGGGTGCGGCAATGTGAGTTCGCCCTCCACTTCCAAGAACTAGACCTTCAAGTCACGAACCATTTGCAGTCGGTCACGCGAGTGTTTGGTAGGCCCGACACGCTCGAAGGAATGCCGCTCGAAGAATAACCGCGCAGGACCAAGGCCCTCCGAAAAATGAGTAGACAGGCCGTTTAAGCCAGTGTCCCTGCCGTATTCCAAAAGTCCATGCAGGAGACGAGTTGCAAATCCCGACCGCCTAAACCGCTTGTGCGTGAACAGCCCCATGATCTCGAGCGAACCGTTGGGCTGACGCTCCGCGATCATCCAGCTCACCGGTGGCTTAAAGCGCGGGACGCGCAGCCCCATAGACCATTGCTGATCCTGGGGCGTTGTTCCCTTTATGCGTTGCCATACAGCCTGCATCTCACCCGCATCAAAGTTTTCAGCCTCAAGCATCATTGACATGTCGTCAATGTGGCTGGCAGACAGTTCGACCCATTCAGCTGAGCCTATCCAACCATCGCTGCTAGCTCGATCGGGTTGAAAAGCCTCTGCCAATCGATCTACGAAATCAGCGCATCTGTTGATACTGGAACGGATAGAGGGCGCTAACAACTGGGATTCCCGGTAAGCAACATCAACCCCATATCGATGTTGGCCCTGCCGAGTCAAAGCAATCACCCGACGGCGGCGATCTAATCGATCTCGCATCGAGAGCACATCGCCAGCTGACTCGAGTTGCCGGGTTGCCTGGGTCACTCCAGGATGCGCAACGTCTAAGCGACGAGCTAACTCAAGTACCGTGAGTGGCCCCTGGTCTGCTAGTTCAAGCGCTACCCTGTACCGGAGCGTTAGTGTTGCTTTTTTATCGTCTTGGGGGATAGAGAGTCGACTCTCGATGTCTGTTAGCTGATCGATCATCCGCCGAAGTTGTCGGACGGGGTGCTCCTCGATCACCACCTCTCTTTGTGCTCGCGGTCTCTTATCCCTTGGTTTCCCCTCGCTCATACTCTTAGCGCCCTTGTCTCTCATGGGTTGTTGTGCAAGTAGGCGTATCCCTTACCGCATTTGGTCCGTCATTGGCCTAACGTCCTCACGGCTTCAGGTCTAAAGGCCCCTGAGCCATGGGCTCTATCGACTGGCTTGGCTCACCCTCCAACCGAACGTCCTAATCCACCGAATGGGCAAACCCGTTCACCGCAGGGGACCTTGGGAGAATGGTCAACTCTCATTTGTTTCGTATTTTATGTTATTTTTTACGTAATTATATACTTTTTTTCATCATTTACCGGACAACAGTTCTTCTCTGAATTTGTATTTACTATAGTAATCCCACCGCCATATTCGCTTGATATACTCACCTTTGAGGCGTTCGGTGATGGTGATAAGGGTAGAAGTTAGTAAGCATTCACATACGCGTGATATGGCTGCTATCGATCCTAAGAAAGGAATAAAGATGATGATGGGGTCCATGATTCAGTGGCTTTACCTATGGCTTATCGCCGTCCCTTTCTTGGGGATTAGTACCTTTCTGATTGGCGTGCCTCTCACCGTGCTGTCGTTTTTTGGTTTAGGTGACTGGTGCTCTCGAACGCTCGCTGTGCTCTGGGCTCGCTCAAATGCGTTCATGCTGGGCATGCGTGTTTCCATTGACGGGCTTCAACACCTAAAAGAAAGTCAGTCTTATGTTTTGACCGCCAATCATTTGAGCCAGGTGGATATCTTGCTCATCTATGGCTTTCTTCCTGTCGAATTCAAATGGGTCCTCAAAAAAGAACTACTTGCTGTTCCAATTATCGGAGCCGCGTGTGCAGCAATGGGCCATGTGGTGGTTGATCGCTCAAACTCACAAGCTGCGGTCGCCAGCATCCAGGCGGTTTCAAAACGATTGCAGAACGGCATGTGCATCATGTTTTTCCCCGAGGGTACCCGCGGCACTGCGGAAGGCAATCTATTACCCTTCAAACGAGGCGCGTTTCGCCTAGCAGCAGATCTTCAGTTACCAGTATTGCCAATGAGTATTAGTGGCACAGGGCGTCTTCTTCCAACAGGATCGGTTAAGTGGCAACCTGGGCCGGTTAGGCTGATGATCCATCCACCCATTCAAACAACTGACCAATTAAGCAGCGACGTCACTACACTGATGAGCCAAACCGAGGCCGCGATCCGTTCTGGTCTAACAGCATCAGCACCAGAGGCTGACGTTCCAATGAGAGCGCGAGGATAAAAACATGCGAGAGAATACTGTCAAAACTAAATGGCGAGCTGGGGAGCCCACCGTCGGTGGCTGGCTATCATTAGACTCTCCTTTGTCCGCCGAACAGATGGCTCAAGTAGGGTTTGATTGGCTATGCCTTGACATGCAACACGGGGTGATTGATTTCAAAGCAGTGACGCATTTACTCCCTGCCATCTCAACCACTAACACCATTCCTATTGTCAGAGTTCCTTGGAACGAGCCTTATGAAATTATGCGGGTGCTAGACGCAGGCGCTTACGGCGTGATTGTTCCGATGGTCAACAACAAAGAAGAAGCAGAGCGCGCCGTGTCGGCCTGTCGATACCCGCCCGCCGGTTTGCGATCCTTTGGACCAACGCGAGCGATGATGTACGCGGGCCGTGGATATGTTGAGGAAGCCAATGATCAGTTAGCGTGCATCGTGATGATCGAAACTCGCGAAGCGCTTAATAACCTCGATGATATTTTGGGCACGCCCGGCGTCGATGCGGCATACATTGGCCCTGCCGACCTTGCCTATGCTTTAGGACTGTCCCCAACCGGCGACAATGACCACCCCCTTCACGTTGAGACGGTGACCCATATATTGGAGCGTTGCCAGCATCATGGGATCGCGGCGGGCATTCACACAGGTTCGTTGGCGTTCACCCAGCGCTACCTAGCCCAAGGCTTCCAGATGGTAATGTTAGGTCAAGATACGGCCTTCATGTCTCGGTTAGCGAGAAAGGAGTTAAAGGCTGCGTTCGATCAGCCCAATGCCTCAGAAAAAACGGGTGACGCACCAACAAAAGGGGGATTCTACTGATGCCATCCAGATTCCCCAGCTCCTTGTCATCAGCGCCAGGTTGCACAGCATTATGAGCACTGCCAGGGAGGACGCTAATCACTGCTTTGTTTGTGGCCCGAACAATCCGATTGGCTTGAAACTCACCTTTTCACTCGATGGCGATGAGTGCGTGTCGGAATTTACACCCGATGCCGTGCACTGTGGGTACGAGGGAGTGACCCACGGCGGCATTATTTTCAGTACGCTCGATGACGTAATGGCGAACTGGCTTTATTTACGAGGGCACAAAGCGGTAACCGGCCGCTGCGACTTACGCTACAAGGCGGCCTTACCCACTGGGGTACCCGTTCACTTGCGTTCCTGGTGCGTGAAGCAACGTCGCAATGTAGCGACAATGGCGGCCGAAATGCACCGAAAGGACAACGGAGACCTTGTTGCAGAATGTGAGGCCAATTTCATGATCCTGAGCGATTAGGCTACCAATCATCCCGCTATAAACAGCAACTCGTTCGCCAATTGCCATCGTACAATCACAACTTCTGAATGATCCGAAGTAGATGCCTCTACTGTTTCTCACTGGATAACTGCCAGCAATGACCTCAATCAATCGCACTGCAGAGCAAAGAGCACAACTCAACAATGCGAGTTTTTCCCGAAGAATGGGCGCCGCTTTCTACGATGGATTGCTGCTACTTGCACTGTGGATGATTTCGACATTAGTTGTGATTGCCCTAAATGATAGAGAAGCGCCCCTTCAAGGGCTGATATACCAGCTGTTTCTGTATTTAGAGAGCCTGCTGTTTTTCGTTTACTTCTGGACATTCAAGGGTCAAACGCTGGGTATGCAAGTCTGGCGGATCCAGCTTATTTCCGAATCGGGTCAACTACTCAACCCACGAGCGGCATTATTTCGATACCTTGTCACCACTTTTTCTGTTGGGTGCTTCGGCCTTGGTTATCTATGGATGCTGGCGCCCCACCGCCGCGCGCTCCACGACCTTGTAACCAACACACGCGTAGTTGAGATCAAAAAAACCACCTGAATCCCGCGTGTCGTTTCGGGGCTGCCTCCGCCAAGATCAAATTGAACGCAGGCCCTTCCATTTAATGGCACTAGCCACTATTCCATCGTTGATCCGATAGCCGATACCTCGAAGTCGAATAATTTGGTTAACGAGAACGGTGTGGGGGGTTCTGATTTAGGGTTGTGGGTTGCTGTTTGCTGGCAGCAGCTTGAAAGTTACGGATTGAAGGTTGCCTAAGAGGGGAAGCTCCATACAAATTCGTCCTCCGATCCGTCGCTGATTGATCTGGCAGTACTTGATCGAATGACCATTAA
>Ga0255767_1001126_pt1 | contig 24091 bp, 19 predicted proteins | sample 071ome_24_FD_179967 | JGI IMG/M metagenome (GOLD analysis project Ga0255767, IMG submission 179967) | Coastal salt marsh microbial communities from the Groves Creek Marsh, Skidaway Island, Georgia - 071402CT metaG (version 2) | ecosystem: Environmental > Aquatic > Marine > Intertidal zone > Salt...
CCTGAGAACCCTGCCCGGGGTAGGTGAAAACAATCATGACAGCGGTGCCTTCCAGCAGGGGAGCGGACACGTCGAGTTCCGCCTGGCGTTGAGACCTTCCAGCGTGACCGAACGTTTCATTACCGGCGAGTAGATCGACGTGGAATCTGTCATGGCCTCGGGGCGGTACGCTACCGGTCGTCCCGCTTTCGGCGGACGATCACCTGGCCCGGGTGGTGGAATTGGCAGACACGGCGGACTCAAAATCCGCTGCTCCTAGAGCGTGCGGGTTCAAGTCCCGCCCCGGGTACCACTGGACGTGTCGGCCGTGCTCGCCGTTGCAGAGCATGGACCTGCGCAGGCGGACGCCGAGCGGATCCCTCCGGCCCGGCAGGCGGGTACCGTCCAGTGCTGTGACTGATCCGGTGGACGTCGATCCTGCAGCCCAGGCGCTCCAGCGAGCGAGGGTGTTGCTGCTGGCCGCCCTCCCAGTCGTGTTGCTGTTCGGGGCGTTTCTCTGGCAGGTCGATTCGCGTGGCCTGATGACGTTGCTTCCGACCGTGTGGGCCGTCGTTGCCGGGCTGCCACTCGTTGCGGTCGTCCACACCCAGCACCGACGGGCACGGCGGGTCGAGCCGGCATTCGATCCCGTGGTGCTAGCTCGCTCCGGAAGCTATGCAGCGGGAGCGTTGATGGGGTTCTTTGCCCTCGGTTACCTCGGCCTTTTGCTCGGCGGTCCCCTCGTCGTTGCAGCGGGAGCGACCTTCGCGCTTGCCTGGGTGCGAGCCGAAGGGCCGGAGGCGATGCTTGTTCGTTCGATTGGCGCAACCGTGCCAGTCCTGGTGTTCGTCGGGGGTCTCACGGTCGCTGAGCGACCGGTCGTGGCGTTCGTGCTCTTCACCATGTCGGCGTCGGCGCTGCTTCGGCTTGCGATCATGCGGCGACGCTCCACAACCGGCCCGAGGCCCGGCGCTGGAGCCTGATCGTCGCTGCTCGACGGCTGTCGCAGGCTTCGGGTGCGCCGCTATCGGGCCGTTTGGGCGGTGGTAGCATCGTTCGCATGTCGTCCCGAGTGATCTCAGCATCGCGGGTCATGCCTTTCTCGCCCGAGGAGGTCTGGTCGGTTGTCGCAAGTCCCCAGGGCCACGTCGAGATGGATGGCTCGGGGACGGTGAAGGGTGTTGCGGCCGGGCCTGCCGAACTCGAGCAGGGTTCGACGTTTCGGATGAAGATGCGTCTTGGCATGCCCTACCAGATGCGCTCGACCGTGGTGGAGTACGAGAAGTATCGGCTGATTGCGTGGGCCCACTTCGGAAAGCACCGCTGGCGATACGAACTCGAACCGGTCGAGGGTGGCACCCGCGTGACCGAGTCGTTCGACTGGTCTCAGGCGATTTCCCCTCGGTTCATCGAACGGGTGGGCTATCCCGCTCGTCACCAAGCGAATCTGGAGGCAACCCTCGAACGACTGGAAGAGGTCGTGGCGAGCCGATCGAGCTGAAGGTCAGTCGAGTCCGGGTGCGGTGAGGCGTCGAGCGTCGGCGAAGCGTTCGATCTGTTCGATGGCGGCAACGGCGCAGCTGAGTTTCCACGTCCACGCTGTTGCGATCACGGGTGCTGGGAGCTCGTCCCCGGGAGCGACGACCGTGCGGTCGTCGGCAAGAGGCAGCAGGTCTGCGGCATCGACCAACGGGTCGTACTGCACCATCACTCCACCAGCTTCGAGCAGCCGCACCTGCAGAGCGGGTGGCACGGGCTCGGTCAACACGCCGCTCGGAACCGGCCCAGCCACATGCGGGCCAGAGGTCGGCGGATGGGTGAGATACTCGAATCGGTCGTTGCCGACGATGTGTCGATCCGATGTGGGGTCCTCCGGTTCGCGGAGTTCGGTGCACACCGACTCGTTGCCCGAACTGCAGGTGGAGAGCAGCAGGACTGCAGCGAGAATCCATCGCAGGGAGCGCACGGCAGCGAGCCTATGCTCGGCGACATGTCTCGGGTCCAGATCGAGCGCCGACTCCGAAGCGTGGGTGAACGACTCAAGTTGGCGCGCGACGACCTCGGTGTCACCGAAGAGCAACTGGTTCAGCTTGCCGACGAGGCCGACGATGCGCGACTCCGTTCCCTGGTGTCGGAAACACCGATCGCCGAGAAGGAGCATCGGAAGGCGAGCCGTCACGCCGAACGGTTGCGCAAGCATCGTGACCGACTGCTGGCCGAGATCGCGATACTCGACGCCGAGCAGGACGAGCTGCTCGATCGCCTCACGAGCTCGTGAGCGACGGATTGCGACTCGTCGTCGCAGAGGACGAGGCGATCATCAGGCTCGATCTCGTCGAAGCGCTGCACGACTGCGGCTACGTGGTCGTCGCCGCCTGTGGTCGCGGTGACGATGCCGTGAGACTCGTGGCCGAGCACGAACCTGATCTCGCAGTCCTCGACGTCAAGATGCCCGGACTGACCGGCATCGAGGCGGCTCGGGCCATCACCGCCGAGTCGTCGACTGCAGTCGTGATGCTCACGGCGTTCAGTCAGCGTGAGCTGATCGAGGAAGCGAGTGATGCTGGTGCGATGGCGTACCTGATCAAGCCCTATCGTCGCGCCGATCTGATTGCGGCAGTCGAGCTTGCGGTCACCCGACGACGCGAGGCAGAGGCACTTGCGGGACAGATGGCCGCACTCGAAGAGCAGTTCGAGGAACGCAAGACGATCGAACGGGCGAAGGGAATCCTGATGGATCGCAACGCGTTGTCAGAAGGTGATGCATTCCGCTTCATGCAACGAAGCGCAATGTCAGGGCGTCGACGGATGATCGACATCGCGCGAGAGATTGTGGAGCAGTAGGGTCGGCCACGATGCCGACTGTGATGCTGATCGACGGGAACTCGCTCACCTACCGCGCGTTCTTCGCACTCCCGACCGATATGGCGACGGCTTCCGGACAGGTGACCAACGCCGTGTTCGGATTCACGTCGATGCTCATCAATTTGATGAAGGACCACAACCCTGACTGCATCGCAGTTGCGTTCGACCGGCCGGAGCCGACGTTTCGGCACGAGATGACACCGACCTACAAGGCCCAGCGAGAGTCGGCCCCCGACATCCTTCGCCAACAGATGGGACTCGTTCGCGAAGTCCTCGACGCAATGGCCATTCCCCAGGTCGAGATTGTGGGGTTCGAGGCCGATGACATCATTGCCACGCTCGCCACCCAGGGACGTGACCGTGGAGATGACGTGATCATCGTCACCGGCGACCGCGACAGCTACCAGCTTGTCGAAGATCCGCACGTCAAGGTTCTCTACAACAAGCGTGGTGTGAGCGACTACGCGCTGTACGACGAAGCTGGAATTCTCGACCGCACGGGAGTGAAGCCGACGGACTACGTCCACTACGCGGCACTGCGTGGCGACAACTCCGACAATCTCCCCGGCGTACCCGGGGTAGGGGAGAAGACTGCGGCGAAGCTGATCAACGAGCGCGGCGGAATCGATGGGATCTATGCGGCGCTGGACGAATTCACCCCGAAGCTTCGCGAGAACCTTGCGGCCAGCGAAGCAAACGTGCGCAACAACGTCGAGATGATGGAACTCGTCCGTGACGTGACGATGGACTTCTCGCTCGATGAACTCGTGCAGGGGTCTCCCGATGTCGACGCCATCAAGAAGCTCTTCGACTTTCTCGAGTTCCGCTCGCTCTGGGATCGGTTGGCGCCGATGTTCGGAGAAGTCGGCTCGGAACCTGCGGAGGTCCTCGAGCCCACGATCACGGTGTACGAGACCCCGGCTGATGCAACTGCGGCACTCGAAGGGGTGCGTTCGGGTGCCGATGTTCTGTCGCTCGGGGTGTCCGAGGTCGGAGTCGACGCGGGTCTTGCGTTCGTGGTCGATGGTGACACTGGTGAGGTTGGGTTCGTCAGGGGCGCGTTCCTTGCTGATGCCGGTCTGCTCGATGCTCTGCGTTCACTGTTCGGCCCCGGCGGTCGACCCGTTGCCATGCACGGCGCAAAGGCCACCATGCGGCGGCTCTTCGACTTCGGTGTGGACGTTCGGGACCTTGCGGTTGACACCCGACTTGCGGCATACCTGCTCGACCCGGCCGACAACGTCTACGAACTCGGGTCGCTGCTGTCGCGGCATTGCGGCGTCGAGTTGCGCGAGTCGGGTCCGCCGGACGGGCAACTCGACTTCGATGCCGGTGCGCTGACCGACGAGTCCGAGGCGCCGGCGAACGCAGCGCTTGCGGTCCATCATCTCGTGAGTCCGCTGCGCGAGGCGATGGCGGCGCAGGGGTTGCTGTCGTTGCACGACGATCTCGAGGTTCCGCTCGTGAGGGTGCTTGCGAAGATGGAACATCGAGGGATCGGCGTCGACCCGACCGTGTTGCGGACAATCCGTGACGAGTTGGTGGCCGAGACCGACGCAAGGCGGCATGCGGTGGTCGAGCATGCCGGACACGACTTCAACGTGAACTCGACCAAACAGCTGCGTGAGGTCCTTTTCGATGAGCTGGGTCTGACACCACAGAAGAAGACGAAGACGGGTTTCTCCACCGATGCGCAGTCGCTCGAGAAGATGCGGGACGAGCACCCGATTGTCGAGGATCTTCTGCAGTATCGCGAGGTCGAGAAACTTCGCTCGACCTATGGCGAGGGTCTGCTTGCCGAGGTGGGGGAGGGCGATCGGATTCGGGCGACGTTTCAGCAGACCGTCGCCCGAACCGGTCGGCTCTCGTCCGATCAGCCGAACCTGCACAACATTCCCGTTCGCTCCGAGCGTGGGCGGGTGTTCCGCACCGCTTTCGTTGCCCCGGCTGGTCACAAACTCCTCATCGCCGACTACGACCAGATCGAACTGCGCTGCATTGCACACCTCGCCGAAGACCCCGGTCTGATCGAGGCATTCGAAGCCGGTGACGACATCCACACTGCGACAGCGGCACGGGTGTTCGGTATTGCTCCCGAGGACGTGCATGTCGAGGAGCGTTCGAAGGCGAAGATGGTGTCGTACGGCCTTGCGTACGGCATGGAGGCCTACGGCCTGGCGCAGCGTCTCAACATTGCGGTTCCCGAGGCTGCAGAGATCCTCGAGAACTATTTCAGTGCATTTCCGGCGGTGAAGGCGTACATGGACGCCACCGTCGAGCTGGCCCGCGAGCGAGGCTTCACCGAGACGTTGTTCGGTCGACGTCGCCAGATCCCCGAACTGTCATCAGGGAACCGCCAGATTCGCCAGGCTGGTGAACGCCAGGCGATGAACGCCGGTATCCAGGGTCTCGCAGCCGACATCTTCAAGGTCGCACTCGTCAATCTCGACCGAGCGTTCGAGCAGGAGGCGCTGCAGAGTGCGATCGTGCTCCAGGTCCACGACGAGATCATCGTCGAAGCCCCCGAGTCGGAAGCCGGTCATGCCGGGGATCTGATGACGTCGATCATGCGAGAAGCCTTCGAGCTGCGTGTACCGCTCGAGATCGACCTGCAAGTTGTCGACACCTGGGCTGACGCAAAGGGATGAGCTGGCATGTCGTCTCCTGCCGGTGACGCTGAGGCGGTACCGGTTGATCTTTCTGGTTGGTCCGTCGGCGGTGACGCAGTTCGCGACGCCATCGCCGCGGCGGTCGACCGGGCGTGTTCCTCCTCGGGTGTTCTTGCCCTGACGGGCCACGGGATCGATCCCACCGTGATGGAGCAGGTGCTGGAGGTGAGCACAGCGTTCTTCGATCTTCCGCTCGAGACGAAGCGGCGCGTGATGGTCGACGACAAGGTGGCCAATCGGGGCTACGCAGCCTTCGGGACCGAGGCCCTGGCCTACAGTCGGGGGATCGAGTCCGAGCCCGACATGTTCGAGGCGTTCAACATCGGTTGTGAAACCGTGCCGGCAGGCGTATCGGCCGTGGCCCGAGCGCAGTTCTTCGCACCGAACGTCTGGCCCGACGAGCCGGTCGGTCTTCGATCGACTTACCTCGAATACTTTGCCGAATGTGCCCAACTCAGCCGGACCTTGTGTCAGGTCTTCGCCCGCGCGCTCGGACTCGAGGAGCACTTCTTCGTCGATGTGCACGATCGAGCGCCGAGCGTCATGCGCGCCAACAACTACGAGCGTCGCCCGGAGCATCCTGAACCGAGCCCCGATCAGCTACGAATGGGCGCGCACAGCGACTATGGCAGCTTCACCATCCTGATGGCCGACCCCGTACCTGGTCTGCAGATTCTCGGAACCCGAGGCGAATGGCACGATGTCCTTCCGCCGGCGGGAGGATTCCTCGTGAATCTCGGTGATCTCCTCGCCGAGTGGACGAACGATCGTTGGCGCTCGACCGTACACCGCGTCGTCCCTCCACCACAGGGCACGATCGGACCGTTTCGCCGGCGGTCGATCGCCTGGTTCCAGCAACCGAACCACGACGCCGTGATCGAGGTGCTCGACGTGTGCTGCGACGACGACAACCCGCCCCGCTATCCGCCGACCACATCAGGAGACCATCTCCTGGCAAAGCTGATGGGCCCCCGCTCCGGCGCCGTCTCCGACGTCGACGCGACATTTCTGGGGCTGGGAGACTGACCCGCCTCGTCGTCACGACAGCTGGCGGCGAAGGCGCCTGAGCTGGCTCGTGATGTACGGGCGGGCCCGGCGCTGACCACCCTCGGTCGCAATCCGAGCCTCCAACGACTCGAGGACTCGGACGAGGCGCGCCCGGTCGACCGGCCAACCGTTCATCTCGCACTCGTCGGCCCACTCGGTCAGGTTCCGGTGGCCGCGACGACCGTTGCATCGACCACAGGCGGCAACCTCGTTCTCGAGCCACGACGGCCCGCCCTTGAGACGAGGCACAACATGTTCGGTGGTGGCCCGGACCAGTGCCGTGTCGACAGCGCACCCGCACCAGACACAGGTGGGACCATCACGGGTCAGGATGATCTGGAGCCGCTCGACGCGGTCGGGGCCTGTCACAGCGGCAATGATGGCCGCATGGCAGCAGGTACGGAGCGCCACTGGTTCGAAGAACTTGCCGACCATATGGGGCCGGCCTACTTGCGTTACGCGTTCACGAAGGGAACCCGAGCAGAGATCGATGAACTGCTCCGGCGCGTGCCGCTGCGGGACGGCGCCCGTGTGCTCGATGTGGGATGTGGTCCTGGTCGCCATGCCCACGAGCTCGGGCGGCGAGGATTCGTCGTCCATGGCGTGGACATCAGTGAGGCATTCGTCGATCTCGCCGGGGTCGATGCACCAGGAGGGGTGACGTTCGCAGCGATGGATGCGCGCACGATGAAGTTCGACGGCGAGTTCGATCTCGTCCTCTCGGTCTGTCAGGGAGCGTTCGGATTGAGCGGTGGGCCCGCAGCGGGTCGTTCGCTGGATCCGGACCGCCAGATTCTCGAACGGATGGGACGAGCGGTGAGGCCCGGCGGTCATGTCGTGTTCACGGCGTTCAATGCCTATCTGCAAGTCGCCAATCTGCTCGACGGCAACGAGTTCGACGCAGAGCGTGGTGTCCACTGCGAGGTCACGGAGGTCCGCGATCCGGCGGGTGTGGCGAAGGAGGTGGAGCTCTGGACGACCTGTTTCACACCGCGCGAGCTTCGCCTGCTGTGTGAGCTGGCAGGTCTGTCAATCGAGTCGATGACTGCGGCCGAGCCAGGCAACTGGACCGATTTCCCGCCTGACGGGAACTTCCCGGAACTGCTCGTGATCGCTCGGCGGGAGGGGTAATTTCATCTCGGATGGTTCGCCGGGGGGAACGTCGTCGGGGTGCGGTCGCTGCGGAGTCGTCGTCGGCTTCGACGTTCGTTGCGATGCGCCGGAAGTTCGCCCCGTCAACCGTGCTCACCGAAGACGAGGTGCGAGAGGTTCACCACCTGTCACTGCGGGTCCTTTCCGAGATCGGTCTCACTTTTCATGCCGAGTCGGCCTGGGACACGCTCGAGGAACATGGCTGCGCAGTCGATCGCAGCACCGGCAATGTCCGGTTCGATCCCGCTGTCGTCGAACACTTCGTGGGAATGTCCCCGCCGGACTTCGACATGGCAGCGAGAGACCCAGCCAAGACGGTGCACTTCGGTGGTGATTCGATCGTCTGGGGGTCGGCGTCGAGTGCCCCGAACGTCGTCGATGCCGAACGTGGTCGCCGTCCCGGTACCGGAGCAGCGCTGCAGGAACTGATCAAGCTCGGCCACATGCTTCCGACATGCCACCTCTTCGGTGGCCATTCGGTCGAGCCGATCGATCGGCCACCGAATACCCGGCACTTGGACTCCGTGTTCGACTGGATCACCCTGTCCGACAAAGTCCTGCGCGTCTACGGCATCGGCGAGACCCGGGTCGATGACGGTCTGGAGATGATCAAGCTCGGATACGGCATCGACGAGGATCAACTTCGGGCCACACCGCACACCATGTCGATCCTGAACGTCAACTCCCCGCTGCTCGTCGACGAGCCGCTCCTCCTCGGCTCGATCGCGTTGGCCAAAAGAGGCCAGGCCACGGTGGTCTCCCCGGTGGCCATGTCAGGGGCGATGTCGCCGATCACCGCCTCAGGAAGCCTCATTCAGCACAACGCAGAGAGCATCGGTGTGTCGGCCTATCTGCAGATGGAGGTTCCCGGTTGTCACCTCTTCTACGGTTCTCTGGTCGCCGCCGTCGACATGCGGAGCGGTGCCCCGGCGATGGGTGTTCCCGAGGCAGTCACGGGAGCGATCGCCGCCGGTCAGATGGCGCGCTTCTACGCGATGCCCTACCGCACGTGGCTCGGCAGCACATCCAACACGGTCGACGCGCAAGCCGCCTACGAGTCGATGATGTCGATCATGGCGGCGCACATGGGGGGAGCGCATTTCGTTCACCATGGGCATGGTTGGATGCAGGGTGGTCTCACCACCGGTTTCGAGAAGACCATGCTCGACGCCGATCTCATCGAGATGTACGACGCCATCAAGCCCCGGATCGACTTGAGCGATGCCGACGAAGTGATCGAGGCCATCAAGGACGTGGGGGCCGGCGGCCACTTCCTCGGCTCATCGCACACCATGAGTCGCTACCAGTCCGAGTTTCACACGCCGAAGCTGTCGGACTGGAGGAACTACGAGGCTTGGGCCGAGGCGGGCGCGACCCGGGTGATCGATCGGGCAACCGTGGCGTGGAAAGAGCTGCTCGAAACCTACGAAGAGCCAGCCCTCGACGTTGGACGGCGGGCTGCGTTGGTCGACTTTGTCGAGCGCCGCAAGCGAGAGATCGGCCCCGAGGACATCGGTTGACGCCGGGCTAGGATGGAGCGGCTGTCTGCCTGACAGGCCCGCGTGGTCCGATACCGCCCGGGTACCTCGATTCGCCGAGAAAAATCCCATGACCGATACGTCCGAATTTGGAACCTTTGATTCCGAAGGCAATTACATCCCCCGCCAGATCATCGACACCGACCTCGGTGGTGTCGATATCGAAGAGGCCTACACCTCCACCATGGTCCTCGTCGAGGACGGTCAGCTCGTCGAGGGCACCGTCGTCCGAGTCGACCAAGACGAGGTCCTGCTCGACATCGGCTACAAGAGCGAGGGCGTCATCCCGTCGCGAGAGTTGAGCATCCGCAACGACATCGATCCGTCCGACGTGGTCTCGATGGGTGAGAAAATCGAAGCGCTCGTCATCACCAAAGAAGACAAAGACGGCCGGCTCGTCCTGTCGAAGAAACGGGCCCAGTACGAGCGTGCGTGGGGCAAGATCGAAGAACTCAAAGAGGCCGATGGCATCGTCAAGGGCATGGTCATCGAGGTGGTCAAGGGTGGCTTGATCGTCGACATCGGCCTGCGCGGCTTCCTCCCGGCGTCGCTCGTCGAGTTGCGTCGGGTTCGCGACCTGCAGCCCTATATCGGCAAGGAGGTCGAGGCGAAGATCATCGAGCTCGACAAGAACCGCAACAACGTGGTGCTCAGCCGGCGAGGCTGGCTCGAAGAGACCCAGAAAGAGCAGCGCGGTGCCTTCCTCGACAATCTCAAGCCGGGTGAGCGTCGTCAGGGTGTGGTGTCGAGCGTCGTCAACTTCGGTGCGTTCGTCGATCTCGGCGGCATGGACGGGCTCGTTCATGTCTCCGAGCTCAGCTGGAAGCACGTCGATCACCCGTCGGCGGTCGTGTCGGTCGGCGACGAGATCGATGTCGAGGTTCTGGAAGTCGATCTCAGTCGCGAGCGGATCAGCCTCTCCCTGAAGGCCACACAGCAAGACCCGTGGCAGGAGTTCGCCTCTGGACATCGTGTCGGCGAACTGGTGTATGGACGCGTCACCAAGCTGGTTCCCTTCGGTTCGTTTGTGCAGGTTGGCGATGGGATCGAGGGGCTTGTCCACATTTCGGAGATGTCGGCCCACCACGTCGATCTGCCGGAACAGGTCGTCACGCCGGGGGAGGAGCTCTGGGTCAAGATCATCGATCTCGACTTGCAACGTCGACGTATCAGCCTGTCGATCAAGCAGGCGGCCGAGGGTGGCGACGTCGCAGCCGAGTACCAAGAACACTTCGGAGAACACGCCTACGACTCCGACGGCAACTACATCGGAGGCAGCGAGGCCTCCGAAGGCCAGGCTGCGTGGGAGGAGTACTTCGCCGAGCAGGGTGAGACCGCCGGGAGTGATGCTCTGCCTGAAGGTGAAGAGGGCGTGGAGTACGAGTACGAGTATGTCGAAGAGGAAGTGTCGGTCGAACCCGAGACCACATGAGCCACTTCTGCACGGTTGGTGAGCACCATCAACCGACATCCCAAACATCCTCCTGAAGTCTTTCTTCAAGGAGATGGCTGTCGGTGACGAGAGACAAGGACCTGTTGTTGTAGGTTATTTGCAGATGCTCTGGGCCAATTGGCCCAGCTGTGCCGTTCGTTGTTCTAGCCAGCCCAGGTTGTCGGACCCCGTCCCGAGGTTTTCGTGAGTTCCCGTAAGACGCTTATTCTCGTCATCGCAATCGTCGTGGGCATCCTTTCTGCGGTCGCCTTGATCAATTACGTCCGCGGCATCGAGGACGAGATCGCTGCGCAAAAGCAATCCGTCGACGTCTACATCGCCGCCCAGGACATACCTGCAGGTACGCCGGCTGCGGAGGCGTTGCTGCTGTTCGAGGTGGCGCAGATCCCGCTCGAGTTGCGGCCCAGCACGTTCCTTCCGATCGATGGCGAGGAACAGATCACCGGCCTGGTTGCGGGTGGCATCATCCCGAAGAATCAGGTGATCTTGGCCAGTGGCCAGTGGGTGAGGCCTGAGCTCGTGCGTCGGAGCTTCGTCGACCAGATCCCGTCAGGACAGGTTGCGATCACGCTGCAGATCGGGCAGATCAGCGGCGTCGGGGGCTATCTGCAGCCCGGAGACGAGGTCAACCTCCTGGTTCGCAATGACCCGTTCAGCTGCCTCGAAGAGGAAGAAGAAGACGCGGAAACAACCACGACGGTCGATGGTGAAACGGTCACGGCCGTCGAAAGTGACACGTCGATCGACTTGGAAGAGTTGCCGGTCGAGGAGCTCTACTGCACCTGGGGACAACCAGCCCGCTACGTGTTTCAGCGGCTCGAGATTCTCGCGGTCGGTGCCCGGCAGCTCGTGGCTCCCGGGCAAGAGGATTCCGGAGCGATCATCCCCCAGGGTGGCGCCATCACCTTTGCGGTGCCGAACGAGGCTGCGCAGCTTCTCGCCTCGATATCGGAGCAGAGCATTTATCTGACGCTTTTACCCGAAGATTACGAAGCCGAGCCGCTTCGCGCCCTCACCCTCGATCTGTTGCGAGGACCGACCCCGGCCGAGATTGCAGAGTGTCTCACTCCGTACGGCCCGGATGGATTCATCGAAGGTGACTTGGTCGACGACTCTTCGGACACCGATGGCGACGATGGCGGGGAACCGACCCAGCACTTCAGCTGCGATACGCTCTGGGTCGAGGACGAAGAGGAGTAGCCCAGGAGATGTCGGGTTCCTTCATCGATGATGCTGACGCCTTGTCACCGGCCGACACCGCCAGCCCACGTGCTGATCGGGCGGCTGTGAACCTGGTTGTGATCGAATCCGACGAGACGTCTCGTCATGATCTCATGTCCCAGGCGGGCTCTGAGGTCGTCGGCTTCGCAACCATTGCCGATCTTGTGCCGTACCTCGACGGCGAGATCGTCGTGCTGGTGCTCGGTCCGAGCTGCATGGTCGACGGTTCCCTCCCAGAAATCGAGCAGGTCCTGCGCGATCACAGTGAAATCGGCGCAATTCTGGTCGCCGAGGACATCAACACCAGCCTGCTCACCCAAGCGTTGCGGGCAGGGGTGAAAGATGTGATCGCAGCCCCGATCGACCAAGAGCAACTTGCCGAAGCGATTGTGCGGGCGACGCCCACGAAGGTTGTCGCCACCGGGCATTCAGACCTCGCACCGGCGGGTGCAGATCAGGTGTTCGAGGCTGACGGAGAACTGGGCAAAGTCATCACCGTGTTCAGCACGAAGGGTGGGGCAGGCAAGTCGGTCATCGCCACCAATCTCGCGGTCGTACTCGCCGATCGCAGCGAGAAGCCGGTCTGCTTGGTCGATGCCGATCTTCAGTTCGGCGACATCGCTGTGATGCTGAAGCTCTCACCCCAGCACACAGTGGCCGATGCCGTGAATTCGCTCGATCGCCTCGACGAGACCCTGATCCAGAGTCTGCTGGTCACCCACGAGTCGTCCGGTCTCCTGATCCTTCCTGCACCGCTCGAGCCGGCGTTTGCTGACCAAATCGGCGCTCCAGAGATGACCCAGATCATCGACCTCCTCCGTCGCTTCTGCTCGCATGTCGTCGTCGATACGCCGGCGTATTTCAACGACGTCGTACTTGGGTTGATCGAGATGAGTGATGAAGTTCTGCTCGTGGCCGGCATGGACATCCCGAACATCAAGAACGTCAAGATCGGTTTGCAAACGCTGCGACTGCTCAACACGCCCATGGAGAAGCTTCGTCTGATCCTGAACCGCTCGAATTCGAAGGTGATGCTCGACGTGGGCGAGGTCGAGCGGAACCTTCAGGTGACCGCAGACTCGCTGATTCCGAGTGACATCGTGGTGCCGCAGGCCGTCAACCGAGGCGTGCCGGTCGTGCAGAGCGCTCCGCGCTCAGGGGTCACGAAAGCAATCGAGCAGCTCGCCGATCTGTTTGCGCCGCAGCCCTCGTCCACCGCCAAGAGCAAGAAGCGACGCAAGTAGGTTGGGCAGTCATCCGTACCTGTACTTCTGTGTGAGGGATACCAATGAGTCTCTTCAAGCGTCTCCAAGAATCTGACCAGGCGGTCGAATCGGAGCCGGTGCCGGATGGGGTTCCGACGGCGAGCGATGAAACGCCCACACAACCAAGTCCCCCACCCGCAAAATCTCCAACCGGACTTGCTGCCGCACAACGGGCGAAGGCGGAGCCAGCGAAGGATCTCCCGAGTCGTCGCGATCCCGCTCGTGACGAACTGCGTCGCCGCATCCATCAAAACCTGATCGTCGAGATTGGGCCCACTCTCTATGACGCAGATCTCGACGACGACGAGTTGCGGGCAAAGGTCCTCGAGCAGTTGCAAGCGGCGATTGCGAAGGAGCGCACCCCACTGTCAGCAGCTGACAGGGCCGAACTGATCGACGAGGTCTCCGACGACATCCTCGGGTACGGGCCGATCGATCCCTTGCTGCGTGACGACGACGTGTCGGAGATCATGTGCAATGGTCCGGACTCGATCTATGTGGAGCGCTCAGGCAAACTCACCAAAGATCCGATCACCTTTGTCGACGAAGCACACTTGCGGCGAATCATCGACAAGATCGTCGGGCAGGTCGGTCGCCGCATCGACGAGTCGTCGCCGATGTGTGATGCCCGTCTTCCTGATGGGTCTCGTGTCAACGCAGTCATTGCGCCGCTGACGATCGGCGGCCCCTTCCTGACCATCAGGAAGTTCAAAGCCGATCCGCTTCAGGTCGATGACCTCATCCGCTTCGGAACGTTCGACGCAAACGCAGCCCGCTTCCTGCAGGCCTGTGTCGTCGGGCGCCTGAACATGATCGTGTCCGGCGGTACAGGCACCGGCAAGACCACAACGCTGAACGTGCTCTCTTCCTTCATCCCGTCTGATGAACGGGTCGTCACCGTGGAGGACGCCAAGGAGCTCCAACTCCATCAGGATCATGTGCTGTGCCTCGAGACCCGGCCGGCCAACATCGAGGGAAAAGGCGCAGTGAGCATTCGCGATCTCGTGAAGAACTCACTGCGTATGCGCCCTGACCGCATCGTGGTGGGCGAATGTCGAGCCGGGGAGGCGCTGGACATGCTCCAGGCCATGAACACCGGTCACGACGGTTCACTCACGACAGTCCATGCGAACACGCCTCGAGACACGCTCTCCCGCCTCGAGACGCTGACGCTCATGGCAGGCTTCGACCTCCCAGTGCGGGCCATCCGTGAGCAGATGGCATCAGCCATCGACGTGATCATCCAGGTCGCACGCCTGCGAGACGGGTCGCGCCGACTCACCCACATCACCGAGGTGCAGGGGATGGAGGGTGATGTCATCACGCTGCAGGACGTCTTCCTCTTCGATTTCAGTGCTGGTGTCGATGACAGCGGCCGCTACCGTGGCACGCTCAAGCCCACGGGCATCCGCCCGAAGTTCGCTGAGAAGTTGACGTCTGAGGGGATCAAGCTCGGGCCGGAGACGTTCCAGACCTCTGGTGGAGGCATGGGGGCTTCGTGACCGATCGCTCCAGACGTAGTGTCCGGATCGGTGCTGCGGCGCTGTGTGCCGCCACCGTTCTTTTGGTGACAGTGGGCACAAGCCCGGCACTGAGCCAGACGGAAGAGAACTCTGGGGCACCCGAGTTGCTCCTCGTCGACGCAACCGGTGATCCCTTCGTCGTTCTCCGATCAGCGAGCGAGCCGGCGCAGGTGACAATCGCCACTGGAGGCGTGGCTGCAGCCACCGAGTCGCCGATTGCACTGCGCGACACGTCGATTCAGGTCCAGACGGCGATCGTGATCGACAACAGTGCGGAATCGTCGGACCTGCTCGACGCCTTCAAGACCATTGCCAGCGACTACGTGAACGCGGCTCCTGCGAACGAACGTATCGAGGTCTGGACGACTGGAGGTGGGAGTCGGGTCCGAGTCGGTTTCGACAGCACCGACTCGCGGACCCTTCGAGTCATCGAGAGCCTGGTTCCAGCGGCAGGCTCAAACAACCTGTGGGATGCCGTTCGGGGGGTGAGCCTTCGGTTCGAAGATCCCGTACCTGGCGCAACCAACATCATCGTCTTGACCGGCACTGTCGATGGCGGATCAGAAAACTCTGACATCTTGGCCCGAGGCTCCGTGCTCGGCAGTGGTGCTGGCGTGTTCATGGTTCATGCCGGCAAGACGACATCGAGTGCCGAGAGTCTGCTCGTGAGTGTCAGCGCCGGTGGCTCCTATGCGCTCGAGACGGATCTCGAAAAACTCGCTGCGTATGGACCGCAGCTCAGCGCTGCTGTTCAGTCGACCTGGGTCGTCTCCTTTGATGGTGAAGCTGTGCCGTCGAGCACCTCGATCACGGTGGACGTCGACGGCTCCGTCGTCAGCGGTTCCTACGTGTTCGGCTCGGTCGCCGCAGGCCGGGCACTGGCTCCGGTGTCAGCACCACCACCAACGACTCTCCCCGGCCTCGGGTTTCTCGAGGGGCAGACAGGTCGACTCGTCGGATTGGGGTTCGGCGCATTGGCTGCTGCCCTCGGGGCCTATGCGGCTGTGAGTCTTTTCAGCAATGACCCCTCTGCCCTCGACGACGTGCTGCAGGCCTACGGGAGCCCCCTCGGAGAAAGTGCGGCAGACACCGGTGCGGAGAAAGGTTCGTTTGCCAAGAATCTGTTCCTCCGGCGAGCGGTGGAGCTGACCGAAGGCCTGGTGGAAAAGCAGGGCGCCTTGGACCGGGCAGAGGCGACACTCGAGCGCGCCAACGTGCCGTTGCGGGCTGGTGAAGCAGTGACTGCCTATATCGGTATCGTCTTTGCCGCGCTCGCGATCGGCATTCTGTTCGTCGGCGGGATCACTGGGCTTCTTGCGATGGGGCTTCTCGGGGTGCTCGCCCCGCCGGCGGTTCTCAACTTCCGCGCTTCGCAACGCAAAAAACTGTTCTCGAACCAGCTTCCCGACACCCTCTTTTTGCTGTCGTCGACGCTCAAGGCCGGATATTCGTTCATGCAAGGGGTCGAGGCAGTCTCACACGAGATCGAGGACCCGATGGGCGGCGAGCTTCGGCGTATCGTCACCGAAGCGCAGCTCGGTCGCCCGCTCGAAGAGGCCATGGATGCCTCGGCTGAGCGGATGGACTCCGAAGATTTTGCCTGGGCGGTCATGGCGGTGAAGATCCAGCGTGAAGTTGGTGGCAATCTGTCGGAGCTATTGGCGACGGTTGGAAACACCATGACTGCGCGCGAACGCTTGCGTCGTGACATTGCGTCGCTCACTGCCGAAGGCAGGATGAGCGCCATCTTGCTCGGCGCGCTGCCGATCGTTCTCGGGGGGGTGATGTGGCTGATGAACAAGGACTACATTGGCGTCCTCTTCACCGAGACACTGGGGAAAATCCTGCTCGCCACATCGATCGTGGCGGTGATCATCGGATTTGTGTGGATGAAAAAGATGATCGACATCGAGATCTGAGAACGCTGTGCCAGAAGTGGACCCCCAAATTGCAGCTGCCCTGCTCGGTGGAGGAATTGCCCTTGTTCTCTGGGCACTCGGATCCCGGTCGGTCGAGAAGGCGGCAGTGCGCGAATCTCTCCGCTCACTGGACGACTATCAGGTCGACAACGTCCGAGACCAGGAGCTCTTGGTCCCCTTGGCGGAGCGTGCATTCAAGCCGGTGCTCCTTGGGTTGACCAGCCTTGGCCGCCGTTTGACACCAGTCGGGTATGTCGAGGGTGTTCGGCACAAATTTGTGCTCTCGGGCCGACCATCGGCGCAGGTGATCGACCGCTTTCTTGCCCTCCGAGTTGTGACAGTGGTGGCGGCGCCGCTCTCCGTCTGGTTCTTTTTCTTTTGGAATCCGCTTGGACTGACCGGCAACACCCGACTCGGTGTCACTGCGCTGGTGGTCCTCGCCCTCATCATCGGTCCCGATGCGCAACTCAATCGGGCAGTGGAGGAACGTCAGATAGCGATCCTCAGAGGTCTTCCCGACATCATCGACTTGCTCGTGATCTCGGTGGAAGCTGGTCTCGGCTTCGAACAAGCGCTTCAGCGGGTGGTGACATCTGTCGAAGGGCCGCTGCCAGATGAGTTCAACCGGATGCTCGGAGAGGTTCGGGCTGGCTCGACACGAGCGGACGCAATGCGGGCCATGGATGCCCGAATCGAGGTGCCTGAGGTGCGCAGCTTCGTGCTTGCCATTATTCAGGCTGACACCTTTGGTGTCTCGATCGGCAGTGTGCTTCGGATCCAGGCGGATGAGATGCGGGTCAAGCGGCGGCAGATAGCCGAAGAGAAAGCGCAGAAGGCGCCGGTCAAGATGCTGGTGCCCATGGTGTTCTGCATCTTCCCCGCGTTGTTCACGATCGTTCTGGGCCCGGCGGTCGTCCGTATCGTCCAAAACTTCTGAGGTTTGGCGATGACGGCCGTTGAGGTTCCGGCCCGACGCCCACTCGATCTTTCGACACTTCTCGGTTTCGCATTCGCCGTCGTTGCGTTTGGCATCGGAGCGCAGAAAGTAGACGACAACAGTTTTCTGACCCACCTTGCGACTGGCCGCCGCATGCTCGATGAAGGGATCATCAGGGAGGATGCCTTCACGTGGACGTCCAACGGTGAATCCCTCATCGTCCAGTCGTGGCTGGCGTCGTTGATTTATGGCCTCGTCGACAGTTTGGGTGGGTTTGCCGGGTTGCGGCTTCTGATGGCGGTGACAACCTGCATGCTCGGCTGGTTGGTATGGCAGTTGACGCAACGTTCGGCCTCGGTGACCACCCGAGTGTTCCTCATCGTTGCTGTCTTCGTCGTCGGTGTTCACACGTGGACCGAGCGCCCACTGCTCATTGCCTTCGTGCTGCTTGCGGTCGTTGTGCTCGCCGCCGAACGTGAGGGAGACCCTCGGTGGCTCGCAATGATCGGCTTTCTTTGGGTCAACGTGCACGGCAGTTGGCCGCTCGGGATCGCCTTCCTCGGCGCCCGGTGGCTCGGCGCTCGTTTCGATCCTGACGTCGATGCGGTGCACGACGCTCGTCGGATGGGTTGGCTCGCCGGCGGCGTCATCGCCGGTGGCATCGTCAACCCCTACGGACCAGCCTTGCTCTGGTTCCCCATCAGCTTGCTGGGTAGGCACGACGTTCTACGTCACGTCACCGAATGGCAGGCCGCCAGCTTCGAGTCGACGTGGACTCGACTCTTTCTCGTGCTGCTTGCAGCCGCAATCTTTGCGTCGCGACGTGCACCGTTGCGGCTCGTGGTACCCGGGGTGTTGTTTGTTGTCGCAGCGCTCCTGAGTGCCCGGAACATCCCTGTCGCAGTGCTCGTCCTGCTACCGCTGTTGGCCGAGGGGCTTCCGACTCTCCCCGGTCCCGCTGGCGATCGCAGCTCGAGTGCGATTCGACTCGGAGCGGTTGCGCTCGGGTTGCTGGTAGCCCTGCTCGTGGCACTCACGCTTGTGCCCCCTCACGCGAACCTCGAGCGGTATCCGGTCGCTGCGGTCGATGCGATGGAAGAACTCGACGTCTCGCCGGCCGATCACCGTGTCATCCACCAAGACTTCGTCGGCAACTACCTGGGTTTGCGATTCGGGGGTGTCGGGTCGGCATGGATCGATGACCGATTCGAGCTCCACGACAGCGACCTCGTGGACGACTACCGCGCGCTCCTCCACGCAACGCCTGAGTGGCGTGACGTCATCGAGCGGACGCAACCCGATGCCGTGCTCTGGGAGCGCGATCGGGGACTTGTCGAGTTGCTCGCGAGCGACGGCTGGTCGGTGGTCTGGGCTGACGATGAATGGGTTGTGCTCACACCGGCGTGAGGCGAACGATCGCTGATCGTCCCCAGCTCCAGTTCCGTCCCAACAACGCTTGTGAAACGGCCTGAGATGCCGATTGGGGCCAGCGGGAGAGGAGGTCGCCATCATGGAACCGTTGCGTGATAGGCAGGTAGGGGTGACCTCCCTGTACGACGGTGCCGACGAGATTCCACCGAATCGGAGAATGCGCTCATTGGCCAGATTTGTTCGGGCCGACAACGGGTCGGGCACCAGCCACACTGACCCAGGAGCGCAGGGAGATCGAATCGCGACCTTTGCGCCGGCCGTGCTTGCGCTGCGCTGGAGCACCACGTCCATCTCACTGGCGCTCGCAGCAACAGCGTTCGTCGATCAGGAATGGAATGTCATCACCTGGTGCATTGGACTTGTCAGCTACACGGCCATCCGATCGATCACCCCGATCCGCTACATCGGCGGTACTCGCTCGCTCGTCGAGGTCATCGTCGAGAGTGGGCTCCATGTTGCCGCTGTCGTCGCAACCGGTTTCTGGGAGTCGCCTTTCGTCCTCTCGCTACTGACAGCAATCGTGGTCGCCGGCTTTGCCCGAGGGTTCGGGTTTGCGTTGCGAATGGCGATGACCGCTGCCCTCGCGATCAGCCTCGCCGACGCATGGCGGCGTGGGTACGACGGACAGGACGTTCGACTGGCGATTCAGTGGGCGGTGGTGCTCGGACTCGTCGGTGTTGTTGCCGGCTATGCACGTCGAATCAGTGGTGAGGCAGACCGTCGGCAATCCCTGGCCATGGATCGACTCGAGCAGTTGTCCAATGCGAATGCATTGCTGCACTCGCTGCACCGAGTTGCGCAGACATTGCCCGCATCACTCGACCTTGGCGACGTCGTCGAGACAACAGTTGCGCGACTTCGCAGTCTGGTGAACGTCGACGCAGTGGCCCTACTGCTCCTCGACGAAACCGACCACTCCTGGCAGGTCATCCGTCGGGAAGGGTTGGCGCTTCCGGCTCGGCTCGCCCGACATGAGCTGCCGACACTGCTGCTCGACTCGTTGTCGAGCGGCGGGATCGTGCACAACGAGGACCTTCGGGGACCCGGCGGACCTGGCCTCTCGCCGACCTCGCTGTCGGGTCTGTACATGTCACTGTCGGCGCGCGGAAGCGTGATTGGTCTGCTCGCGGTCGAGGCGAAACACGCCGGAGCATTCGGACTGCGGGAGCGCGAGCTTCTGGAGGGTTTTGTCGCACCAGTCGCCCTTGCGATCGACAACGCCCGTTTGTTCTCGCGGCTCCGAATCGTCGGCGCAGACGAAGAGCGGACGCGGATCGCTCGCGACCTTCACGACAACATCGGGCAGTCACTTGCGTACCTCGGGCTCGAACTCGACCGCATCGTGGACAAGGAACATCGCGGTGAGTCACTCGACGGCCTGCTGCCGCAGCTCCGTCGCGATCTTCGCAACGTGGTCGGCGAGGTTCGCGAAACGCTGTACGACCTGCGTACCGACATTACGGACACGGAGGGGCTCGGTGATGTCCTCGGGCAGTTCGCAACGCGGCTGGCGGAGCGGTCCGACCTCGTGATCGAGCTTCACATCGATGCAGATTCTCGCCTTCCGCTCCGACAGGAGCGCGAGATGTGGCACATCGCACAGGAAGCACTCGTGAACGTCGAACGGCATTCCGACGCTCGCACCGCGATGGTGCACTGGCGATGCTGCCGAGAGTCGGCGACGCTCGAAATCGTCGATGATGGCAAAGGATTTCTCGAGGGGGACGCCGGACGGGTCGACAGTTATGGCATTGTGGGGATGCGCGAACGCGCGGCAAGCATCGGAGCGACATTCGAGATCAACTCTGGCCACGGTCGGGGGACCACGATCCGTTGCACGTTGACTGCTGATCGCGATGCCGGACAGGAGATGTCGAAACGGCGATGATGTGACGTGGCTGTTGCCGGCTTTCGTTCGCTGGTCCTCATGAAGTCGTGGGGCGATCCGATGGTTCACGGGGCGCGAACGAGCTCCGGTACGGCAATGCTGAGCCCCGAGGTACTCATACGATGACCATTCGACTGATGCTGGCCGACGATCACCGCTTGTTGCGGGAGAGTCTGAGTCGGTCCATGGGTGAGCACGGCTTCGAGGTCGTCGGCGAGGCTCGGAACGGCTTGGAGGCTCTCGAATTGGCCCGCAACATTCACCCCGATGTGGTGCTGATGGATGTGTCGATGCCAGAGATGGACGGTGTCGAAGCGTGTCGGCAGATCAATGCTGAGATGCCCGAGATCAAGGTCGTGATGCTCACGATGCACGCCGACCAGCATGTGCTCACCAATGCGATTCGGGCCGGGGCGTGCGGCTACCTCGTCAAGGACTGCTCGACGGAGGAAATCGCCAGCGCTGTGCAGATGGCGGCCTCGGGAGAGACGGCACTGTCACCGCAGCTTGCAGCGTCCATGCTCGATGAGGTGCGCAAGCTCGGCACGACCCAGATCCGTGAGGAGCGACTGGTGTCCAGACGCGAAGAAGAGGTGTTGCAGTTGATTGCCGATGGTTGCTCGACCAGCGAGGTTGCCGAGCGGATGTATATCTCCCAGAAGACGGTGAAGAATCACTTGGCATCGATCTATCAAAAGCTCGAGGCTCGGGACCGAACGCAGGCAGTACTGCAGGCGGTGCGTCTGGGTATCGTCTCGCTGGAGTAGCGGCCGGGTCCCTCAGTGAGCGCCGCCGTTCCCCTACAGTGATCGGCATTGGTTAGTACCCCTAACAGGGCGAGGTAGGGAAAAGGGGCGGTTGTGGTGCGAGTGCGTCTTCGTTCGCCCAAGTTTTGTGAGGCCCGTGGTGCCGCGCTTGTCGAATACCTCCTGTTGCTCGCTCTTATCGCAATCGTGTGCCTTGCGGCGCTGACGACGCTGGGTGGAGGTGTGAGCGGCAACCTCACCGACACCGCCAGTGTTGTGACCGACGCCAGAGGATGATCGTGACCGTGGGGCCGGTGCCGCCGGTTACTCTGCTGCGGTGATCGAGATCGGATTGACCGGCGGCATCGGTTCGGGAAAATCGACGGTTGCGGAGATGCTCGTAGAGCGGGGGGCTGTCCTGCTCGATGCGGATCGCATGGTTCGGGACCTGCAAGCTCCGGGGGGCTCGGTCTTTGCGGCGATGGTGGAGCGTTGGGGAGAACGGATCATTGCGGACGACGGCACACTTGACCGGCAGGCGGTGGCAGCGATCGTGTTCAACGACGCCGACGAACTCGAGGCGCTCAACGGCATCGTGCATCCGGCGGTTGCCGAAGAGTTGAAAACGCAGCGAGAGGCTGTTCAGGGGTCTGATGCGATTGTGGTTCTCGACATTCCATTGCTTGTACGGGCTGACGGCACATCGGACAGGGATCGGTATGCGAACCTGGCTGGGATCGTCGTTGTGGACGTCGATCCGGATATTGCGCTGAATCGCCTCGTCGACCAGCGAGGATTCGACGAGAACGATGCTCGCGCCCGGATCGCCAACCAGGCGTCGAGAGAACAACGACGAGCAGTGGCCGATGTCGTCATCGACAACTCGGGGTCGCTCGATGCGTTGACCCTGCAAGTCGACGACGTCTGGTCGTGGGCCCAGGCCTTGCCACCCGTTGAAGCGAGTGATTCGAGCGGGGGCTCCTGCGCGTCAACATGACGTTTCCCTCTGGGGTGGGATGCAGAGCCGCACGCCCCGGCGTTGGTCCGTCGATATCGGTCTGTTCTCCAGGCCACGGACCCGAGTTGGTCACAGGGTTTGGGTAGGTTGACGCGATGCCTCCGGTCACGATCCCTTCGGCGAAGACAGCGCTACAGGTTCGTTCCGATTTCGAGCCGGCCGGCGATCAGCCGAATGCGATCGCAGCGCTGTCAGCAGGGATCGAGCGGGGCGATCGGTTTCAGACGCTGCTCGGCATCACCGGTTCGGGCAAAAGTGCCACGATCGCGTGGACGATCGAACAGGTGCAGCGGCCGACCTTGGTTCTTGCGCCCAACAAGTCGCTGGCAGCGCAGTTGGCCAACGAGCTCAAAGAGTTTTTCCCGGACAATCGAGTCGAGTACTTCGTCTCGTACTACGACTACTACCAGCCCGAGGCGTACATGCCCTCGAGCGACACCTACATCGAGAAAGACTCGTCGGTGAACGACGAGATCGACCGACTTCGTCACTCGGCCACGTCGTCGCTGCTCACACGGCGCGACACGATCGTCGTGGCGTCCGTCTCGGCGATCTACGGGCTGGGGTCACCCGAGGAGTACGAGACGCAGTTGCTGGTGCTCCGCGTAGGGGAGGAGCATGATCAGCGCTCGATTCTCAAGCGCTTGGTCGAACTGCACTACGAGCGCAACGACATGAATCTTGTACGTGGGAACTTCCGGGTACGCGGTGACACGATCGAAGTCCACCCGGCCTACGACGAGACAGCGGTGCGGGTCGAACTTTTCGGCGACGACGTCGAGCAGATCACCATTGTCGACCCGCTCACCGGGGAGCGCCTCGAGCAACTCGATGAGCTCGTGATCTTTCCGGCAACGCACTACGCAACCTCCGAGCAGCGCATGCAAGCCGCAATCGAACGGATCCAAGCCGAGTTGCAGGAACGTCTGCAGACGTTCGAGGAGGACGGGAAGCTCCTCGAAGCACAACGGCTCCGTATGCGGACCGAATACGACCTCGAGATGATGCAGGAGGTCGGATACTGCAATGGAATCGAGAACTATTCCGGTCCGATCGACGGCCGCGGCTACGGCGAGCCGCCCTACACCCTGCTCGACTACTTCCCTGAAGACTTTCTGATGGTCATCGACGAGAGCCATGTCGCCGTTCCCCAGTTGCACGGCCAGTACGAGGGGGATCGATCCCGCAAGGCGACACTGATCGATCACGGGTTTCGGCTTCCGTCCGCGGCAGACAATCGACCGCTTCGGTTCGAGGAGGTCATGGAGCGACTCAACCAAGTGGTCTTCCTGTCGGCCACACCTGGCGACTACGAATTGCAGGTGTCGACACAAGTCGTCGAACAGATCGTGCGGCCGACCGGCCTGATCGATCCGGAGGTCATCGTCAAGCCCACGAAGGGTCAGATCGATGACCTCCATGAGTTGATCAAGGACCGAG
>Ga0255767_1001129_pt1 | contig 24045 bp, 21 predicted proteins | sample 071ome_24_FD_179967 | JGI IMG/M metagenome (GOLD analysis project Ga0255767, IMG submission 179967) | Coastal salt marsh microbial communities from the Groves Creek Marsh, Skidaway Island, Georgia - 071402CT metaG (version 2) | ecosystem: Environmental > Aquatic > Marine > Intertidal zone > Salt...
CCCGGCCTTCCTGATCGGCTTCGTGCTGGCGGGCAATTCCGAGACATATCTCTATCAGGCGGTTCAGTTCTACGACTGGAACTTCCTGACCCGGCCGGGCGTGATCACGATCTTCGTCCTGACCCTCCTGTCGATCTGGTTCGGCGCCCGCAACGCCCCCAAGGAAGAGACAGGAACATCCGAAGGCAGCGGACCGATCAAGGCCAGCGACATGCGGCCGCAGGCGATGTTCTGCGGGCTCGTCGTTCTTCTGTTCGTATGGGGCCTGATCGACGGGCTGCAGCATTCGTTCCTCGGCGCGGTCTATCCCGTGGGCATCTGCATCGTCATGCTGCCCATCGCGCTGTACCTGCTTTACGTGACGGCGAAGAACAGGACCGATCACACAGCCAACTACGATTACGAAGTCGAGGGCGACCACGCAGGCCGCGAAGGCGTCCCCAATCTCGGCTATTACCTGATGTGGCTGGGCTGCTTTATCGGCGCAGTCATGCTGATCGGGTTCTGGCTGGCGATCACGGGTTTCTTCATCCTGTTCCTGAAGAAGGAATCCGATGCGTCCTGGGCCCGTATTCTGACGATGACGGTCTGCGGCGTCGGCTTCATCACCGGTCTTTCCTGGGTCATGGTGCTGGATTTCCCGGGCGGGCTGCTGCAGTACTGGTTCGCCCTGCCCTGGCCGCTCAGCTGAGGCTTTCAACTTGGCGCGTCTAAAAATCCCCGCGGTTTTTATCCGCGGCGGCACCAGCAAGGGGGTCTTCTTCCATAAGCGCGACCTGCCGAACGACGCGGCCGATCGCGACCGCGTGATCCTGCACGCGCTGGGGAGCCCCGACCCCTATCAGCGCCAGCTCAACGGGCTGGGCGGCGGGCTTTCGTCGCTGTCGAAGGCCGTGATCATCGAGAAGTCCGACCGCCCCGACGCCGATATCGACTACACCTTCGCTCAGGTCGCGGTCGACCGGCCGATCGTCGATTACGCCGGCACCTGCGGCAACCTGTCGGCCTCGGTCGGCCCGTTCGCGCTCGACGAAGGGCTGATCGAGTTGCCGGACGGCGAGGCGACGGTGCGCGTTCACATAACCAACACCGACAAGTTCTATGACGCGCGCTTTACGGTGAAAGACGGCATAACGCTGGAAGATGGCGATTACGTCATGCCGGGCGTCTCGGGTTCGGGCGCGCTGATCACGCTAGACTACCGCGATCCGGGCGGGTCGATGACCGGCGCACTGCTACCGACCGGCAATGCACGCGACACAATCGCGATAGACGGGCTGGGCCGGATCGAGGTCTCGCTGGTCGACGCCACCAACCCGGTTATATTCGCCGATGCGGCAGCGCTCGGCAGGGAAGTCACCGACAGGCCGGAAGCACTCGATGACGACCCCGTCTTCATGGCGCGAATGGAGGAAATTCGCCGCAAGGGAGCGGTGCTGATGGGGCTCGCCAACCGTCCGGAAGACGCGGCACTGGCGGCGCCCAAGGTCGGTATCGTCGGCCCGCCGCAGGCGTTCACGGCGCTCGACGGCACTGACTACGGCCCCGACGAGATGGATCTGTCGGTGCGCATCGTCTCGATGGAGCGCGTCCATCGCGCCGTTCCAGGCACCAACGGCATGTGCATTGCGGCAGGCGCGCGCGTCGAGGCCACCATCCCGTTCGACCATGCGACGCCGCATTCGCCGCTCCGCATCGCCCACCCGTCGGGCATAACCCCGGTCGAGGCCGATGTCGTCCGGCGCAACGACGGCGAGTGGCACGCGAATTCGGTCACCGTGTTCCGTACCCAGCGGCGCCTGATGGAAGGCAGTGTCCTGATTCCGGACATCCCATAAGAAGCGAGGAAGAATTTCCATGTCAGATACAAACAGCGCGATCATCGCGGATTACGGCGAACAGGGTCTCGAACAGCGGATCATGACGCGGCTCGCATCCTTCGGGGTCGACACCGACAATCTCACGCAGGAAATCCTGGCCGAGATCGATCATGTACACGGCGGCGGTCTCGCCAACACGAAAGCGCACTGCGCGCTGGTCGAGTTCCGCCCGGGCATGCGGGTGCTGGATATCGGCTGCGGCATCGGCGGGCCGGCGCGCTACGTCGCCGCAACCTTCGGCTGCGCGGTCGTCGGCATCGATCTCGCACAGGAATACACCGACGTCGCAACGATGCTCACGGAACGCTGCGGCATGCAGGACAGCGTATCGTTCGAATGCGCCAATGCACTCGACCTGCCATTCGACGATGACGGTTTCGACGTCGCCATGAGCCTCAACGTGACCATGAATATAGAGGACCGGACCGGGTTCTATGCCGAAGTCGCCCGCGTTCTGAAACAGGGCGGACAGCTCGCCCTGAGCGAGCTGGGTCAGGGCCCGGGCGGCGAGCCCTACTATCCCCTGCCCTGGGCGCGCGACCCGTCCTACAGCTTCCTGATCACGCCGGACGAGCTGAAATCGGGCCTTGAGGCCAGCGGCTTCCGCATCGCCCACTGGGTCGACGAGGCGGAGCTGCGCAAGAAAGCGGGAGGTCGCACCGCCGACGGCACGACTCTGCTGCCGCCGGGCGAAGGGATGAAGATGGTGCGGGGCGACGATTACCCGGTGCGCCAGGCCAATTCCGGCAAGGGCGTGATGGAAGAACGCCTGACCAATATTCGGCTTTCGGCGGTTTACGAAGGCGAGTGACGGAATCAAGCTTTCGTTGGAGAAATGTTACAGATCGATTAAATTATCGTTCTGATCGGCTCCCGTTTGCGAAGCTGGAGCGGGGCGACATAATCAGGCCACAGTCGAACGGCCAGTTTGCAATTATCAGCTCAGAGGAAATTGCCATGCAGAAAATTTTCGTTGGCGCCGTGGTCGGCGTCGCGATGGCGGCCATGACAGCGCCGGCCTTCGCCAAATGCGATCCAGGCGAAATGCACATCAAGTTCAGCCATGTCACCAACACCGACAAGCATCCAAAAGGTATTGCTGCGACGCTGTTGGCGAAACGGGTTAATGCCGAGATGAACGGCAAGGCCTGCATGACTGTATATCCCAACTCCAGCCTCTACGATGACAACAAGGTGCTGGAAGCCATGCTTCAGGGCGATGTGCAGCTTGCCGCGCCGTCCCTGTCGAAGTTCGAGAAATTCACCAAGAAATTCCGGTTGTTCGATCTGCCGTTCATGTTCCAGGACATCGACGCCGTCGACCGCTTCCAGAACTCCGCGGCCGGTCAGGCGCTCAAGGATTCGATGCGCCGCCGCGGGCTTCAGGGTCTCGCCTTCTGGCATAACGGCATGAAACAGATGTCTGCGAACCGTCCGCTGATCAAGCCGCAGGATGCCAACGGTCTGAAATTCAGGGTCCAGCCGTCGGACGTTCTGGTCGCCCAGTTCAAGGCGTTGGGCTCCAATCCCCAGAAGATGGCGTTCAAGGAAGTCTATGGCGCGCTCCAGACCAAGGTCGTCGACGGTCAGGAGAACACCTGGTCGAACATCTACGGGAAGAAATTCTTCGAGGTTCAGGATGGCGTGACGGAAACCAATCACGGTGTCATCGACTACCTCGTGGTGACCTCCGACAAATGGTGGAAGGGCCTGCCCAAGGACGTGCGCAGCCAGTTTTCCACGATCCTGACGGAAGTCACAGTCGCCCGTAACAAGGAGTCCTACGCCGTCAACCAGGCGAACCGGAAGAAGATCCTCGAAGCTGGCGGCAAGATCCGGACCCTGACGTCGGCTCAGCGGGCTGAATGGGTCAAGGCGCTGAAGCCCGTCTGGGACAAGTTCGAGAAAGATGTCGGCAAGGATATGATCGCAGCGGCGCAGCAGGCGAACGGCGGCAGCTGACAGCTGTTTCCATTCAGGTTGTCCAATTGACAGCCTGTCGATTAAGGTTGAGCGGTCGACGAAAGTCGACCGCTCTTTTTTTGTGACGAGACGTAAAGGCGATATGCAGATCGCTGGGCAGAGCGCCCTCGGACGGCGCACCGATCAGATTGAGGAAACCCTGATGGCCGTCCTGATGGGTCTGATGACGCTCGTCACGTTCGCCAATGTCATCGCCCGGTATGTGTTCAACGACAATCTTCTATGGGCGCTTGAGACAACCGTCTATCTGTTCGCCTGGATGGTCCTTCTCGGCGCGTCCTACTGTGTCAAGAAGTCCCTTCATCTGGGTGTCGACATGGTCATCGCGAACCTCTCGCCGCAGGCCAGAAAGGCGGCCGGGCTGTTTGCCGTCGGCGCCTGCCTCCTGTTCTCCGTTCTGCTGCTCAAGGGCGCGTGGGATTACTGGTACCCGTTCGCAACGACGCAGGCATTCTTCGAGGTCGACGACATCCCGATGCCGGATTTCCTGCAATTCCTGGCAACATGGCTCAATGAGGGAGAGAGGTATGAAAAAATTCCGCGCTTCATCCCGTATTTTGTTCTGCCGCTCAGCCTCACCCTCCTGACCTGGCGTTTCTGTCAGGCGGGATGGCGTATCTTCCAGGGGACGCAGGACTCCGTCATCGCATCGCACGAAGCCGAAGAGCTTCTTGAAGAGACCGCGCAGACAGCGGAAGCCCGGGACGCGGGGCGCTAGACGATGTCTGTCGTTTTTCTGTTCGGAATGGTTATTGGCCTGATGGCGCTGGGCGTTCCGGTCGCTGTTTCGCTCGGGCTTTCCAGCGTCATATTCCTGATGACGTTTTCGGACGCATCCCTCGCCTCCATTGCCCAGACACTTTTCTCCGCATTTGACGGACACTATACGCTTCTCGCGATCCCGTTCTTCATTCTTGCATCGTCCTTCATGTCGACCGGCGGAGTCGCCCGGAGGATCATCCGCTTCGCCATCGCGACTGTCGGTCATTTCAAGGGCGGTCTCGCCATCGCATCTGTCTTCGCCTGCATGATGTTTGCGGCCCTGTCCGGGTCTTCCCCGGCGACAGTCATCGCGATCGGTTCGATCGTGATCGCCGGCATGCGGGACGTCGGTTATTCGAAGGAATTTGCGGCCGGCGTCATATGCAATGCGGGCACGCTGGGCATTCTTATCCCGCCTTCGATCGTCATGGTGGTTTACGCCGCCGCGACGGACGTATCGGTGGGCCGAATGTTCCTCGCCGGAATTCTGCCGGGCCTGATCGCCGGTTTGATGCTGATGATCGGCATCTACATCGCCGCGCGCTTTCGCGGCCTGCCGTCCCAGCCCTGGGCGGGCTGGGGCGAATTCTGGGGCGCTGCGCGCGACGCCGCATGGGGCCTCCTTCTGATCGTCATAATTCTCGGCGGTATTTACGGCGGCATCTTCACGCCGACCGAGGCGGCCGCCGTCGCCGCAGTCTACGCGTTTTTCATCGCCAATTTCGTCTATTGCGACATGGGGCCGTTCGCCACGCCGGGCAAAGGCGGCCTCGCGATCGTCACGCGCGCGATATCGACCTTCTGGCACCCCGACACGAAAAAAACCCTGTTCGAGGCCGGAAAGCTGACCGTCACCCTGATGTTCATCATCGCCAATGCACTGATCCTCAAACATGTGCTGACGGAAGAACGTATTCCGCAGGAGATCGCCCAGATGATCCTGTCAGCGGGTCTGGGTCCGATCGCCTTCCTGATCGCGGTAAATATCCTGCTGCTGATCGGCGGACAGTTCATGGAGCCGTCGGGGCTCCTGATTATCGTCGCGCCGCTGGTGTTCCCGATCGCGATTCAGCTCGGAATCGACCCCATACACCTTGGGATCATTATGGTCGTGAACATGGAGATCGGCATGATTACCCCGCCCGTCGGGCTGAACCTGTTCGTTACGGCGGGCGTTGCGGCCATGTCGGTGATGGCCGTTGTGAAGGCCGCCCTGCCCTGGGTCGGCATCATGTTCATCTTCCTGATCCTTGTGACATACGTGCCGTGGATTTCCACGGCGATTCCGACAGCCCTGATGGGCCCGGAAATCATCACGAAATAGGCGGGTCTAGCGGTAGAACTCAACGAAGAAGCGGACTTTTCCGACCGGTCGGACCCGGTGGGTTACCTGCGGTTCGACCACACCGTTTCGCCCTTGCGTAAGCACAACCGCGTCGTCGTCGCCGATAATGTAGTCGAGCCGCCCCTCCTCGACCTGGATCAGGCCCCAGACTCCCTCGGCGGTCCTGTGATCGGCCAAAAGACCCTTGGGGACGGTGTCTTCCGTAAAACTCTCCGTCCGCTTGTAGGCCGTAACGCCGGGCGGCAGTTCCTTCATTCAGAACTCGATCACCAGCCGCCCGCGCACGCCGCCTGCTTCCAGCCGGCGATGGGCGTCCGCCGCATTCTCCGGCTGGAACCGGTCGGCGACGCGGAGCGTGATGCGCCCCTCGTCCGCCAGCCGGCGCAGCCGATCCAGCTTTTCGAACTCGCCGTCATAGGCGCGGACCGAAACGGTATGGAAGGCGATGCCGCGCTCGCCATTGCCCTGCCAGCCGCGCACCGAGGCGAACGACCCGCCATCGCGCACCGCCGGCACGGCCAGCTCCCGCATCACCGCCCCGTCGGCCAGACCGTCGACCCCGTCGGGAAAATTCTCTCGGATGCGATCCGCCACATCGTCGCCGCGCCGCACCACGATATCCGCGCCGAACGAGGCAATCAGCGCTTCGTCGGCTTCGGATGCGTCGGCGATCACCGTCAGCCCGTCAGCCTTGGCGATCGCGATCAGATAGCCGCCGAGCGCGCCCGCCGCGCCGGTCACCGCCAGCACCTGACCGGGCGAGAGATCGAGCAAATCGAGAATCCGCGTCGCCGTCATACCGTTCATCGGCAGGGTGCAGGCCTCGGCAGGCGATGCGCCTGCAGGCACCTTCGTCACCGAGCGCTCGCCCAGTACGATCTGCTCGCGGTAGCCGCCATGGCTGCCTTTGGTGACCACCATGCCCATCACCATGTCGCCGACGGCCAGAGACGTCACGCCGTCCCCGACCTCGTCGACGATGCCCGCGACATCCATCCCCGGCACCCAGGGCGGCGGGGTCTCGGCCCGAAGCTGTTCCGCCCGCGCCCCGTTGCGCGCCATCAGGTCGGTCGGGTTGACCGCCGCCGCCTGCACGCTGATCCGGACCTGGCCCGGCCCGGCATGGACCTCCGGCACATCGAGAATTTCGAGAACCTCCGGCCCGCCGAAATCTTTCAGCCCTACTGCGCGCATGTTTCGTACTCCCTCAATACCCGACAATCGTTTCACCCGAATTCGGGCTGATGACCTGTCCCGTCACCACCTCCGCCTCGTCCGAGGCGAGCCAGGCAACGGCGTAGGAAATGTCCTGCGGCTCGGTCAGCCGGCCGAGCGGCATCCCCTTGCCGCGCGCCTCGATCATTTCGGGTGTGTTCGAGGCCTGCGTCATGCCGGTCAGGACGAATCCCGGCGCGACGGCGTTGACGGTGATTTTCCATGCTGCAAGCTCGCGCGCCCAGGCCTTGGTGTAGCCCGACATGGCGCCCTTCGCCGCCGCGTAGTGTGACGCGAAGGAACTGCCGCCCATCGCGTAGATCGACGAGATCATGACGATCCGCCCCCACTGGCGCGATTTCATACCGGGCACCACTGCCTGGGTCGCAAAGAACGCGCCCTTGACGCCGATATCGAACATCGCGTCGTAGGCGGCCTCATCCACGTCCTCAATGGGGAGCTTGTTGCCGCTCACGCCGGCATTGTTGACGAGAATGTCGATATGGCCACAGGCCTTCTCCGCCTCGGCGATTTTCGCCTTGAAATCGGGCAGGTCGCGGGAATCCGCGATCATGACATGAGCCGTCCTTCCCGCCTTCCGCACCATTTCGGCAGTCTCGTTCGCGCCGTCTTCCTTGATATCGTGCACGATAATATCTGCGCCACGTTCGGCCATGAGGACCGCGTGGCTGCGCCCCATTCCGCCCCCGGAACCCGTGATCAGCGCGACGCGCCCGTCAAGTAAAGTTGCCATCGGTTTTCCTCCCAAAATTTATTCTGTAGATTGCTGAAATCTTAGAACGAAACTTCGTTCAAAAAAACGGCACCGGCCCACGCCCCCACCCGGCCACCCCAGGGATCTCTTGCATGATGATCCTCATGGATGGCCAGTTGGAGGAGCGGGCTGGAGCAACCAACGACCCAGAGGGAGAAAAAAATGACCGAACCGGCACCCGGCATTGGCGCCTACGACCCGAAATCCTATGACCTGCTGACCTTCCACGATCAGCGCGCAAAATTTCTCTCCGGCGAGGATACGCCGCGAAACTACCTCGAACGCTGCCTCGAAAAAATCTCGGAGTGCGACGAGCAGGTGAAGGCCTGGGCCTATCTGAACGCCGATCCGGCACGGAAGGTCGCCGACGAATCCACCGCCCGCTACAAGGACGGCAAGCCGCTCTCCATCGTCGACGGCATGCCGCTCGGCATCAAGGACCTGATCGAAACGGTCGATATGCCCACCGAGTACAATTGCGAACTGTTCGAGGGCAACCAGCCGATCCGCGACGCGGCCTCGGTCTATTTCCTGCGCAAGGGCGGCGCGATCATCCTCGGTAAAACGGTGACGGTGACGCTCGGCGGCGGTGATCCCTCGAAATCCCGCAACCCGTTCGACACAAGGCGCACACCGGGCGGCTCCTCTTCCGGTTCCTGCGCGGCGGTCGGCGCGGCGATGATCCCGGGCGCGCTCGGCACCCATGCGCGCGGCTCGACCATCCGGCCGGCCAGCTTCTGCGGCGTCTACGGGCTCAAGGCGACATTCGGCGCGCTCAACCGCCAGGGCGGCTTCTCGGCGGCGCAGTCGATGGACCATCTCGGCGTCATCGCCGGCTCGATCGAGGATATGTGGATCGTGGCGCGCTATATCTCGGAACATGCCGGCGGCGATCCGGGACATCCCGGCATGTATGGCAGCCGCACACCGCCGCCCGCGCGCAAGCCGGAGCGTCTGATCCGGCTTGAAGGGGCCGGCTGGGCCTCGACCGACGACGAAAGCCGCGAGGCCTACGACGCGGCGCTGCGCGCGCTCGAAGCGCAGGGCGTCGAGATCTATACGCGGCGCGACGACCCGGCCATCGAGGCCTATGAGCAGGAAACCAGCCAGTCGCCCGAGCTGTGGCGGCAGCTTTACCGGTTCGAGATGCGCTGGCCGATGTACCAGTATCTCGATTACGACGCCGACAAGATTCCGCCGCGTCTCAAGGCCGGCGTACAGGAAGGCGCCGGCCTGCGGCAGGAGGAATACCGCGCCGCCCTGGTGCGCCGCGAATACTGGCGGCGCATGCATGACGAGCTGTGCACTCGGTCCGACGGATTCGTCACGCTGGCTTCGCCCGGCCCCGGCCCGATCGGCATCGACCAGGGCAGCGCCGTGTTCAACGAGTCGTCCTCGATCATCGGCATGCCGGCGATCTCTCTGCCGGTCCTCACCGCCGAGGACATGCCGCTCGGCCTGCAGCTTCAGGGAAGATGGGACTGCGACGAGGACCTGACCTCGGTGGGCCGCTGGATCAGCCAGGAGCTGTTGAAATAGGGACCCGGAAAGTACCAGCATGACGACCAACCGTCTCGGCGTCGATGTCGGCGGCACCCACACCGATCTGGTGCTGGCCGACGCCGACACTGGCGACATACTGATCGAAAAGGTCCACTCGACGCCCTCGAATCCGTCTCTGGCGGTGCTTGAAGGCGTCAGGCGGCTGATCGCGCGCGGCGTTGCGCCGGGCGATATCGATTTCTTCAGCCACGGCACCACCGTCACCACCAATGCCCTGCTGGAGATGAAGGGTGCCAGGATAGGGCTGCTGATCACCGACGGATTCCGCGCGGTGCAGGAGGTCCAGACACAGGCGCGCGAATCCAACCAGTTCGAGCTGAAATTCGCGCGGCCCACGGCGCTCGTGCCGCAACGGCTCACGCGAGAGATCGCAGGCCGCGTCGATTATCAGGGAACCGAGATCGCACCGCTGCTAGAAGAGGATGTGCGCCATGCGGCGCGCGATCTTTCCATGGCGGGCGTGGAATCTTTCGCTGTCTGCTACATCTTTTCCTTCATGAACCCGGCGCACGAGAAGCGCACGGCGGAGATCATTCGCGAGGAAGTGCCGGGCGCCTTCGTATCGCTGTCGTCCGATGTGCTGCCGCGCATCCGCGAATGGCCGCGCCTCTCGACCACGCTGCTCAACGCCTATCTGGAGCCGGTGCTGGCGCGTTACGCGACCGATCTGGACAAGGGGCTGGATACGATCGAAGTCGCGACGCCGCGACGCTTCCTGATGCAGTCCAACGGCGGTGTCATGCCGCTCGGCGCGACGGCGGGTCGCGGCCAGACGGTGCATACGCTGCTGTCGGGGCCTGCCGCAGGCGTGCAGGCGACCGGCTACGTGCTCGGCGGGAAACAGGGCGTCGCCAATATCGTTACCATGGATATGGGCGGGACGAGCTGCGATATCGCCTTCATCCAGGATGCAACGCCGCTGGAAGTGACGGAAGGCGCCATCGCCGAGCGCCGGCTCGACGTGCCCGCCTTCGACATCGCGACCATTTCCGCAGGCGGCGGCACCATCGCGCGCATGGGCGCTGCCAGGCTGATGTCGGTCGGCCCTGACAGCGCAGGCGCCGATCCGGGTCCGGTCTGTTACGGCAAGGGCGGCGACCGCCCGACGGTGACCGATGCCGACCTGATCTGTGGTTTCCTTAATCCGGATTTTATCCTTGGCGGCGAAACGCCGATGGACGGCGGCAAGGCCGCCTCCGTGATCGGTGAGACCATCGCTACGCCGATGGGTATTTCAACCGACGAAGCCGCCGCCGGGATCGTGCGGCTGATCAATGCGCGTATGGCCGACGAAATCCGCGTCGGCGCGGCCAAGAAAGTGATCGATCTGTCCGAGTTCACGCTGGTGCCGTTCGGCGGGGCGGGCCCGGTGCATGCCGCGATGGTGGCGGACGAGCTCGGCATTCGCCGCGTACTGGTGCCGCCCAACCCCGGGGCTTTTTCGGCGCTGGGGCTGCTCTGTTCCGACATCGTGCACGATTACGTGCGCTCCGAAGTGCGCGATCTCGGCGATCTGCCGCCGGACCACGCCGAGACGCAGTTCGCCGCGCTTGAATCGCAGGCCGACGAGGACCTTGCAGGGGAAGGGCTCGGCGGGCGCGAACGACACTTCATCCGGGAGCTGGATCTGCGCTATGCCGGGCAAGGCTACGAAATCCGCACGCCGCTCGACGGAATCGACGTGAATCCGGTAACGGCGGCTTCCCTCACCGAGATCGCCGCCCGATTCCACGAGCTGCACCAGACGCTGCATGGCCATTCGGCGCCCGATCAGGCGATCGAGGTCGTGTCCTATCGCGTCCGCGTCCGCGCACCCGTTCCGAAGCAGGATTTGCCAGCGTTGGACGGGCTGTCGGATGAGGCTGCTGCGTCGAAGGGAACGCGGTCGGTCACGTTCGACGGTCGGTCGCGTTTCGAAGCGCCGGTTTACGACCGCGATGCGCTGACCGCAGCCGCCATCGAAGGACCGGCGGTCATCGAGCAGTTCGATTCCACGACCGTCCTGCCGCCGGGCTGGACGGCCCGTCTGGACCATTACGGCAACATCGTCGCCGAGCGGGAGAGTTAGGACCATGGCCGTCGACCCGATTACCGTGGAGCTGTTGCGCAATCGCATCGCCAGCCTGATGGAAGAGATGGACTACCATTTCTACCGTTCGGGCTATTCGACCATTGTCCGGGAGTCGCGCGATTTCTCATGCGTGATCGTTGACCCGCAGGGACGGTTACTGGTCGCGCCCTGGATGTTCTTCCACGCGCCCGTCTATTACCACCTGGTCCAGCGCATCCTCGCGGATTACGGCGAAGACGGGCTGGCCGACGGCGACGTGTTCGTCACCAACCACCCCTATGACGGCAACATGCCGCATGCCTCCGACATGGGATTTGTTTCCCCGATCTTTCATGACGGCACACTCGTCGCCTTCGCCGGGACAATCGCGCACAAGGCAGATGTCGGCGGCACGGTGCCGGGCAGCACGTTCGGCTCCGCCACCGAGCTCTATCATGAAGGAATGATGCTGCCGCCGGTGCGCATCCACCGCGCTGGCAAGCCGGTCGAGGACATGATGCGGCTGATCGCCGCCAATACGCGCGCGCCCTATGTCGTGCTTGGCGACATCTCCGGGCAGATCGGCGTGACGCGGATTGGACGCAAGCACGTGCAGGAGATGTGCGACCGGTTCGGAACCGATACCGTACTGGAATCGATGGAAGCGATGATCGCCGCCTCTGGCGTCGAGTTTCGCGAGGCTCTGACCAAAATTCCGGACGGCGTCGCGGAAGCGGAAGGGTTCCTCGACCATGACGGCGTCGACGTGGACACGAAAGTCCGGCTGCATGTGCGGATCGAAATCGAGAACGGAAAGCTGCATTTCGATTTCACCGGCTGCGATCCGCAGACCCGCGGCCCGGTCAATCTGCGCATCGCGATGGTCGAAGCCTGCGTCTATTACTGCCTGATCGGGCTGATCGATCCGAATTTGCGCTATAGCGACGGCATTCGCGATCTCGTTTCCTTCACCTTCGCGCCGAAGAGCGTGGTCAGCGCGGAAGCGCCGCGCCCCTGCTCATCCTACATGAAGTGTTGTCAGAAGCTGTGCGACGTGATCCTGGAAGCAATGGACCCGCTGCTGCCCGGCCGCTCCATCGCCCATTCCGGCGGTTCCGGCGGATCGATCATCGTCGCGTGGCGCGGCGACACGCGGCCCAAGCGCGGCAACCAGTACGAAATCTTCGGTTCGGCCTACGGCGCAGGCGAAGGCACTGACGGTGCATCGGGGGCGACAACCCATCTCGCCAACCTGTTCGCCGCCCCGGTGGAGATCATCGAAGCCGAGTTCCCGTGCCGCGTCCGCCGGTTCGAACTGAACCCGGATTCCGGCGGCGCCGGCGAATTTCGCGGCGGCCTCAACTTCATCCGCGAATACGAAATGCTGGAACCGGCGGAGATCGTCTACCGCTCCGACCGCGCGATAGAACCCCCGGCGGGGCTTAACGGAGGCAGACCGGGCGGGCCGAGCCGGCTGATCGTCAATCCGGACTCGCCGGACGCACAGACCATGCCGTCGTCCTGCCGGCTGGAATTGGACGAGGGCACGGTGTTCCGCCTCAACGGCGCGGGCGGCGGCGGCTACGGCGACCCGGCAAAGCGCGACCGCGCGGCGCTGGAAAACGATATCGCCGAAGGATATGTCACGCTCGAAGCGGCGAAACGCGAATACGGCTACAGGGGCTGAAATTCGCGCTCGCACAGCGACCCTGGATCGCTATGATGCGCAAACCTTTCGATCTAGGGAGACGGTGACCATGTACGAGGAAAGCATCAAACTGCTGCAGCGCGCGGCGCAGGACGAACTCGCCGCCATTCACCAGTACATGTACTTCCATTTTCATCTCGACGATCAGGGGCTGACAAAACTGGCCGCCATGTTCAAGCAGACGGCCATCGGCGAGATGATGCATATGGAGCGAATCGCCGAACGCATCCTGTTCCTGAAGGGCGATCTCGACATGACAGCCGCCTTCCCCACCGAACAGATCCAGGAACCGGTGGACATGCTGAAGGCCGCGGTCAAGGCGGAAACCGACGCCATCAAAATGTATAACGATTTCGCCAAGCAATGCGGCGAGCACTCCGATTCGAACACCAAGAAGCTGTTCGAGGATCTCGTGACCGACGAGGAAACGCATTACGACCAGTTCGACACGGAGCTGGAGCGGATCGACAAGTACGGCATCGCCTATCTGGCATTGCAGTCTGACGGCATGGGAGGCGGCGGCGCAGGCGGCGGCGCCTGACACCCTGTGACATCGCCGTAGCCGACGCGTATCATTGCCTTCCATAACAATGTGGGAGGACATCGTGGCGGAGAACGGCACACCTGAAATCGACTATCTGATTATCGGCGGTGGATCGGCCGGCGGGGTGCTGGCAAGCCGGCTTAGCGAGCGTGCGTCCAACCGGGTGCTGCTGCTGGAGGCAGGCGAGGATTTTCCGCCCGGCGACGAACCCGAGGAAATCCAGGAGAATTTCGTCGCCAACGGCAAGGGTGGCGACAAAATCACCTGGAAGGGCATGACGGCGATCTATTTGCCGAAGCCCGGCAACGCGCCCGATAACAGGCCGAAACGCCGCTACAACCAGGGCAAGATCATCGGCGGAGGATCATCGGTCAACGGCATGTGCGCCAATCGCGGCCTGCCGAGCGATTTCGCCGACTGGGAAGCGCGCGGCGCGGCGGGATGGGGATGGGACGACGTCCTGCCCTATTACAAGAAGCTCGAGAACGACCGCGATTTCGACGGGCCGCTGCACGGCAAGGACGGGCCGGTGGGGCTGCGTCGCCTGTTTCCGGATCAGTGGCCGGGCTTCACCACCGCCGCCATCAGGGCCGCCGACGACCAGGGCTGGGAGGATCTGCGCGACCAGAACGGCGATTTCCGCGACGGGTATTTCCCCATCCCGATGAACAATATCGACGGCAGGCGCCAGGGCGTTTCCACCGTCTATTTGACCCACGAGGTCCGCGCGCGTCCCAATTTCGATCTTCAGGACCGGACCCATGTTCACCGGCTGCTGTTCGAGGGGAAGCGCTGCATCGGCGCGCGGGTCGAACGCGTCGGACAGGTCTCCGACATTCATGCGCGAGAAGTCATCGTCAGCACCGGCGCCCTGCATACCCCGCCGCTATTGCAGCGCTCCGGCGTAGGTCCGGGTTCGTTGCTTCGCGACCTCGGCATTGAGGTGGTGGCCGACCGGCCGGGTGTCGGGCAGAATCTGATGGAACATCCGGGCGTCAATTTCGGCGCGTGGCTGAAACGCGACGCGCGGCTCACGCCCGGCCTGCCGACCCACATGCTCGCCGCCGTGCGCTATTCCTCCGGCATGGAGGATATGCCGTCGGGCGACATGTATATCGTGCCGACAAACCGCGCCGCCTGGCATCCGATCGGCGACCGCATGGCGATCATGCAGCTCTGGGTAAACCATTCCTATTCGACAGGGTATGTGCGGATCGAGACGTCAGACCCCCATGCCGAACCGGACATCGATTTCAACATGTGCGGCGACAGGCGCGATATGGACCGGATGATCGCGGGCGTGCGCATCATGGCGAAACTGTCGGCCCACCCGGCGGTGAAAGACTCGGTGCACGAGATGTTCCCGGTGAGCTACGGCGACCGTGCCCGCAAGATCGGCGTCTACAGCAGCTGGAACCGGTTCCAGACCTGGCTCGGCGCGCATGTGATGGACGCCGTGCCGCCGATCCGGCGCTGGGTGATCGACAACATGATCGCCGACGGCCCGTCAATCGCCGAACTGCTGGAATCGGACGCCAATATCGAGCAGTGGATTCGCGACACGGTGCTGGGCCACTGGCACGCCTCATGCTCCTGCCGCATGGGCGCGGCCGACGACCCGGAAGCGGTGACAGACCCTGCCGGGCGTGTCTATGGCGTAACCGGGCTTCGCGTCTGCGATGCCTCGATCTTTCCGCGTGTGCCTTGCGCCAACACCAACCTGACAACCATCATGGTGGGAGAGAAGATCGCGGCGACGATCATGGCCGAGTCAAAAGCCCAGGCGGCCTGATCCAGTCGGAATTGATCCGGTTCGAATTGATCCGGTTCGAATTTACCGAGGCCGGCTTGATCCGGCGCCGAAACCCGGAGAAGCTAAGGGGATACCGGGAACAGGGAGGCTCGTCATGGGCTACGACATCCGTATCGACAATGCGACCATCGTCGATGGCACCGGCTCGCCGGGCTATCGCGGCAGCATCGGGATAAAGGACGGCAGGATCGACGCGCTGGGCGAAGCGCCGGACGCCGCCGCCACCGTAATTGACGCAGACGGCAAGGTCGCCGCGCCGGGCTTCATCGATATCCATACCCATTACGACGCCCAGATCATCTGGGACCGGATGCTGACCGTATCGCCCTGGCACGGTGTAACAACGGTGCTGCTTGGCAATTGCGGGTTCGGGATCGCACCCACGAAACCCGAACATCGCGATCTGATCGCCGGCACGCTGGAAAAGGTCGAGGGGATGAGCCTCAGGGCGCTGACCGAAGGGTTGGCGGACTGGCCGTTCGAGAGTTTCCCGGAATATCTCGACGCGATCGAGGACCGCGGTATCGCGGTCAACGTCGCCTGCTATCTGGGCCATTCGCCGTTGCGGGTCTATGTGATGGGCGAGGACGCAATGTCGCGCACGGCTACCGACGATGAGGTCGCCCGGATGAAAACCCTGCTTCGCGAAGCCCTGGAGGCCGGCGCCATCGGTCTGGCGACGTCGGAATCGCCCAACCATATCGGCTATCAGGGCCGCCCGGTACCGAGCCGCCTCGCAGACGATGCCGAGCAGGAAGCGCTGGCCGACGTGATGGGCGAGATGGGACGCGGCGTCATGCAGGTCTCCGCCGGCGGCGAGATCAGGTTCGATCACTACGAAACGCTCGCGGCGAAGACCGGCAACAATTTCAACTGGTCGTCTCTCCTGACCCGTCGTACGCATCCCGAGCTGCATCGCCAGTATGCCGACAGAACCAGCGCGCTGATCGAAAGCGGCAAGCCGATCTATCCGCAAATGTCGTGCCGCGAGCTGACCATGGAGTTCGATTTCGGCGAACCCTTCCCGATGGAACGGCTGGAGCTGTTCGAGCAGTTCGGCGGAATGGACCTGGAACAGCGCAAGACGATCTATCGCGACCCGGAATTCCGCGCGGCCCTGGCAAAAGAAATGAGCCCAGAGGGCTCCGACGCCGGGCCGGTCGTGCGATTGCGTGGCGCCTGGGCCGATACGGTGGTGAGCGACTGCCCGACCGATCCGTCTCTGGAGGAACGCCGCCTCGACGATATCGCCGCCGAGCGCGGAATGACTCCGGTCGACGTGGCGCTGGATATCTCTCTCGAGTCGGATTTCGCAGCGCGCTTTCGCATTCCGCTCGCCAATAACCTGGAAGACGGCGTGCGCGAGCTGCTGCGCAACCCCTATACGCTGCTCGGCCTGTCGGATGCGGGCGCGCATACCAGCCAGCTTTGCGACGCCTGTTTCTCGACCCACCTGCTGGGCCACTGGGTTCGCGACAAGAAAGCTATTCCGATTGAGGAGGCGGTGCGCAAGCTGACCTCACTGCCGGCGGATGTGTTCGGGCTTGAGGGCCGCGGGCGGCTGGTGGAAGGCGGGCCGGCGGACGTGGTCGTGTTCGATCCGGAAACGGTGGGCGCCGGCAAGCTGCGCCGCGCCGCTGACCTGCCGGGCGGCGAGCAACGGCTGGTGGTCGATGCGCACGGGATGGAAGCGGTCATCGTCAACGGTGTGATGCTCCGCGACTCTTCCGGCGACGTGCTGTCCTCTGACGGGCCGTTACCCGGCAGGCTGCTGCGCGGCGGCGGAAGCGGCCCCGGAAAAACACAATCGAAAGCAGCCTGAGGAAATCCATGACAATTACCGTTACACCCGTTTCCGACGCACTCGGCGCAGAAATCACCGGGGTCGATCTGTCGACGCCGCTCGACCCAACGGACGAAGCGGACATCAGGCAGGCCTTTCTCGACCATCAGCTCCTGATTTTTCCGGGACAGGACCTTTCCGACGACGACCATGTCCGGCTTTGCGAGCTTTTCGGACCGGTGCAGCCCGAGCGCATGAACCCGGATCTCGCCGAAAAGGCTCAGCCAGGCATTCATTACGTCTCCAACACGCGGCCCGACGCGATCCTGCCGCATGGCGATATCGTGTTTCACATGGATCAGGTGCAGTACGAAACGCCCTGCCTCGCCATGTCGTTGTATGGCATGGAAGTGCCGTCGCAAGGCGGCGAAACCCTGTTTTCTAACGCAAGGGCGGCCTACGACTCGCTGCCTGATGATACGAAGGCCCGCCTTGATGGGCTCCGGTGTTTCAATTGCTATCTGTACGATTCCCCCAACGTGCTGCGTCGCGTCACCGAGCGAGAGGAAAACGCGCCGCGCGCCGTTCATCCGGTCGTCCGCACCCACCCGGAAACCGGCCGCAAGGCGATCCATGTCAGCCGGCTGAGCACCGATTACATCGTCGACATGGAGAGGGACGAGAGCGACGCTCTTCTCGAGAAGCTGTTCGAAACGCTGGAGGAAGACCGGTTCGTCCATATGCATAAATGGCGGGTCGGCGATCTCGCGATCTGGGACAATCGCTGCGTGATGCATGCACGAAACGATTACGATTCCGAAGGCGAACGCCGTCTGCTGCGCCGCATCGCCGTGATGGGCGACCGGCCGTACTGAGGCTTGAATGGACCGGTTACTCGACCTGCTGCGAAACAATCTGCGGGCAATCGGCGTTCTCTGCATCGTTGTGAGCGCTGTGACCTGGTGGATGGATCTTTCCGGCCTGGTGCATGAATGCATCTACTGCCGCACGCAGCGCACCGCCATCGGTCTCGCCGGGCTGCTTCTGGTTCTGCCGGACCCGAGACAATGGTGGATTCGCTCGCCGATTGCCGCGGTGTGTTTCCTCGGCGCCGATGTCGCAGGCGACCAGCTCTTCCTCGTGATCCGCAATCTGACCGGCGGCAAGGAGTCCAACCCGGTGAACCTGATCCTCGCGACCGGATCGCTGTTTATCCTGGTCGGCATTGCGCTACTCGTTTTCACCGGACCGACGCGGAAACGACACTGATGACAGGCTTCCGCACCGGCGCTAGGGTATTTCCCAGAAGGCCTTAAAGGACCGGAATTCAGAGAAACAGGAGAGGGTTAAGATGAACAGGAAAGTATTCACGCTAGCGTCGGCTGTCGCAACAGCCGCAATTGCCGCCCCGTTTACGGCCGGGACGGCCCATGCCGACATGAAGGATGTCGAGAACTTCTTTAGCGGCAAGCAGATCACCATGTATATCGGCTATTCTGCGGGCGGCGGTTACGATGCCTATGGGCGGATCGTGGCGCGCCACATCACCCGGCATATTCCGGGCAACCCCCGCGCCATCGCCAAGAACTACACCGGCGCCGGCGGCATCCGGTTGCTCAATGCGCTCTATAACGTATTCCCGCAGGACGGCACCAACCTCGGCATGGTGGGGCGCAACGTCATCAGCCAGCCTCTGTTCGGAAACAAGCAGGCCAAGTTCGACGGCGGAAAGTTCAAGTGGCTGGGCAGCGCCAATCAGGAATACAGCCTGTGCGTTTTCTGGTCCGAAGCGGGCATCCATTCGATCCAGGATGCACTGGCCAAGCGGCCGACGATGGGTGGGCTTTCCATAGGCAGCACGATCGATGTCCATACCCTCCTGGTGAACAACCTGCTGGGAGGCAAGTTCAAGCTGATCACCGGCTACCCGGGCGGGGCCGATATCAACCTTGCGATGCAGCGAAAAGAGGTAGATGGAAGATGCGGCTGGTCGTGGTCGTCGATCAAGGCGACCGCTGCGGACTGGATTCGGGACAAGAAGGTCAACCTTACCCTCCAGTATGCGATGAAGCGGCACCCTGAGCTTCCCAACGTGCCGTTGATCAGCGAACTGGTGACCGACAAGAAGATGAGCGACGCACTGTACGTCCATCTATCTGCCCAGGTTTATGGCCGCCCGTTCGTAGTCGGCCCGAATGTACCGAAGGAACGATATGAGGCGTTGCGCACGGCATTCTGGAAAACCATGAAGGACCCGGAATTCCTGGCGGACGCCAAGAAACGCCGGATCGAGATTGATCCGGCGACAGGCGAAGAAGTTCAGAAACTGATCGACCGTGTCTACTCCATGCCTCGGGATGTCCTCGACCTCGCCGACAAGATCGGCACATCGAAAGGCACCGAAGTCGCCAAGGCGGTGGTCCCCGTCCTCACCTATGCCGGCGAAATTACCGCTCTTAAGGGAGGTGGCCGTCGGGTGTCCTGGAAGGGCGAAACAGGCAAGGGGCGGTTGCGCGTCTCCGGCAGCGGGACACAGATCACGGTGGCCGGCAAAAAAGCCAAGCGTGGCGGCCTGAAAGTCGGCATGAAATGCGATTTCCGCGTAAAGGGCGCAGAGACCGCGCTCAATATTGACTGCAAGTAGCCTCCTCACTGGCTCCAGAATGACCGGCGGCCCCACAGGGCCGCCGGTTCTTTTTTGGCCGGGGGAATGGGCATAGTATGCCGCCTCCCTCCTACGGCAGCCGCCGATGACAGAAGTCGAAACAGAAACGCGCCCCTCTCCCGACCCGAAGCACCTGCGCGCGGTCTATGTGTTCGGCATTTTCAGCATGTCGATGATCGACGTGTTCGTATTCCTGATCCCGATCTATGCGGGGCAGTCGCTCGGCATGACGGATACAGAGATCGGCGCGCTGGTCGGCGCGCGGTCGTTCGTTTCTCTTTTCCTGTCGATCCATGGCGGCGCATTAATGGACCGGTTCGGGGTCCGGCGCGTGACCCTTTTCTTTACCGGCGTGGTTGTCGTCTGCGCCCCTCTGTTTCCCTTGCTGACCGCCTTCTGGGCGCTCCTGGTCCTGCAGGCGATCAGCGGCTTCGCGATCTCGATGGGCTGGACCGGCGGGCAGACCTTGATCGCGCGGATCTCCGAAGGCGACGCGGAATATATCGGGCGGTTCTCATCCGTCGCACGGATCGGCACCACGCTGGCGCCCGTCATCGCCGGTTTCCTCTACGATATCGGCGGACCGTTTCTGGCCTACGGCTTCGGGTTCCTGTGGGCAGTTTCCGGTTTCGTGGTGCTCTGGTTCGCACCGGAACCCGAGATCGAACCGGCGGATGACAGCAATGCCGAACGCTTCCGGATGGTCGATATTCTGCCGCGACTGTCCGACTACGCCATGTCATTCGCCATGATGGCGATTCCGGCGGTCGCTTTCACCGCCGTCGCCATGCTGGTTCGAAACTCGACCTACGGCATCCAGACATCGGTCTACATGACCTATTCGCAGGGGATCGGCTTCACCGCCACCAAGATCGGCATCCTGTTCGCGGCGATCGAAATCGCGGCAGGCGTAGGGTCCTGGTTCTCCGGACGCGCCATGCGCCGTTTTGACGCCCGCGAGGTCCTGACCTGGTCGACGATAGTCATGATCGTCCTGATCACGGCGACTCCGTTGTTCGGCTCGATATCACCAACGCTCTCCGGCATCTTCATCATCCTGATTGTAGCGCAGGTTGCGCGCGGTCTGATTCAGGGCGTTTCGCAGCCCATCCTGTTCTCGATTCAGGCCAAAACTGTGGGCAGACGCCAGCAGGGATCGGTGGTCGGGCTGCGCCAGACCATGAACCGTCTGGGCGGGGTGGCGATCCCGCCGCTGATCGGGCTCGCCTCCGATACGTTCGGACGGGAGCAGAGCTTTTACATCATCGGCGCGCTCCTTCTGGTCATCAGCGTGTTGCTCGGCATATTCGCCCGCCGCAGGGTAGAGCCCATCGCGGGGTGACCGATGACTGACGCTTCCTCGAAACCCGACAAGAGAACGCTCTGGTCCGCCTACGCGATCGGTCTCTTCGGCATGGGCTATATCGACGTGTTCGGGTTCCTCATCCCTCTTTACGCGATCAGCCTCGGCATGTCGGCCACAGAGGTCGGCGCGCTGGTCGGATTCAGGACGGTGCTGACCCTGCTCTTCTCGATCCATGTCGGCACGCTGATGGACCGGTTTGGCACGCTGCGTGTCATGAAAATCTGCACGCTCGTGGCCATGCTGTTGGCGCCGGTCTACCCACTGACCGAAAATTTCTGGGGGCTGCTGACGCTTCAGATGCTGGTCGGCGGCGCTGTCTCGTTCGGCTGGGCCGGCGGGCAGACGCTGATCGCACAAATCACGCACGGCGATGCGGAATATATCGGCCGGTTTTCCTTTGCGAGCCGCATCGGCACCTGCGCCGCGCCGCTTGTCGCCGGACTCCTGTGGGACATCGGAGGCGTCTGGCCCGGATACCTCCTCTGCCTGGGCTGGGGGGTATTCCTGTTCCTCACGCTCGTCCTCGCGCCCGTCACGGACGAAGTGCGCGGCACCGAAACCGGAACGGCAAGGGAATTTACCGTTCGATCGATCATGCCGAGGCTTGAGGATTACGTGAAATCCTTCGCCATGATGGCGGCGCCGATCGTCGCCATCTCAATGGCGGTCATGTTCCTGCGCAACTCCACATCGGGAGTCCAGAACGCGGTCTATGTCGTCTATATGGAGGAAATCGGTCTTACCGGCTTCATGATCGGCGTCCTGTTCGCCGTGATCGAGGGCGCCACAGGGCTGGGCTCCTTGCTGGGCGGCCGTGCAATGCGACTGGGCGATCCGCGCTGGACGCTGGTCCACGGCACCTCACTCTCCATTCTCGCTATCGTCGTTACACCCGTCTTCGTCTGGGTATCCCCAACAATGGGCATTGTCGTCACATTGCTGATCGCGGCGCAGTTCGCGCGCGGCATCCTGCAGGGGCTGACCCAGCCGATCATGTTCTCGGTCCAGTCGCATGCGGTTTCCGCCGCCGAACAGGGCTCAATGGTCGGGTTGCGCCAGACGATCAACCGCGCCGCCGCCCTTCTGGTCCCGCCGATCATGGGGCTTTTCGCCGATCTGTGGGGCACCGCGCAGAGTTTCCTGATCCTGGGCGCGATCCTGCTGGCGCTATGTGGGGTGCTGATGATGTGGGTATACAGATCGCCTCCAGAACCGGTCGGGGAGTAGAAAGACATGACAATTGCAGATGAACTGACGCGCGTATTCGCGTCGAGTTTCCGCGTACTTATATTCGACAATGAAGTGACGGTTGACGCCTTTGTCACAGAGCCGCCCCTGCCCTGGGCCCGATTAACGGCGAAAGACGATCAGTACGGGATCATTGATTCCTATCCCACCGCGCTGACCCTAGCGGAAGCAGACCGGGAAGAGCTGAACTGGGACCGTGTGTCCAGCGAACTGATCTGCGCGGAACTCGGGCGACTGACCGACGGCATCGACATGATCGCCTTCGGCAACAACGCAGCGCAGGGTTTCCCGCTGGCGCAGGCGCTTCCGCCGCCCTTTCGCAGCCGAGGCGTCATCGTGTACGGACGGTCATTGCCCGAACAGGCGCATTACGAAGCGCTAGGTTACCGAAAATTCTGCACCCGTTCCGATTTGCTGGAAATGATTGCGAAAGAAGCAGATTCGGCGGGGCGCCCTCCGGCACTGGGGTTCATCAACACCATCGAGCATAACGAGCGGAACTATCACACGCCCTGGAACGGCTGATCGGTTCAGGCTCCCGGAATGTTCTTTGCGCAGCGAAAACCAATATTTCGGTGACCGGCACGCGGATTACGGGACACGCCGTCCCCGCGCCAGGCGGCCCGCAGCTCCTCGGCTGGACTGTCGTGCCCTCCGCCGCGGGTGACGCGTTCCCCGGGAACATCGGGGTCCGGGACCTCCCTGCCGTCGTCCGGTCGGCAGGGATACGGTCGATAGAGCGACGACGTCCATTCATGCACGTTGCCGGCAAGGTCGAAAATGCCTTCCGGGGTCGCGCCGACAGGGTACGTTCCGACCGGCGCTGTCTCATTCCATCCAAAGGCAAAGCGCGCATGGCGCGCAGACGGTGTCTCGTCTCCCCATGGGAATTCTCTTCCCAAAGCGCCACGCGCCGCTCTCTCCCATTCCGCTTCGGTCGGCAGGCGCTTTCCTTTCGAGCGGCAATATTCGAGTGCGCCGAGCCAGCTGGATTCGTTGACCGCATGGTCGCCGAATCCCGTATCCGCGTTGAATCTTCCATTGTGTCGATGGATCCGGGCGTCGCCATCGTCGATGTCGTAATAGCGCCTCCCGTTAGCGTCCCGCCAGCCGCGTGCATTCAGGAACTCGGCAAACCGGGCGTTTGTGACCGGCACTCGGTCGATCAGGAATGCAGGCAGTTCTACAGTGTGAGCAGGGCCTTCATCGGACAGGCCGTGATCGCTGCCCATCGTAAAATGGCCGCCCGGTATGCCCACCATGCCATCCTCTGCCGCCAACGCGGTCGTGCCGGAAACACCGACAAACAGGATAGCTGCACAAAGATATCGAATTGCCGCGAACT
>Ga0255767_1001150_pt1 | contig 23768 bp, 26 predicted proteins | sample 071ome_24_FD_179967 | JGI IMG/M metagenome (GOLD analysis project Ga0255767, IMG submission 179967) | Coastal salt marsh microbial communities from the Groves Creek Marsh, Skidaway Island, Georgia - 071402CT metaG (version 2) | ecosystem: Environmental > Aquatic > Marine > Intertidal zone > Salt...
CCCCTCGAAGTTACCCGACGTGGGTGATATTGAGGTGATGCGGGAGCCTATTGCCCGCTGCACCATCCTGACGCCGCAAGAGTACCTGGGCGCCGCTATCACGCTGTGTGTTGAAAAAAGAGGGGCACAGGTGGACCTACAATTTCTCGGTCAACAGGTGCAGGTAATCTACGATATCCCAATGGCTGAGGTGGTACTCGACTTCTTCGACCGGTTGAAGTCAGTGAGTCGTGGCTACGCGTCTTTAGATTACAGTTTTCAGCGCTTCGAGGGTGCACCGCTCTCGCGCCTCGATGTGCTGATCAATGGCGACAGGGTGGACGCGCTTGCCATTATTGTTCATCGTGATCATGTTCAGTCCCGCGGCAGGGTATTGACTGAAAAAATGAAGGAGTTGATTCCGAGGCAAATGTTTGATGTTGCGATTCAGGCGGCGGTTGGCGGGAAGATTGTCGCGCGCCAGACGGTCAAGGCCCTGCGCAAAAATGTTACTGCCAAATGCTATGGTGGTGATGTGACGCGAAAGAAAAAGCTACTTGAGAAGCAAAAAGCGGGTAAGAAACGCATGAAGCAAGTCGGTAACGTCGAGATTCCACAGTCTGCGTTTCTCGCGGTATTGCAGGTTGACGGTTGAGACATGCGTGGGAGCGGTGGGATGCAGGTCGTAGGTAAGCGTGCACAAAATGCGGGTTGTTAATGACTATTGATTTTCCACTGATTCTTGTGATCGTCGTTTTTGGCAGCGGTGTCATTTGGTTGTTAGACAGTCTTTTGCTGGCCGGCGGTCGGCGGGTGCGCCGTGAGCAGCTCGCTGAGGCTTTTCCTGGCTGTGATCAGGAGGGCTCAGAAGCCGCTGCCGCCTTCGCCGAAGCTTGTGATCGAGAAGCGGGTGAGCCCGTGGTAGTTGAGTATTCGCGCTCGTTTTTCCCTGTCTTGGCTGTTGTGCTGGTTCTCCGTTCCTTCCTTTACGAACCCTTTCAAATTCCCTCTTCCTCTATGGTGCCGACATTAGAGGTGGGGGACTATATTTTGGTCAATAAATACGCGTACGGATTGAGATTGCCCGTTACGCGAACCAAGGTGTTGAACGTGGGTGAGCCAGAGCGGGGGGATGTCATGGTGTTTTTTCCGCCGCATCAGAACAACACGTACTACATCAAACGTGTCATCGGTAAACCCGGCGACAGGATTGCGTATCGAAATAAGCAGCTGTTTGTGAACGGGGAGCGTGTGCCTCAGCAATGGCTTGCAGAGCTGCCGTCGGGGCGGTTCACGGTCAAAATGGGTAGGGAGGAACTGCCCGGCACCGATGGCTACCTGATGCAAACGGACGACCGGCGAGGATCGCGTAACTTTTCTGTGGTGGTAAAGCCCAACCATTACTTCATGATGGGTGATAATCGGGACAATAGCAGCGACAGCCGTGTCTGGGGACAGGTCCCGGAGCGCGATATTGTGGGCAAAGCCGTATCCATTTGGATGCATTGGGAGAGCTGGCTTAGCGTGCCTTCGTTTGCTCGAGCAGGCGCGATCGATTAGCGGGGCACAGGGGATTGTGTGGTGAGGAGGCATATAATTTCCAGAAGAATGAGATCTGCTTGCCAGGGCTTTAGCGTTTGGTCTCTGTCGCTCTATTTATTTCTGATGGGCGCGGGCCTTGTGCTGGTGCTTCGAATACTTCCGGGTTACTTCGAATACATGGCGGTAAAGGATTTGATAATCCGGGCGGCGGCAGAGCACGATGCCCGCTCCGAGACTATCCCCGACCTGCGGTCACGACTCTCCAAATTATTGACCACTAATCAGATTTACGACACGACGATCGATGATATCCGCATCTATCGAGAGCGGGGCGTTATTGTGATTGACGCGAATTACGAAAAACGATTTGCGCTGATCTGGATTCTGGACGGCGTAATGAAGTTTGACGACTTGGTCGTTGAGACCGCTCCCGCGGAACGCACTTGAAAGCGCCCTCTGGAGCCGCGCTCGCCGCATTGCAGCGTCGCCTTGGATACCATTTTGCCGACCTGACCCTTCTCCAGAAAGCGCTGACTCACCGCAGTGCGACTAGTGATCACAACGAGAGATTGGAATTTTTGGGGGACGCTATCATCGGCCTTACAGTGGCGAGCGTTTTTTTCGAGCGGTTCCCTGAAGCCAACGAGGGGGCGCTTAGCCGATTGCGGGCGAGCGTTGTCAGTGGGGTTTCGTTGGCTCAGATCGCGAGGTCATTGAATCTTTCTGAATGCCTTATTCTTGGTGAAAGTGAGCGTAAGAGCGGCGGCCGTAACCGAGACTCTATTTTGGCAGATACGCTGGAGGCTCTTGCAGGGGCCATTATGATCGACGCCTCCCTCGCAGAGGCTCGCGCTGCAGTCGCGGGGTGGCTTATGCCGGCAATTGAGGCGTCCACGTTAGATATTGTTGTGGACGCCAAGACCCGTCTTCAGGAATGGTTGCAGGCACGGGGGGAGTCGCTTCCTGAGTACGCGGTGAAATCCGTCTCTGGAGAAGATCACGACTTGCGCTTTCAGGTCGAATGTAAGCTTCCAGAGCGGGGTGTGGTGACTGAAGCCAGCGGTTCCGCACGACGTAAGGCGGAACAATCGGCAGCTGAACTGATGTTGGCTGAGTTAACAGACTCTCATGCCTGAGAAGTGCGCCTTGGTGGCAATTATTGGGCGGCCCAACGTCGGCAAATCGACTTTAATGAACCATTTGCTCGGTCAAAAGCTGAGTATCACATCGCGCAAGCCCCAGACCACGCGTCAGCAGATTCTTGGCGTCAGGACCGAAGGTTCTGTTCAGCTGGTCTTTATTGATACGCCGGGACTGCACAGCGGCCAGCCAAAGGCGATGAATCGGCTCATGAACAAGGCCGCTCTGTCGGCGCTGAGGGACGTGGACGTCACTTTGCTGCTTTGTGATCGCATGCGATGGACGGAGGAGGATGAGCTCGCGTTGGTTGCGGCGAGCAAGCAGGGCGCCTCAGTTGCGCTTGTGATCAACAAGGTGGATTTGTTGACCGATCGCGAAGCGCTACTGCCTTTCGCGGCGTCGCTCTCTGATCAATGTGCTTTCGATGCGGTACTGCCGATTTCTGCGCTACGTCAGCAAGGCCTATCCGAGTTAATCCGCTATGTTGAGGGCAAGGCCCCCACATCCCCCCACTTGTTTCCGGAAGATCACATTACCGATAAAAGCCAACGTTTTTTTGCGGGTGAGTTGGTGCGCGAAAAAATAATACGGCAGTTGGGAGATGAGCTGCCCTATTCAACAGCGGTTGAAGTCGAGAGCTTCTCTGAAAATAGTAAAGGTGTTCTCCATATCGGAGTGCTGGTACTGGTTGAGCGGGCGGGGCAAAAGAAAATTCTGATCGGTGAGTCGGGGGGCAGAATCAAAACTATCGGCACAGCCGCGCGAAAAGATATGGAGCGCATGTTCGGTCAGAAGGTGATGCTGAAGCTCTGGGTGAAGGTCAAAGCCGGTTGGTCTGACGATGTACGCGCCTTGAAAACGCTGGGCTTGGATCCTCAGGGCGATAGGTGAATGTAATGCAGCCATCCTGGGTGCTTGGGCGCAGAAACTATGGTGACAACGGGCTTTTAGTCGAGCTCTTTACGGCGGAGGCTGGTCGCTGTGGGGTGATAGCGCGAGGCGTGTTTCGTCGCAAGACCGGTGGGAGTCTTGCCTCCCTATTGCAACCCTTTCAGCCCCTCCTGATTCGACTCGCTGGGCGAGGAGACCTCAAAACCTTGGCTGCCGCGGAATCGCCCACTTCCGCTCGCGTTTTGCGAGAGGATAACTTGCTCAGTGGCCTTTACCTGAACGAGTTATTGATCCGCTTGCTACCGCGTTTCGACCCTCATCCCGCATTGTTTGTCGGATACGGTGAGGCCATTGAAGCGCTGCAAAGCGATTCTGGCGAAATCGCATTGCGACGCTTTGAATTGATCCTATTAACGGAGTTGGGCTACCGTATTGATTGGTGGAGCGATACCAATCAAGACCCCATCGCCGAAAGCGGCCAATACTTCTTCGATCCAGCGCAGGGTTTTTCGCCGGCATTGCCCTCCAGTGCCGCAGAGCTAACGCAAAAACGGATTTCCGGTGCCGTCCTGTTGGCCGTGGGAAATTACCTTAAGGGTGGCGCTTTGCCACAGCGGCAAGCTTTACTGATGATGAAGGAGGTGACCCGCGTGGCCATCTCACAGCTCACCCAGGGCAGAACGCTGAATAGTCGCGATATTTTTAGGTCGTTAAAGCGCGGGCCTGCGCCCCGCGATGACTGATTAGGCGCGCCTCGTCGATGAGCACAGGGAGACAGAGCACTGAATGGTCATGAAGAGTGAATATGCCTCAGTCGAGGATTTGGTGGGAGGCACGCCCCTCGTTCGTCTTAAAAGACTGCCTGGCGAAACGTCAAACATCGTTTTAGGGAAGCTGGAAGGGAACAACCCAGCGGGTTCTGTCAAGGACCGCGCCGCCCTGAGCATGATTGCCGAGGCCGAGTCAGAGGGCAGGATTGCACCCGGAGACACCCTGATCGAGGCCACGAGCGGTAATACGGGGATTGCCCTGGCCATGGTCGCCGCGGTGAAGGGGTATCGTCTGCGACTCATTATGCCCGCGAATCAGAGCGAGGAGCGTAAAGGTGCGATGAAGGCCTATGGCGCTGAGCTCATCGATGTCTCAGCGGCAGAGGGCATGGAAGGTGCGCGTGATCTGGCGCTCGCCATGGAGGCCAAAGGCGAGGGTGTGGTCCTGAACCAATTCGCCAATCCGGATAATCCAGCAGGGCATTTTGGCTCCACCGGGCCTGAAATATGGGAACAGACCCGCGGCAAGATCACGCATTTTGTGTCCTCAATGGGAACTACGGGGACGATCATGGGTGTCTCTCGGTACCTTAAAGAGAAGAACCCCGAGATTCAGATTATCGGATTGCAACCGGTAGAGGGGTCGCAAATCCCAGGGATAAGACGATGGCCTGAAGCCTATCTGCCGAAGATATTTGATTCACGTCGAGTGGATCGTGTCATGGATATCAGTCAGGACGAGTCGGAGCAAATGATGCGACGCTTGGCGCAAGAGGAGGGGATATTTGCCGGCGTCTCCTCAGGCGGCGCGATAGCGGCGGCATTGCGTCTCAGCATGGAGGTCGAGCGGGCTACTATCGTCGCCATTATCTGCGATCGAGGTGATCGCTATCTCTCTACGGGTGTCTTTGATTGAAGACGCACAGCGCACTGAAGTGAGTGGCATGGCGCAAATAAGGTGAGCAACTTTGACTGACAGAAAAGCGATGACAACCAGCACGTTGGAATCACTATTGGAGATTATGTCTCGGTTGCGAGATCCCGAGCACGGTTGTCCGTGGGACCTACAGCAGGATTTTCATACGATCGTGCCCTACACGATCGAGGAAACCTATGAATTGGTGGATGCCATCGACGCCAAAGATTTCGAACAGATTCGTGAGGAGTTAGGTGACGTACTGTTTCAGGTTGTGTTCTACGCGCAACTCGCGTCCGAACAAGAGCTGTTCAGCTTTCAGGATGTCGTTTCTGGCATTGCGACTAAGCTGGTCAGAAGGCACCCCCATGTTTTTGCCGACCCGGACTCAAGTCCGATAGGTCATAGCCCCACCCCAGCGCAGGTGAAAGATAACTGGGAGCGTGCCAAACAAGCAGAGCGCGAGCTGAAAATGCGCACCGCGATTCTGGATGACGTGCCGCGTGCATTGCCCGCGCTTTCCCGCGCTCAAAAGTTACAGAAGCGAGCCTCGAGAGTGGGTTTTGACTGGCCTGATACTGACGGCATTTGGGGGAAGATCGATGAAGAAATGACCGAGCTTCGCGAGGCAATTGCTTCTGATTCTGAAAAGGAGATCGAGGCAGAAATGGGCGACGTATTAATCGCTGTTGTTAATCTTGCTCGCCACTTGGGCGTTGATGCAGAAACCGCGGTGCGAGGCGCAAACGCGCGTTTTGAGCGGCGGTTTAGATTGATGGAGCAAGCGGCGCGAGATGACGGTACCGCGCTACAGAACGAGACGATGGAGGAGTTGGAGCGGCGCTGGCAGATCGCCAAAGCCCGTTTGGCCGCTGAGTGACCTTGCTACTTAGTGCCCTCGTGTGTAGCGTATCGGCGTCATCTGCTGATTAAACTTGTTAATAAAAAAGAGATTTCCCAATATGCGAATTATCCTTCTTGGTCCCCCCGGCGCGGGCAAGGGCACTCAAGCGCAGTTCATTTGTCAGCAGTTCGCAATCCCTCAGATCTCCACGGGCGATATGCTGAGGGCTGCGGTAGCCGCTGGGTCTGAGCTGGGTCGGCAGGCGAAAACCATCATGGATGCGGGAGGCTTGGTGTCAGACGACATCATTATCGCGCTGGTGAAGGAAAGACTGACTGACCCTGATTGTGCGAAAGGGTGTCTTTTTGACGGATTCCCTCGAACTATTGTGCAAGCCCAGGCGATGATCGATGAGCGAATCGCCATAGACTATATTTTGGAAATAGCCGTGCCGGACGAGGAGATTATCAAGCGCCTCAGCGGTCGTCGCGTCCATCCGGGGTCAGGCCGCGTGTACCACGTTGACTACAACCCGCCGCAGCGATCTGGCATGGACGATGAAACAGGTGAGCCACTGCTGCAGCGGGACGACGATAAAGAGGAGACAGTGAGAAATCGTCTCGGGGTTTATCACGAGCAGACTCGGCCGCTTGTTGATTTTTATCGTAACGCTGATGCGGCAATCTACCGCCGTGTAGATGGCGTGGGTGCAGTTGATGAGATTGCTCAGTCTATTTTGAGTGTTTTAGGCGAGTAGGTAATTATCACCAGTAAGCTTGTCAATAAATATAAAGCTTGATAGCGTTCAACTCGAGGCTGGGCACATTAGGAGGGACTTATGGCCGCTGCGAAGAAAGCAACAAAGAAAAAACCTGCTGCGAAGAAGAAAGTAGCAGCAAAGAAGAAGGCACCTGCCAAGAAGAAGGCAGCTGCTAAGAAGAAAGCACCTGCCAAGAAGAAGGTAGCTGCTAAGAAGAAGGCACCTGCTAAGAAGAAGGCGGCTGCCAAGAAGAAGGCACCTGCCAAGAAGAAGGCAGCTGCTAAGAAGAAGGCGCCTGCTAAGAAGAAGGCAGCTGCTAAGAAGAAGGCACCTGCCAAGAAGAAGGCAGCTGCTAAGAAGAAGGCACCTGCCAAGAAGAAGGCAGCTGCTAAGAAGAAGGCACCTGCCAAGAAGAAGGCAGCTGCTAAGAAGAAAGCACCAGCAAAGAAAAAAGCTGCTAAGAAGAAGTAATCTCTGTCACGTCACGTTTGGGAGTGATGTGAAACTAAAGCCGGCCTCGACGCCGGCTTTTTTATGGGCGAACACTCGTGTTGGCGCTTTGCGCACCGACACATGTGTGCTGGTGGCTGACTTAGAGACCTGTTCTGCATGAGCGTCCCGATTCTTTATCACTATCCCATGTCGCCGTATTCTGAGAAGTTACGCCTGACGATGGGGCTGCTGCAGCTGCCCTGGCTGTCTGCCCAGGTGGCAGCGTACCCGCCCAGAGCGGAGCTGGCGGCAGTGGTGGGGGGTTACCGTCGTATCCCGGTTCTCCAGATTGGCGCGCACATGTACTGTGATACTCGCCTCGCCTTTGCCGCATTGATGGGTCATGAATCTGGCTATTGGGGTTTGACTGATCGGGATGAAGCATTGCGCCAGTGGGCTGAAGAGGAGGTTTTTTTTGCAGTCATAGCGACATCATCGCCTTACCGCGCTGTTAAGCATTTGACGCGAGAACTGGGTATTTTGGGTCTGCTTCGCTTCGTTCTCGATCGCATTGCGATGACCCGCGACGCGAAAATCGGTCAGCCTGATGCAAAAACTGCGAGGGACGTCCTGTCATCATTTGTCAGCCATCTGGCGGATCGGCTGACTACGGATGTCTGTCTGTCCGGTCAGGAAATTGGGTATCTGGATCTTTGTTGTTTTCATCCCCTCTGGATGGCCTGCCAGGTAGACTCAAGCATCACAGCTCTGTGGCCTTCTGCGGTAGGCAAATGGTTTAAAAAAATTCAGGACTTAGGGCACGGGGAAGCTTCGCCGGTGACCTCGCAGATAATCGCCGATGCAATCGCTGAGCAGACCGTCTTTTCTGGGGGCGTCGTTGAGCCTCCTTTTATGGCGGAAGAACCGGTAATGGTGCGGCCGAACGATTATGCCCGCGATGAATCGTGTGGGATGTTAGTGCATCTTGATGAGTGGCGTATTGTGCTTGTGCGGACGCTCGCTGACGGGGGCCGAGTATTTCTGCACTTCCCCAGACATGGGTTCGAGATCAGCCGTCAATCGGTTCGGTAGGTGTGGTGGCTGTGTCTCTGCGGTAGCGCGCGCGCCATTGGGTCGGAGACTCTCCGCACCACTGGATAAAAGCACGCCTGAAATTGGATGCATCGTTGAATCCGAGTGCCATTGCCGTTTGGTAGATGCTGGCATGGGGTTTGCGCAAGTGCGTAAGGGCATGTTGCAACCTGACGCGATCCAGCAGGGACTGAAAAGTAGTCCTCTCTGCCTCCAACCTCCGGCGGTATGTCCGCGTGCTGAGATTTAGCATGGCAGCCATCTGTTCGAGTTGGGGATATTGCCCCTCTAACTTTTCCAGGGCCATCAACGTTTTCTCTGTGCAGCTGGTGGAGTTGGCGAGATGAGCGAGCAATCTTGCGCACTCTGCCTCATAAAGTTCTCTCAGCGTTGCATTCGATGTGGGAAGCGGGCGCTGCATGATCGTGTTCGGCAAGCTCATCACCGCGCGATCTTTGTCAAAGGACACTGCAGAGCCAAAAATAGTGCCGAAGGGGGTTGTGTCAGCTGGGCGTGGGTAAGGGAATGAGACCTCGATCTGCTCTACTGGCGATTGCAAAAGATCTGACAATGCTTTTTGTGCGGCGGAAAAGATGACGTCGTGGGTAAACCGCCTTGTCAGCGCCGGCGCCTGTAGTTCGAGCTCAAAGCCCGTGCGGTCGCGTTGCCCATCGTGAAAAAGATATAGCCTCGTCTGGGGCCCCGTCAGCAGTGGCCCATACTTCACAAGTGTTTCTAATACCTCTGTCAGATCGGTGCAGGCCATGAACGTTTGGCCTACCACGGCGTGAGCGGCAAGATTAATTTGCTGCCCCACCTCCAGTCCCAGAGCCGCGTCACCGGTCGCCTGCAGTGCATTGGCAACCATCTTGTCAGCTTGGGCTTCGCCGACCCGGGTGCCGGCCTGTCCGAGCTCCTCTAGAGAGAGCTCGATTCCGTCGCAGATCGCGTCCAGTGGGCAGCCGCGCTGCAAAACGATGCCGATAAGAATCAGCAGATATTGACCCGGTGTTGATGCCTCCATGGCCGCATTTGGCCATAAATGACCTTTATTTGGCAAGGTATCACCTTGAGTTAAGGAGCCCTCCGGTTGGATGATGTGACCATCGCGATTGGAGCATTGATTATGAAAATTTCGTGGAACGAGCAAACACCTCGCAAAATTCAGCACTTTCCTCATCCGGACTATCCCACAGACAACCCAGATCTCGAGGATCTATTGACCAGCGCCGATGTCGATCACGTCGCACAGATCTTTCAAACACCCCTGACCGGCTCATATAACTGGGACTATTCGGTGCAGGATGATCGTATAAAAAAACTTTACGAGTTGGGTAAGCAGTTGAACTGGGATCCCCAGATGGACATCAATTGGGACCGGCCCTGGCCCGAGGAAGAAAGGCAGGCCGAGTTGATGAATCTGCACGACTACCCGCCTTATCTCGCGCTGTCCAATAAGGAGAAGGATGAATTCTGGCTACATATGAATGCGTGGTCGCTCTCTCAATTTCTGCATGGGGAGCAGGGCGCGCTTCTGGTCGCCAGTCAGCTGTGCTCCTGCGCGCCTACTTTCAACGCGAAGCTTTATGCTGCTTCTCAAACATTTGACGAGGCGCGCCATGTCGAGGTGTTCAATCAGTATATTCAGAAGCGTATTGGCTTGATGTATCCCATCAACACGCATCTCAACAGTATTATCGACAAGATCCTGACCGATCCTCGATGGGACCTGAAGTTTATCGGTATGCAGATTGTGATTGAGGGGCTGGCGTTGTCTGCTTTCAATACGACTCGGGAAACCACCCCCGATCCGGTACTCAAGGATATTGTGTATCTGGTGACGCGGGATGAGGCGCGCCATGTGACATTTGGCGTCAACTACCTGGAGGAATACGTCAAAACCTTAACGGATGACGAGCGCGAGGAACGTGCGCTTTTTGCTTTTGAAGCCTGCGCCATCAGTCGCGAGCGTTTAGTTGCTACTGATGTCTTTCGACATTTTGGTTGGGATGTCGAGGAGAGTCGCAGGAAGGTGCTCGACGGTTTCGTGATGTCGACTTTTCGCAACTTGCTTTTTCAGCGCGTCGTGCCCAACTTGCGCAGAATTGGTTTATTAACGGAGCGTATACGGCCCAAGTTTGAAGAGCTGGGAATCCTGGAGTACGAGGCGATGATGGATGATGGTGATATCGACTGGGCAAAGCTCGAGCGACCCCTTGATACCTCAGAGGCGCAGAGCCACGAGCAGAGCATGTTGGCAGCGTTCCACGAGGCCTTTGAGGCGGATCAAGCTGTTAGCGGTTGACTAACCAGCGTTAGCGAATAGCAGGGACTGTTGCGCGAGTGTTTGTTACAGTCTGCGCTCTCATGAAACGGGTAGTTGCAAGGAAGAAATAGATTATGACCGTGGTCACATTTATACAGCACGATGGCTCGGAGCGAATGGTCGATGGCGACGCTGGCTTGTCCCTGATGGAGACTGCCTTAAAGCACGATGTCCCCGGTATCGACGCAGATTGCGGCGGGGGTGCTATTTGCGGCACGTGCCATTGTTTTGTTGAGGTTGCGGGCGATCTGCCTGCGCCCGATAGCCAAGAAACCGCTATGCTGGGGTTGCGGCCAGATCGCGCTGACAATTCGCGTCTGGCTTGCCAAATTGTTATTGCCGAAGGCATGGCGGATATCACGGTTCGGCTGCCAGAATTTCAAATGTAGTGCCTAAGACTGCTGGGCCTGAAACATGACTAGAAGGTGACACTTATGGGCATGCCTGCGTCAAGTGAGACACCGGACTACCGAGCGCTGCCGCTCTCGGAACTCGATATTTCTGATCCGCGCATGTTCCAGTTCGATTACTGGCACGATCTTTTTGCCCGGTTGAGGGAACAGTCGCCCGTCCATTACCAGCCAGCCAGCCCTGCCGGGCCGTTCTGGTCTGTCTCGCGCTACGAGGACATTGTGGCGATCGAGCGTGATACAGAAACTTTCTCCTCAGAACCCTCTATCGCCATTCTTGATCCCGAGCCGGACATGATTCTGAAGATGTTCATTGCCATGGATCCCCCGCAGCACGATGATCAGCGGCGCGCAGTGCACCATGTTGTGGCGCCCAAAAACCTTAAGGAATTTGAATCGCTGATTCGGCAACGAACGGCCGCGGTGCTGGATGCCCTCCCAGAGAATGAGCCGTTCGATTGGGTGCAACTTGTGAGTCGTGATCTGACGACTAAAATGTTGGCGACTCTGTTTGATTATCCATGGGAGGAGCGCAATAACCTGACCGAGTGGTCGGATATGTTCACCAATGACGAGCGGATCACTGCGGGTGAGGGCGTTCCTAGAGCGGTGATCATTGAGCATATGACGGCGTGCTTACAGCGTTTTACCGAGCTTTGGCACGAGCGAAAGGGGGACGGCAGAGAAGCTTTTGACTTGATCAGAATGCTCCAGGCCGACCCCAATACCGCCAATATGGTGGATGATCCCCTCACCTACATGGGCAACATTATGTTGCTTATCGTCGGCGGTAATGACACGACACGGAACTCAATGTCTGGCGGCGTGGTATTTCTAAATCAATTCCCTGAGCAAATGGCCAAAGTCCGCGCGCAGCCGGAACTGATACCCTCCATGGTCTCTGAGATCATCCGTTACCAAACTCCGTTGCCCCATATGAGACGAACTGCCACGCGGGATACCGAATTTCGGGGGCAGCATATTCGGAAGGGCGACAAGGTATTGCTCTGGTATGTATCGGGTAATTATGACGCCGCCGTCATTGAGAGGCCCAATGACTTTTGGATAGAACGTCCCAATGTGCGGAACCATTTATCATTTGGTCTGGGTATTCATCGCTGCATGGGGAATCGACTGGCAGAAATGCAGCTCCGGATTCTGTGGGAAGAGGCGCTCGCGCGTTTCAGGACCATTGAATTGGCGGGCGAGCCCGAGAGAACTTGTAATCTGTTCATTCGCGGCTTCACGCGCTTGCCAGTGAGGGTCACGCGTTTCTAGCGCGCATCAACGCCTTTTCATTTAAGTGTCCGCATCAACCTCGAGCCAAATGTTTTTGTCGGCGGGCCTTGACGGCTGTCGGAGCGGGTGGGTGTGCATAGGTTGGGATGGCAACGAGTGGACGGCCCAGGTTTTCGCTTCTTTAGGGGATAGTCTGGCGTTTATTGCACCTCGCGCCAGGGTCTGCATCGATATCCCGGTGGGTTTGTCAGAAACGGGCCTGCGCGCCTGTGACGTCGAAGCGCGGCGACTTCTCGGCCCTCGCCGCAGTAGCGTTTTTCCCGCGCCACCCTATTTGTCTTTAAAAGAGCGTAGCTACGCCGAGCTGAACGCAGAGAGCAAGCGTCGCTATGGTCGAGGAATCAGTAAGCAGGCGTTCTATTTACTGCCCAAAATAAGAGAAGCGGCCCGTCATCTTCAAGACAATCGCACGCGTTGTCAGGAATGGCGCGAGGCGCACCCAGAGTTGTGTTTTGCAGCCTTGCAAGGTGGCGAGCCCATGACTGAGAGTAAAAAAAGCAAACTCGGCTATTCGCAGAGACTGGCGCTTTTACGGAAGCGCATGGGACGGCACTCAGTGGCCAAGCTAATGGAACAAGTTGATGCTCATCCGCTGCGGCCCGGGGTATCGAGAGATGACGTTTTGGATGCGATGGTCTGTGGCTACGTTGCACGACTCGATCGGAAGGTGCTCAGGGAACTCCCTGAGGGACGGGTAGAGCGCAGTGTGGCCGGCGAGCCTATGACGATCTCTTACCCGTCGTTCCATGTATGATTCCTACGGACTATCCTGGAATCGCGTCATATGAATTCCCCATTGGCAAGGCAGCGCAAAGTCAGGCGCTGGCATAGAGTTGTTGCCCTCATAACGTCGCTTCAACTCCTTCTGTGGACCATCAGCGGTGTTTTTTTTGCCTTCGTTGATATTGATTATGTTCGTGGCCATCAATTCAAAGTGGCGCCCGAGGAAGTCGAGTTTACATCTTCACAATTTGCGATAGGCCCCGTACTTGCCAGTCAGCTGTCGGTGCTTCAGCGCAGGCCAGCGGAGTTTATAGTGGGGGTCCACTCCGCCAGGGGTATTGAGTGGCGTGACAGCGAGGGCGAATTGGTACAGCCCCTCTCCAGAACAGAAGCGCTGGATTTGGGTGCAGCCAGAACGGTCATGCTGCCTGACAGCGCAGAGTGGGTGGCGGAAGCTGTGGTTGGTAGCGAGTATCGAGGTGCGCCATTGCCGCTATGGAAGCTCTGGGAGTCGGCGGACCCAAGCAGGGTCGCCTATTTGGACGCGATTTCCGGTGAGGTGGTTACCGTGAGGCACAGCGCGTGGCGATGGTGGGATTTCCTATGGTCGCTGCATATTATGAGTTACTCCGACCGGGACACCTTGGGGACGTGGCTTCTCAAGCTTTTTTCGCTACTCGCCGTTTTGACGGCGACGCTAGGGGTTTGGTTGTTCGCACTGACGAACAGAAAGAGGGTGGATCAGTAGAACATCATCACCCACAAATAGGCGAAAAACAGACCACATCCGTACGCCAGCCACGCGCTTGAGAGCAACCAGATATTGATCCGGCGCAGACGGGCGCAGGCCTCTGCTTTGATAGGGTCAAGGGGGCATGGAGCGCTCCGCTGTTGCCACCACAGCGCAGTGCTAAGTGCCATGAGCACCCCCGACAGAACAAATAGCATATTTTTGTGCGCTGACAGCCACATGATGCCGGGAATTGCTGAAGTAAGGCCAGCCATCACGGCGCCGGCGCCCAGCGAGATCAGCAGGGCTGGCAGCGCGCAGCAGAGCAGTGTTGAGGCACTGCCAAACAGCGCCAATGTTGGCGCAATCGTATCGCGCCAGTCGCCTCTCACGAGGCTTGGCCCAGTGCTTGTTCACCTCGCCGGACAGCAGAGATTCGATATCCCGCCTGAACCGCGAGCTCGGCGATCGTTTCATCACTCAGGGTTGCTCCTGGCGTCAGAACAAGGCTCAAGGCTTTGGTATCGAGATCAACATACACCGCCGCTATCTCCTCTCTTTTACTGAAGATCTTATTCATGGCCAGCGCGCAAAAATCACAGACTACCCCCATCACATCGGCAACGATGGCCTCTCCGCCCTTGGCCAGTGCGGCATTGATCTCATCAGTTTGGGTGAGCGTGGCATGCGATACCGCAGGGGTGTCTGATGCCTGCGCGGCAGCTTCTGGTTCATTGTGATGGTGCCCCTCGTGGTCAGCATGGTCCTGGTGGGCGTCCTCGTTATGATCGTGACCGTGATGTTCATGATCCTGTGTCATACCGGCTGGCGATAGCAAAAGACTCATCAGTAAAACGGCCATGGTTTCTTTCGAAATCATAATGCGTGCCCTCTCAATTAGAGGCGGTAAGTAAAATTAAGTAATGGCTGATTGACGGTAAGGTTGTAGCCCAATTCCAGTAGGAGCGGGCCCTTGAAGAAACGTACCAGAGGAGTGGCGGCGAGTGGTTTTTGATCTTCTGGCCGGTGATCTATCTCTAACATCAGCCACGTGTGAAGATCTCCGCTATCCCCCTCGTAGGGGGCAAAACCGAAGCGCGCGGCATGCATGAACTGATCTCCGAAGTTTCCAGCTTCAAGATAGCGCGATCGGTAACCAATAAAGAGTGAGCGCGTCTCCCAGTCAGCCATGATGCCGCCATAAACTGCCGTCGCGTCATCCTGTGAGTTGCCGTTGATGCCGGTAGCGCGCCCAATTCCGCCATGGAGGTAAAGGTTGCCCTGGTAGTCGCCACCAAACCAGCGCTTGGCGAGGAATGTGGGGTGGACGCTGTAGATAGCGAAGTCACCGTCTCTGTTGGTCTCCGCCCTGAGCCCAATCGACCATGATGGGGATGGCGTGTAATGAACTAACGCTGAGCTGACTTGCCGGTCAGACTCTTCAATAAGAGTCCACCCTCCAGCATAGGAAACGGGTCGCGCGGGCGCAGGGGCACTAAACAATAGCGGCAATAGGAGAAGGCTGACTAGCGGCCTGATCACCTTTTCTTGCCTGTCAGTATTGACACGAGTTCGTTGACTTTTTCCCTTCGCGCGTGTGCGGAGCCACTCTCGAGTGATGCTTGCACACAGGTTTCGACATGGTCCTCCACGATGACGTTTTCGAGGCTGGCCAAGGCGGCTCGAGCTGCCTGGACCTGCCTGACAACGTCCACACAGTAGCGGTCATCATCAACCATTTTGCGGACTGCGCGAATCTGGCCCTCGATGCGAGCCAAGCGGGCGTCCGCTAGGCGTTTGGTGTGCGCTCTCAAAATGGCTCCTCTTGCTTGATGGCGATACCCCCATGGGGTATTCAGGTAAAGGTATACCCCATAGGGGTATAAGGTCAAGACTTTACGATCTGGCGACCGGCAGCCCTTTTTGTCATGGTTCACGGGCGCCGCGCCGGCTTGATGAGATAATCCCTAATCGGCCGAGGTCCGTAGAAACGAGAGGCAGGAGGAGATACCAATGGATGGGCATACCGTCGCGTATTCACGCAGCGTCATTACGGAACTGATGGTACCTAGTTACGCTAATTTTGGCGGAAAGGTACATGGCGGGACGCTGATGTCACTCATGGACAAACTGGCCTACGTGTGTGCCAGTAAGCATGCCGGTAACTATTGTGTGACGGTTTCAGTAGACAACGTCCAGTTTTTGCGTCCGGTTGAGGTTGGCGAGGTGGTCTCGCTCATGGGTTCCGTCAACTATGTGGGTAAAAAGTCGCTCGTGGTTGGTATCAAGGGGGTCGCCGAAAATCTTCAGGATGGGGTGAGTAAGCACACGAATACGTGTTATTTCACGATGGTGGCAAAGGGGGCCGATGGGGATACAGCGGAAGTTCCGCCCTTGATATTGGAGAGTGAGGATGACGTCCGCAGATTCTGCAGTGCGTTGCAGCGACGCAGAATCCGGGAGGAGGGCCTTGCATTCATGAACGAGTATAAAGGGAAGTTCCAGCTCGATGAGGGAAGTCGAGCTTTGCTCGCGACGGAGCGCTGTATTCTCGGTATGCCGCAGGCGTGATCAAATCACCGCGGTTTGATCAGTACGCCTTGTCTTTTTCTTGTTTGAGGGACACTACCAGAAGCGCTGCGAGCAGTGTCAGTGCAATCAGCCCCGTGAATGCATTTTGGTAGCTTCCTTCCCATTCCCGCGCTAGCGCTACAAACCGGGTGCCGAGGGCGCCGCATAACGTATCGACCAGTATCACGACGGCCAGGATCCGGCCATAGCTTGCGCCGGAGTAGAAATGGGCGACGACCAGTTGGATGCAGGTGAATGCACCGCTGAATCCAATGCCTGCGATGGCGGCGTAGGCAAACAGCATCATTTGGTGATCGACTGTGACCTGAGTCAGCAAAATCAGCGCGCCGGCCAATGTGAGGTTAGAAGCCGCCATGACGCGATTGACGTCAAAGTGCTCGGATAAAATCCCAAAGCCCAATTTGCCCGCCACTGAGCAAGCAAAAAATAGGCTGAACACACTCGGCAATTGAGATTTCGAAAAGCCGATATCCTGAGTTAGGTAAATCGATTGGTGCTGAGTCAGGGCGATGATGACAAACCAAAGACTGCCCGTGATAAACAGCACTTTGTAAAACTTGATTTGCTTGAGGGCATCAGTAAGGCCGCCTCGAAAAGCATGGGTATTGGCTCCGAGGGGCTCCCGTTTGCTGAGGGTGGATCGATAGGGACTGTCGCGGAGTAATAGCAAGGCACTGCTGATCATCAGTGCCCCTGTGCCCACACCTACGCCGAGCATGGTGATCCGCCATCCGTGTGCAGTGAAGCCCGCACCGACCACCAGTGGAAATAGTACACCGCCCAAGCTCGAGGCCATGAGCAAAATGCCGGTAGCGCGACCCCGTGTTTCGGTAAACCAGTCCGTGAGCACAACCATATTGGAGACCAGTCCGCACAGTGATAGACCGGTGCCCAGAAGTGCATAAATGAAAACCAGTTGCCACAGTGACTGAACCCGTGAAACACCGATCAGGGCAAGACTCAGCAGAACGCTACCGATGATGATGATTTTTCTGGGCGAGAACCGATCCAGCAGCCAGCCCGCTGGCGGCGAAGTAAGGGCGCCGACAATAAAAAAAACGGTCGCTGGAAGCGTAACTTGAGTCGCTTTCCAGCCAAAGCTTTCGATAAGTTCGGGATAAAGGAGAGGCAGTGTGTGAAGCGTAATGCCGTTGGACGCCATGTAGATCAAAAATAGACCGCTCAGTACAATCCATTTGCGATCATTAGAATGCGTAATCGGCATGGGGTTGTGGCTCGTTCGTCACTGCATGGGCAACATACACCAGCAGATACCAGAGTGGTGAAAAAATGCGCGTAGGCTCTGTTAAGCCAATAGAGCAGGTGGATATCGGTATTATAGGAGCAGGCATTGCCGGCGCGGCGCTTGCTGCCGCGCTGGCCGATAGCGGCTTGCGGGTGTTGTTGCTGGACCGGCGCGAGGGCCTGCTTGATACCGCGCGGGGTGACCATATTCAACCCAGCCTCGTGCCTGTGTTATCCCGCTGGGACGTTTTGCAGGACCTGCTCGAGGCGGGCGCCGAGCGCCGCGTCGGAACTCGCTGGTTTGACTCGCAGCAGCAACCCATTGTGACCGTTGATGTGCCGGACACTGGCGCAACTCCGCCTTGGTTTTTATTTTTGAATCACGAGCGGATTGGTGAGGTGCTCCTCAAGAGAGCGCTTCGCGGGGACGCGAACCTCGTGTCCGGCGTCAGGCAGTGGCGGCTGGAGCGCGATGGATCGGCCTGGCGCATCGATTTTCGTCGAGGAGAGAAGGAGCGATCCGCGCGATGCACCTTGCTGGTCGGTGCTGATGGGACGGGGTCGTCGGTTCGGGCGCAATTGGGCATTCAGGCACGCAGGCATCGGTACCAATTTCCGATCGCTGTGTTGTATGGTCGCCCCGCAGAGCAGGCGCAGGATCGCACGCTGGACGTCTACCTCTGTAGGGAGCGCATGCTCTCTATCATCCCGCGCACGGGGGGTTGGACAAAAATTGGTTTTCCAATAGACATGACTGAGTTGCCGCAATGGCGCGACAGCGCCTCCTCTGAGCTGAATGCATTGATACAGCGCTGGTGTCCAGCGCTGGCGTTCGAACAGCTGTCCTTCGGTGCCATATATCCGCCGGTGTCGCTGAGGACCGATTCCTATGGGGGCGAGGGCGCTGCCTTGTTGCTGGGAGACGCTTGCCACGCAATGCATCCGGCGCGCAGTCAGGGGATGAACACCTGCTTCCGTGTTGCCGATCGGTTGGCGTCCATGCTCAGGGGGTTGCAAACGGGCTTTGCCGAGGCTGCGGTACTACCGTTGATTAAACAATTTGAGTCTGAGTTCAGGGCCGCACTGGAACCACAGCTCGCCGAGAATCACGCGGCTGGACTACAGATGGATACCCTCGACGGTGGAGGGTTTCCCGACTTGACGTCCCAACTCAGGGTTGCGGCGCAAACCCCAGAGGTGTTGAGGGTGATGGCGCGACGGGCGGCCGGGCTGGAGGCTTGACCGGTGTGCGGTCGCTACACCTTGGTGACAAGTACCCACCCGGAGATTCAACGGTGGAGTCTGTCGACGAGAGATCGGTTTAACATTGCACCGCAGTCAGACGTTTTGATTCAGCTGGAGTCGGGGAACCCTCAGTTGAGGCGTTGGGATTACTCCCCCGATTGGGCGCGACCGTCTCTTCATATCAGTAACGCCAGGTCAGAAACGCTGCTTCAGAAAAACGCATTTAAAAATACGGGCCGTTGCGTTTTTTTCGCAGATGGCTGGTATGAGTGGCAACGGGTAGGTGAGCGCAATTCCCCGTGGTATCACCATGGGGATGGCCGCTTACTGCTGTTTGCAGGTATTTACGGACAGCAGTCCGGTTGCGCCATTGTCACGGCTCAGTCACAGGCTGCCATTGCGCATATTCATCACAGGCAGCCGCTGCTATTAACCGAGATCACCATGGGCGCTTGGCTTGACGGAGCAAACCCTGAGACATGCATGCACTCGGTGCCCGTCGAGTGCTATCCGGTATCCCAGCGGGTGAATCGAGCAGCTATCGATGAGCCCTCGCTAATCGAGCCGCTTGGGGAGAACGAGGCCGCTAGAGTGCGAGGGCAGACCATAGACCTCTTCGGGGAGTGACGGCCTGGCCCGCGTCACGCTTTTTGCGCGGTTTGAAGCGAATGCCTCGACACAGGCACTCTGACGCAGGCACCATAAGGCGTGGTAATTTTGTGAAACCCATAGCCGACCGCGCCAGCTCGGCACCCTCCCAGCAACTTATTGAGGACCAACGGGCCATATGAAGATAGGAAGCTTTGTTCCCGAGCAAGCCAAAACGTCGCTCTACGCGATGGCTGGTGACGACTGTTCTCTTCATCATGACCTGAGCGAGCTGACGCCGAAGCAGCAATATGACCATTGGGAAAATCAGGTGCTTACCTGCGCGTTGCAAGTGGCGCTAAACGGATTGGGTAAGCCCCAGGATTATGTTGCCATGGCGACTCCCTTTGTCGAGCCCGTCTGGGCCGATCTGCTAACCCACTATCGGGCAATGTTTGAGTCTATGGGGCTCGGCATCGTCGCGCGTGACCATCTTTCTTTCCATGACCTCGACGCGTTCTATCCGAGTGTCGCTAAAACTCTGCCAGAGGTAGAGCTTGTTAATCTCTATATGTTCAGTGGGTCGAACGCGGTATTGCACCAGAATGAACAGGCCTATTCGATTAGTCGAAATGTAAATTCCAAGCTGCATTTCGCGCTGAACGCGCCGTCCGCCGGTATTCCCGTCCCGCAGACCGAGATATATACCAAGGGCGCGCTTCGCGACGGCAAAGCCAGCGCGTTTTTTGACAGTCACCCCGAAGGCTTGATGGTCAAGTTGCTTGGGCTGGCGGGGGCGCGTAACGTTTTTCGCGCGACTGATCTTTCAGAATGCCTGTCGCTGATCGACGAATACGATGACACCGTTGAAGTGTTGTTGCAGGAGATTCTGCAGGCAGACCAGTGGCAGGAGATGACGGTAGATCTTACGGTTACGCCGGAGTCGGTCGAGATCAGTAATGTGCGCCAAATTCTTTTCGCCGGTGGCGTTTGGGTGGGGAACTACATCAGTGGTGATCTTCCGTTGCCCCCCGAGCATCAGCGCACCCTTGTTGCCGTGGGAGAGTATGCCCGTGCACAGGGGTACGTCGCCGATGAAGGTGTGAACTGCGGCGTCGATTACTTTATTAATGGCGACGACGTCATAGTGACAGAGATCAATGCACGATGGACTGGGGGTCTTTTCCCGACTGAATTTCTACGGCGTTTAGGTATCGCGGAGTCGGCTGTGGCATTCTTCGATATGGTGCAGGTGGATGATCTGGAGCGTATCAAGGGGTTTCAGTTGGCCCATCTCCATCCCCAGATACATTCATCTTTCGCTTACGTTCCCATGGGCTTTACACCCTTTAAGGTAGACGTCGACGGGGCTGAGCGATGCTTTCTGTGGCAGTTGGTCGTGGGAGACTTTGCCGCCTTCATTAGCGCGCGCAACGAACAACTGTCGGGCGACATATTTCCTACGGCAACGCTGATTTTAGAGGAGGCTTTGGCATGACTCGTACTGACCTAAATACGCTCAATTTTTTTAGCCCCGAGGTTCAGGAGTGTCCATTTGCAATCTATCAGCAACTGCAGGAGGAGGCTCCGATCTGGCAGATTCCCAACACTAACATGTTCCTGGTGACACGATTCAGTGACGTGCGTGAGATCGTTCGTGACCCACAGCGATTCTCCAGCAGCTTTGGAGGCTTGCTGAATGCTGGGTCGGACGACCAGGCGGTCAGCGATATTTATGAACAAGGCTACCCAATGGTTGAGACGCTGTTGACGCTGGATCCTCCGCGGCACCGCGTCTATCGAAACCTGGTGAACAAGGTCTTTTCAAACAAGCGCGTTGAGAGTATGCGGCCTTATATGCTCCAGATGACCAACGAACTGATTGATGAGTGGATTGATGACGGCGAGGTGGACCTGATGAACCGGCTGGCAGTGCCGCTGCCGCTTTACGTCATCGCAGATCAACTGGGTGTTCCACGCTCCGAATTGCCGCTGCTGAAGAAATGGTCGGATGCCTCCGCCAGTCGGCTTGGTCAGCTGGCGGACAAGGCCGAACAAATTCAGAACGCCCACGACATTGTTGAGTTTCAGCATTATTTTGCGGCGCTCCTGGATCGCATGCGAGAGGCGCCAGAGGACAACATCATTTCTGATTTAGCAAACGCAACGATCGATGAGGGCAGGCTGCTGACCAAGGCAGAAGCCTTGGGCATGATCCAGCAAATACTGGTCGCTGGTAATGAGACTTCCACCAGCGCGATTGCGGGTGGGGTGCTATTGCTCATCCAAAACCCCGAGCAGCAGGCTTTGCTGAGACAGGATCCCGGTCTAATTCCCAGGGCAGTGGAGGAGATTCTGCGTCTTGAGACGCCGACCAGCGGCATGTGGCGTCTCGCGACGACTGACTCAGAGGTTGGCGGCGTGAAGATCCCCGAGGGATCTATCGTCATGGTCCGTTATGCCGCTGCCAATCGTGATGAATGCGTGTTCCATAACGGTGGGCAAATGAATATTGATCGGGAGAACGCGGACGGACATTTGGCCTTTGGTCAGGGAACACATTTTTGTCTTGGTGCGCAGCTGGCTCGCACTGAAATACAGACTGCGCTCACGGTGCTACTGGAGCGAACCGATAACTGGGCTCTCGTGGAGGATAAGAATTCGCTTTTACACAACCCCAACGTGCTGTTGCGGGGGTTGCAAGACCTTTATATTTCCTTTGACAAGACAACGAACGAGGTTGCCTGAATGAACGCTGAGAACCCGGGGGCGGGACTCGAGCCTGCTGCAGAAAAGCCGCTTTTTCCGAGCTATCAGGATTTGCTTGACGAGGAGCGCGTGCCAGTCCCCGACGCCCTAAGACTGGATACCCAACCTGAGATTGCAAACGAGCTGATTGCCACCGATGTCTGGTCTGACCCAGAGATTTTTGCGCGAGAGGTGGAGCATCTTTGGCCAAAAGTTTGGCAGATGGTGTGTCGTGAGACCGTGTTTAGGAAGGCCGGCGATTTTTATGTGTATGACATCGCCCGCTATTCCGTCGTGCTTGTCCGTACCGAGTCTGGTGCCATTAAGGGCTACCACAATTCCTGCCTCCATCGCGGACGGGCCCTCAAGTCCGGCAGAGGCACGAGTCGAGAGCTTCGTTGCCCATACCACGGTTTTTGCTGGACCTTGGAGGGTCAGTTCAAAGAGGCCTACTGCGAATGGGAGTTTGATCGCGATGCGTTAGCTGAGCTAAATCTGCCCGAGGTACAGGTGGCTACTTGGGGCGGTTGGGTACTGATCAACATGGATCCTGAGGCGCCACCCTTTGAGCAGTATGTGCCTGTGCTGTCAGATCACTTCGGGCGTTGGAAGCCAGAGGATCGGTACGTTTCACTGCACGTAGAGAAAAAAATCAGGTGCAATTGGAAGGTCGCGATGGAGGCTTTTATCGAGTCCTATCATGCCATTCAAACCCATCCGCAGATCTTGGCCTTTACCGGCGGCGACAACTCGCAGTATGACGTGTTTGGACCGCACCTCAGCCGAACAATGACAGCTCAGGGCGTTGCTAATCCCGGGCAGGCTGATCGTTACGACCTGCGAGCATCTGTCGAGGGGATGACCGGACCTGACGGCTTGGAGCAGGCCATGAGCTTGACGGGGTTGAGTGAGTCCGAGCTCACCTCCCGACAGGCCATTGCAGCCGTTCGAAAGGAGCAATTTGCGACGTTCCTTGAACCGGAGCAATTGGCCTCGGTGACCGACGCTGAGACGATGGACTCGATTCTGTATCTAGTGTTCCCCAATTTCGCGCCATGGGGCGGTTTTCAGAGTCAAATAACGTACCGCTATCGCCCCGACGGGATGGATCCAGACGCCTGTATCATGGACATTTACCTGCTCGACGGCTTCGCGCGAGATCAACCTCGACCACCCGATGCGGAGACTATTCGATTGGGCTTCGATCAAGCCTATGCGGAAGCGGATGAGCTCGGGATGCTGGGAGCCTTGTTTGACCAGGATGCAAACAACCTGCCCGAGGTGCAAAAAGGCCTAAAGGCGTCCCACGCTGGAAAAGTACTCACGGCGCGCTATCAGGAGCTCCGCATTCGTCATTTTCACCAGACTCTGAAGCGCTATATTTTTCCGGGCGTCTAGAGCCTGATGGGCACTCAGGCGCGCTAGGAAAACGGGCAGGTCTGTGTCTTCAGTAGCTGAGCGCCATGCTGGGGCGTCCATCTTTTTCGGCCGCCCTA
>Ga0255767_1001180_pt1 | contig 23459 bp, 17 predicted proteins | sample 071ome_24_FD_179967 | JGI IMG/M metagenome (GOLD analysis project Ga0255767, IMG submission 179967) | Coastal salt marsh microbial communities from the Groves Creek Marsh, Skidaway Island, Georgia - 071402CT metaG (version 2) | ecosystem: Environmental > Aquatic > Marine > Intertidal zone > Salt...
GACTTCCTCTGAGGTCGAGAACCCTAAAAGATAGAATTATCATAAATGATGAAAGTATCGTGGCAAATATTAGTGTAACTTCTGGCATGTTTATAAATTCATAATTCTCTGTTTTGTTCTACTCGACAGTAAATGATATAACCAGATTTCTGGGGTGTTTTTATAATAAATTATTTTGCATTAATCTATATGAATTATTTTTTGATATGTATTACTAAGATTGTCCATCAAAACTATTGCTTCTCCATTTGCTGGGACTCGTAATTCACTATCTAACACTCTACTTTCATATCTCCATCCGACTGGAAGATTAAGTTTTTCCTCTAAATTGCTTAACTTAGACTGCTCCATTGAAGCATCTTTAATTAACGAAAATGACTGCATTATGTATTCATTGCCGTCAGTGTCTATCAATAAGTATATTTGTTCACCTTTCTTAAATATCCAAATATTATCTCTATAGACAGAAACTTCTGTGAAATTTTGCTCTATTTCAAGCATTCCAACAGTTGCCAATTTTCGCATTTCTAAATTGCCAAATTTCCTTGTTGATTCATCTGGCAAATCCATCCCAAGCGAAGAATTTACTACAAAATATCTTGGTCCGTTTGCGATAAGCTGAGTTGCATTGTTCGATGATTTTATATCGTTCAAATCTAATTCATCCCAATCAGTTTGAGGACACTGATTAAGTCCCTGCGTCCCCCAAACTTCAGTTCTATCTTCATATTGAAACAGAAGTTCACAATATCGATTTCCTCTAATATCAATAAAATTTGAAATAAGAAAATCACGCAATAAACCTGCATAACTAACTGATATCAATAAACCAGATAACATAGTTAGTGCTAATATTTTATATATTGATCTCATGACTTATTTAATTCTTCAAAGTATTAATCTTATGTAACGTTGAGATGCTTTATTGGTTTACACAACTCTTTTGTATAATCCAATATTCTCATATCTGACTTCTACATGTTTTTGACGTTCTAATTTGAAACGATACTTCTTCAAAATACTCCAAACTAGTTTAGTTGTGTATTTCTCAGTTCTTTTTGGTTGTATTTTGTGTTCGTTCAGATAGTCAGAAATGTCTTTATTAGAAATTCCATTCTGACTCATTTGATACATCAACTTTTCTCTGAAGTCATAATCGTCGTCATATGAGAATTGAGATAGACGAGTTGTTGTGATGTGAATATCACATCCAAAAGTGTAGTCGAATAGTTCTACTGTGTTGAATATCTTATTCCACAGTAACGGAGTGTTTTGGAACAGTGAATAATGTTTTGTTTATTTTAACCAAGTGGAACTCCTGACAAGTATTCATGATAGTTGTATGCCAAAGAAGTAATTAAAACTGCAACAACAACTGACAAAACATCATAAAGTATCTTTGCTTCATATAATTTCTTCTCTTCTTTTTTGAATTCAGAAACCAAAATATCTAAAACTGAATAAGCTAAAAATGCACCAAAAAGAATAACTGAAATTATGTCTGGATTGACAGCTAGGTGTAATAGCGCCCAAATACCAATCCCTATTGACATGGGATGTTTTGTTATTTTTTTTAGGTGTGTTGGTAGATAAGCGGCAACCAAAAAAGTTAAGGAAAAAAACATAACATATTCAGAATATGCATAGGCATGTGAATATATTGGATATAGATTATCCATTGCGCGTTCATAGCCAAATATGATCATTAATAAGCCAATTAAGCTTATAAAGGAAAAAGTTCCCATATAAGGATTCTCGCCTAGCCTAGAGTGCAAAGCACTTTTCGTTTTGGGGAAAAATGGAACTAAATGAATTCCAAAAAAAATTATTAACCCTGTTACGAACATAACTCCCCCTTGTTTTTATTCACTGTTCTGAATTACTCCACGGTAACCGATTTGGCTAAATTGCGAGGCTGGTCCACATCAGTGCCTTTGACGATGGCAACGTGATAAGAAAGGAGTTGCAGCGGAATGGTGAATACAATCGGATCAAGAACATCAGGCGAGGCCGGGACGTGGATGACCTTACAGTTCTTGTCACCCTGATAGTTCACGCTCTCGTCAGAAAAGACGTACAGCTTTCCGCCTCGGGCGCTGACTTCTGCGAGGTTGGCGCGCAGTTTTTCAAGCAGGTCATCATTGGGCGCTACTGCGATGACCGGCATGTTTTCGTCGACCAGCGCCAGCGGTCCATGCTTAAGCTCACCTGACGGATAGGCCTCAGCGTGGATGTAGGAGATTTCCTTCAGTTTCAGCGCGCCCTCTTTGGCAATAGGGTACTGGATTCCTCTGCCAAGAAACAGGCTGTGATGCTTGTCGGCGAATTGTCGAGACATCTTGCGAATGTCTTTGTTGAGGCTCAGCGTGCTTTCGATCAGATCCGGTAAACGGTTGAGCTCTCTGACCAGAGCTGCCTCTTTGCGCGGTGTCAGGCCATTCCGGCGTCCCAGAGCAATGGTCAGGATCAGCAATACGGCGAGCTGTGCTGTAAACGCTTTGGTTGAGGCGACGCCGACTTCTTGCCCGGCCATCGTCAGTAGAGAAAAATCTGATTCACGCACCAGTGAACTGGTGGCAACGTTGCAAATAGCCAGATAGGCAGTGTAGGGGAGTGTTTTGGCGTAGCGAAGCGCGGCCAGGGAGTCTGCGGTTTCTCCGGATTGAGAAACGGTGACCAGCAAGGAGCCGTCCGGCACGATGATGTCCCGATAGCGATAGTCGCTGGCAATATCCACTGAGCACTCCATGCGGGCAATGGACTCAAGCCAGTATTTGGCGACATGGCAGGCATGATAGGAAGTGCCGCAGGCGACAAACTGAACGTGTTTGACCTTGTCAAAAATCGCCGGGGCCTTGACGCCGAATGCATTCTCGAGGACTTTGTTTTTCGAGATCCTGCCGTCCAGCGTGTCGCGGATGACAGCCGGTTGCTCATATATTTCTTTCAGCATGAAGTGCTTGTAGAGACCCTTATCGCCATCACTGCTGCGGCCCGCCACTGTGCTGATTTTGCGCTTGATCTGCTTACCGTCGTGCCAGATTTCGTAACTTTCACGGGTAATTCGGGCTATGTCCCCTTCTTCCAGGTAGACGAACTGATCGGTCACCTGGCCCAGCGCGTGTGGGTCGGAGGCAACAAAGTTTTCCCCAATTCCGACACCGATCACCAGCGGACTGCCTGATCTCGCGACGATTAATTCATTCGGTGTGGCCGCATCGGCAACACAAATGCCGTAAGCGCCTTCGAGGCGCCTGATGGCTTTTTGGGTCGCAGCAAACAGAGAGACCTTGTTTCCCTTGCGTTCAAGATGGATCAGATGCGCGATGACTTCGCTGTCAGTCTGCGTGGCGAACTGATAGCCGGATTTGCTCAACTTCTCCCGAAGCTTTTCGAAATTCTCGATGATGCCGTTGTGAACAATGGCAATTTGCCCGCCTGAGCTGTGAGGGTGCGCATTGGCATTCGTGGGTTTGCCGTGAGTTGCCCAGCGCGTGTGGGCGATGCCGACGTGACCCCTAAGCGCTTTCCCCTGGACCCGCTCTGCCAGTTTATTTACCTTTCCGGCGGTCTTGTGGACTTTGAGGGTTTTTCGATCGGGGGCAAGCAGCGCGATGCCCGCTGAATCGTAGCCGCGATATTCCAGTCTTTTCAGTCCTTCCAGGAGGATCTCGGTGACATTCCGTTCAGCAATTGCGCCGACAATTCCGCACACGGGCCTGACCTGCTCGCAGTAAGTGAGGAGTAGAATTATCTCCCAGATTCCGCGCGCCCACAATCAGCGCAGCAACAGGTGCAGGCTAGTGCTCGCACTCTGAGTCCAGATTCCTTACTATTCGCTCCTGCATCAAAAAATGACAACAGCAACTATGGCAGCACAGAAACGCTACTTCGGCACGGACGGTATCCGCGGTAAGGTTGGCCAGGCGCCCATTACCCCTGATTTTATGCTTAAACTGGGATGGGCAGCCGGTAAGGTGTTCATGCAAGGCGGTCACCGCAGCAAAATATTGATTGGCAAAGACACGCGTATCTCCGGTTACATGTTTGAGGCAGCGCTGGAAGCAGGCCTGACGGCAGCAGGGGTGGATATCAATCTTACTGGCCCGATGCCAACACCCGCGATTGCTTATCTGACCCGCACTCTGCGTGCTCAGGCAGGGATCGTGATCAGCGCGTCGCACAATTCCTTTGAAGACAACGGAATCAAATTTTTTTCTGGCAATGGCACGAAGCTGCCCGATGAGGTCGAACTGGCTATTGAAGCCGAACTCAGCAAGGCGCTGACGACGGTTGCACCGAAATCTCTGGGTAAGGCCAGCAGAATTGACGATGCCAGAGGCCGCTATATCGAGTTCTGTAAAAGCACCGTTGGCTCACGGTTGACACTTTCGGGTCTGAAGGTGGTTGTGGATTGCGCCAACGGCGCGACTTACGATATCGCACCCGCCGTGCTCTCTGAGCTGGGGGCCGATGTCGTCAGTATCGGAACGGATCCGAACGGATTGAACATCAACGATAAGATCGGCTCCACCTCGCCAGCTGCGCTCAAAGAAAAAGTTCTAGAGGTGGGCGCTGACCTCGGTGTTGCACTGGACGGCGACGGTGACCGGAGCATTATGGTGGATCATCAGGGCAATGTCGTTGATGGCGATGAGATGCTGTTCGTAATTGCCTGCGAGCGCCGACGCCGGAACATTGAATTCGGTGGTGTTGTAGGAACCAAAATGAGCAACCTCGGTATGGAACTGGCGCTTGCAGAACGAGCAGTTCCTTTCGCGCGCACGGCAGTTGGTGACCGGTTTGTTCTGCAGGAAATGCAGCAGCGCGGATGGCAGCTGGGCGGTGAATCATCCGGACATATCATTTGTCACGATATTACGACGACCGGGGATGGTATCGTGTCAGCTCTGCAGGTGCTCACCGCTGTTGTCCTGACCGGTAAGCCACTGAGGGAATTACGCGGTGCAATGCAGAAGTTTCCACAAACCATGATTAACGTCAGGCTGGGTCAGGATCCCGATGTGTCTGCCAGCCAGAGCGTTCGTGACGCCGTGTCTGGCGTTGAAGACAAACTGCAGGGCAGAGGGCGTGTTCTGTTGCGCCCCTCAGGCACCGAGCCGGTGCTGCGGGTGATGGTCGAGGGCGAAGACGCTGATCTCGTTGCGCAGTTAGCGCGGGAACTGGCGGATGTGGTTGCCGCCGAAGCTGGGAAAATTGCCTGATCGGATTGATCTGTTTGGGCGCTGTTGCGTAACTCCTACACGACCCAAGTAATCCATCTGCTCATGTGACCATCCTCCCATGCCTGAAGGACCTGAAATTAGGCGCGCTGCCGACAAAATTGCCCGAGTTCTTGAAGGCCGGCAAATTGTCGATATCCATTTTGGTCTGGACCGCCTGAAGGGCAGGGAGCGTGATTTTCAGGGCGCCGAGGTGCGTGAAATTGAAACCCGCGGCAAGGCCCTGCTGACCCACTTCGATAACGAACTCACGATCTATTCGCATAATCAGCTGTACGGACGCTGGTACGTCGTCAAGCGGGATGCTTTCCCCGAAACAAATCGGAGTTTGCGCCTTGCGCTGCATACGCGCACACACAGCGCGCTGCTTTACAGTGCCAGTGACATCAGTATCTGGGATCAGTTTGAGCTTGAACTCCATCCCTTTCTGGCAAAGATAGGCCCGGACATTCTGAGTCCCAAGCTGACCTGGAAAGAAATCTCTCAGCGACTGCGCAGTGAACGCTTTCATCGACGGACTCTGGCCTCTCTCTACCTGGCTCAGGACTTCCTCGCGGGCATTGGCAACTACCTGCGCAGCGAAATTCTGTTCGATGCGAAGGTTCTCCCGGATGCTAGGCCCCTTGATCTGAGTGTGAAACAGCTCAATGATCTGGGTCGCAGTACCCTGAAGATCAGTCAGAGGGCCTATCAGACAGCGGGCATCACGAATCCTCCCCGCCGGGTGGCTCGTCTGAAAAAACAGGGACTGAAGCGTGGCGCGTTTCGTCACGCGGTATTCGGCCGACAGCGCCTGAGCTGCTATGAGTGTGGCGACATCATCAGAAAAGACCTGCTGTCCGGCAGAAGGCTTTACTGGTGCCCCGGATGCCAGGGTTCCTAGCGGCAGAATTCAATTTTGGGATTGGCGGCAAAATAGTGTAGCTTCTTCCGTCAGAGCCGAGGTCCCTGACCCGGGTTCCGACAGAAACCTTAAGTGAAGACGCCTGTCCTATGTCTGAATCAAATAACTACGCCCCCGAGTCCGAGGCAGACCCTGATGCCCCGAGACTGAGACCACGCTTCACCGAAATCCCGACTTTTATGCGGGCCCCCATTGCGAACCTGGCAGAGACTGATATCGCGCTTATCGGTGTTCCCTGTGATCTCGGTGTGACGAACCGCGCAGGCGCGCGGCACGGTCCGCGCGAGATACGTAATCAGTCCTCACTGATGCGTTCATTTAACATGTCGACGCGAATCAACCCCTATGATCTGGCGAAGATTGCCGACGTTGGCGACGTGCCTATCGATAACCTGTTTAATCTGGATGAAGCGATCAAGGAAATTGAAGCTTTTTACACGTCGGTGGGTGCTCAGGGCGTGATTCCGCTTTCTGCCGGTGGCGATCATTCCATTACCTACCCGATTCTGAAGGGACTGAAAAAAGACGAGCCCTTCGCTTTAATCCATGTCGATGCGCATACCGATACCTGGGCAGAATTCTATGGATCGAAATTTCACCATGGCGCACCTTTTCGGCTCGCAACCGATGAAGGGATTATAGATCCGACCAAAACCATTCAGATAGGTATTCGCGGCGGCCAGAACAACCTCGACGGGCTGAATTACTCCTATGACTCGGGCATGCGGGTTGTAGAGATGGATGAATTTACCGACCTCGGCGTTGAAGCCGTAATTGCCGAGGCGCGCAAGGTCGTTGGTGATGCTCCGACCTACATTACCTTCGATGTGGACGGTATTGATCCAGTGTTCACGCCAGGCACCGGAACACCGGAGGTTGGAGGCCTCACCACCGTCGAGGCTCTGCGTTTGCTGCGCGGACTACGCGGATTAAATCTGATAGGTGGTGATGTGGTTGAAGTGGCGCCGCCGTTTGATCAAACCGGTAATACCGCGCTGGTGGGGGCTTCCATGATGTTCGAGATACTGTGTCTGCTCGCCGAATCTTTCAGTCAGCGTAAGGGGTCAACCCCAGCCAAACGTGTCTGATGGGAGCGCTCAGACTACTGCGCTTTGCCCTGCCTTCGATTCTGGGGGTTTTCTTTTTTCTGTTTCCGGTTCGCTATCAGGGAAGCTGGACGATTCCGATGTCGGTGCTTTCCGATGTGCTGGAGAGCAGGCTTGGCGACAGTCTGCCTTATATCGGCTTTGCGCTGGTGTTTATCTCCGCATTGCTCTCGGTCTATTACTCGTTGGTCAGGCAAGAGAATTCCCGTCACTCGCGGCTTGAACAATTGTTTACCGTAACTCCGCTGTGGCTGGCCCTTAGAGTGATCGGTGCGATTTTCGGCGGCATGATCATCTGGCAGGTGGGTCCTGAATCAGTCTGGTCGGAGACGACAGGGCATATCGTGGTTTACGACTTGCTGACCGCGATCGTGACGATTTTTTTGTTTGCGGCCTTTTTGCTGCCGCTGCTAACTGATTTCGGCTTGATGGAGCTGGTTGGAATCGCGCTTTCTCCTCTATTCCGCCGGCTGTTCCGCTTGCCGGGCAGGTCTTGCGTCGATGCGATCGCCTCCTGGATGACGGCAGCCACAGTAGGCGTCCTGATTACTTCCCAGCAGTACGAAAAGGGCTTTTACAGTCAGCGAGAGGCGGCGACTATTGCGACCAATTTTTCTGTGGTGTCTCTGCCGTTCTGCGTTGTCATTGCTGAGTTCGTCCAGCTTGGTCATGTGTTCGTGCCGTTCTATCTCACGGTTTGCTGTGCAGGTTTGATCACGGCGATCGTGATGCCTCGAATTCCACCACTCTCAAAAATTCCGGATCAATATTCGGAAGCAGGCAAGCAGCGCTCTGAGCGTGATAGGTTATCCGGCGAAGAGTCTGCCGGATCCCTGACGAGAGGGTTTCTGGCAGCACTGGAGCGGGCAGATAACGCGCCCCGTCCGCGCGCCTACCTACAGAGCGGCATGTATAACCTGTTCGACATCTGGTTCGGGCTGATGCCGCCGCTGATCGCGATCGCGACCTTCGGACTGATCGTAGCTGAATACACCCCGGTGTTCGAAGTGCTTTCCTATCCTCTCGCGGCGCTATTGTCCTGGTTGCAGATCCCTGATGCCGGAGCAGCGGCACCAGCCCTGCTGGTGGGGTTTGTCGAGATGTTTCTGCCGGGAGTCATTGCTCAGGGTATTGAAAGCGAACTGACCCGTTTCGTGATCATCTCAGTGGCTATCACGCAACTGATTTATATGTCAGAGGTTGGCGTACTGATTCTGAAGACCCGAATTCCGCTGAATTTTATCAATCTGGTGACGTTGTTTGTGCTGCGCACGATCATCGCGCTGCCGGTTATCGTCGCCATAGCGCAGGGTCTGGTTGCCGCGGGAGTTCTTACCTGATTCGCTCCGTTTTGATGCGTTGCAGCACTGCATCACATTCAGGCTGAACGGGGGCAACCTGTGCTCCCGACCACTTCACCTCCGACAAAAAGGATGATTATCAGGCCTTTCTAGTAACAGGATGTTGCTGCGTTATCGGGTCTGGAACTTCCAGTCTCCGTCGTGCCCTTTGAGGTATGCGTAGCCGCCGGTGAACCGGGGTGCCGAATTCTCTCCCATGGGCTGGCACCAGAAAATGCCGACAATCGCATCTGGCTCGCTCGATAAGTTGCTGGCCAGTCTTCGGTGTTGCTCTTGTTCGTCATCGAACGGTTCCTGAAACAGGTATTTCACCCCCATGTCATTCTGCGCGAGCTGACGGATATTAGAGACGAACGCGTACATATCCAGATAATTATTGCTGTCTGTAACGAGGGTTCTCAGCCAGTCATCATCTGCCAGGGAGACGGCCGCGTAGGCGTTCCGAAACAGAAGCAGCTGATCCTGAGACAGAGGGGAAACGGTTTCCCGGTTCCAGTTGTGATAGCGGGCGCACAGCGAGCCCTCCACCTGCGGCAGGGGTGTAAATATGGAGTCAAACTCGTCCTCGGGGCTGGCGAAGTCCTGGCCGAAAGTCGGCATGTTGTGGAACAGCAGCGCCGCGCTTACGAGCAGCACGGTCATCGATTGGTAAGCAGCAGTCATGATTTTTCTTTCGCCCCCTGAGTCTGGCGAGGATAGTCAGACGGGAATCTATCACAAAAGTCGGAGCAACTGCCCGATCGGCAAGCGGAAGGAGATGTCAGATCAGCCTTCGGCTCTGATTTCTGCGCGATCCATGGCGCTGGAATACGCGGTTGCTCGCGCCGCTGGTCTTTGCCGCCAGATTCGCCGCTCGCATGCGTTTTTGTGCGGCACGATAGGCTGACAAATGATCGACAATCGGGGCGGGATAATCGCGGTCAATGATGCAGCCTGACTGCTGCTGGACCAGTGCCGGCATACGATGCGGCTCGGCGATAAAGCCATCCGGGACATTCGTCAGTTCGGGCACCCACTGACGGATGAACAGTCCCTTCGGGTCCTGATCGAGCACCTGCTTGATGGGGGAATAAATCCGCAGTGCAGAGATGCCTGTTGTGCCAGCCTGCATTTGAATTTGTGAATAATGGATGCCGGGCTCATAGTCCGTGAACAGCCGCGCCAGATGCAGGGCCGGCTGCCGCCAGTGTAACCACAAATGATAGGAGGCAAACGAAATCAACATCGCCCGCATGCGGAAGTTGATCCAGCCCGTCTGCTGAAGCGCGCGCATACAGGCATCGATCAGTGGATAGCCTGTCCGACCCGCCGCCCATGCCTCGAAGTAGGCGGGGTTGAACTCGTCTTCTCTCAGGCCGTTAAACGCAGGGTTCATGTTGTCGAATTCGATCGCCGGTTCGTCTTCCAGTTTCTGCATAAAATGGCAGTGCCAGGCGAGGCGCTCAACGTAATTCGACAGTGATTGGCTCCAGGGGTCCCGCTGGCCGCGCTGACGCTGGAGCTCACGTTTGCGCTGGGAGACACGCTGATACACTGTGCGAAGTGAAATATTGCCGTAAGTCAGGTAAGGACTCAGCCGGCTGCAGCTGTCCCAGGCGGTCAAGGGTGAGGAAAGGCCCTGCAGATAGTCCCGTGACCGGTCTGACAAAAAACTGTTGAGTAGCTTGCTCGCCTCACTCTCCCCACCGGTTTGTCTGCTGAGCAGTCCATCGTCCTTCAGCGCAAAGCTTTGCGGAGACTGCATGCCAAGCCCGGTGAGTCCGGTTGCGCCGTCGACGATGTGCCCGGGACGGCTGACCAGAGGCGAAGTCACGAATCCCTGCCATTGTCTGGCCCAGCCGTCTCTGCTGGTCATTGCCCGGACGACACCCTGCTGGCGGTACTCAATGAAATCTATCCCCGCTGACCGGGCCCATTTTTTGACAGCCCGGTCGCGCTGGTAGCTGAGGGCGTTGGTGGTTTCCTGATGCGCACGAATGCAGTGAAAGCCTGTTTCGGCCTGGAGGCCGCTGATAACGTCGACGGCGTCTCCGCGCCGGATCAGTAATCGACTGCCAAGCCTGCGCAAATCGCGATCGAGCTCAGTCAGGGAGTCGTTAATGAAGAGCAGATGTCGCTTTGAGAAGTCGTCAGCGCTGATAAGGTCTGGCTCATAGATATAGAGGCAGATGACTTTTCCGCGTTTTGCAGCGGCGAGAAGCGGTGAGTGATCGGTGACGCGCAGATCGCGCTTGAACCAGACTAATTCAGCTGTCATCGGTCGGTTCCCTGACAGACAGGGCAATAATAGGTCGAGCGCGCCGTTTCTCCCTGTCGCTGCATCACAATAGGGCCTGAGCATTCAAGGCAGGGCATTCCCCGACGCCGATAAACCCAGAGCCTGTCCCCAAGAGTCGACCCCCGAAACTTGCGACGCAGGCCTTCAAGGTTTCGTCTCATGTAGTGTCTGGCACTGCGCAGGCACACTCGCAGTGTTTCGTCATCCAGCGTCGACAGCGGTTCAAAGGGGTTGAGCCGATTCATGAACAGGATTTCCGATTTATAGACATTACCGATACCGGCCACGAGCTGCTGATTCATCAGCGCCTCTCCGAGTGGCAGATGGTCATGCATGCGCAATCTGGCGATGGCCGCGTCCTCGTCAAATGCGTCTGCCAGTAAGTCAGGGCCCAGCCGGGTCAGCAGTGCACGGCCCCGAATCCGGATGCTGCTTTCTACCTCAATGAGTTTCGGGCTGAAGCAAATCAGATCATGGCTGAGAAAGCGCATGGCGAGCGCGGCACGGTAAGCGGGTTTTCGCCAGCGCTCTCCGCGGGGGTATATGTGCCAGGAGCCGGTCATGCCCAGGTGCGAATGAACAGTGAGGCCGTTATCCAGACCCAGCAGCAGATGCTTTCCTCTGGCTTCAGCGGTCTGCAGAATGCAGCCTGCCAGCTCCTGAGCCTTGGTTAATTCGGGTCTGCCTCTGGACGCTTCTATGCGTTTCCCGCAAAGCTGTTCGGTGATCTGCTGCGCCACCCGATGAAGCGTATCTCCTTCAGGCATGGTTCTGGGTAGCCTCAATGCTCCGGCAGGAATAGCCGCGATGCCCGTGCTGGAATCCTTCGCTCAGCAGAGCAGCATGAATGGACTCTTCAGCGCGCGGCTTGCCGTCAATCGAGGCGAGGTAGACCAGTTTGCGTCCTCGAGCCGCCAGCTTAAGACCCGCAATCAACGCCTTGATGCCGCTGCTTCGCGTTGGCTCGTCCGGCGGCAGAAATGTGGTGATCTGGTCGCCCGTTTTGGCAATGTAGGCAATCAGATCGCCGTTCAGCAACAGGACGCGAGACCCGGCGACTCTGGCGCAGCGCTTGCTGCCGTCAGCTGCGGGCGGCCAGGGTAAAAGTGCGCCATAGGGATTGGCGGGGTCTGTTGCAGACAATAAGACAGGGTCAGTCGATTCGGCAGTATTGCGCAGGCGATCTTCAGCGCCGGGGACTGCAAACTGACTGGCACCGAGACCTTCCACAAAGTAACCCCGTCGAATCCGGCCGGCTTCTTCCATCGCTTTGAGCACCGGATAGATGCCGGAGAATCCACCGGTGACCCCTTCCTTTGTCAGTGCTTCCTTCACCATGACACCATAGCGTTCGAGCAGTTGCTGGACCTGAGCGGTTCTTGCTTCTGTCGCTGAAGGTTGCTCCCAGCCGACCCGGTCAAACAGGGTCCATCGCCCTTCGCTGCCAGGAAGGCGCGAGCCTCTTCGCGGTCTCATTCGCTGTTGCGCCCGTCGGGTTCTGGGTTTTCTGTCTTTCACCCCCAGACGTGCACGCAGCGGCGCGAAGCTGTCGTTCCCCGCATTGCCGCTCCACACCAGTTCCCACAGCGCCTCAAGCACGTCGTTCTGAAAGCCCCCGACAGCTTCGACGATATCGTCAAAGAATGGCGCACCCCGCGAGCCTATAAACTCATGAATACGCTGGGCCAGTTCGCTGTCAATGGGGTTTGGCTCAGGGGCCAGCAGGGGATAATTTTCGGCGAGGTAGATGGCAATCCGCCCATCGCTGCTGCCAACGGGTTCGATCCCCCGCCACAGCAGTTCTCCTGAGACGAACAGCTCATCAATCTGTCCCACCCGATATCCGGTGATGCGCGCCGGCAGGATTTCGGTCTCCAGAACTGAAGCTGGCAGTGGCGCCCCCTGCAGTTGCTCGATGGTGTCATAGAGCGCGTCCAGTCCACGCCTCGGTTTGGTAATAAATTGCCAGTCCGCGATAAATGAAGCGAACTTATTGTGATCTACTGCTTCAATTTGCTGTCGCCATCCTGCCAGCGAGCGCCGCTTGATTTGCTTGAGTACATCGTGATCAATCCATTCGCGGCGCGTGCTGCCCGGTGTAAATCCTCCCTCCAGGACTCGCCCTGTGGCAGAGAGTTCGTTCAGGGCCTTGCGCAGGACATCGATGCCGAGACCGAAATGCTTGGCAATCTCAGCCGGTTCAAAAGGTCCGTGGGTCCGGATATAGCGGGAAATCAGGTCTTGCAGAGGAGACTGGCAAGGTTCGAGCAGAGCTGCGGGCAGCCCCATGGGCAGGACTGTACCGAGGGCATCCCGATAGCGGGCTGCATCCTCCGCAGCAATAAAACGGGGATTTCCGGCCACCCTGATTTCGATGATCCGCCGCGCTCTGGTCAGGTCGCTGAGCATTGACTGAAGGGTGGCCTGCCGGCTTGACTCGGTACGGTCCAAGATGTCGGCGACGCTCAGATCCCCGAGCGCAAGCAGCAGGTCATGGATATCATCCGGATCTTTCACATACGGATGCTCCAGTAGCTGACGCTTGAGTGTGATGGCGGCGATGGCTTCCGGATCGAGGAGTTCGCGATAGTCGGCGCTGCCCAGCAGTTCCTTGAGTTGGGCGTGGTCCAGAGAGAGGACCTGTGCGCGACGCTCGGCAAGCGGAGCATCAGCGTCGTAGATAAAACTGGCGGTGAAATCGAACAGCACGGTTTGCGCAAAAGGCGATGCAGAATCGCTGTTCACGGGGTGTACTCTGATCCGGCGACTGCGTATGTCCTCGAGCAGCTGATTCAGTCCGTCGATATCAAAAACGTCCCGCAGGCATTCCCGGTAGGTTTCCAGAATCATCGGGAATCTGGGGTACTGGCTGGCCGCCTGCATCAAATCTGCTGACTTTCTGCGCTGCAACCACAAAGGCGTGCGCTGACCGGGAAAGCGTCGGGGTAGCAACAGGGCTCGGGCTGCGTTTTCCCGAAAGCGAGCCGCGAACAGAGACGTGTCGCAGAGCGCGCGGACCACGTCTTCCTCGAGTGACTCTGGATCAGGAATAAACCACTCGGCCTCCGGAGGAGAGTCGGATTCGGGTACCCGAAAGACGATGCCGTCATCACACCAGACCACGTCAATTTCGGAAAAACGCTGGCGAAGTTGTGCGGCGACCGTCATCGCCCACGGAGCATGAACCCGAGCGCCGAACGGCGACTGCAGGACAACGCGCCAATCGCCCACTTCATCGATAAAATTCTCAACAATGATACATTCATCAGAGGGGACGTCACCGGCTGCTTCGAACTGACCAGCGACGTAATCATAGAGGATGTCGGCTGCCTCGGCTTCGAGAGCATGATCACGGGTCAGCAGCTTTTGTGCATCCGCTCTCGAGGCTCGCGAGAGTATCCGGGTCAGCGCGCCGATTGCCCTGCCAAATTCAAGCGGTCGACCGACTCCGTCGCCGCGCCAAAATGGCATCTTGCCCTGTTCTCCCGGTGCCGGCTCGACCAGGACCTGGTCTTTGGTAATTTCCAGTGTGCGCCACATTGAGGCGCCGAGCCGGAATACTTCACCAATCTGCAGCTCGAAGACCATTTCTTCGTCCAGTTCCCCGACGCGGCTTTTGGTGTCGCCGCCGCCAAGCAGAAATACCCCGTAGAGCCCGCGGTCCGGAATCGTGCCTGCATTGAGGATGGCAGTTCGCTGTGCGCCGCGTCTGGGAGTCAGGCGATTGTTTATCCGGTCCCAGGTAATGCGGGCTTTAAGACCGGAAAAATCATCGCTGGGGTAGCGCCCGGAAAGTAAATTCAGCACTTCTTCAAAAGACGCTCTCGGCAGTTCGGCAAACGGCGCAGCGCAGCGCAGTGTCTGATACAGCGCCTCAACATCCCACTCATCCATGGCCACCATGGCGACAATTTGCTGTGCCAGAACATCCAGCGGATTTCGCAGATAGGCCGAGCTTTCAACCTGTCCGTTCAGCATCTGCCGCGCAGCGGCTGCCGCCGAAAGCAGATCGCCTCGATATTTGGGGAAAACGATGCCTTTCGAAACCGCCCCCACGCTATGTCCGGCGCGGCCGATGCGTTGGAGCCCTGAGGAAATTGAGGGTGGCGCTTCCACCTGAATGACCAGATCTACCGCGCCCATGTCGATGCCAAGCTCCATGGAAGACGTTGCAACAATCGCGCGCAGATCCCCTCGCTTCAGTCTGTCTTCCACTTCTGAGCGGGTATCTTTGGACATCGAACCGTGGTGTGCCCGCGCCAGATCCTGCTCCGCCGTTTCATTGATACTGGCGGCGAGCCGTTCAGCGAGACGACGGCTGTTAACAAAAATCATGGTGGACCGGTGGTCACCGATCAGGGCCACAAGGCGCGGATAAATGGCAGGCCAGATTGATGCAGGAACCGGAGACGTGGCGGCGTTGCCGACGACATTGAACTCATCGGCGGGCTGATCGACCTGATCGCCCAGGGGCATACAAATCGTCAGTTCAAAAGGGCGCTTTTCTGAGGCGTCAATGATCTGCACCGTCCGCGGTTGCGACGGGCTGTTTTTCTTGTGTTCAAACCCACCCATGAGCCGCGCAACTTCCTCAAGCGGTCGCTGCGTCGCTGACAGACCAATTCTCTGCATCGGCCTGATGCCGGGTAGTTGCTGGCGGCGCAGTTGTTCGAGGCGCTCCAGAGAGAGGAACAGGTGTGTGCCACGCTTGGTGGGCACCATGGTGTGGATTTCATCGAGGATGATTGTCTCTACGCCCTGCAGAATGTCACGTGCACGTGAGGTGAGCATCAGATAGAGCGACTCCGGTGTTGTGATCAGCACGTCAGGAGGCTCTTTCAGCATGCGAGCGCGCTCGCGTGACTCCGTGTCCCCTGAGCGGATCGCGACAGTGACAGTGTGGTGGGCTGTACCTTCTCTGGCAGCAACGGCAGAGATTCCTGCCAGCGGGGCTCTTAAATTTCGATCGACATCAACTCCCAGCGCTTTCAGTGGAGAGATATAGATGACCTTGACGCCCGGCTCAGATTTTTTCTCTCCGAAGAGCAGTCCATCAAGGGCAGCGAGAAAAGCCGCGAGCGTTTTGCCTGAACCCGTCGGTGCAAGCATGAGGGAGCTTTCGCCCCTGCGCAAAAACGGCCAGCTTTCTGACTGCACCCGGGTGGGGTTGGCAAAAGCTTCGGTAAACCATGCCTGTGTGCAGGGGTGGAATAACGCCAATGCGTTCGGCTCTGCGGCGACTCGGGTCGCCGCAGATTCAGCCTGCGCTGTGCTCGTTTTTGCCATGTCTCCTAGTACGGCACCGGGCAGGGGCTGGACTTACGGATTTGCCCTGTCAGGGGGGAGCCGCTACTCTACTCTCTCAGCCGACTACAGGTTGTAATTCAAGCGCTTACGCGTCACCTGCTGAAAGCACTGTCTTCAGCAGAGACCTTCGAAGCGTAGACAGCAGGGGAAACGCCATGATCAAGTTATTGACGCCAGCCTACCGTAATCTGGAACTGCTTGTTGTCTCATTATGGCTGGCAGCGTCAGCGGTGCATGCGGCAGACGACAGCGTTGTCGTGGTGGGGGGAACCGGCGACGACTGCATCGAGGACCCCGGCTGCGTCAACAGATTGCATCCGGATATTCCAATGGTGGTGAGCGCCGAGCCGGGTCAGACGATTTTATTCCACACCCGGGATGCCCGGGATGCGCTCGGAGCCTCTGTGCAACAAACCGGTGAGCCTGAACGCTTCAGCAGCGATTTTGGCCGGGTACACCCGATCACCGGGCCGGTGGATATCAGCGGGGCGAGTGCCGGAGATGTCCTCAAGGTGACCATTTTGCGGATCGAGCCGGGACCCTACGCCTGGTCGACAGGCGGCAGCTCAGGGTTTGTTCCTGACCTCATTGATGGGCAGAGCCAGGTAATCTGGCGACTGAATGGGGACTATGCTGAAACAGACGACATCCCCGGGGTGCGAATCCCCAACGCCAGTTTTCCGGGCATCGTCACCACCCTGCCGGGTCGCAGCGAGCACCGCCGCATGCTGGAGCGGGAGCAGGCTCTGGCCGAAGTCGGCGGCAAGGTATCACTGCCACTGACTGACTACGCAGACCCTGAGGCACTGTGCGGACCCGGGGGCGCTGCGGCGGAAGCCTGCCTGCGAACGATTCCGCCCAGAGAGCATGGCGGCAACATGGATATACGCTATTTGCAGGCGGGTGTTTCGGTCTATCTTCCCTGTTTCGTGGATGGCTGCGGTCTGGCGATTGGTGACCTGCACTATGCGCAAGGTGATGGGGAAGTGTCCGGTACCGCAATCGAAATGTCTGCTGATGTCTGGGTGAGCACAGAGCTTCTCAAGGACGGTCCCGATTTGTCTCTGGGTCCGCACTATGAGGGTCCCTCCACACTGCTGGACATTCCTTCGCGTCGCTTTTATGCCGTCACCGGAATCCCCGTCAAGAATGAAGGCGAGGTTCCACCCGACATGCAGTATCTTCAGTCGGATGTGACAGCCGGGCTCGCGAATCTTTCTAATGACATCAATCTTGCTGCACGCAATGCAGTGTCCGGAATCGTTGACTATATCGTTAATACTTATGGCTATAACCGGCAGCAGGCCTATATCATCGCCAGCGTCGCCGTTGACCTGCGAATTGCGCAGCTGGTTGATGCGCCGAATGTGGGCGTCACTGCGATTCTGCCACTCGATATCTTCAATCAGAATTAGGCTCTGTATGCGCATGCTCAGGGTGCCGTTCAACGCAGGGGCATAATCCGCTTGCCAACGATTCTTGCCGGTATTGATCTCGCTTGGGTGAGTACGCGCAATCCCACCGCGATTGCAGTGGGCAGTCTGAGCGGGCACACATTGGTCCTGCAAGCACTGCTGACGGAGCTTTATGGTGTAGAACAGATTGTCTCCGGACTGTCGGCAATCAGGCAGCTGCATGGTGTGACGGTTGACGGGCCCACGGTGGTCACCAATGCGACGGGCCGGCGGTCCTGTGAAAATCAGCTTACGCGGGAATACGGTGGACGCAAGGCTGGCTGTCACGCCACTAATCTGTCGCGTTATCCTGATTCAGATGGAGTGGCTCTCGGAAACTGGCTGCAGTCTCAAGGCTTCAGGCATCTCGGCGACAGGGCAGGGCGCTGGCAACTTGAGTGCTATCCGCATCCCGCGCTGATCGAAATTTTCCGGCTTAAAGAGCGGCATCTTTACAAGAAAGGAGGCGTTGCTCAGAAACGCGACGGACAGATCCGCCTGGCGAACATGCTGCTGAGCCTCGAATCCTCACCGGTGCTTGCGTTGCAGATCCCAGAGCAATTCCGCGCCCACTTCAGTCAGAGCAGAATTTCCGAACTGCGGGGAGGTGCGCTGAAGCATAACGAAGATGTCCTCGATGCTATTGTGTGTTTGACCATTGCCGGTCTGTATCAGGCAGGCTATGACAGCAAAGTTTTTGGCACAGCCAGTGAGGGATATATCTATGTTCCTCAGGTCCACTGCATCGAATCGAAGAGTGATTCATAAAGCGCTGAAGACGCCTGCACGACACTGTGTCCAATGTCTGCTCGTGCCAACCTCTACGGAACTGGTCTCAGCGATATCGGTGATCTTTATTCGGGGTAGTCTGCACGGTAATTTGTTGACTGTCTCCGCAGAGCGGCGCATGGCTCAGTGGTACATTGGGTCATGCTGAGGCAAAAGCACCGCGAGAGGCCTGAGAGGGAGAAATCGGGGATATCGAGAATCGGAGGAATGGGAGGAATAGGAGAAATGGGAGTCAGGAAGAGTCAGGGAGGCGGCGGAGACAAAGGAGAAGCGGACAAGAAGTGCAACTAAGCAGTGTTTAAAAAACAGGCAAATTGTAACTGTGTCACTGACTCTGCGCGCAGTGTTGATAAAATGTTGAAAAAACGGTCGTTCAAAAATGGTATTGTGCGCCAGAAGGTTCAATTTTTTGGAAAAAATACTGGCATGATATTGGCCTGGATTGTTGTTTATGTATAATCAGAAACAGGTTGTCGCGACTTTTCTGGTCGGTCTCGTTACCGCCTAGAGTCGCTCATCAACTGCTCGGCGCAACCTGCGAGCCGGAAACTCCACTGAATGCACTGTCGTGGCGGGCATGCCCGAAGCGACTGAAAGCAAACGGGGAAAGAATTGAGGGATGCAACGGCTAATGGCGTTGGATGTTTTGATTCGGAACCTCGCGAGCCGCACATCACTGGCCCGGAGCCCTTGTAGGTTGATGGAAGGTCGACGCGAGTGCTTGTCCATAGCCTCAAAAACGCAAGAGATTTTGTCTAGCTAACAAACTTGAGCGAGTCTTGCCAAGGACTATAAACCTGGGATTTATTTCCCAGCGGCACCCGGAGTCACAGTGAGACCTGCGTCAACGCGCAGGTGGCGACGACTGAGACGCAATAACGCAGCGGCAGCGAGTGAGAAATCACTTGAATCGCGGTGGCGTCACAGGGGCTTTGGGGAGGGTTGGAAGCAGAATACCAGTACCTTTTGCCTCACCGCTCAGATACTGATACTCCACTGATGATCCTGCAGCGGGAATTCCGGTAACGGGATTCCCGCTCAAATTTTATAGCGACCGTTCGGCCGCGTTATTTACCCTTTTCTTTCGTCCGTCCTTGAACCTTCCGATGCAGTGGTCATCGCTTCCTCGATTGTTCAGGCAGACGGAAACTCATAATTTTCAAAAGTCTGCCTCAGGCCCAGCTTGTTGATTTTGCCAGTGGCCGTATGGGGCAGTTCATCGATAAATTCGACAGCATCTGGTATGGCCATCTTGTGCAGTTTGTCTTTCAGAAACTCGAGCACTTCCTCACTGCTCAGAGACTTCCCTTCCTGTAAGACGCAGATCAGCAAGGGTCGTTCCGTCCACTTCGGATGATAACGGCCAATGACGGCGGCTTCCGCAATATCTTCGTGATTCACAGCCGCATTCTCGATCTCAATCGAGCTGATCCATTCGCCTCCGGACTTAATCACATCCTTGGTTCTGTCGGTGATTTTCAGGAAACCGTCCGCACTGATGCTGGCAACATCACCGGTATCGAACCAGCCGTTCTCATCAACGGGGCATCCCTCGTCACCAGGAATATCGGAGAGCCCGTAGTAGCCTTTGGCCACCCAGGGGCCTCGGACTTTCAGTGCGCCGGACGCTTCCCCATCCCAGGGAAGTTCCCGGCCGCTGTGATCAAAAATGCACATCTCAATTCCGAATACTCCACGACCTTGCAAAAGCTGCATTTCTGTCAGCTGCTCTTCGCTGTAATCCTCCATACCTTTCTTCAGGCTGAAAATTGTGCCGAGCGGACTCGTTTCAGTCATTCCCCAACCTTGCACGACAGTGCAGTCATGCTGACGTCGAAAGCGTTCGACAATGATCCGGGGGCATGCTGCGCCTCCCACGCTTACTCTGGTGAGGCTCGGCACTTTCAGATTGTTGCTTTCCAGATAATCCAGTAGAGCCAGCCATATGGTCGGGACACCTGAGCTGAAAGTCACCTGTTCGCTGTTCATTAAGTCCGTGAGTGCTTCACCATCGGCCATCTTGGGTCCGGGCAGGACAAGCTTCATGCCGACCATTAATGCGGCATAGGGAGCCCCCCAGGCGTTAACGTGAAACATGGGCACGACGGGCAGGCTGGTTTCCATGTTTGATGCGCCAGTCACATCAGGCAAGGAACCTGCTAGAGCATGAAGGAGTGTTGAACGATGGCTGTAGACAACGCCTTTCGGGTTGCCGGTTGTTCCTGAGGTGTAACACATCCCGCTGGCTGTGTTCTCGTCGAATTCAGGCCAGTCAAAATCATCTGATTGCCCGGCGAGCAGTTCTTCATAGCACAGGACATTGGGCAGGGTGGACTCAGGCATATGGGCTGAGTCAGTCATCACCACGATGGCTTCTACCTTCCCCAGATGTGCCTTCAGCGCTTCCAGCAGCGGCATGACCAGGACATCTGCGAAGAGGATTTTGTCTTCTGCATGATTGATGATGTAAGCAACCTGCTCAGGAAACAGCTTTGGATTAATGGTGTGGCATACCATGCCGCTTCCGGAAATGCCGTAATAGAGCTCCATGTGGCGATAGTCGTTCCAGGCGAGCGTGCCAATCCGATCGCCAAATTCTGCGCCGAGAGAAGCGAGCACCTTAGCGAGCTGGCGACAGCGTTTGGCGAAGGTTTTGTAGTTCTGTCGATGGCGCGGGTTGTCGACTGTAACTGAAACCATCTCAACATCAGGAAAATTCTTTTCCGCGTGGGTCAGGATAGATGAGATCATGAGCTGGGACTGCATCATCAGAGCTTGCATAGTAATTCCTTGTTGTGTCTTTGTTTTTTGCGTGTTGGCAGATTGCCTGCCTGGCGCGCGTCACCCTCGGTTTGGTGCCCTCGAGCGTCTTTGCAGCTAGCTTATACGTACCGGCAATCGGTTACAAATTGCGCCGGGCTGAGCGCGTCCCGCCACACAAAGCCCCCCGAAATTGCCTTTGCGCTCAGCCCTAAATCCCTTTAGTCTGGAATGACGGATTGAATAATCTCGAGTGCGGGCGGAGAGTAGTTGTCAGTCACGCAGGGGCTTTTCGTTTATCGGGAAGTGCGATGTCAGCCGGGGGCAATTGATAGGTCAGACAGTATGAGTCAGGGGGTGCAGTGTGAACAAACGGTCGTTTATTAAAAACGTGGGCGTAATGAGTGCCGCGCTTTCTGGTGGATTCATGCGACTGCAACAGGCAGTGGCCGCAGTAGAGCATGTCCCGGCCGCTGCCCTCGCGGCGGACGAGGGGTTCTGGCAGAAAGTGCGGGATGACTACAAGATCAAGCCGGATTACATCAATCTGGAAAACGGATACTACTGCTTTCTTCCGGAGCAGACTTTGGAGGACCTGATAGACCACATGCGAGCGGTCAATTATGAAGGCTCCTACTACATGCGCACTGTGCAATTCGAGAATAAGAAGAAAGTGGCCGACGCGGTGGCCGCTATTGTTGGCTGCAGTGCTGAAGAAGTGGCTATCACGCGCAATACCACTGAATCACTGGATCTGGTAATTGGCGGCATCGACTGGCAGGCTGGCGACGAAGCGGTTATGGCCGAGCAGGACTATGGCGCTATGCTCAACCACTTCGAATTAATGGAACGCCGCTATGGCATCGTTAACAGGCGGGTGTCGGTGCCTAATCACCCGCGCGATGACAATGAGCTTGTTCAGCTCTACGCGTCAGCAATTACCGACAAAACCCGTCTGCTTATGGTCTCCCACATGATCAATATTACCGGTCAGGTGTTGCCCGTGCGAAAGATCGTCGATATGGCTCATGCGCGCGGAGTCGAGGTGATGGTAGATGGTGCCCATGCCTATTCTCATGTGCCTTTCCAGATGTCTGACCTCGATTGTGATTATTATGGCACCAGTCTGCATAAGTGGCTGAGTGCACCACTCGGGTCCGGTATGCTATATGTAAAAAAGGCGAAAATTGATCAGATCTGGCCCCTTTTTGCCGAGCGTGATCTTGAGCCGAATGACATGCGCAGATTGAATCACATTGGAACGCACCCGGTGCATACAGATCTGGCTATTCTGAATGCCATTGAATACCAGAATACCCTCGGCCTTGAGCGCAAAGCGGCCCGACTGCAGTATTTGCAGCATTACTGGACGAGTCAGCTCAGAAATCTTCCCGGAATTGTCGTCAACACGCCTGCTGACATGAGCCGTCATGGCGGAATCGGAAACGTGGGTATTGTCTCCATGGATCCCTCTGAGCTGGCGGACCGGTTGATGGCGGAGCATGGTATCTACACTGCGGCAATTAACCGACCCGGTGTCCAAGGAGTCCGGATCACGCCTAATGTGTACACCACTCTGGGCGATCTCGATGCTCTGGTGAGCGCGGTTAAATCGCTCAGCAGCTAAGCCCGGCGGTTTGCCTAATCTCCGGGTCGGGAGACTGGCCCGGAGCGGATCCTTTTTGCCGGCCGATTGTTTTGCGTGGCTTGACTTGATGTCCGGTTTTAATGGATCATCCGCCTGCACCGAGTTGATCCAGATTGCGGGGTGCTATACAAATACCAGCTAAAACGGAAGAGTCTTCAAACCCGATTTAGCGCTGCTGGATCGGGTTTTTTGCTTTGGCCGTTCGAAAAGTATCCATGTGACAGATTGATGAGCCGCTTCTTCAGTGGCTTTCCGGTCTGAATGATCGGTACAGGCGCTCGTCAGAAGTGAGACCCGGTTAACACACGCCATTCAACGCGTAAGACCTTATTCCAAGAGAGGAAGTGATGAAAAAAGATACGATTGCCATTCACGGAGGCTATGAAACCGACGCGACAACCAAGTCAGTTGCGGTGCCTATTTTCCAGACAGTCGCCTATGAGTTTGATGATGCCCAACACGGAGCGGATCTGTTCAACCTAGCAGTGCCCGGAAACATTTATACGCGGATTATGAATCCGACCAACGATGTGCTTGAACAGCGACTCGCCGCCATGGAAGGAGGAGTTGCAGCATTGGCCGTTGGCTCTGGTATGGCAGCGATTAACT
>Ga0255767_1001191_pt1 | contig 23389 bp, 23 predicted proteins | sample 071ome_24_FD_179967 | JGI IMG/M metagenome (GOLD analysis project Ga0255767, IMG submission 179967) | Coastal salt marsh microbial communities from the Groves Creek Marsh, Skidaway Island, Georgia - 071402CT metaG (version 2) | ecosystem: Environmental > Aquatic > Marine > Intertidal zone > Salt...
AGGGTTCGGTTTCAATCTCCACCTTCATGTCATGCGCCTCGCGGGCCATCGCAACCGATCTCCTGATCTGCGTGTAATCGGGCGGCGCGTCGCGGTCCGTCAGCTCGACCCCGCTTGTAATCCGCACCCCCTGCTGCATGGGGGCCATGACGAAGCCACCGTCCATGTCATTCACCGCGCGATTCAGTTGCGGTCCGTCAGCCGGGTCAAGATGGAGATGATAGCCGCGCTCCCATCCGAGCGGCACATCATAGCCAAGCCAGCGGGCAATCTCGGCCGTCCAGGCGCCGGCGGCAAGCACCACGCCGTCTCCGTTCAAAACACTGTCATCAGCCCCGGCAAATCTGACCTCCCAACCATTGCCATGCTGGCGAAGGCTGGTGACGCTGCCCTCGACCACTATACCGCCGGCGGCGGTGAAAAGCGCCAGATAGGCATCGGTCAGGGCTGCCGGGTTGGACACCCCGCAGGTGTCATCGAATAGAACCGCCTTTTCATAGATCGGTTTCAGGCCGGGTTCGATCTGCCGCAGCTGCTCGCGATCAAAGACCGTGTAGCGCACCCCGACCTCGTCATAGAGTGCCAGTTCGGCGGCATAGGCAGCGAAGGAGGCTTCGCTGCGAAACACCTTCATCCAGCCGCCATGGCGAAGCAGGTCCTGAACCCCCGCCTCGGCAATCCAGTCCTTGTGCTGGGCAAGCGAGAGAACCTGCAATTCACGCAGCGCGCGAGCGGCGGCGCGCCAGTGCCGCGGCGTGCAATGGGAGAGGAAACGCAGCATCCAGCCAAGCCGTTTCACAACGAAAAGCGGTGAATAGCGAAGTCCGTTCGAGCGTCCGAGAAGAAGTTTCGGCAACGCCTTCAGCAGGCCCGGGCTGTTCAGCACCGCCACCGAGGATTCGGACAGCACACCGGCATTGCCATAGGAGGTCTCGCGCCCCGGCGTGCCGCGGTCGATCAGGCTGACCCGGTAACCGGCACGTTGCAGCGCCAGCGCGTTGCACAGCCCGACGATACCGCCGCCAACAACGAGCATCGTCTGTATCTTCCGGTCTGCCACCTTCTGTCCCGGCCCCCGCCCCGTCAGACCCGCGCGATGTTGCCGCCGGCCTCGGCCCAGGCCACAAAACCGCCCGGAATATGGGCGCAACTCTCGACCCCGTCATGGCTGGCGATATCGACCGCCATGGCGGATCGTTCACCGACAGCGCAATAGAACACGACCTTTCTGTCGCCAGCCTGCTTCAACATCGCAAGATGCTGGTCAAGGCGGCTATAGGGAGCATGCACCGATCCGGGGATCACACCGGACTTCACCCGCTCGGCCTCCTCGCGCAGATCGACCAGCAGCATGCCTTCGGCATTGTCCATGATGATCGATTCCGAGGTCACCGTCGCCACCTCGCGCTGGCGGTCGAGATTGATCCCCATGCGGATATTTTCCGGCACCGCGACATCCATCATCTTCGGGTTTGGCAGGTTCAGATTCGCCATCAGTTCGATATATTCGGCGCGCGAGCCGACCTGGAGGCGCGGATTGAACGCCCGCTCCTCGCCGATGCTGGACACCATGTCGCCCTTATAGTCATGCGCCGGATAGACGAGCGTGCTGTCGGGAAGCTTCAGCAGATTGCCGAACAGCGAATCATACTGGTCGCCGGCATCACCATTCTGGAAATCGGTGCGGCCGGTGCCCCGGATCAGCAGCGTGTCACCGGTGAACACCCGGTCATCCATGCGGAAACAATAGCTGTCATCGGTGTGGCCCGGCGTATGCATCGCCGTCATCGCCAGCCCCTCGATTGTCACTTTCTCGCCATCGGCAACCCGCATCGACACGACATCGACTGGCGACTGTTCGCCCATCACCGTGACACAGTTCGTACGGTCGCGAAGCGCGCCCATGGCGGTGATATGGTCGGCATGGACATGCGTGTCCACAACCTTGACCAGCTTCAGGTCGAGCTCCTCGAGAAGCTTGATATAGCGATCCGTCTTCTCGAACACCGGATCGATCAGCAACGCCTCACCGCCAACACGGCTTGCCATCAGATATGTGTAGGTCGATGAGACCGAATCAAACAATTGCCTGAAAATCATGACACTCCCCTCCTGTTACTCTGAAATTGCAGAATTTTGCCCGGCAAGGCAACAGCCCAGACCGGTCAGCCATATCCCAGCATGAAATTGAACACCACCAGCATCGCGCCGCCAAAAAGCGAATAGAGAAAGCCGCTCAGCATATTGTCACCGAGGACAAGCTGGCGCGTCGGCACCCGGTAGAGACCACCACATGACAGCACCGACAGCGAGGCCACCGAACTCATCGTCCCGGCGCCCCAGCCGATCAGATGCGCCTGCACAAGAAGCGCCGGATGCACATCCGCCCCGCCGCCGCTGAAAGTGGCGAGCAGTGCCGTGCTGGTGATCACCGGGTGAATGCCGACAACCGACAACTTCATCATCGCCAGCGGTGTCACCATCAGCGCCACCCAGCCCGGAATCTGCCCCTGCCAGATATTCGCGACAAGACCGGCCAGGCTGTCATTCTGCGTGGCAAAGAAGGCGACAAGCATGGCCGCCGTGATCACCACCAGATCATCCGCCGTACTGTGCATCGCCTCACGGGTCTGGCCGAGAATCTCCGCCGCCTTGTCGCGATGTCGGAACAGCTGCACCAGCACCAGCAGGGGCATCACGACAACAACCGCCGACAGCGCGGTCAGACCGAAGGCCAGCGCGACGAGAAGCACCGTCATCAGCACGATGACAAGCCGCCATGCCACCGGCCGCAGGCAGTCCAGTGACATCCGCAGACGCGCCAGCGAGAAATCACGGTTCAGCCCGACAAGGCTGGCGCTGGTAAAGACCAGCGCCGACAGCACCCCGATGGCGATCGCCATCCAGGCATATATCGGCGCAACGAAATTCTGCCCGATCGCGAAGGCGACGAAGAAGGGCGACCATGCCGAGGATGACACCATACCGCGAATCACCGCCTCGGCGGCGGCGCGGCGGCGCGGCTGGGCCGCATCTTCGGGCAGGGCCGCTGACAGCAGCGCAAAAGCGCCGGTATTAATGATGCCGCCAAAGACATGCGCCGCCAGCTGCTGGCCACCGGCCGAGGCGCTGGCCGGCAGCGCGCCAAGTCGGCGCTGGGTGGCATGAACCGACGGCATCGTCATCGCCGTCGCCCTGACAAGCGCCATCGTCGGCAGCAGGGCGGCGAAAATCAGGACCCGTCTGCCACCTGAAAGCATGTCGGCAAAACCTGGCAATTCATCGAGAAGCAACCAGGTGACCGCCGCCAGAACGGCAAGGATCACCAGACTGTCCCAGCGCAATCGCGCCATCGTCAGCAGAATGAACAGGCCAAAGGCCAGCGCGCCGATGCTGGCGACAAGACCATCAGGTCGCGCGGTCACAATGGCGCCGACAGCCGCCACCCAGGCGATTGTGAGACAGGCAAGGCGCGCCTGTCGCAGCGCGTTCGTCAGGAATGTCAGGCTGGATCTTGCGATCATTGGGGCTTCCGCGGATGGCGATGCCCGAGTATGACAGGTTTGACGGCCCGGCCAAGAGTTGAATGTCGGGATGAAATCGCCGGAAAGTCGCCGTAATGGCAATCACCTCGGTAATGCCGTCACCTGTCAGACCAGACAGCGAATTCATGTCCCGCCGGTTCGGTGAAATGGAACCGGCGCCCGCCCGGAAACGGGAAGACCGGTTTGACGATGACCGCACCATGCTGCCTGACCAGCCGTTCGCTCGCTGCCAGATCGAGGCTGTAAAAGACAATCAGCGCGCCGCCGGAACCGGCGCGGCTTGCCAGATCGGCAGGATAGATCCCGCCATCAAGCCCGGCCCCGTGAAAGGCAAGATAGGAACCATACTCCTCGAACTGCCAACCGAAGGCGGCGGAAAAAAAGGCCCGCGTCGCCGCCATATCCGCCGAGGCAAACTCGACATAATTGATCTTGTGATGGGCGAGCCTGTGATCGCTGACGGTATTCTGATGAGTTGACATGGCGCTCATTGCCTTCTGCTTCGCTGCTGCCGGGCCATCCGCTACAGCCACGTGCTGGGCCGGCGGGTGCTGGGCCGGTATCACGGGACAAAGCCTGGCCGCGCGCCGGCCATGCAGCAAATCACGTTTCCGATATCCGGATGACAGGCAGGATCACGGACAAAAAAAGAGGCGCTTTCGCGCCTCTTTTAGTGTGCTCCAACTGAAGGATGAGTTGGAGCTTTGTGTGGGTGCCATCACACAAAGCCTTGGAGGTCGCGGGACCTTGTCCGCTACAAAACACAGTTGAACGGTAACGTTTGCCGGAATCACAATAAAGAGCCGACAAGGGAAAAGATTTTTCCTCGACCATCAATAATGGGCCCATAATGGGTCACCAACGGGCGGAGCCAATGACCGGCGAAATAGCCCGCTGGCACTGACCGGCAATATGCCCTGACAGGCCTCAGGCGTGGATCTTGTTCCAATAGGGGTCCATCCCATAGCGGGTCGCCATGAAATCGACAAAGGCGCGGGTGCGTTTTGGCAGGATCGTCGTCTTCGGATAGACGGCATAGACGTCATACTCGGCCCATTCATAATCGCTCAGAACCGGCTTCAGAAGGCCATTATTGATGGCGTCGTAATGCAGAAAATTGGGAAGGCAGGTGATGCCGAGACCGGCGATCGCCGCCTCGCGCAGCACATCGCCATTATTGGCCGAGAGTTTCGGCGACACCCGCAGCACCCCGGGCTTGCCGTCCGGCCCCCGATAGCGCCAGTCATTGGGCGTCTTGTCATTCGAATAGACGAGTGCAGGTGCAGCTTCGAGGTCTTCGGGCCTGGTGATCGGCTGGTACTGCGCGAGGAAATCCGGCGATGCACAGGGAATATTGCGGACCGTCGAGATCTTTTTCGCGATCAGGCTGGAATCGGACAGCACGCCGATCCTGATCGCAAGGTCAAACCCCTCGGCGACCAGATCAACACGCTTGTCGGACAAATCCATGTCGATTCGTACATCCGGATGCGCGTGCATGAATTGCGAAATGGCCGAGGACATATGCGATACACCAAATGAAAGCGGCGTGCTGATCCTGAGTACACCGCCCAGGCCACCTCCGGAATTAAGCACTTCCTGTTGTGCCGCCTCCAATTCATCGAGTACCGCTTTACATCGCTCATAGAACCCTTGGCCAACCTCATTGAGGTACATCCGACGGGTTGTGCGTTGGATAAGGGGCGCGCCCAGCCTGATTTCAAGGTCCTTCAGGCGGCGGCTGACAGCGGATACAGCGATCCCCAGCCGTTCAGCAGCCTGAGTGAGGCTGCCCGTTTCGACCACCATGACGAATGCACGGATTTCCTCAATCTGGCTCATAATGTCGCACCTTACATTATTATTCTGAAAATTAGAATTATATTTTCCCTCTGATCGTCTTTTTACTTGGCTTGGCAATAATTACGTTGAATGAAACCATGGGGATCCTCCCCCCTCCCATGGCGCTTTCCTGTTGTGGTTGACGGCGCGAAAAAAATCGGCAAAAGGCAGTCGTTATGACCGGATCACATAGAAACATTCTGAGGATCGACGCCAGCATGCGTCGCCAGAAATCCGTCAGCCGGATGCTGGCCGATGAGATGGTCGCCGCGCTTGGCGCCCGCAAATCCTCCATAAATGTGATCAATCGCGATCTCGCCGCCGGCATCGGTATCGTCAATGCCGCCTGGATCGAGGCCGAGCGGACGTCAGAAGAAAACCGCACCTCCGACCAGCGCGCGCTGCTGACCCAGTCAGACGCGCTTGTCGCCGAACTTCAGGCCGCCGATGACATTGTCATCGCGACACCGATCTACAATTTCAGCGTGCCTGCCGCGCTCAAGGCCTGGATCGACCTGATCTGCCGCGACAAGATCACCTTTGTCTATGAGAATGATTCGCCGCGCGGCCTGCTGTCGAACAAGCGTGCGACGGTCATCGTGACGTCCGGCGGCACGCTTGCCGGCAAGGACATCGATTTCACCACAAGCTATATCCAACATATTCTGGGTTTCATCGGCGTGGATGATGTGACGATGATTGATGTCACCGGCCTGTCGAAGAACCGCAGCAAGGTGATCGACGATGCGCGCAAGGAAATCAGCAGAGTCAGTGCGAGGCAGCTTGCCGACGCGCGCAATCTGTCGGTCGCCGAATAACCCTGCCCCACATCACTGCTTCCGGATCGCGTGACACCATGGTGGCGCGGCGTGGATCGATCACCGGCCGGCCCGGGAATCACGCCGGATATTAACAGGCCGGGCACAGCCGTTGCCATCCATGCCCGTTGCCATCCATGCCCGTTGCCATCCATGCCCGTTGCCATCCATGCCCGTTGCCATCTATGTATGGGATGCCAGCCTATACCGGCCCCACCAGCTGATTGCCCAACCCGGAAGGAGACCATGATGCCATCCAGCACCCATATGGACGATCTTGCCGCCCGCGCCCGTGCCGTCCTGCCGGCCGGCGGCTTTGGCAATTTCGATGCGGATGTCTTCATCCGCGAGGGTCACGGATCGCGCGTCATTGACGAGAATGGCCGCGAATTCATCGATTATCTGATCAGCTCGGGCCCGATGATCCTTGGCCACGGCCATCCCGAGGTCAATGAGGCCATCCGGGAACAGCTGGATCGCGGGATGACCTTTTTTGCCAACAACAGCGCCGGGCTGGAGCTGGCCGAGGAAATCTGCCGCGCCGTCGCCTGCGCCGACCAGCTTCGCTATGTCAGCACCGGCGGCGAGGCCGACATGTATGCCATGCGACTGGCCCGTGCGCATACGGGCCGCACGAAAATCATGAAATTCGAGGGCGGCTATCACGGCATGTCGGCCGAGGCGCTGATGAGCCTTGCCCCGACAAGGTTGCAGAATTTCCCGCGCCCGGTTCCCGATTCCGCCGGCATCCCGGAGACCGTCGAGGATGACATCCTCGTCGCGCCTTTCAATGATGCCGCTTTCGCGGCGTCGCTGATCGATGAACATGCCGACGATATTGCCGGCATCATCGTCGAGCCGCTGCAGCGCCTGATCCCGCCGGCACCGGGCTTTCTGGAAGCGCTTCGCGAAAAGGCGTCCCGGCACGGCATCGTGCTGATCTTCGACGAGGTTGTGACCGGCTTCCGCCTTGCCTATGGCGGCGCACAGGAGGCTTACGGTGTCACCCCCGATCTGTGCACGCTTGGCAAGATCATCGGCGGCGGCCTGCCATTGGCGGCGGTGGCCGGGCGCGAGGAGATCATGCGCCATTTCAACAGGGATGCTGTCGGCGCCGAAGCCTTCACCTTCCAGACCGGCACGCTGAGCGGCAACCCGCTGGCCGCCGTCGCCGGCCTGAAGACCCTGGAGATCCTGCGCCGGGAGGCAAGCTATGAGACGCTTTACGCCAACGGCAAGCGGCTGATGGCGGGGATGTCGGACCCGCTCACCGCGCACGGAATCGCGCACCAGATTGTCGGCTCACCGGTTCTGTTCGATGTGATCTTCACCGCGACGCCGGTGCTGAATTACCGTGACATTCAGGGCGGTGATGCCCGGCTTGCCGGCATTTTCAACAGCGCCGTCCGCGAGCAGGGTGTGCTGAAACCGGCGGCAAAGCTGTATCCGCATCTGGCGCTGAGCGAGACGGATCTGCAGGAAACCGAAGCTGCCTTCGCTCATGCCGCCGGACAGGTTGCCGCCGCCGCCACCGCGCATTAGACTTGCCGGCATGTCGCAGACCATTCCCGCGCCGCACCAGGATGTGCGGATCGAGGCAAGCTGGAAGACCCGGCTTGCCGGCCAGTTCGCAGCACCGCATATGGTGTCGCTGAGTGCCTTCCTGCGCGCCGAGAAAGCCGCCGGCAAACGCATCTACCCGCCGGGAAGCCGGATGTTCCGCGCCTTTGAGCTGACGCCTTTCGATGATGTGAAGGTGGTGATCCTCGGCCAGGACCCCTATCACGGGCCGGGACAGGCGCATGGGCTCAGTTTTTCCGTGGCGCGCGGCGTCACCCCGCCACCATCCCTTCAAAACATTTATCGCGAGCTTGAGAGTGATCTGGGCATTCCGCATCCCGGACATGGCAATCTTGAAGGCTGGGCACGCCAGGGCGTGCTGCTTCTCAATGCCTGTCTCACCGTCGAGGACGGGCGCGCCGGATCGCATCAGGGCAAGGGATGGGAGCCCTTTACCGACGCGGTGATTGCCGCGCTGAACCGCGAGCGCGAGAATCTTGTCTTTATCCTGTGGGGCCGCAAGGCGCAGGACAAGGGCGCGGTCATCGACCGGACACGCCATCTGGTACTGACAAGTGTTCACCCCTCGCCGCTGTCGGCCTCGAACGGGTTTTTCGGCAGCCGGCCCTTTTCCGCGGCGAACGCGTATCTCGAATCGCATGGCATAACCCCGGTGGACTGGACTCCGGTGGACTGGACCCCGGCATGAGCGGCGCGCCGACGCCGCCCTCAAACCAGCTTGGCATCCTGTTGATGCTGGGGGCGGCCGTCACCTTCGGCCTTCAGGACGGGCTGTCACGGCTGCTTGCCGAGGCCTATAACGTGATGAGTGTCATCACCATCCGCTACTGGGCCTTTGCGTTGTTCGTGCTGGCCTTCAGCGCCAGCCGCCCCGGCGGGATCCGCGCCGTGGCGCGCACCGGGCGGCCGGTCCTGCAGGCAGCCCGCAGCGTTCTCCTGATCACCCAGATTTGCACCGCCACCTATGGATTCACCGTCATCGGCCTTGTCGGCTGGCAGGTGATTTTCGCCAGCTATCCGCTGATGATCGCCGCCCTGTCGGTGCCGTTCCTTGGCGAACGGGTTGGCTGGCGCCGCTGGCTGGCCATCCTGGCCGGTTTTGCAGGTGTCGTGGTGGCTCTTAATCCGGGCAGCGAGATTTTTGGCCCGGCGATGCTGCTGCCGCTGTTCGGGGCGGCGCAGTTCGCCCTCTATGGAATTCTGACCCGCATGGCCGGCCGCGGGGATTCGACCGAAACAAGTTTCTTCTGGACCGGCATTGTCGGCGCGCTGGCCATCACGCTGGTCGCGCCACTTGCCTGGGCGCCGCCAACCGGCGGTGACTGGGGGTGGATGATATTGCTCTGCACCGCGGCGATCATGGGCCATTTCATGCTGATCAGGGCGTTCGAGATCGCCGAGGCCGGGGTTCTCCAGCCATTTGCCTATTTCGGCATCACCACCTCGGCGGCGGTCGGATATTTCGGTTTCGGCGATGCGGTGACACCGGCAATGCTGACCGGTGGCGGCATCATCGTCATGGCCGGCCTGTTTACCCTGTGGCGTGAACGTCTGGCCGCGCACCGCCGCGCCGGGGACAGTTGATCAGCTTCCCTGCCCGGCAAGGCGCGGCATCGACACCGCCACCGTCATCCAGCAATTGTCGAACTCGCCCCCCTCGACAAGCTCGACCGACCAGTTGAAATACAGCACCTGACCGCCATTTGTTTCCATGAAGACATCGAACGTGGCGCGGTTGTCATTGCCCGGCACCGGCACGATCCGGTGGCTGGCATGGTTCAACATCTCGCCATAGGCCGGTCCCTTGAGCATGCCGGCGAACCGCGGCAACGGGCCAGTCATCGCACGGTTGCGCGGATGCGCGAAATTCCAGGTCTGCGCAATGCCGAAATCCGGGCTCGGATTGTCATTGAACTGCAGCGCCTTCATCTGGATGGCGACCACCTCTTCGGGCGCGATCGACGGATCGGGGACGACAAGGTCGGTCGCGCGGGCCATGAATCCCGGCAGGATCAGGCCAAGGCTTAGCAGCAGGATCGGCAGAACAGATTTGATCTTCATCACTTCAAACTCCCTTCATCCCCCGATTGTTGCGTCTTGTGTAGATGGGGCGCGACACCCACATCTGCAATCGTGGCGGGGCATGGCGCCTTGTGACATGGCGTCACGCCATCATCATGTCGCCGCTGACATCAATGGGAGTGTTGGTGATGAATATCCTGATCCAGGGCGGCGGGCGCGGAATCGGCATGGCGCTGGCGCAGCATGCTCTTGCAGCTGGCGCGACACGGCTGTTCATCACCGCGCGCGACCCGCTGGCCGCACCGGCCTATGACATGCTGGCACCGGATGATCGCGTCACCTTCCTGCCACTTGATGTCACAGACGAGGCCAGCATCATGGCGACCGGCGCGCGGATCGCCGGGGCCGTGCCGCAGCTTGACCGGGTGATCTGCACCGCCGGCATGCTGCAGCAGGGCGATATCCGGCCGGAAAAACGTGTCGCCGACCTGAAGCAGGACAATCTGCTGCATCTATACCGGGTCAACGCCTTGGGCCCGGTGCTGCTGGCGCGTGAACTGTGGCCGCTTCTGAAAGGCGATCACAGGCTGCATTTCGCCGCCATCTCGGCGCGGGTGGGATCGATCTCTGACAACCGTCTTGGGGGCTGGTACGCCTACCGGGCCAGCAAGGCCGCGCTGAACCAGCTGATGCGCACGCTGTCGGTCGAACTGGCGCGGGCCAACCCGAATGGATGCGTCGCGACATTGCATCCGGGGACCGTCGACACCAACCTGTCAAAACCATTTCAGGGGGGTGTGCCGGCCGGCAAGCTGTTCACCGCGAACCATGCGGCCGGCTGCCTGTGGCAGGTTCTGGACCGGCTTGGCCCCGGGGATACCGGCCAGCTCCATGCCTGGGATGGCAGCGTCATTCCGTATTGACCGGCCCACCGGTGCGCCCGCGAAGCGTCAGCGGCAGCTGCGCCAGCATGAACAGCGCGCTTGCCGGCGCCGCGATGAAGGTCTTGTAGAACACCCATTCGGCCTCGTCGAAGCCGCGCCAGACAATCTCGTTGGCGATTGCAAGGACAAGAAAGAAACAGCCCCAGCGCAGGCTGAGCAGGCGCCAGGTGCCGTCGGTCAGCGAGAACTGACCGGCGAAGAACAGCCGCATCATCGCCCGGCCGGCGACAAGGCCGCCAAGCAGCACCGCCGAGAACATGCCGTTGAAGATCGTCGGCTGGATCTTGATGAACATCCCGTCACCAAGCACCCAGGCAGCGGCGGTGAAAGCGGCCGACATGATCAGCGAGAACAGCGGAAAGGCAGCCAGCCGCCTTTCACGAAGCCAGGCCAGCATCATGACCAGCCCGCCAATGCCGACCGACAGCATCGCCGCCGCGATCAGGCCCATATACTGATAGCCGATGAAGAAGGCCAGCAGCGGCAGAATTTCGACAAGAAAAGCGCCAAGCTTCACCGGCCCGCTCCCCTGATCTCGTTGGGCAAAATGGCCGGCGAGCGGATCATTCGACCTTTCCCAGAAGCGCCAGCTGGAACTCCGTATCCCGCACCTTCGGGCCAAGCCAGATATCCATCAGCGCACGAATGAAACGCCGGTCGGTGATCTCGGCGATCACGCGGCCATCTGTGGCCAGCACAAGCCTGTCATCGCCAGCATGGATGAAATCGGCAGACGAGCCTTTCGGCATGTCGATGAAGGCCTCCTCCATCAGGGGCAGCCAGCTTTCGATCATGCTGTCACTCGCCGCGCGCTGGCGCTTCATCTCCTTGACCGTCTGCTTGATGATCCGGTCCTTCTTGCCGTTGATCAGATAGGTCAGCCGCAACGCATAGGGCGCGCGCCGGTCATAGATGCCGCCCGGCGCATAGAGCGCGGCGTCATAGATCTTGAAGAACAGCACCTGAAAGCGCGCCTGCCCGACAAGCGCGGCATCGGGAACAAGATCGCGCATCACCTCGCCGCGCGCCATGGTTGGCAGGGCGGCAAAGGCAAGCATGCCCATCAGCAACCGGCGGCGTGGAAACAGTGTCATCAGGCGCGGCCCCTTCCCGTTGCCGGATATTCTATTGCGGCCATGTCTATTGCGGCCATGTCTCGAGGTCGAGCGGCCCGACAGCCGCCGCCGCGCGGCCACGCAGAAACACGATCGTCACCGACCCGATCTCGAGGCCGAACTTGCTGATGAAGGCGCGGTTGATGGCGACATCCTCATCCTGCCGGTAGATCCAGTCATCGAAATGCACCTCGACCGACCGGCCCGACATTTCCAGCACCACATCATATTCCCAGTTCAGCGCGTTGCCGGCAATCCGGCCGCTTGCCTTGCCGCTGACATCGGCGGCGCTGCCTTCATAGCGCACGCTGCCGTCAGCCTCGACACCAGTGCGCCGGATCACCCAGGTACGGTCGGCCCGCTCGCCATCATCATAGAGGAAATCCTCGACCAGCGTCAGCGTGTCGCCCTCGACGGTGCCGGTCATATTGACCCGGAACTGACGGCGCAGATTGCCGAACCGGTCCTCGAAAATGCCATAGGCGACGCTGTCACCGGCGAAAAAGTCGGCAAGGTCCAGCGGCGGCTGGCGATCGGCCAGCGTGGCGACATCCTTGCGCGCGCAGGCCGACAGCCCGGCAAGAAGGCCAAGCGTCACCAGCGCGGTGAACACAAAGCCGGCCAGCCGGCGCATCATGGAAGGTGAAGATCGTCTCATGTCGATATCCTTTCGTCGGTCGGGTCGAGCGTGGCGAGAAACCGTGCCGCGTCATCGCGGATGTCCCCGACCCGTTCATCCGCCATGCGATCAAGTGATTTATACATCATGCCAAGCCGCGCATTGCCGCCAAGCCTGTCGCGGTTGCGGATCAGGAAGTCCCAGTAGAGATAGTTGAAGGGGCAGGCCCCCTCACCGGTTTTCTTCGCCACCCGGAAGCGGCAATTGCCACAATAGTTGGACATCCGGTTGATATAGGCGCCGCCGGCGGCATAGGGCTTGCTGGCCAGATAACCGCCATCGGCGAACAGCACCATGCCCGACACATTCGGCAGCTCGACCCATTCATAGGCGTCGGCATAGACAACAAGGTACCATTCATTCACCTGCCGCGGGTCGAGGCCCGCCAGCAGCGCGAAATTGCCAAGAACCATCAGGCGCTGGATATGATGCGCATAGGCATAGCGCCGGGTCTGGTCGATCGACTGCGCCATGCAGTTCATGTCGGTGGCGCCGGTCCAGTAGAAATCGGGAAGCCGGCGGTCGGCGGCAAGGAAGTTCATGTCGGCATAGTCGGGCATCTTCAGCCAGTAGATACCGCGCACGAATTCACGCCAGCCGAGGATTTGGCGGATGAACCCCTCGACCGCGTTCAGTGGCGCATGCCCGGTGGCCCAGGCCGCCTCGGCGGCGCGCACCGCCTCGGCCGGCAGGATCAGCCCGGCATTCAGATAGAATCCGATATGGCTGTGATACATCCACGGCTCATCCTCGATCATCGCATCCTGATAGGTGCCGAACAATGGCAGCCTCTCGGCGATGAAATGGTCCAGCACCTGCAGCGCCTGATCGCGTGTCACGGCAAAGCCGAAATCGGCCAGATCGCCGAAATGCGCGGCGCAGCGGTCCTCAACCAGCGCCAGCACCTCGTCGGTGATCGCGTCAGGCCGGAACAGCAGCGGCTTCGGCACCGTCAGCGACAGGTCGGGAGGCTCCCGGTTATCAGCGTCATAATTCCATTTGCCGCCGACCGGATCGCCGCCCTCCATCAGAATGTCATGGTGACGCCGCATCTCGCGATAGAAGAAATCCATGCGCAGCTGTTTGCGCCCCTCGGCCCAGCCGGCGAAGAACCCCGGCGGGCACATGAACCTGTCATCGCCACGAATCTCCACCGCAATGCCAAGATCATCCTGCCAGCCGCGCATCGCCGCCAGCAGCCTGTATTCCCCCGGCTCGGTCGCGACCAGCCGGTCAGGACCGTATAGCGCAGCCGCACGGGAAATTTCACCGGTTATGCTGCCGCTGTTCTGCGGATCATCAAGCCTTGTGTAATGGACAGTGATACCCTCGGCTCGCAGGGCCTCGGCGAAGTGCCGCATCGCCGAAAACAGGAAGGCGATCTTGCGTTTGTGATGACGGACATAGGTGACCTCCTCGATCACCTCGGCCATCAGCACGACATCCTGCGCCGGGTCGAGACCGGCAAGTCCGGTAAGCTGGCGGGTCAGCTGGTCGCCAAGAACAAGCCGCAGTGCCCCGGCCATCAATCTGCCCCTTCACGAAGCGCGCTGAACGCCGCCAACGCGGACTCGCGCGATTCCTTCAGATCGACAACCGGGCGCGGATAAGTCTCGCCAAGCCGCACGCCGGCCGCATCGAGAATGTCGCGCGGCGCGGTCCAGGGCGCAAACAGATATTTCTTCGGCAGCTTCGCCAGCTCGGGAAGATAGCGGCGGGTATAGGCGCCGTCAGGGTCGAATTTCTCGCCCTGCGTCACCGGATTGAACACCCGGAAATAGGGCGCCGCATCAGCCCCGCAGCCGGCAATCCACTGCCAGGACGCGCTGTTGCTGGCATGATCGGCATCGACCAGACAATCCCAGAACCAGGCCTCGCCATGATGCCAGTGAAGCCGCAGATTCTTCACCAGGAACGATCCCGTCACCATGCGCATGCGGTTATGCATATAGCCTGTCTGCCACAGCTCGCGCATCGCCGCGTCGACAAAGGGAATGCCGGTATGACCGCGCTGCCAGGCGCGGAGCAGGCCGGCATCATTGCGCCAGTCGAACCGGTCGAACTTGGTCTGCAGATTGCGCCGCTTCAGTTCAGGGTTGAAAAAGAGCAGTGAATGCGAGAATTCGCGCCAGCCAAGCTCGGAACAGAAATTGTCGACATCGCCCTCGGGCAGGTTGGCGCGGTCGCGCGCCGCGTGCCAGATCCGGTTGACCGAGATCTCGCCCCAATGGATGTGCGGCGACAGGCGCGAGACGTTCGGCGCCGCCGGCAGGTTGCGGCCATCCTTGTAGCCGGCAAGCCCGTGATCAAGAAAACTGGCAAGCCGGTCCCATGCGCCAGCCTCTCCGATCTGCCAGTGCGGTGCCAGCATCCCGCCCCAATCCTGATCGGGAAGAAGGCGGAGCGCCGCGATCTCGCTGGCCGGCGCATCCGGCGTCATGCTGATATCCGGAACAGGCAGGGGGGTGCGCGGCGGGGCGGCGGCAAGACAGCCGCGCCGGTAGAAGGGCGTGAACACCTTGAACGGCGTGCCATCGCCCTTTTTCACCTCCCATGGCTCCCACAGCAGGGCGCCATTATGGCTTTCCGCCATGATGCCGGCATCGGTCAGCGCGGCTTTCAGTGCACTGTCACGCTCGATCCGCCAGGCTTCATAGCTCCGGTTCCAGAACACCGCGCTGGCGCCGGTTTCGCGGACCAGCGCCGGGATCAGCGACAGCGCATCACCAGCGGCGACATACAGCACCCCGCCAAGCGAGTCCTTCAGCGCGGTGAGCGAATGATGCAGCCACCAGCGACTGGCCGCACCCATCGCGTCATCGCCGGCATTCACGTCATCGAGGATATAGACAGGCAGCACATCGCCGCGCGCCGCGGCAGCGCAGAGCGCCGGATTGTCCGACAGGCGAAGGTCCTGGCGAAACCAGCAGATGGAGAGCGGGCGCGACATTCAGCATCCTTTCCGCCGCGCGCGGCGCGGCGAGTGCGTGCAAACGGCGCGCGCGGCGCGGCGAGTGCGTGCAAACGGCGCGCGCGGCGCGGCTAGTGCGTGCAAACGGCTCCCCCATCCCTTGCAGAAACACGATTGCCGGACGGCAAACGCCGGCACGCCTCTAGATCGCGTCACCGGGGCCGGCTTTCAAGCCCTGCGCGGTCTGTGGATCAATAAATCCGGCGTCTCAGAAAAACGCGAAGCAGCGTGTCTCGATGCTCTGCCGCGGCGCTGCCTCCGGCCTTGATGCCGGGTCGGTGAAGGCGGTGTGAATGGTAAAGCGGGTCCGTCCGTCAGTTGCCGAGTCATAGGTCTTGATCAGCGCCACCTCATCCATCTCCATTTGCGGAAAATAGCTCCATTCATGCGCCGGGTTGAAGCGCGCCATCTGGATCTGGCCGATGCGGTCCCTGGCCTGCCGGGTCACCTCCACCAGATCGCCGCTGGCCAGAGTACGGCTGTCACAGAAGGCCAGCGGACTGGTCTCGACCCGGCCAGCGATCGACCGCCAGATATTGATGATCGCGAACCGGCCGGCCAGCAGCGTCTCGGCTTCGTCCGGCAGAATGTCACGAAGGCGGCGTTCGGCCGACCAGGGCGTGTAGTCATTATGGATCACCGATGACGGCTCGCGCATGACCTGACGGCGGCGCAGGCTGTCGCTGGCGGCGCGGCGCGTATGGTCGAAAACCTCGACCCGGCGCGCGCCGGTCACCCCGCCGACAAGTGACTTTGCCTCGGCCTCATAAACCGCCGCCAGCGCGGCATCATCATGAAAATCGGTCATCGCGCTGACATGCGGCATCAGCATGAAGCCGGCGCCATCCAGATCGAAATCATGACCCCTGCCGTCATGGATGGTGACCTCGCGCAGATCATAACGGCCGTCATGGTCGGCGGCGGCCCCACCGGCCTGCGAGGCATGATAGACGGCATCTGCGTCATCTCCGGCAGCCAGATATTGCAATGTGGCGCGAATTGACTGTGTGGCTGTCATGATCAGGGCCTCCCCGGCTATGGCGAACGGTAGCAGCAACAGACATCGGTGAATTCGGAAACAATACAGGACAAGCTGTCAACGGCGGTCGGACATGCCCATACGCGCCTCGAGCCATCTGACGCCGGCCGAAACCAGAAGGATCAGCACAAGATATTCCATCACGAGAACGGTGTAGATTTCAAGCGGCCGGTATTCGGTGACAACCAGTTCATTGGCGCGGCGGGTCAACTCCTCCATGCCGATGACCGAGACAAGCGACGACATCTTCAGCATGTAGACAAGCTGGTTGCCAAGCGCCGGCAGAATCCGCTTGATGGCCTGCGGCAGGATCACGAACCGCATCTTGTCGACATAGGACAGCGAGATCGAATGCGCCGCCTCATGCTGGCCGCGATCGATCGACTGGATGCCGGCGCGGAAAATCTCCGCCTGGAAGGCACTGTCGGAGATTGCCAGCGCCAGCACCCCGGCCCAGAACACCGAGATCGAGATGTCGGCAACCTGCGGCAGGCCGTAATAGACCCAGAGGATCAGCACCAGAATCGGCACCGCCCGCACAAGCTCGACATAGACCCGGTTGATCACCCGCGGCGGGCGCTGGCGGGCCAGTCCCGGCAACGCGACCAGAAGACCAAGCAGCACCGAGATGGCGATCGCCGTCACCGACAGGGCGATGGTGTAATACAGCCCGTCAAGAAGGAACATCAGATTACGCTGTCCCGCCGGCGTCGCCGGGTTGACGACATACCATCCCCAGCTTCCCGAACAGCCGGCAAGCGCGAGGAGGGTCAGCAAGGGCCAGAACTTCAAAATCCGCATGATGCGCCCCTAGTTCCGCAGGATCTGCTGCAAGAAAATTTTGCAGCGGTCGCTTTCAGGTTTCGAGAAAAAGCGTTTCGGCGGCGCCATCTCGACAATCCGGCCATGATCCATGAACACCATCTTGTCGGCGACATGACCGGCAAACCCCATCTCGTGGGTGACCACGATCATCGTCATGCCGGTGGCGGCAAGCTCCCCGATGACATCCAGCACCTCGGCGATCATTTCCGGATCGAGCGCCGAGGTCGGTTCGTCGAACAGCATGATCCGCGGTTCCATGCACAGCGCCCGCGCGATCGCCACCCGCTGCTGCTGGCCACCCGACAGCTGGTCGGGGAATTTCTGCATCTGCTCGGGAATCCGCACCCGCTCGAGATAATATTCGGCAAGCTCGCGCGCCGCCGCCGGCGCCATCCCGCGCGCCCGCACCGGGCCAAGTGTCAGATTGTCGAGAATCGACAGATGCGGGAACAGGTTGAACTGCTGGAACACCATGCCGACATTGTTGCGAAGCACCGCCCTGGCGGCGGCGCTGTCATCAACCGTCACACCGTCGATCATGATCTCGCCGGCATCATGCTGTTCCAGCCTGTTGATGCAGCGGATCAGGGTCGATTTGCCCGACCCGGACGGGCCACAGATCACGACTTTCTCGCTGGCCCCGATGTCGAGGCTGACCTTGTCAAGCGCCTGAAACGTGCCAAAGAACTTGTTGACCTCCCGCATACAAATGAGGGGAGGCTTGTGGCTGTCCTGTTCCGCTGATTTTTTCGCTGGCATCACATTGTCCTGATATTCGATGGCCCATCTGACCAGACAGCGCGGCAAGACGCAACGCTGACAATGCAGCCCTATCGCGTCATCCGACAAGACCTTTCAGGATTGGTGCCGGGAACCGGTTGAAAAGATGGCCAGCCGAATGCGCACAAAGAGGTGAAATTGCGATTGACGCCAGCGCCACCCAGGCTCACGATGCATCAGTGAATTTTAATATTTATAAGCGTGGCTTGCCGGTTCTGGGGGGAATGCATGGCAGCGTGGATCGAGATGATTGGCGATGCCGAGGCCGGACCCGCCTTGCGGGCGGCACTGGACAACGCCAGAACACCGCACGGCACCGTCGACAATGTGATGCGGGTGCATTCGCTGCGCCCGAACACGATGAACGGGCATGTGGTGCTGTACCGGGCGGCGCTTCACGACGACGCCAATACATTGCCGACCTGGCTGCAGGAAACCATCAGCTCCTATGTCTCGGTGCTGAATGATTGCGCCTACTCCTTTGCCAACCACTGGAAGAACGCCGCGCATCTGATCGGTGACGCGGCCCGCGCCGCACAGATCGAGGCGGCGATTCGCGCGCGCTCTCCACAGGACGTGTTTGACGGTGCCGAGCTGGCGCTGATGCGCTATGCGGAAAAGCTGACTGTCGCGCCGGATGAGATGAAAGAGGCAGATGTGATTGCCCTGCGCGACGCCGGGCTGGATGATGGCGCGATTCTCGAGGCCAACCAGATCATCTGTTACTTCAACTATGTGAACAGGAGCATCAACGGCCTTGGTGTGACGACGGAAGGAGACGTCATCGGATACTACGCCGACTGACTGTCCTTGAGGTGAGACCATGAACAACCAGATGCACGGATTTGTGGCGGCAGAAAATGCCCCCCTCCATGACATGGACCTCGCGCGCAGCTCCGGCGCGGCCAATCTGATCGACAATTGCCTTGGCAATGTCGAGGGCATGACGATCCTGCTTGTCTGCGAGGACCCACGGCATGGCTGGTATGACAGCGCCGCCCCGGACCGTGTTCATCGTGAGCTACTGGCCCGCGGCGCCGCGGTCAGGCGGATGATGGTCGATCTGCCGGAAAACCGCCCGAACGCCGATGTGCAGGCGGCGATGAACGAGGTTGATCGTGTGATCTTTTTCTCGCGGCTTGGCGATCAGGGACGCTTCAACTGGCATTACACGGGACCGCTCTGTGTGATGAGCTACGCGCTGAATGAAGCGATGCTGGAGGGTGGCTATGGATCGCTCGACCATCTGTCGATGCACAGGCTGAAGACGGCCATCGACGAGGTGACCCTTGGCGCCGAAAATATCAGGGTGACCTGCCCGCTGGGTACATCTTTCGAGGGCAGCCCCGGCGCCACCGCGACGAGCGGCAGCGACGTCGTCATTCACCGCTTTCCGATGGGCATCCCGCAGCCAGTCCTGGCCGAGGGTTTCAGCGGCAAGGCGGTGCTTTCCCATTATCTGACGCCAACCGGCTCAAGGATCTACACACCGGAATATCTGCCGCTTCGCGACCCCGTCACCGCGCATTTCGAGGCAAGCCGCATCACCGGGTTTTCCGGCCCGGCCGACCTGGTGGCCGCTGTCGAGGCGCATTACGAACGGGTGGCGCGGGACTTCGGCCTCGATGGCTACAACATCGATTCCTGGCATGCCGGCATCCATCCGCTGATGTCCTATGACCAGCCGGCAGCTCTCGACCCGCTGCGCTGGTCCGGTACGGCCTTCCAGCATCCACGCCTGCTGCATTTCCACACCTGCGGCAGCGGACCGCCGGGGGAAATCTGCTGGATGATCCTCGACCCGACAATCGAGGTTGACGGGATCGCGCTGTGGGAGCGTGGACAACTTCACCCCGAGCGCTTTGCCGCGACGCGGCGGGTCCTTGATGGCGATCCGGCGCTTGCCGCCGCCTTTCGCGCACCGGCAGGCCCGGTCGGGGTTGAGCCAGCCCCGGCCGCGCCAGCATTATCACCGGCAGCCTTGACGCCGGCAGGATCCTTCCCGGCAGACTCCTTCCCGGCAGACCCGGCCACGTCGTCACAAGGGGCGTGAGACATGGCTGATATCGAGACCGAATTCATCCGCGATTGCTGGTATGTCGCCGGCTGGAGTGCCGATTTCACGCATGCGCTGACACCGCTGCGAATCCTTGACGAGCCGGTTGTCATCTTCCGTACCGAGACCGGCGTGCCGGCCGCGCTGGAGGATGCCTGCCCGCACCGCAAGCTGCCCTTGTCAAAGGGCCGGCTCATCGGCGAGACGGTTGAATGCGGCTATCATGGTCTGACCTTCGATTGCAGCGGCGCCTGTGTCAGGGCGCCGACACAGGATGGCCCGCCGCCGGCCGGTGTGCAGGTCAGAGCCTATCCGGTGGTCGATCGCTGGGGAATCCTGTGGATCTGGATGGGTGACGAGGCGTCGGCCGACCCGGACAGCATCATCGAGATTCCGAATTATGACAATCCGGCCTGGGGCCGGACCGCCGGCGGCAGCATGGATATCGCCTGTCATTATCTGTATGTCATCGACAATCTGCTCGACCCGTCGCATGTCGCATGGGTCCATGTCTCGTCCTTTGCCGGCGCCGGCACCGGCAATCTGCCGCTTGATATCGAGAAGCTTGATGACGGGGTCGTCGTGTCGCGCTGGGTCATGGACGCACCGCCACCGCCCTATTACGAACCGATTCTGCCCTTTTCCGGCAATTGTGACCGCAAGCAGCATTATGAATGCCGGCTTCCCTCGACCGCCATCAACATGTCGGTCTACAGCCGCGCCGGCACCGGCGGTGACGATGCCAATCTGCCGGATGATGTCTTCCTGAACATCTCCTATAATTTCATGACCCCGATCGACGCCGACAACACCCGGTATTTCTGGTTCCAGCACCGCAATTCCGACCCTGACAATGAAGAGATGTCGCGGCAGATGTTCGAGGGTGCCAAAGCCGCCTTCATCGAGGATCGTGACGTGCTGGTCGAGGTTCACCGCGGCATGAAGGAAAGCCGGACACGGCATATCAATCTCGGGATCGACGCCGGCGCGATGCGGTTCCGCAAGATGGTCGAACGCCGGATCGACGGCGCCACTGATGGTGATTGATCCGGCCTGCGACGACATGGCGCTGGCCTGAAATCACCAAAACTGTCCAAAAAACGCGACGAGTGGTTGCAGACCCTTGATGTAATGGCCATCTGAAGACTACCATTTCTGGACAGTTTGTCGCACCCAAACTCAGCAAGGAGTCGTTCCATGAAATTATTCAAATACGCGCTTACCGCCTTTGCGCTGGCCTGCGCCGCCATTCCGGCGCACGCACAGAACACCCTCCAGGATATTCTGTCAGGCGGCGTTCTCAAGGTCGGCACAACCGGCGACTGGAACCCGATGACAATGAAGGATCCCGCCACCAACAGCTATACCGGCTATGACATCGATGTGATGACCGAACTGGCCAAGGACCTTGACGTCAAGATCGAGTTTGTCCCGACTGACTGGAAAACGCTGGTCAGCGGTGTCGTTTCGGGCAAGTACCACATGACCGGATCGGCCTCGATTTCGCCGGCGCGCGCCAAGGCAGCTGGCTATTCAAACAGCTATTTCTCGCTTGCCACCGTGCCGCTGACGCTGAAAAAGAATGCCGGCAAGTTCAATGACTGGTCCGATCTGGACAAGGCCGATGTGACCGTTGCGGCAACGCTCGGCACGACGCAGGAAAAGCAGGTCAAGCAGTTCTTCCCGAACGCCATGCACAAGATTGTTGAAGCCCCGGCCCGCGACTTCCAGGAAGTTCTCGCCGGCCGCGCCGACGCGCATATCACCTCGAATGTCGAGGCGTACAAGCTTGTCGCGAAATATCCAGAGATGATGGTGGTGCCGGTGTCCGCGCCGAAAGCACGCACCCCCATCGCCATGCTGCTGCCGCAGGGCGACCAGGTCTGGATCAACTATGTCAACACCTGGATCAAGCTGAAGACCGAGCGCGGTTTCTTCGATTCGCTTGGCAAGAAGTGGCAATTGTCGAACTGACACGGCCGCAAAGACCGACGGGCGGGAGATTGCTCCCGCCCTTTTTTTGTCCGCACCGGGGGCACCGATGACGATCACACTCTACAATGTCGCTGTCAGCAGCTATGGCGCGAAGGTACGGATCATGCTGCGTCACAAGGCGCTGGAATGGGCCGAGATCACACCGCCCGACGGCTATGGCAGCGATGCCTATCGCCAGATCGTGCCGGCCGGCACAGTGCCGGCGATCATCCATGACGGGCTGACCCTCGCCGATTCCGAGGCCATCGCCGAATATCTGGATGAACGGTTCCCGTCACCGGCCATGATGCCGGGCGATATCGGGTTGCGGGCCCGCGCGCGTGAACTGTCACGCTTTCATGACACGCGGCTGGAGCCGGTTCTGCGGTCATTTTTCGGACAGGTCGCGCCGGACAGCCGCAACGCCGATTTCATTGCCGGGAATGCGCGCCTTCTGCAGTCACGGCTCGACCAGCTTGCGATCATGGCATCGCCGGCACCGCTATTGACCGGCGACCGGCTGGCGATTGCCGATTGCGGTTTTGTTGCCAGCTTCGCCATCCTCGATCTTTTGAAGGACTGCCTTGATCTGCCGGTGGCGCTGCCGGACGATCTGACGGTCTATGCCGGAACCCTGGCACGGCATCCGTCGGTCAGTGACGAGGATTCGCGCTACCGTGCGGCACTTCGTGACTGGGCGGAGGCAAAAGGCGCGTTTTAAGCCGCGCCGGACATGATCCGGCATTTGCCTTTTGGCCGTCACTATGCGCTAATCGATACATGATCCCACAGATACGAGCATCGATGTGATCGCCAGATTCACGTCGCTATCCCCGGCGCTGCAGGCGGCGCTGATGATGTTGCTGGCGATGCTGCTCTTCACCTTGATGGGGATCTTCATCCGTCTGTCCTCGGCCTTCTTGCCGGTTGTCGAGATTGTTTTCTTCCGGAATTTTCTGGCGCTCCTGATCCTCGCACCCATGTTGATCCACAGCGGCGCATCCAGCATCCGGATGAACCGTCCGAGATGGTTCTTCGCGCGCGCCTCGGTCAATTTCATCGGTATGTTCAGCGGTTTCACCGCCGTGACGCTGATCCCGCTTGCCGAAATGACGGCGCTGACCTTTACCAGCCCGATCTTCGTGACCATCGGTGCCGCGCTGTTCCTTGGCGAGGTGATCCGCTTGCGGCGGATGGC
>Ga0255767_1001204_pt1 | contig 23148 bp, 20 predicted proteins | sample 071ome_24_FD_179967 | JGI IMG/M metagenome (GOLD analysis project Ga0255767, IMG submission 179967) | Coastal salt marsh microbial communities from the Groves Creek Marsh, Skidaway Island, Georgia - 071402CT metaG (version 2) | ecosystem: Environmental > Aquatic > Marine > Intertidal zone > Salt...
GGCACGGAGCGTCGAATGTCAGCCGCTGGTCGCTGATCTCGGAACGGGGAGTGGTGCCATCGCTCTCTCGATCGCCAGTGAATGTCAGTCCGCTCGGGTACTGGCCACCGATGTCTCTGCGGAGGCGCTGCAGGTTGCTCGGGCCAACCTGACCGGGATCGGTCGTGCGGCGAGCCGGGTCTCGCTCCACCACGGCTTCTGGTTCGATGCCCTTCCCGCCAGCGTGAAGGGATCGATCGATGTGCTCGTCTCCAATCCCCCATACGTCACCGACACCGAGGATCTGCCGGCCGTCGTCGCCGACTGGGAGCCGTCGACCGCGCTGCGGGCAGGTGGTGACGGACTCGACGATCTGACCGAGATCGTCGCTGGCGCCGACACCTGGGTTGCTCCCGACGGGGTTGTCATCCTCGAGATGGCGCCCGCCCAAACCGCCACGATTGTCGAGCGATTCTCGAACCAGGGCTGGACTGCGAGCATTCACATCGATCTGCAGGGTCGTGACCGCGCAGTCGTGGCCCGCCGACCGCGCTGATCGTCGTAGGATCGCCCCGTGCGCATCGCAGTTGGGTCAGATCATGCCGGCTTCCACCTCAAGGAGGAGCTCGCGGGGTACCTACGCGGGTTGGGCTACGAGGTCGTCGACTGTGGGACCCACTCGACCGACAGGGTCGACTATCCCGATTTCGGTGCAGCGGTCGGTCGATCGATCCGCGACGGAGATGCCGACCTCGGCCTCTGTGTCTGCGGGAGCGGGATCGGGATCGCCATGGCCGCCAACAAGATCGAGGGTGTTCGTGCCGCCACGGTGTGGGATGTCACGAGCGCCCGACTCACGCGTGAGCACAATGACGCCAACGTGATCTGTCTCGGCGAGCGTCTTGTCGGCCCGCAAGTCGCCAAGGATTGTGTCGAAGCATGGCTCCGGGCGGACTTCGAAGGCGGTCGGCACGAGGGCCGGGTGGCCAAGATCGATGGTCTGGGTGGCGAGCAAGCCTGACCGCCCTCCCGCCGGTACGCTTCGCTGAACTTCGTCTGCGGAGGTGGACTGTGCCCTGGCCCAAGCTCGATGACGATGAGGCATTCGACCTCATTCGTGCCGAAGAGCACCGACAAAATACCTGGATCCAGTTGATTGCGAGCGAGAACCTCGCATCGCCGGCGGTCATGGCCGCCACCGGTTCGGTGCTCACCAACAAATACTCCGAGGGGTATCCCGGGAAGCGCTACTACGGCGGGAACTTCGTCGTCGACGACATCGAGGATCTCGCTCGTCGTCGGGTGTGCGAACTTTTCGGTGCCGATCACGCCAACGTGCAGCCCCATGCCGGTGCGATCGCCAACATGGGGGTGTATCAAGCGCTGCTCGAACCCGGCGACACGATTCTGGGTCTGAGCCTCGACCATGGTGGACATCTCACCCACGGCTCGCCGGTGAACTTCTCGGGCCTGCAGTACAACTTCGTCAGCTACGGCGTCACTGCGAGTGACGAGCGCATCGACATGGATGAGGTGCGCGACAGAGCGCGGGAGCACCGCCCGAAGCTGATCGTCGCCGGCGCAACGGCGTACCCGCGTGTCATCGATCCGAGGCCGTTTCGTGAGATTGCAGACGAGGTCGGTGCGTTGCTCATGTTCGACGCAGCCCATATCGCCGGTCTGATCGCAGGCGGTGTGCATCCGAATCCGATGCCCTACGTCGACGTCATGACGTTCACCACCCACAAGACCCTCCGGGGGCCGCGTGGTGGATGCATTCTCACCACGTCGAACCATGCGCAGGCCATCGACAAGGCGATGTTCCCGGGGATCCAAGGCGGTCCGATCGAAAGCAGCATCGCAGCCAAGGCGGTTGCGTTTGCAGAGGCTGCCACCGATGAGTTCAAGCAGTACGCGCAGGGGATCGTTGCGAATGCTGCTGCGTTGGCCGAAGCACTCGTCGGAGAGGGATTTCGCCTCTGCTCCGGCGGAACCGACAACCATCTCCTGCTCGTCGATCTTCGGACCTTCGATGTCGAACTGACCGGCAAGGTTGCCCAGGACACACTCGACCAGGCGGGTATCAGCCTCAACAAGAACACAGTGCCCAACGATCCTCGGTCTCCGTTCGTGACCTCGGGCGTTCGCATCGGTACGCCGGCCGTCACCACCCAGGGAATGGGGGAGGCCGAGATGGTGGAGATCGGTCATCTGATCGCCCGCGCCTTGCGTGGACGAGACGATGAGACGATCGTCGCTGCAGTGAAGGCGGAGGCCGAGGTGCTCTGCAGCCGTTTCACTCCGTATCCCGAGCTCGGCTGAGGGCTGGGGGGAGCAGAAGGAACGGGTCGGCGTGCCACCGCTTTGGGCCTATCTGGTCGTCGGAGCGACGGCTGCGGTCGTCACGTCGTGTCTCATCCCGCTGGTGATCCGGCTGTCGCCGAGGTTGCGGGCGGTGGTCGAGCCCGACGCCCGACGGGTGCATACGCGACCCACCCCCACCGCAGGGGGCCTTGCGATGATCATCGGTGTCGTGGCGGCTGTGATCGTGGCGTTCCTGCTTCCGGGGTTCGGCGATGTGATCGCAGCACGCACCGAGATGCTCGGGGTGGTCGCAGCAGCTGCCGTGATGTGGAGTGTCGGCTTCGTCGACGACATTCGCGAGATCTCGCCACCGGCCAAGATGGCGGGCATGGTGCTGTCGGGCAGCATCATGTCGTTGACCGGAGTCTCGATCCTCGTCTTCCGCGTGCCATTTTTCGACGTGCTGTTGCTCTCGACGGACTGGTCGTTCTTCGTCACGGTGCTCTGGGTGGTGTTGATGGCCAACATCGTGAACTTCATCGATGGGCTCGATGGACTCGCCGCCGGCATCGTGGCGATCGCATCGGGCACGTTCCTGCTCTACGCGCTCCAACTCGGGAATGAAGGGGTGCTCGATCCTGCCAACCCGGGGGGTCTGTGGGCCGTGATCGCTCTCGGCGTGTGCATCGGTTTCCTGCCGCACAACGTGCATCCAGCTCGAATCTTCATGGGCGACGGCGGTGCACTCTTGCTCGGACTGTTGATGGCAGCCTCCACCATGAGTGTTGGTGGTCGCACCACCGCCGAGTTCTCTGGTCAGGCGTTCTTCTTCTTCGCCCCGATCTTCATTCCGCTGGTGATCCTCGGGGTCCCGCTGCTCGACACGGCGTGGGCCGTGCTGCGCCGCACGATTCGCGGCAAGTCACCGTTCTCCACTGCAGACAAGGAACATCTCCACCACCGTCTGATGGATCTGGGCCACGGCCACCAGCGAGCCGTCGTCATCTTGTGGACGTGGACGGCCCTGCTGTCGGCGCTCGTCCTGTATCCGACGTACACCGGTGAGGGTGACGCGGTCGTGCCGATCGGCATTGCCGCCCTTGCGCTCGTTTTGTACTCCGTCCTTCGGCCCCGGCTCCGTCATCGGCCGCCTGAGGCTCCCGTCTCGCTGTTCGATCTCGACGAGCTCGACTAGCGCTCAGGTCACTTCGACCGGGACGCCGAGAGGCAAGCCGATGTCTTCGACCAGGAGCGAGATGTCGTCGTTGTGGAGACGGATACAACCGCTCGAGACGTTGGTACCGAGGGACGCAGGATCGTTGGTGCCGTGGATACCGAGCTGTCCTTCGCCGCCGTTGAAACGGGTGAAGGTATCGCTGTAACCCGACAGGCCGTAGGCGTAGGGGCCGTAGAGCGAGTTGGAGTATCTCGTTTGGATCAGCTCGGTCGTGTAGTACCGACCCAGCGGGGTTGGAGCGTTTGCCCGGGCGACGCCGACCGTGGTCTGGAAGATCGACTCGCCCCGCTCGGAAACGGTGAGCAGGAAGTCCTCGAGCGAGACCTCGATGGAGTAGTAGTGACGTGTGAGCTCTACCCGGGCGGCATCGATCCAGCCCAGGCTGCCGTTGGGCCGGGTCGGCAAAAGCACCTGGTATCGATTCGCGCCGGCAAAGTCCTCGACAAGGAAGGTCAACCGTCCACCGGAGGCGATCGGGTTGTCGAAGGTCTTGATCGGGCCGGTGAGTTCTGGCGTGCTGAAGGCGGTCACCGATGCTGCAAGCGCAGTGGCAACGAAGGACAGGCCCGTGTGATCTTCTTCCGGTTCGGCCGTCGTGGGCGGGGCGGTGTCCGGGACGGTCGTGGTTGGTGGCGTTGTCGTGGTGGTTGTGGTGGTCGTGGTGCGGCGCAAGCCGGGCGCAAGGGTCAGGTCACCGATGCGTGATTCATCGATGAGGGCGCGCTCGGGGTGAGCACAGGCACTGAGCGCTGCCGCTGCTCCGGCGACCAAGAACCCCCGACGATCCACACCCCAGACGCTACCTGTCCGATGGGGTCGACGGGGACCCCTCAGGCGTCCTCGGGGTTGAGGTCTTCGAGTTCCAGCCCGGCGGTCTCGGGGTAGCGCACGCGAATGAGCACTGCGACAAGGAGCGGCCCGGCTGCGAGCAGCGCAAGGGCTGGGCCGAGTTCCCCTCCGAGTCGGTCGGACACGAAACCGGCGGTGACGAGCCCCACTGCGCTCCCGATGACACCGATGGTGACGACCACGCCGTTGGCTCGTCCTCGATCGTGCGTGCCGAAGAGCTCCGGCCCGTAGACCGCAAGCGCAGGGACTGCGCTTGCGGTCAGGATCACGCCGACGAGGGTCAGCAGCCAAAGGACGGCACCGGAACTGAAGAAGGAGAGTGTGGTCAGGATCGTGCCCCCCGCAAGGCCGACGGCTCCCACGGTGCGCCGGCCTCGCCGCTCGGCCAGGTAGCCCCCGACCAGCACACCGAGGCCGGCGGGGGTGCTCGTGACGAGTGTGAACACCGATGTCTGGGTTGCTGTGAAGCCGCGTTCATCTTTGAGGAAGTCGTTCTGGAATCCACTCGCTGGCGCGATGAACATCGCGATCAGGAAGGCCGAGACCGCCAACAGGGCCAGGCGAGTCCGGCGACGAGCTCGGGCGTCCTCGTCATGGGATGGGTCGTGATCGATTGCTTCGCTGAACCGGTGCGTCTCGGGGAGGCGCCGGCCGTAGCGCCAGATCACGATGAGTCCCAGTGAGGCGGCAAGGTAGACCACTCTCCACCCCCGGACGTCGACATCGGCGACCGGCAAGATCCATACAGCCATTCCCGAGCCGAGCCCGGCGCTGAGTACCAGCACAGAGGCTGCCCAGGCCCGGCACCGGGCTGGCATCTCCTCGGCGGCAACGATGACGATCAGGATTCCGAGTGCAGTCGACAGACCGCGAGCGATCAACTGGGAGGCTCCGAGGCTCACCAAACCGGGCGCAAGCCCGCCAAGGACCGTGAACGAGCAACTGGCAAAGCCGGTGGCGAGGAGAAGTGTGCGGCGGCCGCGTCGATCGGCGAGCGAGACTGCAGCCAGGCTGATCAGCACGCCGAACCGAACCGTGCCCAAGAGATATCCCTGTGCGGTGTTGCCGTGGCCGAATTCGTCGGCAGCGAACGTGAGCGTCTGGGTCAGGACGGTGCCTAGGTAGCCATCGACGATCTGCACGGCGCAGAGGAGCCCGAGCACGGTCGAGGCCGAGGCGTCGAGCCGATCAGGCGGTGCCCACCAGTAGGAGAAGTGTTCCTGGCGGTGCTTGACCGCTCGTTTCACGGGGACGTGGAACAACCAGGCCCAGAGCGGAATCGCGAGTCGATAGGTCGTGGTTTCCTCGACATCGAAGTCGCCGTCGTTGCGGTGCCCGACTCGCAGCGTTCGCTGGTAGTCCCGGAAGGGGCCGTGGGCGAGTCCCCATCGATCGACACCATGGGGCGATTCGGCCACGATGTCGTCCCGCGCCATTCGCCGAGCGGCGAGTTCGTCGGTGGTGCAGACGATCGTCGTGCGGATTGTGGTCACCTGATGATGCTACGAGCGGGCGTTGACGAGCGGGTGCCCTATCCTTTCGGCTCGTGGAGGTATCGCCATCCCTGCTCGATGATCCCCGCTCCGAGCACCTCAGCGCAGCGGCGCGTCGGCTCCTGCGTCGACCCCGTCCCCGCTTCCGCGGTCTGCTGCATCGGGTGGCCTCCATCGCGTCGATTCCGCTCGGGGTCGTGGTGGCGTTCATGGCTGACGGGTCTCGGGGCACGGTCGCGATGGTCATCTTCGCCTTCGGTGCGACAGTGATGCTGGGTGTGAGCGCCGTCGTGCATCTTCGAGACTGGCCGATCGAGCGGGTCGAACTGTTGATCCGTCTCGATCACTCGGCCATTTTCGTCATGTACGCCACGTCGGCCACACCGATTGCGTTGATGGCCTTGAACGGCCGGCAGGCGACCATCGTGTTGGCGTTCGCCTACGGAGGAATGCTTTGTGGGGTGGTCGCAGAGTTTCTTCCCTTTCATCCCCCGCGTGGCGTTGTCAACACGATCTACATCGCGTTCGGACTGTCGTTCCTCGTCTTCATCCCCTGGCTGCTCGCAGGTCTTTCGATGATGCAGTTCGCCATGCTCATGATCGGTGGCGGGTTCTATGCCGGGGGTTCGATCATTGTGGGCGCACAGTGGCCGGACCCGTGGACCAATACGTTCGGCTACCACGAGATCTGGCATGTGCTCGTCGTGATCGGAGCAGGTTGTCACTACTGGCTCGCATTGGACCTGGTGACGCTGTAGCTCAGGTCGAGAAGGTGCTCGGCCAGTCATCGGTACGGATGAGGGCATCGCTTCCGCCGTCGACGAAAACGACCGATCCGCAGGCGAACCGCGCAGCAGGTGTCAACATGAAGGTGATCCATGCTGCGATGTCGTCGGCAGTGCCGCGACCGGCTGGGACCGGGAGCTGGGTCGTGAGCGGACCGTAGACGGGGTCGTCGTCACCTCGCTCCAGCAGGGGTGTCTGCACGGCGCCGGGTGCGATGACGTTGAGCCGGATGTCTTGTCCGACCCAGTCGTCGGTCACTGCCTGCCGGCGGCACCAGCGAGTGATCGCAATTTTGCTTGCGCCATAGGCCATGGCGCTGTCGAACGGCTCACCGATCTCGTCGAGCACTTCCGTGATCGCACGTCGGTCGTGGTCAAGAAAGGCCTCGACGAGAGCATCGGGGACATTCGGCGTGATGGTGGTCGAGTTCGAGCCGATCTGCACGACGGATGCACCTGAGGTGGCCGCAAGGGCGGGGCGCAGGCCTTCCAGCAGGTTCTGGCTTCCGAAGTAGTTGACCTCCGTGATCGAGGTGGCCGGTGCGGGCGGGCCGAGGCCTGCCCCGGAAACGAAGCCATCGAGGGCATCGCCGCACCGCTGCGCCACGTCGGCAACGGCTGATCGTCGACCCTCGTCGGTGGAAAGGTCGGCGATGACTTCCGCATCTCGCAGGTCAATGCCGATAACGGTGTGCCCCTCAGCTTCGAGCATCGCTCGGGTTGCGGCCCCGATTCCGGATGCCGATCCGCTGATCGCAATCGTGCCCATGAGCCCCTCGTGGTCGCCGGTCTTCCGCATCATCATCGCTGTGCGCCAGACTGGGCAAATGGACGCTTCCTTTCGTCTCGCTCGCGCCTTCGAAGATGGCGAGCGGGTCATCGAACTGACCGCCGCCAACCCCGATGCTGGCGTGCCGAATTGCCCCGACTGGGACGGCCGAGCGCTGGCTTCCCACATGGCTCGGGTGTGGCACATGCTCTCTGTGATCGTCGAGCACGGACTCGACAGCTTTCCCGGGCGTGAGATGTTTCCGGAAAAGGTTGTCGGCGGTGAGTTCGATGCAGCTCGGACGGCGCTCGAACGGGTCGACGCCCACATGCGAGTGCTCGAACCCGGTGCGCCGCACTGGTCGTGGGCCACCACGCAGACGACGGACTTTTACATTCGGCGGCTCCACCTCGAGAACCTCGTGCATCGCATCGATGCGGAGCAGATGGCCGGTGTGGCGAGCGAGATCGACGGTGACGAAGCGGCTGATGCCGTCGATGAGCGGCTCATCGAGTTCGCCCCGCTTCGAGCGGGACGTCCAGCAGGGTCACTGCACGTTCACCGCACCGATGGTGCAGGGGAGTGGACGATCAAGGTCGATGGCGATGTGATCGTCGCAACCAGAGAACACGCCAAGGGTGATGCAGCGGTGCGAGGGACCGGTGTCGACCTCATGCTTGCCGTGTGGGGCCGGGGCATCCTCGAACCACTCGAGACCTTCGGTGATCCGGCACTCGTCACCGAGTGGTTCGAATTGACTCGATGAGCGACAACCGCCCTCCAGCGACGGGCATCCGTGGGGGATCGAACCTCGATCAGCTCATGCCGGTCGTGTTGTTCTTCGTGCTGTTCAACACTGTCGGGATCATCCCCGCCGTTCTTGCTGCCACTGCGTGGTCGATCAAAGCGGCGATCGGTCGGCGGAAGCGAGGGCTCGACATCGGCTGGTGGCTCCCCACGATCACGGTCTATCTGCTCGCCCGGGCAGCGGTGACGGTGGCGGTGGAACGAGAGTTCCTCGACTTCGGTATCAGCTCCGAGGCGGTGTATTTCGGCATCGGGTTCGTCACCAAGTTCCTGGTCGGCATTGCCGTCGCTGCGACGATCCTTGCCGGACGGCCAATGCTGGCGTGGATGATCCCAAAGGTCGTCGACCTTCAGCAGCAGGTGCTCGACGATCCTCGGTACCACCGCACGATGTCGAACGCTAGTTGGATCATCGTCGCCTACGAGTGCGGGTCGGCCATCTGGGACGTGTGGTTGTTCAACAACTCCGGCTTCAACCTCTTCTTCCTTGCCCGATCAGGGACGAACTTCGTGGTGTCGTTCCTGTGCATCACCTTCGGGCTGCTGTACATCGACCGGTCTCTCGAACCGATCGACGAGTATCCCGGCCTGACCCAACTGCTCGAGCCCTCGGACCCCCTATCGTCGTGACCCGCGGTCCAATCGTCGTCCTGCACGATCACCTCGATGGCGGGGTTCGTCCGGCAACCGTGCTCGAACTCGCTCACCGATACGGGATTTCGACGCCTGCAGACGATGTCGACGAGCTTGCCGGATGGATGACGATCACCCCCGATCTTCCCGTCGCTGAGGCGTTCGGCCGTTTCGATCTTGTCGGGAAGGTGCTTCAGACGCCTGAGGCGCTGCGGCGGGTGGCGATCGAGGCGGTCGAGGATCTTGCCGCCGACGGCGTGATCCATGCCGAACTCCGCTTTGCGCCCCTGCTCCACACGCTTGGTGGCCTTGCTGCGTCAGAGGTCATTGCAGCGGTGGAAGCCGGACTCGAGGCAGCCGAGGCGACAACCGGTCTCTCGGCGATGCTCATCGTCTGTGCCATGCGCGACCAACCGCTGCCGGTGACCGACCAAGCTGTCGACGCGGCGATCGCGGCGGCGGGGGGCCGGGTGGTCGGGGTGGATCTGGCCGGGCTCGAGATGAATCACCCGGCCACCGATCATGCTCCGGCTCTGGAACGGGCGCAGCGCGCAGGCCTCGGCGTCACGATTCATGCCGGGGAGATGGACGGCGTTCATCAGATCCAAGCCGCCCTCGACGCGTGTAATCCGCCGCGTATCGGTCATGGCTGGCGGGTGATCGACGACTGCACGGTCGACGACGGGCGCATCGTGGCGCTCGGCTCGGTGGCCACGGCCCTGCGCGATGCCGGTACGTTGCTCGAGATCTGTCCGACGTCCAATGAAAGTCTCGGATGCCCGGTTGTCGATCACCCGGTGCGAATGCTTGCCGATGCCGGCTTCCGTCTCTGTCTCAATCCCGATGACCGTTCGATCACCACAACATCGGCGCGTCGCGAACTGCGGCGGGTGACCGAGTCGCTTGGGGTCAGCACCATCGAGCACGCCGCATGGGCAGAGCGCGCCGCCGTAGGAGCGTTCCTTCCCGGCCCCGACCGAGCTGAACTGGTCGCCCGGGTCCGCGACGGGTGGGACGTGGCGGTGCCCCGGCTCGTGCATCTTGCAACGCGTGAACGATGGGAGGCTGCGCGAGTATCAGGTGCGTACCTGCCCGCCGAGTTCGCTTCCGACGGATTCATTCACTGCAGTGCGCTCCATCAGGTTCTGACCCCAGCGAATCGCTTCTACCGGGGCCGGACCGACCTCGTGGCCCTGGTGATCGACGCACATCTTGTTGCCGATGCCCTCGTCTGGGAGCCGGGAACCGGCACCGACGAATATTTTCCGCATCTGTACGGCGCGCTCGGTTCCGACGCCGTACTCGATGTCGTCGACTTCCTCCCTGGCGGCGACGGGGGGTTTCTGCTCCCTCCCGACCTCGTGCGAGTCGTTCGGCGCTGATCAGGCGTCGGGTGCGATGTCGCTCATCGGATCTGTGCCGAAGTCGCGCAACAGTTCGCCGTAGTCAGCACCGCGGCGAAGGTTCTGGCCGCCGTCGACGGCGAAGTTCTGACCCGTGATCCACGACGACTCGGGGCCGATCAGAAAGCGCACCATCTCGGCGATCTCCTCGGGTCGACCGATTCGGCCGAGGGGAATCTGCGGGATGTAGTCGTCGAGAAGTCGTCCACCTGAGGTGATCGGGGCCATGAGGTCGGTGCCGACGATGCCGGGCTGTACCGAGTTCACCCGTACACCGAACGTGCCCATCTCGTCGGCTGCGGTTCGACACAGGTGATCGAGCCCTGCCTTGGCTGCGCCGTAGGCACCGAGGCATCGGAACGTATCGCCGCCGGCATGTGACGAGCAGCCGATGATCGAACCCCCACCGCCTTGCCGAGCCATCTGTCGCCCACCGTGCTTGATGCACAGGAAGGTGCCGATGTAGTTGAGTTCCATCGTGGCGCGGATGGTGTCCACATCGCTCGTGGCGAGTGGACCGATACCGGTCGAGCCACCGGCACAGGCGAAGAGTCCGTCGAGTCGACCGCGACGATCGGCAGCGGCCATGACGGCCTCCTCTACGGCTCCTTCATCGGTGACGTCGGCAACCACATGCTGCACGACGACGCCGTCGGCGGCGACCACCCGAATCCGCTCGACCGCTCCAAGGAGTTTGTCCTCGGTGCGACCGCAGATGGTGACATCGGCCCCGTCCGCTGCCAATTTGTGTGCGGTCGCTTCGCCGATTCCGCTCCCACCTCCCGTGATCAGAACCGAATAGCCGCTGATCGACCCCATCGTGGCACTCCTCACTGTCCGAGTCGCCGAGCGTAGTTCCCGGCTGATGCGTCATGGTCATCGCCGGCCGCAGCGGTCACCGTCGCCGGATGCTGACCGGAATCACGACAGCTCGGTCTTCTGAATCCGACGATTCGAGATCGATCTCTGCCTCGAGGATCCACTCGTTGTGGCCCTCGGGGTCGCAGATGATCTGTGTTGCAAGTCCGGCATCGAGGTCGATGTCGATGAACTCAGTCGAGCGAGCGTCCGCATCGAGATGAATGAGGTTGTGCTCCTCCCAATACGCAGCGATGTCGTCGCCCAGGTCGCCGGGGCGGCCATGGGCGATCTCGGTCAGGAGGCGGAACATTTCGTTTCGCACGAGAACGGAGAAGGCGCGTCTGTTCGCCGTGAGGTTGGCAGGCGGAGGCGGATCGACCGGGTGGTCTCCGTCGTCGGGAGCACGGAGCCGTTCCCACTCGTCGAGCAAGCTGGAATCGACTCGCCGGATCATCTCGCCGAGCCATTCGGTCAGATCATCGAACTCGTCGCTCTCGATGTCGACCGGAACGGTCTGGATCATCGCCTTGTAGCAGTCGGTCAGGTACCGCAACACAGCACCCTCCGATCGCTTGAGCCCGTACCGGGCGACGTACTGATTGAAGGTTTCTGCGTGTTCGAGCATGTCGCGGACCACCGACTTCGGGCTGACCCGATCCCGCCCGACCCATGGATGATGATGCCGGAACACGTCGAAGGCAGCCTCGAGAAAGTCCGCTTCGGGCTTGGGCCAGGAGACCTGCTCGAGTTGTTCCATCCGCTGTTCGTACTCGACACCGTCTCGCTTCAACTCGGAGATGAGGGCGTCCTTCGCTCTGTCGAGTTGCGCGAGCAGGATCACCATCGGGTCTTCGAGTACCGACTCGATCACACTCAGCAGTTGCCATGCGAGATCGGGTGCATCGCGGTCGAGTGCGGCTATGGCTTCCAGTGCGAACAGCGACAGCGGTTGGTTGAGCCGGAAGTCGTCCTGAAGATCGAGGTTGACTCGCACTGGACGGCCCTGTTCGTCAGGTTCATCCAGGACCTCGAGCACGTCGGCATCGATGAGACTGCGGTACACCGCAATGGATCGACGAATGTGGGCTCGCTGGTTCTTGCGGGTCTCGTGGTTGTCGACCAGCAGCCGACGCATGGCCGCACATCCGTCGCCCGGACGGTCGAGCACGTTGAGCATCATTGCGTGGCTGACGGTGAAGCTCGATGACAGTGTCTCGGGCTGTCCGGCGCTGAGGCGGGCGAGCGTGTCGCCATCCCAGTGGGCGTAGCCCCGCTCGGGGGGCTTGCGTTTCACGAGCTTCTTCTTCTTTTTCGGATCGGTTGCCGCTTTGGCCTCGGCCTTTTTGTTCTCGACGACGTGTTCAGGGGCCTGCACGACGACGGACCCGGCAGTGTCGAAGCCCCGCCGACCGGCCCGACCGGCAATCTGTTGAAACTCGCGCACGTTCAGGACTCGGACCCGTCGGCCGTCGTACTTGCAGAGCTGGGTGAACAGGACGGTCCGGATGGGAACGTTGACGCCGACACCGAGGGTGTCGGTCCCGCAGATCAGCTTCAGCAGGCCCTGCTGGGCAAGTTTCTCGACGAGGAGCCGGTACTTCGGGAGGAGCCCGGCATGGTGCACACCGATGCCCGCCAACACGAACCGCTTGAGATCTTTGCCAACCGGAGTGTCGAAGCGGAAACCGCCGACGGCGTTCTTGACGGCTTCCTTTTCGTCCCTGTCGAGCACGTCGAGGCTCGTGAGACTCTGCGCTCGGGCGGTGGCGTCCTTCTGGGTGAAGTGGACGATGTAGATCGGCTGCTTGCCCTCGTCGAGCAGTTCGCCGATCGTCTCGAGCAGCGTTGTCTCCCGATAGGTGAAATCGAGAGGAACCGGCCGCTCGGCCTGGGCGACCAGTACCGTCTCTCGTTCGGTGCGATCCGACAGGTCCCCCCGGAGTCGGGCCGTGTCACCCAGCGTCGCCGACATCAGCAAGAAGTTGGGCTTCGACAACTCGAGCAGGGGGATCTGCCACGCCCACCCCCTGTCTCGGTCGCCGTAGTAGTGGAATTCGTCCATCACGACCAGGTCGACCTCGGTGTCGGCTCCCTCCCGCAGCGCCCGATTGGCGAGGATTTCCGCTGTGCACACGACCACTGGGGCGCTTGCGTTCACGGCTGCATCGCCGGTGACCATGCCGACATTGTCGGCCCCCAACGCGTCGACCATCTCGAAGAACTTCTCACTTACGAGGGCCTTGATGGGGGCCGTATAGACCGCTCGTTTGGACTGTGCGACCATCGCAAACGCTCCAGCCAGCGCAACCAGCGATTTCCCGCTTCCGGTGGGCGTTGCCAGGACGACGTTGTCGCCCGAGAAGATCGAGACGATCGCTTCCTCCTGGTGGGGGTACAACTCCAGTCCTTGCCCCTCGGCCCATTCGAGAACGGCGAGCAGCAGGTTCTCGGGGGACGGTTCGAGGGGAAGGTGATCGATCAGCGACGGGGCGACCCGTGCATCAGCGGAAGGCAAGGTGGGCTTCTTTCAGGCCGTAGACGAAGGCATTCGGCATCTCGACATGAGGTGACCCGGCGATCGGCTCGATTGTGTCGACCCGCTGCCGAAGCCGGTCGAAGAAGGTTCGGATCTCGAGACGGGCGAGCGAAGCCCCAAGACAGAAGTGCGTGCCGAAACCGAAGGAGAGATGGTGGTTCGGGGTGCGGCTGATGTCGAACGTCTCGGGATCGGTGAAGTGTGACGGATCACGATTCGCAGCCCCGTATGCCAGCAGGACCTGTTGGCCGGCGCGGATGGTGTGACCATGCAGTTCGACGTCTTCGGTGGCGACGCGACAGAAATTGTGGATCGGGGTGACCCAGCGGATGAACTCTTCCACCGCAACATCGATGTCGGCGCCGTCTTTGAGTGCGGTCCATTGATCGGATCGATCGGCCAGTTCGAGGAGCGTTCGGGCGATGACGGTCCGGGTGGTCTCGGCCCCACCATCGAGGACGAGGAGGCAATCCGAAATGATCTGATCGAGGCCGAATGGCTCGCCCCCGACGGTGCCACCGGTTTCGATCTCGATCCCGACCCACTGCGACATGACATCGTCCAACGGGCAGCCATCGGCGATGTCGGCCTTTTTGTGCTCGTAGAGTTCGGCGCAGGCGCCAGCGAACTCCATCGCCGAGATGATGCCTTCCTCCTGGTGGTAGCGAGGTCCGCCGCCGAGTGCGATCGTGGTCTCCGACCAATGCTGGAGCATCGACCACAACTCGGTCGGGAACCCGAGCAGCAACCCGATCATCTGGGCAGGAAGCGGCGCAGCCAGTTCAGCAACGATCTCGCCATGGCCCCGTGCGAGTACTGGGTCGAGCAGCGCGTCGACCGCCGTTGTGACGTCGTGCTCCCACTGTGTGACTGCCCGCGGCGTGAATCGGCGAGAGATGAGGTGTCGCCGCGCCGTGTGGAGGGGGTCGTCGGTGCCGATGATCGACCGGTCGGCGGGAATGTTGGGCCGGTAGCCGCCCTTCTCTCGGTCGGAGTTGATGAAGACCTGTTTGTTCTTCTCCACCGCAACGATGTCGTCGTAACGAGAGATGATCCACAACTCGTTGACGTCGTCCCAGAGGCATGGCGCGTGCTCGCGCATCCAGGCGTACTTTGCGTAGGTGTCGCCGTCGACGTAGAAGTCGCCATCGAGGATGTCGAGTGGTCGCGGGTCGATCGGCTCCATGTGGTGCGACCCTAGTGAAGGGGTTGGGGGAAAGGCGATCGATGGACGCTGCGCAGTCAGCGTGATGTCGGCACCCAGACCAAGGTGAAGTCCTCGACGGTGATGTCGGTCTTCTCCAGTCTCACCTCGAACGGTTCGATCGCCTCGGCTGCCTCGTCCCACGCATCGGCTGCCGCTTCGAGCGACTCGACCAATGCATCGGCGAGATCCTCGAGTTCATCGATCTTCTCGTCGAGTCGGTTCTTGGCCGACTCGACTCGATTCGACGCGTTGGCGGTGGTGCGGCGCTTGTCGGAGGCACGTCGAACGCCGCCGAGGATGCTGCGAGCCGATCGCCTTCCGCCGAACAGCCCGCCGATGATGTCCACCGCACCCGACAGCACCTCGCTTCGCTTGCGATCGCTCGCGTCGGCCTCGAGTTCCCGAAGTCGGTCCTCGGCCTTGGCGACGGCTGCCTGCACCCGCTCCTGTTTCCGCTGCATCGCAGCGCGAAGTTCGTCGGCCTCCTCGTCGAGGCGCGTGTCGGCCTCGATGCGGCAGCGCTCGGCGAAGTCGTGCTCGCGTTCATCGACCCGGCTGTAGAGCTTCAGAGCATCGTTGCGGAACAGTGAGAGCGATGCTGACCGATAGAGCTGGTCCTTCAGTGCTCGCTGGGCATTCGAGAAGAACGTCTTGGTGTGGATCTTGGCCTGGGGCAAGACATAGATCGCTCCCTCCGGGGGTGTCGGGCGAAGGTCGCGATCGTCGTAGTCGACGGCCACGAAGTCGGCCCCGTCGATGTCGGTTCCGAGTGGGACGATGATCGCTTCCCACGCTGCCTCGTGGCGCAGGTCGCCCTTCGTGTCGTCGAAAAGAAGATGGACACGGGCGGCGATGGCGGCCTGCAGGCGACCACCTCCGATCGTTGCGCCCGCTGCAGCAGCCCAGCCGGCTGCGGGATCCAGATAGGCGACGGGAATCCCGTCGGCGACATCGGGGGCGACCGCCGATTCGTCGTCGGCGAGTTCCACGGCCTCGGGCGGGGCGGTATCGGCTGAGGTGGCCGACGCAGGTGTCGATGTCACGGCCCGCCGATCGGCCATCAGGCCTGCGATCTGCTCGCGGGTGAGTGGACCGGTCATGTACGACATCGCCCATCGAGTGCTGAACCGGCGCGGCCTGCTGCTGCGGGTCGAGTGCAAGACGAACTCGCGTTTGTCGAGGTTGCCGATCGTGTCGGCAAGTGCGCTCACGTCGACCGTGCCACCCGCACTCCGCATCCCGTCGAGGAGACGATCCCGGTCTCGCTCGGTCTGGAGCCTGCCGATCAGCCAGGTACCGGCGTTGCTGATCGCCTTGTAGTCGAGGTCGACGGGGTTCTGGGTGGACAGCACCATGCCCACGCCGAACGCTCGTGCCTGCTTGAGGACTGTGAGAATGGGCTTTTTGGCGGGCGGCGATGCGGTCGGCGGGACGAATCCGAAGACCTCGTCCATGTAGACCAGAGCCCGGAGCTTCGGGCTTCCGGACTGAGAGCGCATCCATGTCACCAGCTTCGACAGCACCAGGGTCACGACGAATTGACGCTCGTCGTCGCTCAGGTGGGCGATCGACACCACGGCGGCACGCGGTCGGCCGTCGGCGGTGACGAGCATCGATTCGATGTCGAGCGGTTCGCCATCGGCCCACGCTGCGAACGAGGGTGAGGCGAGCAGGCCGTTGAGCTTCATCGCCAGTGCCGTGCGATCGTCGGCCGGAAAGAAGGTGTCGAGATCGATCACTCCGAGCTTGCGCATGGGTGGTGCCTGGATCCGCCCGATGAGGCCAGCGAGGTCGAGGCTCTCGGCGTTGGTCCAGGCGTGATTGACAAGATTTGCGAGAAGGACGTGTTCGCGTCCCGAGAGCGGATCCGATCGAACGCCGACCAAGCCGAGTAGGCCCTGGACGAGTCCGTCGATCTCGTCGCGTACGGATTCGACATCGCTCATGTCAGCGGGGGCACGGAGATCGCCGATGACGTTGAGTGACACCCCTGCGCTCGAGCCGGGCGTGTAGATGGTCGTCTCGACGGCGGCAAGCGCAGCCATCCGGTCGCCGTCGATACCGGATCGAGCGGTGCCGTCCTTCCACTGCGCGGCTGCCGCAGCCGGGTCGAGTCCTTCGGTGACCCAGGGCGCGAAGTCGGCAGCGTCGAATGTCGCAGAAACCATCGACAGATTGCCCATGTCGCCCTTGGGATCGATGATCAGACAGGGAATACCGTCGAGCAGAGCCTCCTCGAGCATGACCATGCCGAGGCCGGTCTTTCCGGAGCCGGTCATGCCGACGATCACGCCATGGGTCGTGAGATCGGATGACTCGTAGTGCAGATTTCCGTCGGCGTCGTTGTCGGAGAACGGTCCGAGGTAGAAGTGTTCGGTGTCGTCGATCAGGTCGTCGGTACTCATGATTCCTCTGAAGGCTTGCTTGCGAGCGTACTCCTGTCCCTGATGGGGCAGGGACGCCCCAGCGGTCACGGGGTCGGTAGGGTGCGACCGATGAGCAGCAATCGTCCGTTCCGTGTCCTCGGTCTGCAACAAGTCGCCATCGGCGGCCTCGACCTCGCTGCGCTCAGTCGTCTGTGGGTCGACACCCTCGGTGTCGAGAAGGTGAGCGACTACACGAGCGAGGCGGAGAATGTGCAGGAGGACATCCTTCGCCTCGGTTCGGGATCGCACGCAGTCGAGATCGATCTCATGCAGCCCCTCGACCCTGCGTCGCGTCCCCGGGTCCACGATCCGGCTCTCAACCATCTCGGACTGTGGGTCGATGACCTCGAGGCTGCGGTCGAGTGGTTGACGGAGCGCGGTATGCGGTTCACTCCGGGCGGTATTCGTCCCGGTGCCGCCGGCCACGACATCGTGTTCGTACACCCCAAGGGCAACGAAGAGTTCCCGCTGAGTGGTGAGGGTGTGCTGATCGAACTCGTCCAAGCTCCCGACGACGTCATCGCCGCTCTCGGCTGAACGAGGCGAACATCACTCGAAGATCGGATCGACGGCTTCGTGTCCTCGGACGCAGTCGAACCGCTCGGTGGCGCTCAGGTGAGACGCTCGACGATCATGGCCATGCCTTGGCCGCCACCCACGCACATCGACTCCATGCCGATGGTGGCTCCGGCATCTTCGAGGCCGTTGAGCAATGTCGTCATGATGCGAGCACCGGTCATGCCGAACGGGTGCCCGAGGGCGATCGCACCCCCGTTGGGGTTGAGCCTGTCGAGGTCGATCCCGAGTGCATCGGCGGATCCGAGCACCTGCACCGCGAACGCCTCGTTGATCTCGACAAGGTCGATGTCGGCGATCGTCATCCCGGCTCGTGCCATGGCCTGGCGGCAGGCCTCGATCGGACCCAGCCCCATGATCTCCGGGTTGAGGGCCGAGACGCCGCTGGAAATGATGCGGGCGATCGGGTCGAGGCCCATGGCCTTGGCCTTGGTGTCGCTCATGACGAGCACGGCGGCAGCGCCGTCGTTGAGGGGGCAGGCGTTGCCGGCGGTCACGGTGCCGTCGGGACGAAACACCGGCTGAAGCTGACGGACCTTGTCGATCGTGGTGCCGGGCCGGATGCCGTCGTCGTGGCTGACGACGGTCCCGTCGGGCCGCGTGTACGGCGTGATCTCGCGTTCGAAGAAGCCACGAGCGAGGGCGGCTTCGGCTCGGTTCTGGGACGAGACTCCCCACTCGTCCTGGCGTTCGCGACTGATGCCGGTGTGTTGCGCCACGTTCTCGGCCGTCTGACCCATCGCGATGTAGATGTCGGGCACGCCGGACGGCGGCTGCCAGGTGTCGGCACCACCGGCAGAACGCTCGGCGGTGCGGGCCTCGGCATCGGCGAACACCTCGTTGTGAGGACCGGTGTCCGACGCGCCGTACAGGTAGCGGCTGACGGTCTCGACACCACCGGCGACGAAGCAGTCACCTTCACCGGCCATGATGGCATGTGCTGCCATGCGGATCGTCTGCAGCGATGACGAGCAGTAACGGTTGACGGTGACGCCGGGGAGATCGAGGCCCTGCTGGGCGGAGATCACGCGTGCGATGTTGTAACCGCCTTCGCCCCCAGGCTGACCGATGCCCCAGATGACGTCCTCGACCTCGTTCGGATCCAGGTCGACCTTGGCCATGACGTCGCTCAGCGTGTGGGCCGAGAGGTCGTCGGGTCGGGCATCGACGAGTGAACCCTTGTTGGCTCGGCCGATGGGAGTACGGGATGTGGAGACGATGACGGCGTCAGCCATGGTTCCTCCTTGGACGACAGAAATGTGAACGAACGTTAACACCACATCCTCGGCTCACGGCACGGATGCAGGTCGGCGTTTCGGCCCCGGCACACACCTGACGTATCGTCAGGATCCATGACTTCGATCGACGTCGACAAGAACTGGCAGCTGCTCATCGACGGTACGTGGGTCGACCCCGGGGCGGGCACGTACGACGTCATCGATCCGGCCACGACGCAGGTGGTCGGCCACGCACCGGAGGCGTCGGTCGAGCAGGCCCTCGACGCCGCAGCCGCAGCCCGAGCGGCGGCGACGGGATGGAAGAACACGCCACCGACCGAGCGGTGCGAGATCATCGGCCGCCTCGCCGACGAGGTTGCGGCCCGGTCCGCCGACTGGGTGCCCACCGTGCAAGCCGAGACCGGTGCGCTGCAGCGGATCACCGAGACGCTCCAGGTCGGCGGTCCGGCGGTCGACCGATTTCGCTACTACGCCACGCCGATCGATCTCGACGAGAGTCTCGCTCCAGTGCCGGTCGAGAAGGGCCCGCTCGGCCCCGCCGGTCTCATGTCGGCTCGGGTGACCCTCCAACCGGTCGGCGTCGTGGCGGCGATCACGCCCTACAACTTCCCGGTCACCAACGTCGCAGGCAAGATCGCCCCGGCACTCGCGGCCGGCTGCACCACCGTGATCAAACCGGCGCCACAGGATCCACTCGGTATTTTCCTCCTCGGCGAGGCGATCGATGCAGCCGGCTTCCCACCCGGCGTGGTCAACATCGTGAACGGTGCCGGACCGGAGGTGCCGGCCGCGCTCGTCGACAGTCGCGATGTCGACATGATCTCGTTCACCGGATCGTCGCCGGTCGGGGCCACGATCATGGCGAATGGTGGCAAGACGATGAAGCGCCTCCTCATGGAGCTGGGCGGCAAGGGCGCAGCGATCGTCACCGAGGATGCCGACATCGCAAGCGCAGCCCAGGCGATCGCCACCGTGTGGGGCTTCCACTCGGGTCAGATCTGCACTGCGCCGACCCGGGTGATCGCCCACCGCGACGTGTACGACCAACTGGTCGAGACGCTCGGTACCTTCTCGGGGTTCATGGCCGTGGGCGATCCGAAGGACGCCGGCACGATCGTCGGCCCGGTCATCACCGAGGGGCACCGTGATCGGGTGGAGGACTTCATCAGGCGCGGCACCGATGCGGGCGCCACACTCGTGTGCGGTGGCGAACGTCCCGACCTCGACGGCTACTACGTTGCGCCGACGCTCCTCGCCGACTGTACGCCCGACATGCACGTCGTCCGAGAGGAGGCCTTCGGGCCGGTCATCGTTGTGATGCCCTCCGACGACGACGACCACGCCATCGCGTTGGCCAACGACTCCGACTACGGCCTCTACAGCTACGTGTTCTCGGGTGACACCAACCGGGCGTATCGCATCGCCCAGCAGCTCGAGACCGGGAATGTCGGCCTGAACGTGATCCAGCCTCATATGGAGGCGCCCTTCGGCGGCTTCAAGATGAGCGGCGTCGGTCGCGACCGCGGCAAGTGGGGGATCGAGGCATACAGCGAGATCCAGTCGATCAACTGGATCGGCTGAGAGGAGCGCCGTGCAGACACCTCCTCTCGACGGGCTCCGGGTGATCGAAGGGTCGGCGTTCGTCGCCGCCCCCTCTGGGGGAATGACCCTGGCCCAATTGGGGGCTGACGTGATCCGGTTCGATCAGATCGGCGGTGGCATCGACTTCAGGCGGTGGCCCCTCACCGCAGGGGGGGAGTCGATCTACTGGGCCGGTCTGAACAAGGGCAAGCGGTCGATCGCTGTCGACCTTCGCAGCGACCGGGCCAAGGAGTTGCTCACCGCGCTGATCGCCGATGCGGGCACATTCCTGACCAACTTCCCGGCCCGGGGTTGGATGAGCCACGAGTCGCTGTCGCAGCACTGCGACGATCTCGTGATGCTCGCCATCACGGGAAATCGCGACGGATCGACCGCACTCGACTACACGGTCAACTGCGCGGTCGGATACCCGACCGCGACCGGTCCGGTGGAGGGAACCGAGCCGATCAACCATGTCCTCCCGGCCTGGGATCTGATCTGTGGGCAGACGGCGGCCCTGGGGATTCTCGCAGCCGACCGCCACCGGCTCCGAACCGGTGAAGGATCGTCGATGACGTTGGCGCTCAGCGACGTCGCCTTCGTCGCAGTGAGCGCGCTCGGTCACGTGGCCGAGGCGCAGATCAACGGCACCGAGCGAGAACGGTTCGGCAACGACATCTATGGCGCCTATGGCACGACCTTCACCTGTCGGGACGGCACGGTCGTCTACGCGGTCGGCATCAGCCCCAAGCAGTGGCGCGGCCTGCTGGAGGCGACCGATGCGGTGGATGCGGTTGCCGCCATCGAGACCGAGCTGGGAGTGAGCTTTCGCGACGAGGGAGCACGGTTTGCCCACCGGGAGGCGATCACAGCGGCGGTGGCACCCTGGATTGCTTCGCACACGATCGACGAGGTTGCCGCCCGTTTCGATGATCTCGGCGTGTGCTGGGGTCGCTACCAGTCGTTCAAGGAGTTGGTCGACCGCGACCCGCGTGTTTCGCTCGAGAGCGACTTGTTCCGCAATCTCGAACAGCCCGGTATCGGCACCTACCTCACGCCAGGCTCACCGGTGGCGTTCGGCGGGAAGTTACCGGTCGAGCCGGCTGCGGCTCCGCGGCTGGGGGAGCACACCGAACAGGTCCTGGCAGAAACGCTCGGGCTTTCGGCCGGAGAGATCGGTGCACTCCACGATGACGGCGTGGTGGCATCGGCATCATGATCGGTTTGTCGGCCCGATGGTCGATCTGCATTCCTCGAACAGTTCGGCGATCAGGGATCCATCTGTCGGAACGATGAGAGCTAGCGTTAACATTCATGACGCTTCTGGGGACTAGCGGTGCAGTTCTTCCTAGGTTGGGGACCGTCAGCCGAACGAGGAGCGCTTCGCCGGACCCTGCGGTGCGGTGGCGGGCTCCAGGGAAGCGAGGTAGCCATGCTCGAGATGTTCGATGCCGTCGACTCCACCGGTCCGGTCGGACCCACGGATTGGATGGACGAAGCCGCATGCAACGGCAAGAGCAACCTGTTCTTTGCCCCGTTCGCTGAGCGTCCCGAGGCGCGAGTTCGGCGAGAGGCGGCTGCTCGGAACGTGTGCGAGTCCTGCGACTCGCTCGAGATGTGCCGCACCTATGCACGCACGAACCGGGAACTGGGCTTCTGGGGTGGTGAGTCCGAGAGCGAGCGGGCCGAAGCCGGCTTTGCCCCCACCACACCGATCATCGGCCGCAAGCGCGTAGCGGAAGAACGAGCCCGCACGGCGCTCGCCCGCGCGGTCTGAGCCGACCATCGCACTCGAGGACTCGCCCTCGGACGATCGCAACGACGAAACTGCAGCAGTGGCCGAATCGCCGTGTTGCCCACCGAACCGTGAAGCCTGCGGTCCTGCTGCCGCCCCCACGGGGCCCGGTGGGGTGCCTGCCCCCGACCGAGTGACGATTCCATCCGGATCGTTTCGGATGGGGACGACCGATCAGCGGTTTCCTGCCGACCGAGAGGGGCCGGTGCGGAGCGTCGAGGTGGACGCATTCTCCATCGGTGCCACCGTGGTCACCAACGCCGAGTGGCAGGCGTTCGTCGCTGCGACCGGTTTCGTTTCCCTCGCCGAGCGTGAGGGCTGGTCCTTCGTGTTCGGTGGCCTGCTGCCGGACGACTTTCCACCCACCCAGGGTGTCGTCGGCGCAGAGTGGTGGCGAGTGGTCGAGGGCGCGAACTGGCGTCACCCCGAAGGTCCGCACGCCGACCTGACCGGCCGTGACGATCACCCGGTGATCCACATCAACTGGGACGAGGCGCAGATCTATGCCCGCTGGGTCGGTGGACGGCTCCCGACCGAGGCCGAATGGGAAAAGGCGGGGCGCGGTGGCCTCGACCAGGCGCGGTATCCCTGGGGCGACGAACTGCAGCCAGCAGGCGAGCATCGCTGCAACATCTGGCAAGGAACGTTCCCGAGCGACAACACCGCCGA
>Ga0255767_1001207_pt1 | contig 23123 bp, 14 predicted proteins | sample 071ome_24_FD_179967 | JGI IMG/M metagenome (GOLD analysis project Ga0255767, IMG submission 179967) | Coastal salt marsh microbial communities from the Groves Creek Marsh, Skidaway Island, Georgia - 071402CT metaG (version 2) | ecosystem: Environmental > Aquatic > Marine > Intertidal zone > Salt...
TATACACCAGTCACACACCTGGAAGGCGTTATTGAAAAGTATGTGCCTGGTGATTATGAGTTTGATATAAGCGATAAGCTTCTTGAGCTATATAGAACAAAGGACTATGGTCCTTACGCAGACGCTAATGGAAAGATGCCTGTATGCTTTATTGGCACCAATCATACCACAGGGGGCAACTCGGGGAGTCCCGCGATCGATGCACATGGCAACCTGATCGGTTTGAACTTTGACAGGGCCTGGGAAGGAACCATGAGTGACTATAATTATGATCCGACGATATGTCGTAATATTATGGTTGATGCCCGGTATATTCTTTTTGTCATTGACAAATATGCCGGCGCCGGTCACCTGATTGAAGAGATGAAACTCGTACACCCCAAATCCGAAATGGAATAAAACGATAAATTATTAATATTCAACGCATGAACAAATTACATTTATTAGCATTGGTGGCAATTTTTGCAGTTGCCTGTAACCAGGATGCGCCGGAATCTAAGGAAGTATTGCTTACAGGACAAATCGCGAATGCAAAAGGTGACAGTATTGCCTTTAGCGTAAATGACGATTATTTAAAATTTCCTGTTGACGAAAACGGGAATTTTGATGCGCGATTTACGGCTGATGCAGGCTATTATACGTTTAATTACCAAAGAGAAAGAGCAACATGCTATTTGACGCCTGGAGACAGCTCCCATGTCAGTTTTGATAAAGCCGAGTTTGACGAGAGCATGACTTTTTCTGGTGCCTCTGCCAATGATAACAATTATCTGGCTGGCAAATATTTACTAAAAGAGGACCTGGGCAAGGAGAGAGATATCAGGACATTGTATAGTATGCCTGAAGACAGTTTTTTAATGGCTATTGATGCGTCTCGTGAAACAGTGGAAGCTTTCCTAGCACAAGCAGATATCAGTGAAACGTTCAGGACTATAGAGGAACAAAACCTTAAATATGAATTTGTGCGCGACAAGATGAATTATGAAAGCTATCACAAATACTTTGCAGGCGTGGAGGAAGTAGCGCTGAGTGAATCTCTTCAGGCTATGATCGATGGTATAGATTATTCTGATGAACAAAAATTCAAGACGGTGCCCAGCTACAAAGGAATGGTTGAGGGACATTTTATGGATATAGCCTACATGGAAGGTATTGAATATGCGTTGATAGAAATGGGAGAATTTGAAAGCGCCTACTTGAAAGAAAAGCTGGCTACAAATATGCTTATGATACTTGGCCCTGGGGAGCAAAACCTTAATGCTGTAGTAGATAAGTTAAAGACCTTTGTTAGTGATGAAGATCTTGTGGCTGATCTTGATGAAAAATATGAAAGTCTCAAAATGCTTATACCTGGAAACGCGTCACCAAGTTTTGAATTCAAAAACGTGAATGATCAAATGGTTTCTATAGAAGATTTAAAAGGTAAAAACCTATACATCGATGTGTGGGCAACCTGGTGTGGACCATGCAAGGCGGAGATACCACATCTTAAGAAGCTTGAGTCGGAGTATCAAGATAAAAACATAGAATTTGTAAGCATTTCTGTAGATGTTCCAGCTGATGAGCAAAAGTGGAAAGACATGGTTGCAGAGAAAGAGCTGAAAGGGATACAACTCATGTCCGATAACGGATGGGATACAGATTTTGTAAAAGATTATCTAATCAGGGGAATTCCAAGATTCATTCTTATAGATAAGAAGGGTAAGATTATATCGGCGGATGCACCTAGACCGTCAAGTAACGATAAGATCAAAGAAATGATCAACAATCTTTTGGTAAGCGCTTAGAAAGCAGAAACTAACCGGTAAAGAAAAGGGCAGTAAAAATCTTTACTGCCCTTTTTTATTAGTTGGATGACAAAACAAGTTGCCTGCTCAGGAACTTCCCTTCTTTTTGAACCATCAAAGTATAAATACCAGCAGGGTAGGAAGCATGCTGGAATGTTTTCGAACCAGATAAAGCCCCAGAATCTACACGATGTCCGGCATTGTCAAAAAGCTGGTATGAAAGGTTTGATTCAAAACTGTCAGCTTCCAGGATAACGCCGACAGGCACATACTTCAGCTTGAAAAGGGATTCATCTATATCTTCGGTAGAAGACAGGAAGCCGATATTATAGATGGACTGTGCATTGTCGACGATATAACTGTTGCCATCTTGTCTCCACATGACAGCGAGGAGACCCAGATTATCCTTGTTCCATGCTCCATTCAAGGCCATTTTAAATTCTTGCTGGCTTACGGGAGTGACCTGACCTGATGATGCATAGAGGTTTCCAAAATCTGAACTTCCAAAAACTGCGCGCAATACGTTAGGGTGTATCGTCATGCCTAGTGATGATTGAAAGTTTTCTACAGCATTTTCAAAAACGTAGACCGCAAAATAGTAATCGCCCGTAGCTTTTGCCGAAGCACCAAAATTTACATTACAAATAATCTCTCCAGACTCCACGTAAGCGTTTATGAAATCAAAATCAACGAATGCTATTTCTTGGGCATAACTGTCGACCTTATCGCGCAGCTCGTCAATTTTAGAGTTCCAATTGAAAGAAAGAACATCGATTTGCTCATTGTTTACATAAAATTCGGGTTGATAGGAGTTATTAAGATTTCCAGAAAACCAATTACTCACAGGATTCAAAAGATCACCCGAATGGTGCACGCCAAGAAGGCACACATCGGCTTGATTTTGATATAGGTTTCTAAGGGCTTCAAAATAATCCCATCCCCAGCTTCCGCAATTGGGACACCAGGTAGCTGTAACCTTGCTTACTACCACACCCTTGTACTGGGCTGAAACAGCTGTTACAGAAAAGAAGCACAGGAGGAGAATGATTTTTTTTATCATAATAATTGTTTATTCAAAGCTGGCTATAGAGCCATCAGATTCTTTGTAAATGGTCGCAAGGACAATCTGTCCAACGGTCTTTAATGTTCTTTTATCAATATTGCTGATATCATCATCATGGGTATGCCAGTATTCAACAAAATGGGTATCGGTATCTGTAGGTTGGTTGATGATATCAATCATAGGAATGCCAGCAATTTCATTCACCACTTTGTGGTCATCCATTAAGGCACCTGTTTTTTCTTCTACAAACATATCGGAGTAACCCATTATTCGGGCCATCTTCCAGATCTTATTCATAACTTTTGGAGCATAATACAAAGAGACAGCATCCATACCAAAGCGTGGATTTTTACCACCAACCATATCCAGGTTGATACCATAGAGAGCCTGGTATTTGTTCTTATGTTTGTTTTGTGACCAGTGCTGAGACCCAAGACACCAGCTCAACTCACTGCCCTGGCTTCCACGCTGGCCCTGGTCTTCAGCATCCCATAGGATAATATCGATGCCTAGGTCAATTGGGTTGGATTGCAGTTGCCGCGCTATTTCAAGAAGAACAGCTACGCCGCTGCCACCATCATCAGCTCCAGGAATGGCTTCTTCTCTTCTGCTTTTATCCGCATCTTGCTCGGCTATGAAACGGGAATCCCAGTGCGCCGATAGAATAACCCGGTCTTTCAGGTTCGGATTGTACTGAGCAATGATATTGCTAGATGCCAGGTTATCACCGGTATAAATAGTTGCTATAAAGTCCTGCCGGATCACTTCCGCTCCGAAGGACTCGAATTTTTCTATGAGCCAGTCCCTGCATGTTTTATGTGCATCTGACCCAGGCACACGTGGGCCAAAACTGAGTTGCTTTTCAATATAATAATAGGCAGAGTCCTTGTCAAAGGAAGGAACCTTTGCCCGTGGTTTTTCAACTTGCACACCTGGAGATCCTTTTGCGTTTTCCTCTTTGCAGGACACCCAGCACATACATGCAATCAGAATATAACAAAGCCAGATTTGGATTTTCATAAATACAATTTTAGTTGAATGACCAGCTGGAACCCTCCTTACCGTCTTTAACAACGATCTTGTTTTTAAAGAGTCCATCCCTGATTTTGTCAGCCGTATCCCAATCTTTTCTGGATCGTGCCTCTTGCCTAAGTTCCAGCACCAATTCCATAACGCCATTGAGTGCAGAATCATTACTTACAAGCTCATTTTCATTCAGAAGACCAAGAACTTCCATTATGTATTCCGGAAAGCTCTTTTTCAGGTTTTCAAAACAAGCGCTGGATATTTGATTTACGTCAAGGTGACCTTCTTTCAGACTGTTGATTTTTGTGACCAAATCAAAAAGACTGGCTATAGCACGGGGTGTGTTGAAATCATCACACATATGCGTCATAAATTCATCCAGGGCACTGTTGATTTCATTATCGAGGGTGTTGGATTTTGAATCCTGAGTCAAGGCGTCCAGGGTCTTGATGGCTTCCATCAATCTTTTGTAACCCTTTTCAGAAGCTTTCAAGGCTTCATCGGTCAAGTCGAGTGTTGAGCTGTAATGCGATTGCAGCATGAAAAACTTCACTATCATCGGAGAATATCCTCTGGAAACATGCGGGCTGTCTCCCGTAAACAGCTCATCGGGTGAAATGGTATTACCATCACTTTTAGACATCTTTTTACCATTCATCAGCAGCATATTGGTGTGCAGCCATACATTGCATGGCGAACAATCACAGGCGCCAACATTCTGTGCAATTTCATTTTCATGATGCGGAAACTTTAGGTCGTTTCCACCGCCGTGAATGTCAAATTTTTTACCCAGATATTTGGTACTCATCACGGAGCATTCAAGATGCCAACCGGGAAATCCCTCTGACCATGGTGATGGCCATTTCATGAGATGTTCAGGATCGGCTTTCATCCAGATAGCGAAGTCCGATGGGTGTTTTTTCTGCTCCTGCTTTTTAAGATCACTGCGCGTTTCTGTAAACAATTCTTCAATGACCCGACCCGATAGTTCACCATAGGATTTCTTCTCTTCCTGGAATTTCAGGGTGTCGAAATACACAGAACCATCGACTACATATGCATATCCATTGTCAAGAATCTGCTTTACCATCTCGATCTGCTCGATGATATGCTGTGTGGCACGCGGTTCGATACTTGGTTTTTTTGTATTGAAAATGCGCATCATTTCATGAAAGCCATTGGTGTATTTCTGAACGATTTCCATCGGTTCCAGTTTTTCCAGACGCGCGCCTTTGGAAACCCTGTCTTCCCCATCATCCAATAGGTGACCTACATCTGTAATGTTACGCACATAGCGTACTTTATATCCCAGGTAAAGCAAGAATCGGTACATCACATCAAAACTTACAAAGGTCCGCACATTGCCCAGGTGAACGTCACTGTAAACAGTTGGTCCACACACATAAAGGCCAACATAACCCTCTGTGATTGGCTCAAACTTTTCCTTTTTCTTGCTTAAGCTGTTTTGCAGGTATAAATCTCTTATTTTCATGCTGCAAAAATATGTTTTTAATCATTGAAAAGGGGCTCCGAAATTGTCGAATTGAAATCATAAGAAGCTAAAAAGCATGATATTATTAAATTTAAGAAGAGATTAATAGATCCCCTGACCGAAGCCGGAAAACCCTAATAATTCCATTATAGAGCAGATTCGACTTTTAATAATGTCTGGATTATTCCTTTCAAGCTGCTTAGTACTTGAAGTGCTCGGGCAGGACAGTCAATTTAATAATGTCAAGTAAAATGTTGAAGATGGCCTGCCTTACAGGTCGAAAAAGCCTGACAGGGCATAATGGTCAGAATATTTTTCCCTAAATATTTTTTGTCCAAGCGATGCTAATGACGTATCGTGAAAAATATAGTCTATCCTCAGACCAGGCATAGATGATTCATGCGTTTTAATCAGACCACTTCCATGATTGATAAAGAGGTCACAAAAATCCTTATTGATCAAGCCATATAAATATGACTGTGGCATATCATTGAAGTCCCCCGCCAGGATGACAGGATGTGGGGAGTTTTTAGCATGCTCTCGAATTTCAAGGTATTGTTCTGTCCTTTTTATGGCGTGATAATTATACTTATCCAGGATGAACTTACTCTCATCCCACATTTCCTTAAGATCGTCCGACATTTTTTTGACCTTGTTTGAGCTTAGATGAATACTGTATACGCGTATGGTTTTATCTCTAACTTTAATATCCGCCCAACTTGCATTATGCGCATTGGTATCAAAGTATATATTACCGTGATTCACCACGGGCCATTTGCTGTAGATGCAGGTACCGATAAGTTCATCCGGGTAGATTGTATATTCTTTGAAAATGTCATCATAGAGGGGCTGTTGATTTTTAGCGCGTTCCTGCAGACAAATGACATCAGGTTCCGTCTCATTTATAAAATTCTTCAAACCACTGAGCTGGCTTGCGGACTCCTTGCCTTGAAGGAGGTAGCGGCTATGGCCAATATTATATGTCATGAGTTCAAAACCGTCCAGCTCTTCTTCAGGCCAGTGCAAGCCGATAGTTCTCTTAATGGCATTGAATCCAATTGCTAAGCATAGAGCAGAAAGCAGAACATATTTTGGCTTGAGCATCAGCCATAAAAGGATAAAGCCCAGGTTAAGAATCAAAAGAATAGGGAAGCCCAATCCAAAGAATGAAAAAAACCAGGTTAGATTTGGATTAACAAAGGGTGACAGGTATGCCAATACCGTTAATGATACCAGAAGAATATTTATCAGGAAGATAAATTTAATAAACCACTTCATAGTCTATTTCTTCTTGCTGGCCTGGAATAAGAAGTCTTTCTCTTCACTGCTAAGACTCTCCATACCGGATTTACTTATTTTTTCAAGGATTCTATCGAGCTCTGACTGTTCATCCCGACTCCTGTCTTTCTTTTTAGGCTCTTCATTTCTTATTATCTTGAAGGTGGACCTTGGAGTTCTGGCCCTTCTTTGATTGCCCGACGACCATTGCCCGATGCCATCTAAGACAGATTGTAATCCAGCTGTGAGCTCACGTCCCTTTCTCAACATATAGACAAAATATATTCCGAAGAGAGCACCACCCATATGCCCAAAAAATCCACCCGTGTTCGTGTTGTTTCCGGTACTGATCAGATCCATCAAAAACATGGCCAAGGCAATATATTTGATGCGAACAGGGCCTATAAGCAGGAGGTGGAAAATATAATCAGGAGCCAGCATCGTTGTTGCCATGATGATAGCCCATACCGCTGCGGAGGCGCCATAGGCAAAGGCCATATCTGAAGCTCCAGGAGCTATATTAGCCCAAAGTATAAACATAATACCTCCACAAAATCCTCCAAGAAGATACAGGGGTAAAACCCGGTGGTCCCCCAGCAAATCACCGACAATACGACCAAACCAGTACAGCAGAAGCATATTCCACAGGATATGCCAGAATCCTACATGCAGAAACATATGGGAGATGATTGACCAGGGTTGGAAAAGTTCTTTTAAAGGATCTGCCATTAATGACAACTTCCGGATCAGCAGCGAAGAAAAACCGGAGTTGAAATCGAAAACATTGATCAGCTTGATTAGAATGAATACAACTACATTGACCAGGATGATCTTATTGATCATATTGCCGAATCGAAAAGTATTTTTAAAATCGTCGTAAATGGAATTAAACATATTGGATTCTTGGTATTGCTTTTTATAAGCAGGAGAAATTTACGTATAATAATTTATTGTAATATAAATATGTTTGTCATATTAAACGCATGGACCTACAATTAACAATATTAAAGCTATTCCAGTTGTTAAGTCTTCAATGAGAAAGTATTTATACATAAGATGTCTCCGCGTATTTCTGTTATTAAACGTCTCCTGTATCTGTGCAAGTGCACAGACGATGTTGAGCCACAGCAGTAAAATTATGGAAGTTTACACCGATGAACGTGGCCAGACTCTGGTTCTTGATGAAAACAAAAAGCTCAGTTTGTACACCAGTAATTTTCGTTCTTCAATTTTGAATGAGGGTAAAGATCCGGGCCAATGGATTTCAAGGGACAGTCATTTGTATTATATAAAGGATAGCTGTTTGTATCTATCAGTAGCCAACCAATTGAAGCCTGTCCTCTGTCCCGCACCATCCAATATCATGGGTGTAAACGAGCATCTGGTCTGGTGTGATGATGTGGAACAGATAAGGATTTATAGCCTTGATGAGGAGCTTTGCATTGATGTTTTTCCCTGGGCCGGCACCCCGGTTCTCAATGTTGTGGGTGACACCAATAAAATCATAGTGCTGTTCGAAGACAGATTCATTGACTTATGTAATGATCTTGATCCGGTTTTATTCCCCTATAAAGCAACGGATGCCTGCATTTGGAATAATTCTGTACTTATATCTTCCAAATCTTCTGGCATTTGGGTATTCAGAAATGGCAAACTCAGAAAATTGTTTGTGCCAGGGATTATGGTACCGCAGTCCATTGAGGAAATGGCATTGATGCGTGAAAGTCTTTGGATAAAGGCACAAGGTGGTGATTTGTTTCACTTTGATCTGGACAGACAGATCCTTAATCCTGTGGCCATATCGGTAGATAATTTTGCTGTTGATTCATGGAATGTTGTGCATTATTCTTCAGGAAAAAAACTCTATACAGATCCCGGATTTATACATAATGTACAACCGAAGCTTGTCATAGATCAATTGACCATTAACGGGCGAGAGTTTGAAGCAGCAGATTCTATGGCCATTTATCAGGGCGATGTTCTTCAATTAAGATCTTCGGCTTATTACCCGGACGCATCACGAACTATAGTATGTGAGTATCAATTGAATGGAGGAAGCTGGCAAAGATATGATACGGATTTTCTTTTGAGTTTTGAGGAGGTAAGGCCTTATGTGCTCTCATTAAGATGTGGCCTGGACGGTGAAAGTATGAGCTTTGTAAGGTCATTCAAATGTGATGTCCAGCAAAAGTTGAGCCTTAGCTTATGGCCCTATGTGCTGGCTGTCGTGCTTATTGTATTTTCACTTCTCGGTCTGGCCTGGTGGAGTGCAGAAAGCAGAAACTCAAAGCTGGAAGAAAGACATAAGGCTTTGGAAATGAAATTGTCTTTGATGCGTGAAAGGCAAAAATTTCAGCAATCGAGAATGAGTCCCCACTTTTTGTTCAATGCCTTGAATGGCATCAAGGGCCTGGTTGCGGATAATGAAAACAAAATAGCACGCCAGGCTATTGACGGGTTTGCCAGGATAATGCGCACGATTCTCGAAGATTCTGAAAAGGAAAGGATTGAGTTGGGCGATGAATTGAAATTCCTCAAGGCCTATCTAAGCCTTGAACAAATCATCAGAAACAGCAGCTTTGAATACCGGATAGAAGATAACAGCTCAGCTAACTGTTCACTACCTCCTATGATGATCCAGCCCTTTGTAGAGAATGCTATTATTCATGGTATCAGCAAAGTGGAGGGTGCCGGGAGAATCAGACTTGCCATTGAGGATGCCGGACAATATATCCGTGTGACTATCGAAGATAATGGGAAGGGTTTTGATCAAGAAGGAAGCCGGGACCATAAGTCAAAGGCTGTCGGAATATTTGAAGCGCGCGCCGCAGCGATTGACAAATGGCGAACCATGCCGGCCGTTCGTTATGAGGATATACCAGGTCAAGGTGGAGAGATTATAGGATTGAGATGTATATTGCATATTGCCAAGTAAAATGAACAGAATATCCACCATAATTGTCGACGATGTGCCCCTCGCTATTAAAAGCCTGGAAGCAGATATACAGGATCATCTTTCTGACAAGCTGAATATTGTGGCTACTGCAACAGGCGTTGTTGATGCTGCCAAAAAAATAAAAACGCACCATCCCCAACTCGTTCTTTTGGACATACAGATGCAAGACGGTGACGGCTTCGACCTTCTTGATATTATTGATCAGGAAGAGGTTAAAGTTATTTTTACAACAGCATCTCGAGAGTATGCGGTCAAAGCGTTTAGATATTCTGCTGTTGATTACCTTCTAAAGCCGGTTTCGCCCGATGAACTGATTGCTGCTGTGTCAAAAATCTTTCATGATGAAGAGATAGAACAAGCCAAGTCAAGAAAGGTCTTGCCTGTCAGCACGAGTGACCGGCTTGAGTTGGTAGACCTGGATCGAATCATCCGTCTGGAAGCAAGCGGTAATTATAGTGTTCTCTATTTAGAGGGGGGAGAGAAAATAGTTGTTAGTAAAACGCTTAAGAGCATTGAAGCTAAACTGGATTCGCGGTTTGTAAGAACGCATCAAAGTCATATCGTAAATCTTGACTTTATTAAAGCTTTTAATAAAACTGAAGGAGGCTATCTTGTACTTCAGGATGAAACAGAAATTCCTGTCTCCGTCCGGAAACGTAGCCAGCTTATCGATAGATTAAAATCTTGATAAAGAAAAGCCCTTCCTTAAGAAGGGCTTTCTGGCACTGTTTCGCCTTTGCGAAGCATTCCGATGAAACATGGACATAATTTCTTATGTTAGAATCCTGTCATGCCACAAATGCTTTGGAATGAGCTGACTAGAATATCGACACCATCATGCGTTTTTATTATCTCAATCGGTGCATCAATATCAATCGTGACTTTATCAATATTGTCTTCCCTGTTTTTAATGAATAGGGTGTTCTCTTCAAACAGCTCTCTTTCTGTCCTGGTCAGCATGGTCGACCTCAGGAGGTTATAGGCATCTCCTACACGTATTCCGGGTATGTGAAGTACAACATCGAAGCTGTAAATACTTTCCTTTTTGGTCAGGATGATGCCATCCTCAAAATACTGTACCTCTTTAATGTAGTCTTCACCCTCTACCGTGTCGGCTTGTGCAATCGGATTAAAATGGTTTTCTGTCCAGCTTATCAGGGGATATGTAGCATCGGCATCCCGACGTGTGAGTTCATATTCATTCATAGGTATTGGCAGTCTGCTCAGGAATCCATTGAAGACATAACCTTCACGTCCATCTACTATTCCTTTGACCCAATTTCCTTCCAGCCATTCAATGCGTTGAATGCCCTGTACCGTATCAATGATATGTACTTCTTCGCCATACCCCACAATTTTAACGAGCTTGGCGGAAAGACTTGGAGCAGTACGCATTTTTACGCCTGAAATCGCTACGACTTTTTGGGGTTCCTGGAATGTGTTGGCTACTGCCTGAAATTCAAGGCTGGTGAAAGCTAGTATTAACATGATGATCTTTTTCATGGCAAGTGGATTTAGGTGGTATAAATGATTAACAATTCAATGTTATATCTAAAACGCTTGCCGTGCCTTGGTCAATGAGTATCCGTAAGCAAGTAATTATTATCCGTCGGAAATTTCTTCAGCGACAGGGTATTTGACAAACTGAACCAGGAAGACGGCGAGGAACAACATGAGGTAATACATAAAAAAGCGCCAAGTGGTCATGATGAGTGGCAGGAGATCTTTAGGTATCTGCTTCTCAAATATCAGGTAGAAAGTGGCCTCGGCTCCACCTGATGCGCCAGGTGTTGGAATGAACATCATCGTGAGATAAATGATATACTGCTGCAGGTAAACCTGGAAGGCTTTGAAGTCAATATCCAGTGCGACAAGAAGAATGATGAGTACACTGAATCGGCAAAGCCATTGTGTAAATAATATGGTAAGACTGACCAGGAGATAGCGCAAGCCATTCTGGCGTACCTGGTTGAAGCTGGCGATCATTTCCTTCCAACCGCCCTTGAATTCATGTATAAGTCTTGACCATGCCTTCCGATACTTTGAAGGGATAAACCTGTATTCTTTTTGGAAAGGTATGTACTTGAACAGAAGATATAAGATAATCAAGCTTAAAAATATCAGAGCAAAACCAGACCTATTCTCTTTGGCTGATTGAATGATGGATCGAAATATCCTGAAGATGCTGTTACGTGCATGAAAGAAGGCAATAATTACGACTGTGCTGTACATGATAAAGTCTTCCAGGCCATTGAGTAGGGTGAGGAATCCCGCTTTGCCGGTACTCAGTTTGTTTTTTATCAGCAAAGCCATTTTAATCGGACCGCCACCAATGATCGTTGGTGTAATGGCAGCTCCCAATTCAGTGTACACAGCGATGCGCAAAGCATCACGGTATTTGAATTGATGTCCCAGGTAGCGCGTCCAGATGACCAGGCGTACAGCGTGACCAAACCAATTGTAAAGTAAGCAACACAAAATCAAGATGACGTATGGAATCTTGATGCGTGATAGGTAAGCAAAGACATTTTGCTCATTGGTTAGCAAGAGAAAAATCAGGTGGGCTACGATACCAAAACTGATCACGATGACAAGCGAATTTATCGTCTTGTCGAGATTGAAAGATAGCTTTGTGGTGCCTGGTGTATTCAAAATATACCGCTTATCTGATCTCCCGCATGATATGCATGAATTCAGATGTAATCATGGCGGTAGCTCCCCACAAGATATCATTTTGGAGTTTATAGTAGGGCATATTGCGCATGATATAGTTGCGTACCTTGTAATCCTTGTTTGCAAGAGCTTCTTTACTGGAGAGGTAACTCAGCTTTTCGGTGATCACATAGTTGACTTCGGATTCCTGAAGCTTAAGCGCAGGCTTATGATCAATAAAGCTGACAACAGGCTGTACGTGAAAATTGCTGACAAAGACATAAAGGGGACTTAGAGTCCCCAACACCTCGGTTTTGAATTTGCTGACGCCGATTTCTTCTTCGGTTTCACGAAGGGCTGTTTCAATAAGATCCTGATCGCCTTCTTCTTCCTGACCTCCTGGAAAACTTATTTGACCTCCGTGCTTGTCATTAGGATTTTTGTCTGGACGTTTTATAAAGAAAAGCCCCAGCTCACCAGTATCCTCGGGGAAAAGGAGAAGGTTGACGCCGGCCTTTTTAGCGCTATCAGAATCTTCTATGTATCGATTTGTTTGGACAGGAGACAGCAGCTTTTGAGCTTTCCATCCCGGTAGGGGGGAGGCGAGACGTTCTCTAAGTGCATCTAATTGTTTGATATCCATCTTTAGAGAAAACACTTGTGAGGGCATGAAGTTTATTCCTGTGGTGCAGAGTATTTGTAAGTAGTGAATATTTATTGGAATTAAAATATATTTGCAGTCTTGATTTTACTGCCCAAGTGCTGGAATTGGTAGACAGGCATGGTTGAGGGCCATGTGTCCGCATGGGCGTGGGGGTTCGACTCCCCCCTTGGGCACAACAAACCCCTGCAGGCTTAGTGTGCAGGGGTTTTGCTTTTTCTTCCCGAACATTTCCCGAACAATATCAAATAAAAGTTATAGAAGATTAATTAGATATCCAAGTTTGGAGTCATGATAGAATGATATAATACAATTGCTGCAATACTTGCAAAGTTCAATTTGAAAAGTGTAGCTCTGAAGCTGATTAGTCGCCGATGTGGTGGCTATCTGATGTTATGTGGGGTTATAAATAGCTGAATCAAATAAGTCATTACTAAAAATATATCTATAATTACTAACCTGGTATTGATATTGATCGAGTTTTATATATCTGCCTTTATTTATCAGCATAAATTCATTGAGTGTGCATTTATGATCATAATGCGTAAGAAGCAAATTGAAAAAGTTAATATTACCTATTCCCGATCTATGAAGTTCAATATATTCATTTCCATAACCGTGGGGTGTATTTGCCCAAGCTTTTGATTGTTCGTTTACTTCATGAATGGCATCAGATATGTCTTTATGATAAATATTGGCCTCAGAAAGTATATTATTAAAAAGTTCTTCATTGGTATTTTTGATATTCTTTGAATAGTGATTTAATCCATCTGATGAATTAAAGTCTACAAGAATATTTTCATTAAAAACGAGCTTATAACCAATTTTGTTAATTGTAATGATTGAGTCTGGTTCAATTTCTATATTGAAAATTTCTGATAAAAAACCTGCAGTGAAACTGTGATTTTCTATTGCTGAAGCTAATATTTCTTCTATTGTAAAGCTCCTATATTCAAATTCCCAATCAATTGATCTTAGGATATTATTCAGTCTTGATTTAGAAATTGAATCTACAGATGGTTCTGTTTGTATGAAAACTGGTTCTTTAGTAAATGCTTTAACACCAATTGTAGTTATATCCTTAATGTCAAATGTTAAAATAGTATGAACTTGATCAAGATTATAATCAAGATATTGAATGATTTGATTAATAGACTTTACTGATAATTCTTGGCTTGCCTCTACAAATTTATCTCCATTGTAAATAAATAAGCCTGATGATGGTTTCTTCTTTGTTTTCTTAAATAATCCAAACATATTAATTTGATAGTTATACCCAGATTTTGAATATTAATTTAGTAAATCCCACATAACTTTTCTATAGTCCCAATAAACTTACTGAATATTAAGCATTTGGATGTTTAGGCGGAATAAAGTTGTGACTTACAGTTGCGCCTTTGCTGGCGCGAGTGTTATGGCAGAGTAAAGCAACTTGTTGCGGTCTGCGCTATCAACCGCCAGGTTGAGAATGACACGAGCAAAGCTGGCCAGCCATACCTTCCTTGCAAGCCTTAATACATACAGTACGGATATTACTCATCCTTTTCTGTAGTGTATTTGGCTTTAGATTGTAATTATCGACAAGGTATGAAGCAAGTTTCTCGATATGTGCTTTTGTGACGTCTTTAAGAAGCACCTTTGGGAATAATTCATCCCACTTACGATGAGCCACCTTAAAGTTTTGAATGCTGCCAAATTTTAATCTTTTAGAGCAGCTTTCTATGTGATCTTGGAAGTATTGGCTAAAGGTAAGTGAGGCTTTTTCCTTCTTTATACCTTTAAACTCTTCAATAATATCAGTCAGGGTAAATTCACCTCCTTCGTATAAGAACCTGTCAGCTATCGTTTCTATTCTTCTTAGCTGTTGTCTGAGATATAGATTGAGTGTTTTGTGGTTGTGATACGATTTTTTCACAATACACTTCTTCCTATCCCAATGTTCAGTCTCTAGGTACTTTTGAGGCTGATTTCAGTTGATCTTCTTTTGTAGATCAATTGGAGCACAAGAGGTGCTTTATTTAATCTGTTCGCTTTATTAGTCCTCATTAGGACTTTAAAACTTAACATATAATACAAAGATAAGGCTTCCTTATTTCCCGAACTATTCCCGAACATACTATTAGATTAAAAAACTAATAATACCCTTCAGTACCTTTTTGACATGTCTCAACTTAGTTGTAATTAATTGACATATAGGTCATTATTAGGTATTAGAGGGTGGGAAAGGTTTTATAAGAAAGTCCCCCCTTGGGCACAACAAACCCCTGCAGGCTTAGTGTGCAGGGGTTTTGTTTTTTTCTTCCTATCGAAATGCCCAAATGCTTTTATTCCGTTTAATTGGTGTGATTATAAAACAGCTTGCCCAATAAATAACTCAAATGAAAAAACACATCTTATTACTACTAACTATTGGATCCATCTTTTCTTTCTGCCAAAAATTATCAGCACAATCGAGTGTATTCGAAACAGAAATTTTGGATACGGTCTATTCAGAATTACTTGAGGAGTATCGAGAGTTCTGGGTTAAATTTCCTGAGAATTATAGGCCCAACAGTAATGTAAAATATCCTGTCGTTTATTTGCTGGACGGCTTTTCTCTGAAAAAAAGTTTGGAATCCGTATATGATAATTATTGGGGACATTATTTGCCTCACATGATTCTGGTCGGGGTTTCAAATAGGAAGCACAGGAATAGAGATTTAACGACTTCACAAGTGAGTATGAGGCGAGGGGCTGTTATGAATGACGATACGGGCGGCGCTGAAAACTTTACTCGATTTATTGAACATGAACTGATTCCATACATTGATAATAAGTACCCCACGGCACATTACCGCACGTTGATTGGACATTCTTTTGCAGGCTTGTTTACAGTAAACATGTTGATAAACCATAAGCATGTTTTTGAAAATTATATTGCTATAGATCCAAGTATTGAATGGGATGATCAAAAATTATTGAAGGAAGCAAAGCAAAAACTTGATTCAGAAAATTATGAAGGCAAATCTCCCTTCGTTTCATTAGCGGCAGAACAGCTGCACATGTGGAATGAAGAAATAACCATGGAGAATATTATGGACGACACGTCAGAATTCACTTTGTTTGCACGCTCTATCATCGAGTTTTCAAGTTTTGCTGAATCTCGAAAACAGAGTGGATTAAATTTTTCATGGAAGGTTTACAATGAGGATTTACATGGTACCGTTCCGCTCCCTACAATAAGAGATGGACTGATTTTTCTTTTTAAATGGTACCAATTTAAATCTCCTCAAAAGTATAATAACCCGGAAACTACAGTAGAGGAACTGACGGAACTATTGGACACGCAAGGCGAAATATATTCAAAGCATTTTGGTTATTCCTTCCCGCCAATGATTGAGGAAATGTTTAGCGGATATGGTTATATGAATTTGCAAATGGATCAGCCCGAAAAAGCGTTTATGTTTTTCAAAATGTATATTGATTATTATCCCCAAAGTGCAAGCGCTCACAGTTCAATGGCTGATTATTATGAGACCAAAAATGACCAGGCCACTGCTATAAAATATCTAAGCAAGGCATTTGAATTAAGTGGAGACGATACTTATAAAGAAAGGATGGATGAGTTGAAGGAAAAGAACTGAGCCTATTTCAGGACTTCAGCTATAGATAAATTGAATCATTCTTTTTAATTCTCAAACCCTAGTTCAACTATTCTTAATTTTTGTTTGCCGGGGTCAATGCTGCCGTCACCTCGGCACAGTTCAGGCAGGATTCAAGACTTTGAGTAATCTTCAAGACTTCATTTTGCTTCTGTAGTACTACAGACCATAGAACTTGTCCTAAACTTTGGGGTAACTCCAAAGGACTAAAATCATTTAAATATATATCACTTTAGTATTAGCATTTTTTTAGTCGCCGTGAATTTATCAGTAGTTAGTGCATAATAAATAATACTGTTGTTTGTATTTAGTTTTGATGCATTAAGTTCAAAGTTGTTAATTCCTTTTTGACCATTTAATTTGATTATGTACAGCAGCTTTCCTGAGACATCGAAAAACTCCATTTTAACTAGTTCGTTTGCTGGCAGGGTATACGAAATAGTAGTTTTGTCTTTAAATGGATTGGGGGAGTTCTGAAGTAGGTTGTATTGTTCTTTTTCCAAGGATGAAGAGGTCGATATATCAATTACTTTTAATTCTTCACCCAAGTATGCTTCTGCTTTAGTGATATCTGAATTAATTTGAATTTTGTCACCCACTTTTTGGGATACAAGTGCTTTAAGTTGAAGCGTTAATATTGTGCCAACCCCTAATGCAAAACGTTCATTACAGCTTAAGGTTAATCGATCACTCATTATACCTAGATTCCCCTCATTGAATCCAGCCCCATCAATATTTAAGGGTTCAAATCCAGGTATTGCTAATGTCAACTGATATGCAACCAATTCAGATGAGTTAGAATAGAGCTGCAAATCTATTACTTCACCGGCCCCAATGTGTTTGTCATCATAAATTAGATCAATAACATTTAAAGAAACAGCTTCTGGTCTTTTTTGGTCAAGTGTAGTTATTGCACTATTGTTAACATCTCCTATTTTTAGGGCAATAAGGTCTGCTTCATCATAATCATCGGCAAGGTTTTCAAAATTAAGAGATCTATTGTATGCCCATGGATTATCAAGAGATAATTTTTGATTTGAATCAACTGAAATCCAACTGTTAGTTTCTGGCAATTCTTTATAAATACCCAGAATTAACTTCCTTAATTCGATAAGGTCTAATGCTGTGATCTGATTGTCATTGTTGACATCAGCTGCTATCATTTTGTATGGGCTATCTAAGTATTGTAGGCCAAGAATATGTCTTTGAATTAAAACTAAATCTAAAGTACTGACGCCATTCAAATAGTCTTCATTACTATAAGCAACTATTGAATAGTCAGAGTTAGTTATCAATGAATTGAAGGCATAATCACCTTCTTTATCAGAAGCGCCAAATTTTGGAAATCCCGGTAAATCACTTGTTATTTGAGTTGTTAAATTCTCAACAGGTTGCTTTTGCTCAGTTGCTATGTGTCCTGATAATTCACTGGAATTAGATGAATTATTATTAACCAATCTAATATTAACAAGACAAAAATCATTATTACCGGTCTCATCCCATACGAAAATAGGCACTGTAATGATACCAACAGAATCAGCATCTTCACTTTTAAATACTTTACTAGCACTTCTTAGACCTGGCTCCCATCTGTGGGTATCACCACCGTAGTCATCTATCTTCTCATAGTCACCATTTGTGCTGTCATAGAACCAGAAGGTGCCATTGTACCACATAAGGTCACTGTTGCTGTCATACTCTGTATCATCTCTTGGTGGAGGAGCTACATCTGTAAAGGTGAACAACAAGTTGTCACTGTCAGTACAGTTGTCAAAGCTTCCTACATTAAAGTCTATAGCCCATAGCTCTACCTCTCCGTTAGACATTACAGCTGTGCTTAGGTTCAGACAGTATGGCGTTGGCGCTTTCTTATCGATGATCTGGAAGTAGCGTGTCACACTTGATGTGTTGCCACAACCGTCATAGGCTCTCCATACAGCCCTGTGCCATATACCACTGCTTGGTATGCCGTCAGGTAATGTGATCGTCGCATCCTCACCATTGCCCGTCTTGGCAATATGGTATGGGTTAGGATCACCATTAGGCAGTACCGCAGGATTTGACGTCGCATAGTGGAAGTCTTCTGTCCAGTCAGCATAGGCATCTATGCTCACATCCCAGCTGATCCACTCGCTGCCACAATCACCATCATCTGTTGCGCTACCGCTCATGCTTACATCAGCACTGACACATTCGCCAGTTACTGCAAAACACAAGCTGTCTGCTACTGTCACCACTGGATCTACTGTATCAATGATCTTGATTGTCTGTGTATACTCATACTTACCACCCGCAGCTGGATTGGTCGGATCATACACACACCAGTTGATCACACTCCAGTGATTCAATATCTTATAGCAAGCTCCATCTTCGAATAGGAACGTATCTGCCTCCAGGCTTACACCCACAAGGTTACATGTCGCCTCTTCCCAGTATGGCTCGCCTACATCGTAATCATCACAATCTACAGATACATCATCTGGCCAAACAATTGTGCTTGGATCGAATGGATCCACAGGAAGGATTACAAACCACTGATTGCCTCCACCGCAGTCTCTGAACTGTCTTCTTATCGCTCCGAAGCCACAGCTTGGATCGTAAGCAGGAGCCTCAATTGGTCCGACACCATCTATGATGACACCATCGCTAGCTCTAAGCTCGCGTGGCTCTGTATTCTCATATACCTCAGCTGTGTCACACTCTATCTGTGCTTCACCACAAGCGCCAAAGTAACGTGGAATACCTCCTGTCATCTCAAGGTTGTTGTAATCCATGTCACAAGTCAAGAACATGTGCGGCGGTAGTTGTGGTACTGTCGCTGATTTGTCTTCCAACAATACTGTCGCCCATACGATGTTTTCGTTGCCGTTCTCATCCATAATTCTTAACTCAACATCGATATTGGCCTGAGTACCGCCATTAAGATCCTCACAACAGAACTTAACCGATGGCCCCCAGTCAGCATCTGAAGCATCACATACAGGTGTTCTTCTGATAGCGAAGCTTACTCCTGTACATCCATCATATGAACCATTGTCTACATCTTCTGCAAACAACTTCGCTGTACCCTGGAACTCATCCACTTGGTTGGCAATGTTTGTAAGACTCAATACGATGAACTCTTTAGATACAGCAACCGGCGGCGTATTGTCAACAACAGTCACTGTCATTGTCGCACTTCCTACGTTACCGCAGCAGTCCTCTGATCTGTATTCTACAGTCCAGCTTCCCAGAGGTACATTGTGAAGAACAAATCCGTCTTCGGCATTTCCGCTTAGGTCAAAACCATTGCGGTTGCCAATGTAGTATGTGATATTATCATCACAATCATCACCCATATGCTCTGGATGAGGTAGATGTACTGTCGCTGTACATTCCCATGGATCTACACTGGCAGATGTATCATTAAGACTTAGGAATGGCGGGTTCTCATCAAGAGATTTGATGATCTGGCTGTAGTTGATAAACTGTCCAGAACACCAGTCAAGAACAACCCAGTCCCTAAGAACTTTTCTGTTTCCATTACATCCTTCTGCGCAAGCATCGATATCGCTGTCGGTATACCCTGTAATCAGGTTACAAACTTCGTTATTGACAGCTTGTGCGTGTGGACCCCCTGATCCTACACCTTCAGCATAGTAGTGCGGGTATGCCCATCTGATACCTTCATTGTTTTCAACAACAAGGTCTACATCCAATTCATCAGGATCTATTCTGTTATCATCAGTATCTCTGTCTACTGTTGTTGGATCGTCGTAGAAAGCCGCTATACCAGCAGGGCTTACATCTACGCCACATGGCAATACGATGTCAGCAGGGGGCACTACCAATACATCTTCAATTGGCGTGAAGTCAATGTTGCCATCACTGTCAACAGGATAGCTTGTCGTAGCATACAGATCCAATGGCTTGAAGTAATACTCAGAAGTACAGCTAAATATTTCATTTAAGCCTGTGCCATTATCATAATTCAGAGTCCAGGTTCTTTGTAATAAAGAACCGGTACATCCAAGATCAATAATTTTATCACTAAAGCTTAATTGATCATGAGCTATTAACTCACAAACGCTGGAGGTATTATTTTTTATGAATTCATCAAAGTCTTGTGAGATGAGTTTATTTTTAATTTGATCAGGATAATTCTCCTTGAATATATCTATCTCATAGCAGCTTAAGATGCAATCCTCAGAGTAGTTGCCAGAACCATCTTGACCTCCGATAGGACAATCACAATTAATCTCAGGTATATATTTATTTTCCAGAGTTAATGTACCCCAACATTTATTTCCAGTACAGGAATTCATTATTTCATATGTTAAGGTATATCCAAGATATTGTTTCAAAACATCTGTATCATTATAATCTATATTGTTACCATTTCCATCTTTGATAATTAGGATGTAGTCATCATAATCATTCTCAGACTCTACGAACATAGAAATATGGACATCACTAATTGAACAGTTCTTATCTATCGAGATATTTAAATGATCATTGCATACAATTTGATCGGTTTGTTGAGCAAATAATTCAGCAGGATTAGATGATGTTGAACATCCCAAGGTAGGGTCTTCAATGATGACCCTATATTGAAATTTACTCAGCTCATAAGTAAGAGGATCTATAACAAGAACATTGGCGTTTTCACCGACAAGGTCTGTCCAAGAAGTAGTTTTATTTGGACGGTATTGCCACTGAAGGTTGTAATTTAAATTATAAGTATTTATAGAAAATGTGACAGCATTACCTATACAAGCCTGAATGTCTTCTGGACCAATAAAAACAAAAATACAAGAAACATCCTCATCATCATCGTCACCATTACCATCACCATCTTCGTCAATAGTATCGTCTGTATTAGGATCACTATCCGGATCAAATTGATCAGAATCTGTAATCTGGATGCTATTTAGGTAACTGACTCCAGGACCAGGAGGAAGTACTTCTGCTTGATAAGTGAGCACCACATTACCACCTGCTGTTACGCTAAGGCCAGTCCAAGATATTATACCTGCATTAAAAGAGCCACCATTGCTAATAGAAGAGATATTGCCCAAGCCGTTAGGAACGACATCTTCGACGGCGACGCCTGTGGCATCATCCGGGCCATCATTGCTGACGGTTATACTGTAAGTGATTATATCACCGACATTAGGATTAGGTTTATCTACAGACTTAGACAGCGAAAGATCTGCGATCTGAGGGTCTATTAATAATTGATCTTCATCATCATCGTCACCATTACCATCACCATCTTCGTCAATAGTATCGTCTGTATTAGGATCACTATCCGGATCAAATTGATCAGAATCTGTAATCTGGATGCTATTTAGGTAACTGACTCCAGGACCAGGAGGAAGTACTTCTGCTTGATAAGTGAGCACCACATTACCACCTGCTGTTACGCTAAGGCCAGTCCAAGATATTATACCTGCATTAAAAGAGCCACCATTGCTAATAGAAGAGATATTGCCCAAGCCGTTAGGAACGACATCTTCGACGGCGACGCCTGTGGCATCATCCGGGCCATCATTGCTGACGGTTATACTGTAAGTGATTATATCACCGACATTAGGATTAGGTTTATCTACAGACTTAGACAGCGAAAGATCTGCGATCTGAGGGTCTATTAATAATTGATCTTCATCATCATCGTCACCATTACCATCACCATCTTCGTCAATAGTATCGTCTGTATTAGGATCACTATCCGGATCAGGAACATCAGAAGCTATTATTTGAGCATAATTTAGATAACTAACTCCAGGACCAGGAGGAAGCACCTCTGCATTATAGCTGAGCATTATGTTATCACCTGCTGTTATGCTAAGGCCAGACCAATGAATAACACCGGCATTCAGGGTGCCACCATTGCTAATAGAAGAGATATTACCCAAGCCGTTAGGACTAATATCTTCTACGTCAACACCTGTGGCATCATCCGGGCCATCGTTATATATAGTAATTGTATAAGTTATTACGTCACCAACTAAAGGTATACTATTATTTACGCTCTTTATTAAACTTAAATCTGCCTCTCCGAAAACAGTTACATTTAAATTACACGAATTAGTACATCCATTTCCAGGATCTGTAACAATTAATGATACATTGTATGATCCTATAGCATTAGATAAGATAGATACAGATTGATTTATATTGGATCCAGATATTGTCCCATCTCCAGTCATACTCCATTGATATCCATAATCTGTTGGCGCAGTATATATATTAGTGGTATTAATAAGTACTAAATTAGATCCTGTTATAGAGCAAGGTGGGGCAGTTATATCTTGTGTTATGACAACATTATCAGTAGCTGTACACCCGTTATCACTGTCGGTGACAGTGACGGTGTATGTTCCTGTAGCGTCGACAGTGGGTGTTGCGGTGTTATCTCCTGCAGTGATGTTGCCGCCACCCGAAGCTGACCACGCGTAGCTTAGAGATCCCTGTCCAGAAGAACCTGCTGCTGCGTCTAACATTAAAGAAGTAATGGTACAGGTTAGTTCATCTGATGCTCCTGCCTCAGCAGTAGGGGCAGTTATATCTTGTGTTATGACAACA
>Ga0255767_1001210_pt1 | contig 23089 bp, 19 predicted proteins | sample 071ome_24_FD_179967 | JGI IMG/M metagenome (GOLD analysis project Ga0255767, IMG submission 179967) | Coastal salt marsh microbial communities from the Groves Creek Marsh, Skidaway Island, Georgia - 071402CT metaG (version 2) | ecosystem: Environmental > Aquatic > Marine > Intertidal zone > Salt...
ACTTCGACCTCTACCCCGGTGAAGTGCTCGCTGTCATCGGAGACAACGGCGCCGGTAAGTCCACGCTGATCAAATGCTTCGCCGGAGCACACTTGCCCGACGAAGGCGAGATGTGGGTCGCCGGCGAGCAGGTGGCCTTCAAGAGCACCCATGAGGCTCGCGAGCACGGGGTCGAGACGGTCTTCCAGACGCTCGCCGTCGCACCGGCGCTGGACATCTCCGCAAACCTGTACCTCGGTCGCGAACTTCGCAAGCCCGGTTTCCTCGGCAAGGTCTTCCGCCAAATGGACAAGAAGCGCATGCGTCAAGAGTCCGGGCAGCACCTGCAGGACCTCGGAATCATGACCGTGCAGAACATCTCGCAGGCGGTCGAGACGTTATCCGGTGGTCAGCGTCAGGCAGTCTCTGTCGCCCGAGCGGCAGCCTTCGGTAGCCAGGTGATCATCCTCGACGAGCCGACCGCGGCTCTGGGTGTTCGCGAGTCCGCGAAAGTGCTGACGTTGATTCAGGACCTGCGGGAACGTGGCATCTCGGTCATCTTGATCTCCCACAACATGCCCCAGGTGTTCGAGGTCGCGGATCGTATCCACGTTCAACGCCTCGGTCATCGTGCTGCGGTCGTGACACCGCAGACGCACTCGATGAATGACGCCGTGGCCATCATGACCGGAGCGCTGCAGGTGCCGGAGAACGAGCAGACGCTCACTCCGCTGGGCTCACCCGCCTAGTTGCTGTAGCTAGTTGCGGTAGATAGCGGGACGGTCGGGAACGTCGATCTCGACTGCTTCGCCTCGCTTCAGTGCGTCTACGGCGGCACGGCACGAAACGGCCGCCATGAAGCCGTCCCAGGTCGAGGCACCCGCCGGACCGGTCAGCCCGCGAATGCCGTCGATCCAGGCCTGCATCTCTGCTCGGTAGGCCTCACCGAAGCGTCCCAACCACAGTTCGGGAATGTCTTGCCCCCGGCTTCCCTGCGAGGTGCGGGTGACGAAGGTGCCGTCGCCCATGTCGAGGATTCCGTTGCCGGCGACGACGGAGCATCGAACCTCGTAGCCGTATCGAGCGGTCATGAACATCTCGATCGTGACCATGACCCCCGAGGTGGTCCGGAACGTGATCAACAGCGGGTCTTTTTGTCCATCGGGCACGTCTGGGCCGGGCTTTCCGGACAGCACCTGCACCCACGCGTAGTCCTCGTCCAACAGCCACCGGCTGATGTCGACTTCATGGACGGCCGAGTTGTTGATGCTCAGGGTCGTGTCCAAGCCGTAGGCCGCGTAGGCGTTGCGGTGAATGTTGTGCACGACCAGTGCCTCGCCGACGTCACCGGAGGCCAGCGATGCCTTCAACGCGACGTACCCGGGATCGAAGCGCCTCATGAAGCCGAGCATGATGAGCCGCTCCCCCCGAGCAACTTCGGCGTCCATCACGCGTTGCGCGTCCTCCAGCGAAGACGCCAACGGTTTCTCCAACATCGTGGGCTTACCGGCCGCCAGGCACGCAAGCGCGTGCTCGGCGTGCAGGTCGTCCGGGCTCGCGATCACCACCGCATCGACCGACTCGTCTTCGATGACCGCCTGCGCCGAGGGAAGCGATCTCGCGTCGAGATCGGCTGCCACGGCCTGGGCTCGCTCCTCTGCGACATCGAACACCGCTGTCACGGTGCTGCCGGACACTTCGCGGGCGAGGGAAACCGCGTGCGCCGTGCCGATGTTCCCCGTACCGATGACGCCTACCCGAATAGCCATGTCGGCCATTGTGGTCCATCGCTGTCGATGGACCCACTCGCACTACTCTTGCCGCGTGCCTGGGTTCTTGAGTGGTCTGACGGGGTCGTTCTCCACGTCGTCGGCGCAGAATCCGACTGTTGCCATCATGGAAGCCGCGTACGCCGGCGCCGGCCTCGACGTCCGCTACATCAACTGCGAGGTTCCGCCGGCGCATCTCGCGGATGCCGTCCGGGGTGCGATCGGCATGGGGTGGCTGGGCTTCAACTGCTCTATCCCCCATAAGCAGGCGATCCTGGAGTATCTCGACGAGCTCGCTCCGAGCGCATCGATCACCGGTGCGGTCAATACCGTGATCATTAGCGACGGTCGTCTCACCGGGGAGAACACCGACGGACAGGGCTTCGTGCAGTCGCTCAAAACCATCACCGACCCAGCAGGCACGAACATGGTCATCTTCGGCGCAGGGGGTGCGGCGCGAGCAATCGCGGTCGAATCCGCTCTCGCGGGCGCATCGAGCATCACCATCGTCAACCGCACCGACGACCGCGGCCAAGAACTCGCTGCTCTCGTGGACTCTCGTACCGACGCCCAGGCGGCTTTCGCGCCATGGACTCCGGGCTTCTCGATTCCGGCCGGTACAGACATCGCCGTCAACGCGACGTCCGTGGGGTTCCACCCGAACGCAGACGCGACGTTGGACGTCGACACATCCAGTTTCACCTCCGGGATGGTCGTAGCCGACGTCGTCGCAAACCCCCCGATGACCCGATGGTTGCAGGCGGCCGCCGACGCTGGCTGCACGCCACTAACCGGACTAGGGATGCTCGTCAACCAGGCCCTGGTGAACGCCCGACTGTGGACCGGACGCACCCTGAACGCTGACGTGATGCACCGCGCACTGGAGCAGGCGCTCGAGATAGAGGAGAAATCATGACAACCGCCGCATACGCCGCCATGAGTGCGGGAGCACCGCTGGAGTCGTACTCGATCAAGCGTCGTTCGCTACGTCCGCATGACGTGTGCATCGACATCGCGTACTCAGGTATTTGTCACTCCGACATCCATCAGGCGCGCGAAGAGTGGTTCACCTCGTTGTTTCCGATGGTTCCCGGTCACGAGATCGCCGGAGTGGTGTGTGACGTCGGTAGCGACGTGACGAAGTTTTCCGTAGGTGACCGTGTCGGCGTGGGCGTGTTCGTGGAGACGTGCATGGAATGCGACAACTGCACCGCCGGGCTCGAGAACTACTGCGTCAAGGGGTTCGTCCCGACCTACAACGGCAAAAGCTACGACGGCGAGGTGATGTATGGCGGATACTCCTCGTCCATCGTCGTCGACGATCACTACGTTCTGCGCATCCCGGACTCACTTGCGCTCGACGTCGCCGCGCCGCTTCTGTGCGCCGGTATTACGACGTACTCACCCCTGCGCGAGTGGGAAGCCGGCCCGGGCAAACGGGTGGGCATCATGGGGTTGGGTGGCCTCGGTCATATGGGTGTGAAACACGCGGTGGCGATGGGTGCCGACGTGACGCTCATCTCGCACTCCCCCAGTAAGGAAGCCGACGCGAAGCGTCTCGGAGCGCACGATTTCTTACTGCTGTCGGACCGCGCAGCGATGAAGGAGCGTGCGATGACGTTCGATCTCATCGTGAACACGGTCTCTGCGCCCATAAAGCTCGATCCGGTCATCAACTTGCTCGCAACCGACGGAACGATGGCGTATGTCGGACTACCCGACAAGCCGTTGGAGATGAACATCTTCTCGCTGAACATGCAGCGTCGTCGTATCGCCGGCTCGAACATCGGTGGGATTCGCGAGACGCAGGAGATGCTCGATTTCTGTGCCGAGCACGGCTACGGCTCCGACGTCGAAGTGATCGAGGCTGCCCAGATCAACGAGGCCTGGGAGCGGGTCGTGAACAGCGACGTCCGCTATCGGTTCGTCATCGACGCGACGACTTTCTAGCGCTTATCCGCGCAGCAGGGGTCGGGTCAGGCACGTCGGACCGCCCTCGCCCTTACTGATCTCACTCGCCTCATACACGTGCACGTCCACGCCGCGGTCGCGCAGCAGCGCCACCGTTGCGTCGTTGCCGGAGGCGATGACGGCGACTCCTGGCCGGATTGCCAGCACATTGCACCCCAAGGTCAGGTTGTCTTCTTCGGGAAGCGGCAAGACCTCGACTCCACGCCGGTGCAGTTCGTGCAGAAGACGGACCGGAGCGAGCGGCTCATACACAACGGCGAGGTCCTCACGCACCGGTGAGACGACGCTCATCAGGTGCAGGCAGAAGTCCGGGCCGAGACCGTGGGGAACATCGAAGGCCGTCACCGTCACGTCTGGTTCGAGGATCTGGCGCAGTTGATCGATCGCTGCATCGTTCGTGCGGTACGAGCGACCGACGGCCAGGGTGGTCGCATCGAGCCAGAACATGTCGCCACCGTCGGCGGTGGCGTCGCCGGTGAGCTGCCCGACTCGGGGAATGCCGCGCTCGTGCAACTCCGCCGCGAGTACGGCGGGTTCTGCGACGCGTGCGTCTTTAGCCCCACGCAATTCGATGAACCCGGAGCCGACCATGAAGCACGGGTCGTAGGTGAAGATGCCGTCCGGCATGTCGTCCACCGGATCCAGGACGTCCACCTCGCATCCGAGTTGCCGCAGCAGTTCGACGAATGCGGCGTGCTGTTCGGCAAGGAGTTCGAGGTCGACAGGCTGCGCCCAGTGGGCCGCGGCGTAGTCCCCTCGGCTCGAGGGCGGCCGCACGGCCACCCGTCGCAACTCCGCGGTCATGGATGTCACGCCAACATCACTCATGAACCGGCCTCCTTCTCTCGGCTGCGCGCGATGGCAATCATGCGCAACAAGCGGACGTTATTGCTCCGGAGAATGATCAGGAACGGGATGTTCACGCCGATGGCTATAACGGCGCCGGCAAGGGACAGCCACCACGGGTTGAAGGCGAGCAGCGGGAGCCAGGTAAGCAGGGACAACTCGTGCACCACGATCGCCCGTCGCACCTCACCGAGGTAGGCCTCGAGAGATTCGAGGTCGTGTCCGGGGACGTCTCGCTTGCTGCGACCACCAAAGACCGCCCCATACTCCGGAAGCCGCGTGGCTAGTTGGGTGGCGCCGAGGCGACGAAAGAAGGAAGCCGTCTCCCATGGAGCGGGTCGGGTGAGAAAAGAGTCGTTCTCGAGCCACCGCTTCGGCCAGTGGGGTGCCGTCGCGCCGATGGCGACCGATAGTCCCGCGATGATCGCGATGTCGATGGCTCCGAGCAGCGCGTATCCGCCCAGAGTCATCGGTGCATCGAGGTCGACGCCTTCACGCGGCGAGGGAGGGATTTGAACCCCCGGAGGGTTTCCCCTCGGGCGCTTTCAAGGCGCCTGCAATCGGCCGCTCTGCCACCTCGCCTGAGGCCCCCACGCTAGTCGGGGCCGGGTGTGGGTGCGCAGACGGGAGTTACGCGGCCGCGGGCAGTCCGGGAACGTCGACTTCAACGTCGTCGATCCACACCTGCACGTGCGCCTGATCCACGGTGAGCTCATGGCAGTGACCTCCGCTGTCGTGGTCCCGCGCGATGGCGTGCAGGTGGAGGCCGGGGATGACGATGTCGTCGGCAACGTCGGGGAATCGAAACCCGGCGAGGGTTCCCGTCCACGGTGCGAGGTCGAAACGCACCTCCCCGGTCACCGAGCCGGGTGAACCCAACGGTTGGTAGGGCGGGGTTTGGCCGTGCTCACTGCGCAGCAGGACGTGCGAGAAATCACCGGTGACGCGCACGGCTGCGACCAGGTAGTCGTGGTGCAGGTTTTCTTCGGCCAGCACGCTGTCCACGACGGTGGCGATCTCGGTCATCGTGGCGCCGGAGGGGATGTCGCGGGTGATCGGTGTGCCGCCGTACGCGGCGACAGCGAACGGCATGCCGAGGTCGGCCGGGGCACGCTCGGGTATTCCGTCAGCCGGGATGCGCCAGGTGACCCCATCGACGTGAACGATTTCTCCGTCGACACCTTCGGCCACTCCGATGCCGAGCACGGCATCGGTGAAGGTCTCCCCGACGGTGGTGACCGCTTCGTAGCGACCGGCAAAAAGGTCGTGCACGGTTTCGATCTGTCGAATGTGGCCGGCGTGGTCCGCAGGCGCGCTGGCGTGCCGCGAGTGGTGGATGGCGGTGGCCAGGGACATGTTGATCATGGCTGCTCCGTGCGCATGCTCACTACTCCGCGGATTCGATAGGGATCTCGTATTTCGATGATCCTCGGCTATCGAGGAAAAGTCCGACGATTGCCAACAGGAGGGATACACCGACGACGGTCGTCACAATGGACACCAGCGAGTCGTTGCGACCGAGCGCGACGATCGCCACGAGCGCGATGAGTGCGGCCCACACAGCGAGCACTGCCTTCTGGTCTTGAGCGGCTAGTCGGGAATACAGCAGCACCTGGACCAGGGCGAAGGCCGATCCTTCGAGGGCGAACAGCCACATGTTGTCGGCCATCGACTCGTACTGCACGCCGCCGAGGATGCGAACGACCAGTGGGCCGAAGAAGAAAGCGAAGGCCGTGATGACCAATCCCACGGCGACGGTGAGCCCGCTGGCGATCAGCACTGGCCGCCGAGAGTTCTGCCCGCTCATTTTCGGGAACAGCACGATAAGGACCGCATTGGGCAGGAAGAACGCGATCTTGGCCAGCAGCACGCCGACGGAGTACTCGCTGGACCCTGTGTCGGAGAGGTAGAGACGGGCGAGGAGGACGTCGACGTTGGTGAGGGTGAACAGGACCATCAGTGCGTGCACAATGTGGCCGAGTTCTCGACCCATGCCGTCGCGGATCGGCGCGAACGTCGTTCCCGGGCAGGCTTTTCGGTACGCGATCAGGGCTCCGACGGCGCACCCGACGAGAATGCCGAGGCTCGCGCCGATCACCGTGGACAGGGCGAGGACGCCGACGATTCCGCCGATCGCCCGGGCGCCGTTGAGGGAGATGAAAGCGATGGAGAAGGACGTTCGCTCTTCTCGGCCTTGGGCGATTCCCATGGCGGCCGATCCGAAGATCATGAATCCAAGCGAGGCGATGCCTGCAGCAATGGCAAGCCACGGGATAGAAAAAATGGTGCCCAGCGGCCACGCGGCGATGATCCCGCCGAGGGCGATGCCGAGTCCGACGACTGCCGCCAGCCGGATGAGTTGACCCTCGACATCGGAGCGGTCCGGAGTGGCGTGATCAGACTCGGCGTTCTCTGCGTCGGCGTTCTCTGAGCCGGATTCATTCGGCCCGGGTCCGCCCGATCGGGCAGTGGCGACCCGTCGTGCAGCCAGCGCCTGTATCGAAATCGCGACCGTCACCAGGATCAGCAAGATCCCGACGAGAGCCCCGAAGGCCCCGAAGTCGTCCGGCCCGAGAACGCGCGCGGCGACCATGCTCAGCAAAAAGGCGGCCCCGTTGCCGACCATGGTGGCGACACCGACGAGGATCAGGCCCTTGGCAAGTGCCGAGCGCGACTCCTGTTCCACGGGCGTCACTTTATTGGCTAGATCAGCTGAGTTGGACCTCCGGCAGCGTCTCGAGCGCCGCAGCGAACCGCTCGTCGGAGACGTCTTCGTCAACCATCGCCCCGGCGAGGTAGTTCTCGTACGCGGCGAGGTCGAAGTGTCCGTGACCACACAGGGCCGTGAGGATCACGGTCTCCTCCCCGGTCTCCTTCGCCTTCAATGCTTCGCGGATCGCGAGGGCGATGGCGTGGGTGGGCTCTGGCGCGGGAACGATGCCTTCGGTTCGCGCGAACTGCACCGCGGCGGCGAAACATTCCGTCTGCGGGACCGACTCCGCGTCCATCAACCCTTCTTCATACAGGTGCGAGATGAGCGGGGCCATGCCGTGGTAGCGCAGCCCGCCGGCGTGGATGGGGTCCGGGATGAAGTCGTGTCCGAGGGTGTGCATCTTCATCAGCGGTGTCATACCGGCGGTGTCGCCGAAGTCGTACGCGTAGACACCTCGCGTCAAGGACGGGCACGAGGCTGGCTCGGCGGCGAGAATGCGCGGGCTCATCTTGCCATCGAGCTTTTCCTTGATGAACGGGAAGGACAATCCGGCGAAGTTGGACCCGCCGCCGGTGCACCCGACGATCAGGGTCGGGGTGTCCCCCGCCATCTCGAGTTGCATCAATGCTTCCTGCCCGATGATCGTTTGGTGCAACAGCACGTGATTGAGCACCGAGCCGAGGGCGTATCGGGTGTTGGGGTCCATGGCGGCGACCTCGACCGCTTCGGAGATGGCGATGCCGAGGGATCCACTGTGGTTCTTGGGGTCGGCACCGAGTGCACGGCCGACCTCTGTCACGTCCGAGGGTGAGCGGTAGACCTTCGCCCCGAACGCCTCGATCATCAACCGTCGGTAAGGCTTGGAGTCATACGACGCGCCGACCTGCCACACCTCACACTCCATGTCATAGAGCGCGCAGGCGAAGGACAGCGCGGTGCCCCATTGACCGGCTCCGGTCTCCGTGGTCAACCGCGTCGTTCCCTCTTTCTTGTTGTAGTAGGCCTGGGGGACGGACGTGTTGGGCTTGTGAGAGCCGGCGGGCGAGACGCCTTCGTACTTGTAGTAGATGCGCGCGGGAGTGCCGAGTGCTTGCTCGAGGCGGTGAGCGCGGAACAGTGGAGACGGTCGCCACTGGCGGTAGACGTCGAGGACGCCACCGGGAATCTCGATGTATCGGTCGGTGGAGACCTCTTGCATGATCAATTCCATCGGGAACAGCGGCGCGAGATCGTCCGGACCGACGGGGTCCATCCGGCCCGGGTGCAGGGGCGGCGGTGGAGGCGTCGGCAGGTCAGCCATCAGGTTGTACCAAACCGTCGGCATCTGATCCTCCGACAGCACGTACTTGTGTTGGCGAACCGTGTCGTCCATAACCGTCTCCTTCTCGAGTGATGCCTGTGCGGGTGCCTGCGTAGTGCTGACGTGCGGGCCTACGGGCACGACTGCGTGCTGGGTTGTCGTGTGGCCACGCCGTGATTTGCGACGGTAACGGGCTCACGGGCACCGCTCAAGCGGATTACCAGGATTGCGGTTCAGATCACGTGACGTTGAGATCAAGCAGCGCTTACGCCGGGAGTATTCGACCAATTCCGGTGAAGCTGCGACCCCACCACGATCCGCTAATGGGGTTGACGCTGATGCGCTTGCCGGGTCGGGGTGCGTCGATCATCGTCCCGTTGCCGAGGTAGATGCCGACGTGGTGCGCGCCGCCTTCGAAGAAGAAGACGAGATCGCCGGGGAGGGCGTCTTTGGTCTTGATGCGTTGCACCTGTTCGTATTGACCCCACGAGGTGCGCGCGATGTCCATGCCCAATGCGCGCTTGAAGACGAATTGGGTGAAGCCACCGCAATCGAAGGAGTGGGGTCCGACTCCGCCGGCTCGGTAGGGATCGCCGAGTTGCTTACGGGCGACGTCGAGAATCTGCTCACGCATACCCGCTATCTCCGCGCGAGCCGTTTCGGCCGAAGCTACGTCCAGAGCTTCGGCCAGTTCGATAGAACGCTGGGTCATCGCCTGCGCATCGATCTCGCGGACCCGAGGGTGAAGGCCAACGTCGGATCCGGCCAGGCGATCGGCGGAGGTGACCGGCGCAGCCTGGCCGCTCGCCGTGCTGGGAACCGCCGTGGCCAGCAGCCACACCAGGGCGGCAGTCGCGACGGTGGCGAGGGTAGCCATGAAGGCCGATAGCCACTTCTCCCGGCCAATGCGCAGGGAAGTACGCACGGACGGGGCGCTGTCGGTGAACGGCGTCATGAGCGTGGACGCTAGACGTGAATCGCTAGATCACGAAACGGTAACGACCGCTTTTCGGACACTGCCCCAGGCTATGTATGAGCCAGATCACAGGTTTTTTGCGACATTTCTAGGATATATGCGCGTTTATTTCGCGACAGTCTCGAGTACTCCTTGAGACCTCAGCCCTTGGTGCCAGGGCCGCCCTAGGCGCCCCCTAGAGGGGGCGAATGAGCGACGCGTAGTCCAGAGCGGTCGCCGGTCGGTCGAGAAGGCGACCATCGGGCAGGGGCACGGCCAACGGCGCTCCCGCTGCATCTACTACCGACACCGTGGCGAAACCTGCAGACGACAGGCTCAGGACCACCTGACCAAGGAGCAGAACCTGTTCGGTCGGCGGCAACGAGGAAAACGCGTTGGCGACGGCGATGGTCACCGACGCCGTCGGCAAGTCGGTGTCGCCCGTCGGCGTGAAGACGCTGACGAGCGCCGTGCCGGTCAAGGGGTCGACGACGACGCTTCGCAGACCTGTCTCGACCGGCGGGCCTGCCGCCAGGCGGTCAAGCACCGTTTGGGCATCGGTGGGGACGGCTACGTCGCTGGCGAGGGGAACGAGCCCGTCTTCACGAATGAAGTACAAGTCCACCAACTCGACCGCTGGTGACTCGGTCGGCAGCGGCGTCGCCGTTGCGGTCGGAGACTGCGTCGACGTCGGCGACGGGCTCGGGCTTGGCGGCTGACTCGGTGCCACCACGGGCGGTGGGATGACTTCCGGTGGCAGCGCCTGTGCCGAATCCTCGAGTGGAACACCGCAGCCCGCGACAACGAGGAGCACCGGAGCCCACACCGCCATCAACCGTCGTCTCGTAGATCGCGTCACAGGCCGGGTCATAGATCATCTCCGTCGTTCGTGACGGGAATCTCCACGATGAAGCACGCGCCACCGCCGTCCCGGTTATCGACGATCAACTCAGCGTTCAGCAGGTTCGTTTGCTCGCGTGCGATCGCTAGTCCTAGACCGGCACCCGAGGTGTGGTGGGCATCCTCACCGCGGGAGAACGGCTCGAAGAGTTTCTCGAGTTGGTCGGGGTTGATGCCTGGACCGCGATCCTCGACATACACGCGCACCGTGGTCGCGAGTCGCTCGACGCGCACGCTGTCAACGCCTCCGCCGTGCCGTTGGGCGTTCTCCACCAGGTTTCCGACGATTCTCTCGAACCGCCGTCCGTCGGTGCGAATGATCGGTGAATCACCGGTCACCAGATCGTCGGGGAGGTTGCGCACACGCACCGTGTCCAAACACAGCAAGGACACATCGACAGTCTCGATTTGCAGCGGGTCGTCTCCACCGATCCGGGAGATCTCGAGCAGGTCGAGCAGCATCTGCGACATGCGATGCACCTGCTCGACCAGTACGGCGATCAAACCCGCCTCGCGTTCGGGAAGTTCTTCGCGTCGACGGTCCAACAGGTCGGCGGTGCCCACCACCGTCGTCAATGGTGACCGGAGTTCGTGGCTGACGTTGGCGCTGAAACGGCGCTCGCGCTGCACTCGGGACTGCACCGCTTCGGCCATCTCGTTGAACGACCCCGCAATCGGGTCGAGGTCACGGTCTCCTGTTTTCTCGATCCGGGTGCTGAGGTCACCGCTGGCGATCCCCTGGGCGCCCCTGGTCAGGCGTCTCAAGGGTCGCAGCAGTCGACCGACGGTGTAGCGGCCGATCAGGACACCGATCAGTCCGGCGGCCACTGTTTGAGCCGCGAGCACCCAGGCGCCGATCGTCATGGTTTGGTCGAGGTCCTGCAGGGAGAACACTTCGACATACATGGCGTCGGTCAATTGCACGGCGACGACGAAGTACGGCTCGCCACCGATCTCCGCCCGCTGCTGCGCCCCGCCTTCGGCGGCTGCGAGATCCAATAGGCCTTCAGGGAGAGCATCCGGCGGCACGGTGACGCCGGCGGTGTACCAGGTGCCGGTTACCTGGACCAAAGCCTGCGACTGACCCACCGAGGGGATCTGCTCGAGCGCTTCGGTCGGAGTCGCTCCTGCCGCGAGTGACGCGTCTACGGCTCGGGAGTCGAGGAGAGCTCGGGTGAGCGCAGCGCTCTCCCGCTGATTCAGCAGGTAATACGACGCGAAGGCGTACGTGGCGATCGAGACGGCCGCGGCGATGACGAGGGAGAGCACCCCGAAGGCGATCGCCACTCGGGTCCGTAAACCGAAGCGCATCTCAGGCCTTCATGCGGTACCCGAAGCCGCGCACTGTGAGCAGCAGCTCGGGGTTCGCCGGATCATCTTCGATCTTGTTGCGCAGTCGATAGATGAGGTTGTCCACGACGCGACCATCGCCGGCGTTTCCGTACCCCCACACCTTGCGCAGCAAGTGATCCCGGCTCAACACGCGTCCCTTGGCGCCGATCAACTCGGCGAGGACGAAGAACTCGATCCTGGACACTGGAACCGGCTCCCCGTTGCGCATTACTTCCGCGGTGTCCGGGTGCAGTTCGATAGGCCCGCAGGTGAGATCCTCGCCGCCCTCCTCGGGCTGCGCCGAGCGTCGCAACTGGGTGCGGATGCGCGCCATGAGTTCTTTCGCGACGAACGGCTTGGTGACGTAGTCGTCGGCCCCCGCCTCGAGCCCGGCCACCACGTCATGGCTGTCGGTTTGTGCGGTGACGATGATGATCGGCACCTGGCTGGTCGCCCGCAGGCTGCGCACCAGGTCGAGTCCGTGAATACCCGGCAGTCGGAGGTCGACGAGGACGACGTCGGGTTGCTCGTCTTGGACGATCAGCAGTCCCTGTTCCGCGGTTGTTGCTTCGAGGACCCGATACCCCTCGTCTTCGAGGTTGGTACGCAACACCATCCGAATGGCGTCGTCGTCCTCGACAACCATGACGGTGCGAATCATCGCTACGGGTCAACCCCTCAGGTCCGGCCGAGAGCGGTCCTCCCGGCGAGCGTCGCGCCACAGCCTACCTGCGACACTCCTGCGACATAACCCAAACACTGCGGATGTCCGGATCAGCCTCTGATCCGGTCGATGACGTGCTCGGCCACCGCAAGGGAGCTCGTCCACGCCGGGGAGACCGCGTTGAGCATGTGGGTCGACCTCTCATCGCCCTCCACAACGAAATCCATCTCCAACTTCCCGGACGGCACGTGTAGCAGTTGGGCTCGCACGCCCGGCTTGCCCCGCTCGGCGAAATCGGCCGGGGTGACCGACGGCACTAGCGCCGAGGCTTGATTCACCAGGTAGGAGCGCGAGTACTTGGGAAGTTCGCCGCGAATCAACCCGGGCACGTCGTGGTGCTTGCTGGTCAGGAAGCGGGGATAGGAGCGCACCACGTCCCACACCTCGCCGGCTTTCAGGCCATCCACTCCTCCGTAGTCCTCACGCCACAGCGCGGGGATGGCGGTCGGCCCGATCTTCGCGCGACCATCGACGGTGACGGTTAGGTGCACTCCGAGGAACGGATTGCGAGCATCGGGTACCGGATACACGTGGCGCTGCAACCGCCCGGGTTCCCAGTTGCCGTACCAATACAGCCCTTTGAACGGCAGCATCCGGTACTGGAGTCCGAAGCCGAACCAGTGCGCCACCGTGTCCGCATACAAGCCCGCCGCGTTGATGATGTGGCCGGCCGTTACCCGGCCGTCCCCGACGCTCATCACCCAGCCGGGCCCGGCGCCAGTGACCTCACTGCCGAGAGCTACTCGCCCACCCCGGTCACGAACACGCTGCGCCAACGCCTCCACGACGGCGACCGACCCTGCGACCGCGGTGTTCGGTGACCACAGCGCCTTATCGACGGTCCGCGCGAGTGGCTCGAGTTCGGCCAACTGCTGCTCGTCGATGACCTCGAGTTCGACACCGTTGGCGTGCCCGCGTTCGACGAGTGTCTCGAGCGCGGGGATCTGCTCCGCCGACGTCGTCACCACGACTTTGCCGGTTTCACGAATGGGAACGTCGTGCTCGTAGCAGAACTCTCGGAGCATCTGGTTACCGCGCCGCGTCAGCTGCGCCTTGAGAGAGTCGGGTGCGTAGTAGAAGCCGGCGTGCAGGACGCCGCTGTTGCGGCCCGAGGCGTGGGCGGCGACGTGGGTCTCCTTGTCGTAGACGACCACATCGTCCCCGGGGGAGCGTGCGAGCCATGCGTCGGCGAGCGCGAGACCGACAACGCCCCCGCCAATCACCACGAGATCCGGCATGACGTCACCCTACGGCGGCTTTCTCGTGGGACGATCCGCACGTGAGTGATCACGAGACCGAGGGTGCGCTCGGGCTAGACGGACTTCTCGCGTGGTCACAGGCGCGGTACGTGGCGCGCGAGGCAGCCAAGCCATTGACGCCCCGTGCCGCTCGACTCGACGAGGCCCACGGGTCGATCCTGGCGTCGCCGCTGCTCAGCCCGTACGACGAGCCGTTCGCCGACGCTGCCGCCTTCGACGGCTATGCCGTCTGCGCGGGCGGGCCGTGGACGCTCGTGGATCTCGCTCGCGATGTCGCTCTGGCGCCGCACCATGCGATGCGCGTTCGGGCACGCCAGATCCTTCCCGGTCACACCGATGCGGTCCTGCCCGTGGCTCGCGGGGTCCTCGAGCAGGCTGATGACAGTTCCGAACGCGTCACCGCACTGGACGCCCTTACCGACCTGCCCGAGGTCAACGCGCGACCGGACTTCGGCACCGGGGTCATCACCCGCGGCAGCATCCGACCGGCTGGCAGTGAACTCGTCGGCGCGCCCACCCAGGTGACACCCGCGATCCTCGCGATGGCTGCCGCCGCCGGCGTCGACGATATGCACGTCATCCCTCCCCCGACCGTCGGCACGCTCGTTCTGGGGTCCAGCCTCCTGACGCAAGGCCCACCCCGCGACGGTCGGGTTCGTGACGCCTTGGGGTGGACGCTTCCCGCGCTGCTCGGAGCCCTGGGCGCGCGCGCCCATCCGCCGGTGCGCGCGCCGGACACCCGCGACCTGCTGCTGCGCGAGATCGACGACGCCGATGTCAATCTGCTCGTCACCACCGGCTCCACGTCACCGGGAGACAACATTCTTCGTTCCGTCCTCCGCGACATCCGTGCGCACTGGTTGATCGACGGAGTGATGGCCACCCCAGGCGCCCAGACCCTGCTGGTGCGACTGCCCGATGGGCGACTCCTGCTGGGCCTTCCCGGGCATCCGGACGCCGCGATCGCCGGCGCCATCACCCTGGCCGCGCCGTTGATCGCCGGTCTGCGCGGTGAACTGACCGACGAACGATTGGCCATTCCCGGGACCGTTCCCGCCCGCGCCACCTTGACGGCGGACGCCCCAGCCCCGGACTACGACGAGGACACCGTCGTGTGCCCGGTTCGACTCGAGTCAGCTGGTGTCGATCCGCAAGGCTCCCCGGTGCTCGCGCACCCACTGACGTCGGGCGGGCCCGCGAACCTGCACGGCTGGGCGAACGCCGACGCGGTCGCACTGATCGCCCCCGGATCCAGTGCCGCCGGAGACGTGGTGGAACTCCTCGATCCTCTCGGCCGACCAGCTCACACCTCGGGGAGTTCCCCTCGTTCAACGATAGAATGAGGTACGTGCTGGACGCGCCCGATCTCGTCATCGGTGGACTCTCCATAGATCCGATCTTGGCCTTCGGTGGCCTGCTCGCAGGGCTGCTGGTGGGCCTGACCGGCATGGGCGGCGCCGCACTCGTCACCCCGATGCTGGTGCTGGTGTTCGGGGTGCCACCAGCGGCCGCGGTATCCAGCGACGTCGTCGCATCCGCGGCGATGAAACCGGTCGGCTCGTGGGTCCACATCCGCGCACGAACCGTCCATTGGCGGATGGTCTGGTGGTTATCCGTCGGATCGATTCCCGGCGTATTGATCGGCACGTGGATCTTCGCGAGTGTGTTGGACACCGAAGCCGCCGAGGACACGATTCGCGTGTGGCTCGGGGGCGCGCTGGTGTTGGCGCTCGCAGCCATGCTCGCCAAGGCATACATCGCCCGTCGGCGCCGGGCGGCCAGCGGCATCACTCCCGAAATGCAGGGAACCGAACTCGCGGTCAAAATCGTGCCGACCGTTGTTCTCGGTTTCCTCGTCGGCGTGCTGGTAGGGACCACCAGCGTGGGATCGGGTTCGCTCGTCGTGACGGCGCTGCTGTTGTTGTATCCGCTGCTGCGGCCGTCAGTGCTGGTCGGCACCGACCTGACGCAGGCGGTCCCGATGCTGGTCGTCGGTGCGCTCGCGCACGCTGGCTTTGGTGCGATCAGCGTCGCGGTGGTCGTCTCGCTGTTGATCGGCCAGATTCCCGGCGTCTGGCTCGGCGCCAAACTGAGTTCGACCTACGACGGACACGCCCTGCGGTGGCTACTGATGGCGATCCTGGCCGCCACAGCCGTTACATTGCTTGGTGCACCGCGTGCCGTGACCGGTGTCGTAGCGATCGTGGGAGTGGCCATCGTGATTGCCCTGATCGTCCGCGAACGACGTGCAGGCAGCGGCAGCGCACGCACCGGCGCCGGCTCGAGCACGACTAACGCCACAAGCGCGGATACAAGCGAAGACAGAAGCGGAAGCAGCGACGATGTCCGCTGAGCCGAGCAGCAACGAATTCGCCGACGAGCGTCGCACCGGCAGCGCCTTAACCGAGACCGGCAAGCGGCTGCTGTTGTTCGGCGGCCGCAAGTGGGGGCCGATTGCGAACATCAGCATCCGACTGTCGATCGCACTCGGCGCGCTGCTGTTGACCGCCGGCATCGTGTACTTCTCTCGCGACTGCTACGTGAACGATGGCGAGATCGGTGATCTCACCTGGATCGACGCGTTCTATTACGCCACCGTGAGCTTGTCGACGACCGGTTACGGAGATATCGCCCCGATATGCCAGTCGTCTCGACTCGTCAACGTCATCATCATTACCCCGCTGCGCTTCATATTCCTGATCGTTCTCGTGGGAACAACCATCGAAGTGCTCACCCAGCGCACCCGGCAGGAGTGGCGCACGCGTAATTGGAGGAAGCACGTGGAAGACCACACCATCGTCGTCGGCTACGGCGTCAAGGGCCGTTCCGCCGCACGCTCACTCAAGGACGCCGGTCACGACGGCAACTCGATCATCGTCGTTGCTCCCGACCGCGACTCCATCGACCTGGCCACCCGCGACGGTCTCGTCGGGATCATCGGCGATGCCCGCAGCGAAGAAGTCCTCAAGGACGCCGCCATCGAGAAAGCCGGCCGCGTCATCATCGCCACCGATGAAGACGACACCTCGGTCCTCGTCACGCTCACCGCGCGGCGGGTCGCCCGGCCGAGTTGCACCATCGTCGCGGCGGTGCGCGAATCACAGAACGCTCAGATTCTTCGCCAGTCCGGCGCCAACAACGTCATCCCCACAGCGGAGTCGGCCGGACGGCTGATGGGCCTATCGGTGCTCAGCCACACGGCCGGCGAGATCATGGAAGACCTCCTGGACTCCACCCGCGGCCTGGAGGTGATGGAACGCGACATCACCCGCGAAGAACTCGGCCTCTCGCCCACCCAACTCGACGAGCGCGGACAAATCGTCCTTGCGGTGATTCGCGCGGGTGTCGCACATCGATTCGACACCGACACGATCCGACAATTGGAGAACGGTGATCGCCTCGTGGTGATCCAAAACAGCGAAACCAACGGGCACTCGTAAGGCTCCCCGAGCCGACGACGGCACGACCTGCCAAACGCACGACCTGCCCGACCAGCCACCCGCACACGGCCCCGCTCGACGATCAGGAGGATCGATGTTCGCGATCACGCAGGACAAGCCCGGCGGACCCAACACGTTGCGGTGGGAGAAGGCCCCCGACCCGACACCCGGGCCCAACGAGGTCATCATCGACATCGCAGCCAGCGCGGTGAATCGTGCGGACCTGTTGCAGCGCGAGGGCAAATACCCGCCGCCTCCGGGAGCGAGCGACATCATTGGCCTGGAGTGCTCGGGCACCATCGCCTCCGTCGGAGCAGCCCTCACACTCGACCGCATCGGCGAGCGCGTCACCGCGCTACTGTCCGGCGGCGGCTACGCGACGCGGGTTGCTGTTCCCATCGGCCAGGTCATGAGCGTCCCGGAGGGCGTCGATGTCGTGACCGCCGGTGCGCTCCCGGAGGTCGCCTGCACGGTGTGGAGCAACCTGGTGCACGTCGCCGCGCTGCGCGAGGGCGAAGTGCTGTTGATTCACGGCGGGGGCTCCGGTATCGGCACCATGGGCATCCAGATAGCCCGCGCCCTCGGAGCGAAGGTAGCCGTGACCGCCGGGAGCCAGCGCAAACTCGATGCGTGCGCGGAACTCGGCGCCGACATCCTCATCAACTACAACGACGTCGATTTCGTTGAGGCGATCAAGGACGCGACCGGCGGCCAAGGCGCCGACGTGATCCTCGACAACATGGGGGCTAAGTACCTCATGCGGAACATCGACGCGCTCAACCGCAACGGACGACAGGTCACCATCGGCATGCAGGGTGGCGTCGCCACCGAGCTGGACCTGTCTCAGATGATGGCGAAGAACGTCGGCCTGTTCGGGACGAGTTTGCGCCGTCGTCCGGACAGCGAGAAGGCAACCATTTGCCGGGAAGTCGAGAAACACGTGTGGTCCTGGGTCGGGAACGGCGAGGTGCGCCCCGTGGTGGATCGCGTGATGCCGATGCCCGACGCCGGTGCCGCGCACACGCTGCTCGACAGCGGCGACGTCATCGGCAAGATCGTCCTCGAGACGCCTTAGGGATACGTAACGCGTGACACGCAACACGTGACACGATGCTGTCATGAGCGAGCACGAGGTCATCGACTCCCAGGGGCAACCCATTCAGCCCAACCCCAGCACCACCGAGGGTCCGTCAGCGCCCGACAACCCGTCCCTGCTGGTGCAACAGCCGGCCAAGGTGATGCGTATCGGGACGATGATCAAGCAGTTGCTCGAGGAGGTGAAGTCGGCTCCGCTCGACGAGGCCGCCCGCGCCCGCCTGAGCGAGATCTACTCGCAGTCGATAAGCGAACTGAAAGACGGCCTCGCGCCGGAATTGGTGGAAGAACTCGAGCGACTGTCGCTGCCGTTGACGGACCAGAACACTCCCAGTGAAGGCGAGTTGCGGATTGCGAAAGCTCAACTGGTGGGCTGGCTCGAGGGCCTGTTCCACGGGATTCAGGCTGCGGTGTTCGCACAGCAGGCCGCCGCGCAGGCTCAACTGCAGCAGATGCGCGGCCAGCCGCAACTGACGCCCCCGTCTTCCGGACCGGGTGGGGCCAACCACGCCTCAGATGATGGATCCGGCGCAACGGGTTCGGGCAGCGTCGGTCAGTACCTGTAGTCGTTCTCGATCGCGGCTCGCCGGATAGGTTAGGCCGGTGATCGATTCGGCCATCCTGCGTTCTGATCCCGATCGGATTCGCGAGTCGCAACGCCGTCGAGGCGAAGACGTCGCGATCGTCGATCGGCTGATGGAGGCGGACAAGCAGTCACGCGAAGCTCGTCAGCGCTTCGACGAACTCCGCAACGAGCAGAAGGTCCTCAGCAAGCAGATCGGACCGCTGCAGGGACAGTTGAAGAAGGCCGACGACGACGCCAAGCCCGGCCTGCAGTCCGAAGTCGACGAGCTCATGGCGCGCGCGCAGGACCTCGCCGACCGCGTGAAGGCCGCGGAGATCGACGCGGACGAGGCCGCTGCCGCCGCCGACGTGCTGGGGCGCGAGGTGTCCAACCTGGTCGACCCGACCTCACCCGTGGGTGGTGAGGAGGACTACGTCGTCCTCGAGCACGTGGGCACGCCGCGGGACTTCTCCACCGAAGGGTTCGAGCCGAAGGACCACCTCGAATTGGGAGAGGCTCTCGGAGCGATCGACGTGGAGCGGGGAGCGAAGGTCTCAGGTTCGCGATTCTTCTACCTCACCGGTCCGGGCGCCGAGCTCGAGTTCGCGCTTCTGGGTCTCGCGATGGAGCATGCGCGCAGCAACGGCTTGGTTCCCGTGATCACGCCGGCGTTGGTGCTGCCGAGCGCGATGGACGGCACCGGTTTTCTCGGCCAGGCCGCCGAGCATGTGTATCGCATCGAGTCTGATGATCTCTACCTCGTAGGCACCAGCGAGGTTCCTCTCGCGGCGCTGCACTCGGACGAGATCCTCGAGGCAGAGGATCTGCCGCGCCGGTATGCCGGCTGGTCGAGTTGCTTCCGCCGCGAAGCGGGCTCGCACGGGAAGGACACCCGCGGGATCATCCGCGTGCACCAGTTCGACAAGGTCGAGATGTTCGTCTTCTGTGACCCTGCCGATGCTGAGGCCGAACACGCGAACCTGCTGGCCTGGGAGAAGCAGTTCCTGGACGCGCTCGAGTTGCCCTACCGCGTGATCGACGTCGCTACCGGCGATCTGGGAGCCAGTGCGGCGAAGAAGTTCGACATCGAGGCATGGATCCCCACCCAAGGCGCGTACCGCGAAGTGACGAGCACGTCGAACACCACCGAATACCAGGCCCGACGGTTGAAGATCCGCATGCGCAAGGACGGTCACACCGCGCCGCTGGCGACGTTAAACGGCACACTATGCGCGATGCCCCGCATCATCGTGGCGCTGCTGGAGAACCACCAACAAGCCGACGGCAGCGTCTCGATTCCTGGCGCCCTGCAGCCCTACCTCGGAGGCCGATCCGTTCTGTGAGTGTTCCCCATATAGATGACGGCCTGCCCATCGACTGGACCCCCCAACTCATTGCCCTAGACATCGACGACACCCTCACCGTTCACCTCGGAGAGATGAAGCCGCGCGCCATTGACGCCATCGCCGCGGTCCGCGCCCGGGGCATCGAGGTTGTGCTCGCGACCGGACGCGCCTTCGATACGACGACGCCGGTCGCCCGAGACGCCGGCCTCAACGGCCACGTGGTGTGCAGCAACGGTGCCATCCTCGGTGACGTAGCCCGGGACAAGATCATCGAAGCGGTGACCTTCGACGCAGGTCCGGTGATCGAGCGCTTGAACGAACTCGTCCCCGGCGCAGTTTTCGCGGTCGAGGATGTTCACGGTGTTTTCTACACCACCCACATGTTCTCCACTGGGCCGTTGGGGCTGAAGATCCACGAGGTGTCGTTCGAGGACCTCACCAAGGAGCCCGTTGTTCGATTGGTGATGCGCAGCAACCGTCACACCCAGGAGGCTTTCGGTGAGGCGGCGTCACAACTGGGCTTCCACCAGGTGGTGTACGGGGTGGCGGACGTCGCGTGGATGGACGTGGGCCCGCACAACGTGAGCAAAGCGTCGATGCTGCAGGAGGTCTGCTCCCGCAAGGACATTCCCACGGACCGGGTGATCGCCATCGGGGACAACTGGAACGACGTCCCGATGCTGGAGTGGGCAGGCCTCGGCGTCGCGATGGGGAGCGCCGTTCCTGAAATTCAAGCGAAAGCGAACCTGATCACCCTCGCCGAGCCCGGGGACGGCGTCGCTGCGGTCCTCGAAGCAGTCGCGAACGGATAAGCGCCGCGCCTACCGGTCGACTACCGCCCACGCACGACGCCCGCCCCGCTTCCACCTAGATCGGCGAGCCCTCTTCCGGTGTGATGCCTGGATCGCCCGGCGGTGGAGGTGTGCCCGGCTCCGGAGCCGCTGGTGGTGTCGGCTCCGGTAACGCCTCCACTATTTCCTCTGCTCGATTCGGCAGCGCAGCCACTTGCGCGTCAGAAAGAGCCGCCGCTTGCACCGGCGTCAACTGCCGCGCTTGCGCCGGTGAGACTTCGGCCAACTGGCGTCGAGTCAAACCACCCACGGTTTCGGGTTGGAGAGCCGCCACCTGGGCTGGCTTGATCGCATCAAAATCATCCGGTGCGACCTGCTTAATTTGAGCCGGAGTCACACCCGCCATCGCGTTCGGCTGGATCGCACCGAGCTGACGGCCACTGAGTTCACCCATCGCCGCGGGCGAGAGCGCACCCACTTGTCCCGCCTCCAACGCCCGAACGGCTCGTTGGGGCAAAGCAGCAGCCTGATTTGGTCGCAACGCCTCAAACACCTCAGGGGGCAAGACCGTCACCTGACCGGGCTTGATGCCCCTCATGGCATCGGGAGGCACTTGCCGCATCTGCTGCGGGCTCATCGCACCCATGGCCGTGGGTGGCAAAGCACCCAATTGACGGGGTTCGAGCCCTCGCATTGCTGTAGGCGGCATTGCGCCCAACTGATCCGGCAGCATTGCCCCAAGCGCACGCGGGGGCAACTCGCCGACCTGGTTTGCTCGGAAACCCGCAAAGGCTTCAGCGGGAAGCGCTCCCAATTGGGCAGGTTTCATCGCCGGCATCGCATCCGGCGGTAACTGACGCAACTGCCCAGGGCTCATCGCACCCATGGCCGCTGGTGGCAAAGCACCCAACTGACGGGGTTCGAGCCCTCGCATCGCTGCAGGCGGCATCGCACCAAGCTGATCCGGCTGAATGCCACCAAAAGCACGCGGCGGCATCGCCTCGACCTGGTTCGGCCGGAAACCAGCGAACGCCTCCGGCGGCATCGCCTCGACCTGGTTCGGCCTAAAGCCCGAAAACGTGTCGACGGGCAGTTGACGCAACTGCGCCGGCTGCAAGGCACCCACCGTCTCAGCGGGAAGAGCGCCGAATTGATTAGGCTCCATCGCCCGGAACGAGCGGGCCGGCATCGCCTGCAACTGGTCCGGTTGGATTCCAGCAAAAGCGCGAGCTGGCATCTCTTCGACTTGCGCGGGGCGGAAGCCCGCGAAGGCCGTCGGTGGCATCGCCTCCATCTGCGCAGGCTTCAGCCGACCCATCGCCTCCGGCGGCATCTGCCGGATTTGCTGCGGGTTCATCTGAGCCATCGCCTCCGGTGGCACCGCGCCCAATTGTCGCGGTTCCATGCCGCGCATAGCCGACGGTGGAATGGCACCGAGTTGGTCGGGCTGTAGCGCACCGAACGCTCGTGCTGGAAGTTCACCAACTTGGTTTGCCTTGAAGCCGCTGAAGGCACCCGGCGGCATGGCTCCCATCTGGGCGGGCTTGATGCCCCGCATCGCGTCGGGCGGCATCTGCCGAACCTGTTCTGGCCGCATACCGGCCATCGCTGTCGGCGGCAAAGCACCCAACTGCTTGTTGTCGAACGCCTTCATGGCTTTCGGCGGAATGGCACCCAACTGATCCGGATTGAATTGCCCGAAAGCAGCGGGTCGAAGGGCCTCCACTTGATTTGGCCGGAAGCCCGCCATCGCCTCAGGCGGGAGTTGCCCCACCTGCCCCGGCTTGAAGGCGGCGACCTGGTCTGGGTTCAATGCCTTGACCTGCTCAGGGCGGAACTCTTGGAAAGCATCAGCAGGGATCTGGCCCACCTGCCCCGGCTTGAACTCCTTGAAGTCCCCGGGCTTCAAGCCCGCGACATCTTCCGGTCGAAACTCATCCGGACGTGGCCCCCCCGGCTCACCAGGGGCAGGCCCTTGAGGGCCGGCTCCACCCGGTCCACCCGGTCCACCCGGTCCACCCGGTCCACCCGGTCCACCCGGTCCACCCGGTCCACCCGGTCCACCCGGTCCACCTGGGGCTCCACCCGGGTCACCCGGTCCACC
>Ga0255767_1001230_pt1 | contig 22827 bp, 19 predicted proteins | sample 071ome_24_FD_179967 | JGI IMG/M metagenome (GOLD analysis project Ga0255767, IMG submission 179967) | Coastal salt marsh microbial communities from the Groves Creek Marsh, Skidaway Island, Georgia - 071402CT metaG (version 2) | ecosystem: Environmental > Aquatic > Marine > Intertidal zone > Salt...
CGGTAATCCTGAGGCTCGAGCTGTTTGGCAATACCGAAACTCACCATCAGCCCATCTACCTCATGTGGTGCGATTCCCGCGTCCTTCAAAGCAGCCTCGATGGCCTCAAGCGCCATGGTCTTGTTGTCACGGTTCGAGGCACCGGTAAATGCCGTTTCGCCGACTCCAACAATAGAGACTTCGCCACTAATATCGGCAAGCTCTGCCGCCTGGCCCCAGTCATGAGTACCTGCTGCTTTGCTGAGATAGCTTAGGGATTTTCGAGTCATCGCTCTGCCTTAAACCCCTGCGCCGTAGCATCCCAGGTGGCCGGTGTGACACCTCGATCCCGCAACTTGTGTTTTTGTATTTTCTGGGTAGGTGTCAGCGGCAGCTGATCTACAACCTCAATGTAACGAGGCACGAAGTAATAAGGCGCATTGTCGTTGATGAACTTTGCGAGGGCTTCCTCATCGAGGTCCGCATCCCCGTCAAGAACGACAGCAAGCATAATCTCGTGCTCCGCTTCCAGTTCAGCCGAAGTAATACCAAAGGCCGCGGCCTGCGTGACCGCTGAGTGCCTCAAAGCCACGCTCTCTAGAGCGAGAGAACTTACCGATCGGCCCTTGTAGCGAATCAGGTCACTCTTCCGATCGACAAAGAAATAATGTGTGCCCTCTCGCCTCAGCAAATCGCCTGTGTGATACCAGCCGCCTTTGAAAGCCTTTTCGTTTGCGGAGTCGTTTCTAAAATAGCCGTTGAACAATACGTGGGGGGCCTTTTCCTTGACGCAGAGCTCACCTGCCACCCCCTCGCCCACCTCAACGCCCTCATCATCAAGAAGGCATATCTCAATATCATCTGCTGGAACACCAAGGCTATTCTCAGGCCAATCGGTCTGACCATCGTCAAGCCGCCTCAGGAGATACATGATCTCGCTCTGGCCAAATCCCTGGTGGATAGATTCGATACCAAAGCGTTCTTTAAAGGGACCTCTTACACTGTCCGGCATCGGCACCATGTTGGTACTTCGCAAGGGATTATCTTCATCACCTTCACTCTCTGGGGCCTCCCACAGAAACATATGCATAGCGCCGAGAGTCAGGGTATGGGTCACGCCATAGTCCCGCACCTGCTGCCAGAATCCACCCGCAGAAAATGCCCTGACAAGAACGCAGGTCGCTCCGGTTAACAGCGCGGGATAAATATTAGAGACCCACGCCGCTGAATTATGTAGTGGCAACACATTAAGCGTGGTGTCACCGTGCTTCATCCCTCCCATGTAAACAGCACTCAGCGCACTTCGAATCCAGGTGTTATGACTTTGCATCACGCCTTTGGCGTTTCCTGTGGTACCCGATGTCCACATCACCGACACCGTATCGCCATAGTACAAATCCGGCCTTGGAGGAGACCCATCACTCGATTTGGCGGCGGGTAGCGCGTGCGTGGACACCACCTTTGTATCAAGCGCACCGAGCTCGTCTAGTCGGCTCTCAAACTCAGGGCTGACCACCGTGATTTTTGGCGCGCTATTAACCAAGGTGCCGTGCAGCCAATCGCCTTTGTAATCAGTGTTTACCGGTATCCATATCGCACCTAGGGAATTCGCAGCCAGCGTCAACGCAACGTAATCGATGCAACTCACCATCAGGAGACAAATTCGATCTTCTTTACCCATGCCGCTCTGGTGCATCCAGAGTCCATAGCAATCCACCAGGTCCTGCATCTCCCGGTAAGTGATTGCGGATTCTTCTGTTTTTATAAAGCAGGTGTCAGGATAACGCTCTGCCTGGTAAGCGAGGACAAGACTCAGCAAGCGATTGTCGGGCAAATCAAGCTTCAAAGGCTGGTCTCCGCGTAGAATTGCGTCGCCCATTTTCGGTACTTGGATATTGGCCCATCCCCGTCACACAGGACCGGGTTGGGCTCGAAACGCTTGTACTCCCAGATCTTGGCATCGTCCAACAACTGGCGATTTACCTCTTTATTGAAAGCTTCGCCTATACGATCAATTTTTGGATCCCTGTCGGGATTTTTCCAGGACACGTGGAACAGCTGCTCGACGGTCTCATGATCCACCGGACAATTCGTCGTCAGCATGCAGACATCAATGAGCGTTTCGTAGCGCACCTCAGCCCACCCAAAACCGTAGTTGGTTGTTTTCAGGGTCCCTTTTACCGGCCCACCCGAACTGGGAAAAAGCTGGGTGCTCTCCATGAGGATTTTGAATGGCTCAAAGTCAAAACGGCCGTACTCCGCATCACCTGGATGCCCATGCACGGTGACAAAATGTGCTGAGTCTGCCGTGTTTTCGCCCATCTCCTGAAGACAGGTAGCGATAGTGTGGCTCGTCGAAATAGGCTTCGTATAGGCGTCGCTGGCAAACTCATCCAGATGAGGCAGTTCGTAGAGAGGAGGTTCATTTTCAGGGTGGTACCACCCCATAATGATGCCGTGACGTTCTGCGAGCGGATAAGTCCGCACGCAACCTCTTTCGTTGAGTCGCTTTGCATACGGTATCTCTACAACCCGACCATCAGTATTAAAAACCCAATGGTGGAAAGGGCATTTGATGCCCTTTTCCGTCACCTCACCGCCGTGACCAAAATGCGCACCCAAATGCGGGCAGTAGGCATCCTGCAGCACGTAGTCGCCTGTCAGCGATCGCCACAGGACAAGCTCCTGACCAAAGCGCGTAAGTACCTTCTGGTCTCCCGGCGCCAGATCAGCAGAGAACCCTATGTGAAACCATCCGAAAGGAATGGGGAACGGAAATCTTTGAGACTGACTCGTGCTGATCACTGGCACAACACACCTCGCACTTTTCTAGTTATTCATTGGTTAAAACGTCAACCCACGGCACCAAATTACTCTACCCGCCAATATAGGGAATCATGCATTTGAATGCCATTGGTTGGCGTTTCCTGCTCCCCCTTGTCAATGTCAGGCGGTACACTGGGGCAAGAACACGCCAGCAAAAGCCGCGCCGGAGATTCAGGTGGATCTAACCTTACAGTCCCTTACACAGCTCGCTGAAACAGAGGCTTCAGGGTTGCTAGACCTCACGTCCTTTGAATCCGAAATCCTGTCCCGACTGATAGAGGCGCTCAACAGCAGCGGGAGACTGAATTCGGCAGGAATTGGCTTTCATCACCAGCGGCTTGTGGAAATTCTCAAGAACCGAATTGCCATCGAACAATGGTTCAAAATCCATCCGGAGATTAACGAGGAGCACATAAGCGATCCGATTGTTGTGGTGGGCTTGCCCCGAACCGGAACCACCTTGCTGCATCGAACCATCGCCGCAGACAGCCGTCTGCTGGCCCCCTTGTGGTATGAAGTGAGAAATCCTGTTCCCCTGTCCGAAAGCTTCGTGGAGAGTGATACCAGAATCCCCAAAGCCGAAACGGAGGTAGCCGCTATTCTGAGGGCATCACCGGAATTAGCCGCAATACATCCCATGGATGCAACCGCTCCCGATGAGGAAATCATGCTACTGGAGCACTCTTTTATGAGTACGGTGCCCGAGTGCTACGCCTACCTGCCCGACTTTGGTAACTGGCTTTATGAACAGGATCAGACACCCGGCTATGAATATCTCTATCGTCTACTGCAGTTTCTGCAATGGCAGAAGCGTCAGCGGGGGTTAACGGGAACCCGCTGGTTGTTGAAAACCCCACATCACCTGCATTACCCCCGTGCGTTGGCAGCCGTGTTTCCTCGGGCAAAGGTGGTGCAGACCCACAGGCACCCGCTGGACGTCATTCCCTCCTACGGCAGTATGATGTGCGCGTTAGCCGCGCCGTTTACCGATCATCTGGACCGAGCAGCCATGACCGCACACTGGGCTCACAAATGGCAATGTGGCCTGAATGCAACCCTGGCGGCGCGCGCCGATGAAGGACTCTCCCTCGACTATCTGGATCTTGCCTTCGCTGATCTGCTGGCAGATCCAAAAAGCCAGATAGAGCACGTTTATGCGTTTATCAATGAAGACTTGACCGAACGGGCTCTGGAGGAAATGGCCTCATGGCAGGAGTTGAATACACGGGAGAGTCGCCCTGAGCACCATTACACCCTCGAAGAATTCGGTTTGTCAGAGAACCTCATCAACGAGCAATTCAGTACCTACATTGGCCATTATTTTTAGAATCACCGCTGATTGAGTCAGCGGCACGAATCAATCCATAGCTTCGACATACGCCTTTAGCGCAATCGCCGTGTCGTCGAAAGCCCGTTTCACCCAAGGACCAGCAAAACGCATAACGTGTATCCCGTAAGGACCCAGAAACGCGTCGGTCGAATGATACTTACACTGACGACCGCTCAGGGATTCGATAATTTGATCTCGGCGGGCCGGATAGGGCCACTCATCGACCCATGGCGCTTCCCAAGAGAGTAAGTGTGGGGCGTCAATGGCACAGAACAATTCGGTATTTTCAAAAAAACTTCCGGGTTCCAAATAATTCTTGAGTGTCATTTTGAGAGGCGCTCCAAGAGCGAGGGTTCCCTCGGCTGCCACACAAAACGGATTCCATTTTTCATAACCCTCAAAGTCCACCAACACCTCCCAGACCTTTTCAGCGGGGGCATCAATAACCACGCTTTGTGACACCACGACCGCACTGGGGTCGTATGCCGTCTTGTCTTCGTCTTTCACATCAACACTCCTTTACCGTCATGGCTAGGGGGCCATGTATTCACCGCCGTTTACGTCGACCGACGCGCCGTTGATAACACGAGAATAATCGGACAGGAATGCCAGAACCGCGCGTGCGCAATCTTCCTCCGGCGGAATAATACCGAGCGGAATGCGATCGGTTATGCTCTTAACAACGACGTCCCGATCCATTCCCGCAGCGACCTGAGAGTCAATGTAGGCATAGACAGGCGCTCCGCCGATCCATCCCATCCTGAGCGCATTGACTCGAATTCCGTGCTGGCCAAAGTCATTGGCCATGTGACGGGTCAGCGAATTGAGCGCCCCCTTCCCCGAGGCATACATTGCCTCACCCGCAAACGGTTTCACCGTGGACTGTGTAGACACGTTAACGATACTGCCGCCACCTGCCGCCTTCATGTGGGGCAGACAAGCTTGAGCCATCCGCAAGGCCCCCTGACATATGACATTGACCACCTCACCGATCTTGTCAGGGTCAGCGACATCAGCAGGCGCCCAATCACCGTGGATGTAAGCGCTATTTACCAGACCATCAATACGACCAAACCTGTCTGCGCCCGCTGTAATAAGAGCATTTACCTGGGCGGTATCTGCAACATCGGTTGACTGTGCGACTACCTGACCACCCGAGGCCTCGATCTCGCTAGCAACCTCGGTTAGAAATTCCTGATTGCGAGCTCCCAAAATGACTGCTGCGCCCTCCGCACAGGCCATCTTAGCCATGGTCTGACCAAGGCCCGGCCCAACACCACTAATGACGATCACTTTGTCTTTGAGCAGCATGTTTTTTCCTCTCTGCCTTTGTTATGTCGGAATATGGCCATAGCTTAGCGTAAATCTCCTTGAGCAATGACCAATACAAACCACACCGTAGTCTGACTGAGCTAGACGAATCAATAAATTCCCGCTTATGCTCTCGACATTCTGGACGCGCGGGTTACATCGGGGCAACACCTCGCCAAACGCTTAGCCAAGACGCATTACACAAGAAAACGTGTCACATAAAAACAAAGGACGCACTGATTATGACCAACACGGAAAAACGAGTCGCATTGATCACCGGCGCAGCAGGCGGGCTTGGGCAGGCCAGCGTGAAACGCTTCATCGCATCTGATCATATCGTCGTTGGCACAGACATTAAGTTTAAAGAAGGCCTCTTTACTCATGATCAAGTCATTTACCGCGAAGCCGACGTCACTTCAGAAACCGACTGGACTGAGGCCATGGACATGGTCAAGGCTGAATTCGGTCATTTGGATGCCCTGATCAACAACGCGGCCATACTGATGGCATACACCCTTGAGCAACACACCCTCGATGACTTCAGACGGATCATGGACGTCAATGTAAGCTCGGTTTTTCTCGGTACGCAAACGGCGTTACCCCTGTTGAAAGAGAGTTCACAGGGATCGATAGTTAACCTCTCCTCCTCCTCAGCGGTTGCGGGCTATCCCCACTTCGCTGCCTATGGTGCAACCAAAGCCGCTGTTCGGAACTTAACCATGAGCACCGCCGCACTGTGCCAAACCCAGGACTATGGCGTAAGGTGCAACTCGGTACATCCCGATGGAATACTTACCGACATGATCAGCAACATGAAGGGCGACTTCCCGGAAATGGAACCAGCCAAAGCCGAGAGAGCCTTTAAGTTTGCCTGTGAGCCCGAGGCCATTGCAGACGTGGTCCACTTTCTGACGACTGACGAAGCCCGTCATATAAACGGGGCGGAAATCAGGGTCGACAACGCGTCGACTGTTCAGATGCCATACCTATAATCGGAATACCAATAAACACCAAAAAGAGGCAAACGCGAACTGATCGCTTACTAGAAAGCTACATTCCCGAATCACGGATTTCTTAACCTTTCTGATAACACCATAAATCGAGGTTATCCCCATGAAGCTAACCCAGCAAAAAACCATTCTTTCGGTCGCGATTTGCGCCGCACTTTTTGCCGAATCTGCACTAGCTCAGTTGGAAGAGGTTGTCGTTACTGCCGAAAGGCGTGAGGCTCGTCTGCAAGACACGCCCTTATCCATACAGGCATTGAGCTCTGAAGAACTTCGAGACCGAGGCATTCGCAGCGCCATGGACCTAGTCGATCAGGTCGCAGGGGTGCAGGGATATACGCCTCCGGGCACGACATCCTATGTCGGAATCAACATCCGCGGTGTCGCCGATGGCTCACCCAATCTCGCAACCGATCCGAGTACCGCGCGATATATCGATGGCATCTACTTGGGTAAGGTGGTCGGTTCGGGCATGGATAGCAATGACCTCGAGAGAATAGAAATCCTCAAGGGACCCCAGGGTACGCTCTACGGCAGAAACTCAATAGCAGGTGCTATCAACTTCATATCAAAGGCACCTTCAGATGAATTCAAGCTCTCCGTCACCGGCTCAGCAGGGAACTACAAGATGGGCTCGGTCTCGGGTCGTGTAGATCTACCAGTTACCGAGAACTTCCGCACCGCATTCTCCATGTACAGTCGCAAGCGGGATCCCTTTTGGGAAAACACCAACCCGACTCAAGAAGGCATGAATAACATGGATCGGAGCGGCTTCCGGGGCGCGTTCCAGTGGGATGTAACCGACCGCCTGTCGGTCGACTACATCTACAGTCGGGACAAAGTTAATGACGAGCTTGATAACCATAGCGTTGTCAGCGGGCTGAACCCCACCTACACAGGGGTTGCGGGTTATGCGGCTGCAGGGGGCGATCTGACAAATGTCCCTATCGATAGCGGCGCTCGCATGCAAACTGTGGCTGGAATCGCTGGGTTTGTGCAACAGTTCATGCCACCCTTCGTTTTGGATATTCCGCAGGTACAGCAGTACCTCGGCTGGAGCGATGACTACATTGCCTGGGGCAACAACATCATTGCTAATATGGAAAACAATCCAGAAACCGGCTCTACCGATATTGACAGCTTCAACAATCTGCGGGCAGAAGCACACACCTTCAAAGCCCAGTTTGAGCTCACCGACGATATTGACATCAAGTACCTTTACGGCCGCAGGGAGGTCAGCGCCTTCACCAGCCAGGATTTGGATGGCATGGACAACTCTGTCGCCTCTGGGATCCAGCACGACCTGATCCTGCAAACCATTGGTGGATCTTTACTTACCGCCGTTGTTCCCGCTCAAATCGAGCTCGCGCCAGGATTTATCCTGCCGATACCTGACTATCAGATAGAAAATTTCTCTCTGGCGTTATTGATGGTAGACACCATCAACGCACGAGGGGGCGCACCCGTTTTCTCCACCTACGCACAGGATGACTACAAACAGGAGAGTCACGAACTCCAATTGGTCGGCACTACAGGCAACATTGACTGGGCTGCCGGTCTTTTTTACTGGGATGATGAAGGTAGCTTTCGGAACGTACAGAACCCCACCTTCCCACTAGCCAACGGCACCCAGAGTCGCGGCTTCGACAACGGCGGAGACGCGTTCTCCGTTTTTGGTGAAGCAACCTGGCGACCCTCCAACAGTAAGTGGGCCTTCACCGCGGGACTTCGGTACACCGAAGAGACCAAGGACATGACCTGGCTGTGGCGAGATGCAGCACTGGGTGGCGTGGGTGGTTATGTGGCAGCCGCGATTGCCGAGGCAGCGGCTCAGGCGCTTGAGGGCGTAACGATAAATATACCTCGAGATTTAACCAGTGGATACGTCTGGTCCCTCGAGGAATTAGATAACGTGCCAGAAACTGAGGGCGTTTACGGGCAAAGCGCCGAGCAGGACTTCGACGACGTAAGTGGCCGTTTGGTTGCCCAATACAACTTTAACGACAACATGAATGTTTACGCCAGCTATGCCACGGGCTATCGCTCGGGCGGATTTAACGGTGGCAGCTTTAACAAGACAACGGGACTTGGGGACGCGTTCGATGAGGAGACGATTTCAAATGCAGAAATTGGTTTCAAATCCTTGCTCGCAGACGGAAAAATCAGGCTGAACGCGGCTGCCTACTATTACAAATATGAGGATGTCCAAGTCAGCACGGTAAAAAGCGATGCCGACGGTCTCTCCACAGAGATCGATAATGCCGCCGAACTCAGTCGCGAGGGCTTTGAATTAGAGACCGCCTGGCTGATCACCGATCGCATTCAAATTTCAGGCAACTACTCCTATATCGGCGGTAGCTACGACTCTTTCCCTCCCTACCTCGGGCTAACCATCACTCCAACAGACGGTTTGGCACCTGAAAACTCCTTCTACGCCGCTCTTGACTGGGATCTTGTCCGAGCGGGCAAGCACAATGTGAATTTCCAGCTGTCGGGAAATTATCAGGACGAAACCGTGAGTATTGGTGCATCACAGTCGCTCTACACGGCGCAGGGTGCTCCTCAAATACCGGTTAACTTTCAACAGCCCTCAAACCAATCGCGGACCTTGGTCAACACCCGACTCACCTACTCCTATTCGGGAGACAACGGGACCAATTTCTCGATCTCGGCATGGGGCAAAAACATCACCGATGAGGACTACCGCACCTTTGGCTACAACCTGGGCGCCGATCTTGGCCTGCCAGTCCATCAGTGGGGTGATCCGGCGACCTACGGCGTGGATTTCCGGCTAGACCTGTAAAAATACAGTGCACAAAGACCCGCCAGTCGGCGGGTTTCTCGGTTTCTACCGGCTCAACCAAACACAAAGCAGAAGCGAAGCATTTATGTCAAAAAAAATAATGAATTATCCTGAAGGTTGGGCTCTTGTGGTGGGCGGCAGCGGTGGCATTGGCAGCCATATTGCGCTGGAGCTCGCACAAAATGGCGTCAATCTATGCCTGACTTACAACTCAAATGCAGAGCGCGCTGAAGACATTGCCGCGCAGGCGCGAGCTCATGGCGTTGAGGCTTGTGCCGTGCAGATGGCCCTGCAAGATGCAAGCGCCGTCGTCGAGATGATAGAGAGACAAGCCGAACAACTTGGCCGCCTGCATACGGTATTTATCGCTACAGGCTACGACATCCCTCAGGTAAAAATTACCGACCTCACGCCAGAACTCTGGCAGCGAGTTTTACGCTCTGACGCGGAGGGCGTGTTCAACCTGATTCATAGCACCTTACCCCATCTGCGAAGGGGTGGCGGTGGCAGTTATGTGCACATCAGTTCCGCGGGCCTACAAAAATACCCTCCACTCGATATTTTGTCTGTGGCCCCAAAGGCGGCAATCGAAGAGTTGATCAAGGGCGTCGCAAAGGAAGAGGGACCGAACCATATCCGTGCTAACAGCATCGCGATTGGCGTGATTGAGACAGGCATATTTTTGCGCCTGCAGCGGGAAGGCGTGTTCGACGAAAAATGGATTTCCAGCGTCAAGAACTCCCTGCCACTTAGGCGCTTTGGGCAACCGGAGGAAGTTGCCAAAATGGCGTATTTCCTCGGATCAGATTTGGCGGGCTACACCACCGGTCAATTGATCCCCGTTGATGGGGGGTATGGCCTCTAGCGAGCCGCCGGGGGCGAGATAGCCAGCGCTGATCTTAACTCCCGCGGCCTTAAAATGGACTATGGTCAAACCCCACATCCTCGTTTAACGTCTCGTTCCTCACCTCATTGGCAGTGGAAACCCAATCCATGTTAGCGACCGACGCTCCAAGATGTCCCTTACCCATGCCAGTCGGCTGGTTTCAGGTCCTATTTTCCGCAGAGCTTTCGCCTGGGGACGCCATACCTTTGCATTATTTCGGTCAGGAACTTGTCGCGTTCAGAACTGAAGACGGACAAGCCAAGGTAGTGGATGCCTTTTGTCCTCATATGGGCGCCCATTTGGGCTACGGCATTCGGGAACACACGGGTAAAGGGCCAAAAATTGTAGGTGACAGCATTGAGTGCCCTTTTCATGGCTGGCGATGGAATGGTGAGGGCCAGTGCACCCACATCCCCTACGCAAAAAATGAACCCCCACGAGTTAAAAAAGGCGAATCTATACTCGGCGCCTGGCAGGTCCGCGAGGTGAATCAACAAATTCTGGTGTGGTATCACCCTCACAATGAAGCACCAAGCTGGGAGCCCGAGAGCATTCCCGAGGCAAGCCCCGACAACACAGATTGGAGTGACTTCCAAATTCACACGTGGGATATCAACACCCACATGCAGGAAATGGGAGAGAACGCAGTCGATGCGGCTCACTTCCACTTCGTGCACGGCACCGATGATGTGCCTGAGGCAGCTTTTCAGGAGTTCGACGGGCATGAGCGTCGGGGTAAATTCATCACCAAACAACCGACACCCCGTGGTGTTGTCGATGGAGTCATCGACACAAAAAGCTTCGGAGCGGGACTCTCGATCGTACGGTTTTCGGGTATTTACGACACAATCCTTTTGGCGAGCGTCACTCCGGTGGAGCCTGAAAAAACCCGGGCGATGTATGCGTTTTTGCAACCTAAAGCAACAGAGGATTCTCTCGGGAAAACAGTGGGTAAAGCCATCATCGCCAACATCTGCCAGCAAATGGATGAAGACCAGATTATTTGGGATAGAAAGCAGTACTTTGAGAAGCCCCTACTCTGTGATGGTGACGGGCCTTTCGCCAAATACAGGCGCTGGTACAGCCAGTTCCTGATTGAGCCGTCTGCCTGAAGTAGGCTTGTAGTCGCTTAGGTACTAGAACCCGGCCAATCCAGCAAAGCGGTTCCGGTGCCAGTCCGAAGTGCCTAGCAGCTGGTTGGCAACACGGGAACGCTTCAAGAAGAGACCTACATCCATTTCGTCTGTTACCCCCATCCCCCCGTGTAGCTGTACTGCCTCACTACTGACCAGCGTAAAGCAGTCATTCGCCATCGCTTTGGCCAAGCTGGCCTTCGCAGCGATCTCCGACTCTCCATGATCAATAGCACTTAATGCTCCCAGCACAGCGCTCTCAGCGAGTTCCAACTCACCGTAGAGCTTCGCGCAGCGATGCTGTAGCGCCTGAAAGGTTGCGAGCTTCACCCCAAACTGCTCTCGCTCCGAGAGAAACTGAACGGTCCTCTCTAACAGCTCCCTTGCGCTACCCGTCATTTCGGCAGCCAATACGATCATCGCGCGATTCAAGGTCAACTCCCATCCACGCTCCAGTGAGTTTCCCTCAAGCCACTCTCCGTCCGATGTATCAAACTCCTCAAAACTAATATTCGCGTACTGCCGGCCGTCCATCATCCGGGTGGCCTCAATATGGACTCCCTCTGCTTCGGCCGGTACGGCAAATACACCCAACCGGCTATCGGTGCGCCTAACAGGGAGCAAAAGATAATCAGCTGCTTCGCCCTCGGGTACCAGCACTTTTCTTCCGGTTAACCGTCCTTCAGCGACTTCATTGACCGAATCATCGCCTCCCTGAAAAAACCGGCCACCGTCGATGGCCACCGTCCATACCTCTCCTCCCGACAGAAGCGCAGGCAAATGGCTCGCGACTTGCTCGGCCGATCCGCAGTTGAGCAACAGCTCTTGTGCAAGAACGATGTGCGACAACAGTGGCGTTGGGGATAAATGACGACCCGACGCTCCGGCTATTGCGCCCAAGCCGAGCCAACCAAAGCTCAATCCACCGTGCTCCTCGGGCACAACTATCCCTGCTAGGCCAAGTTCCACAAGATTGGCCCACACCTCCCTGTCAAAGCCGGTCTTTGACGGCTCCTCGCGTAGGCGGCGCAAAGCATCTATTGATGCGTGCTCGGAAAAAAAATTGGCCATAGCGTCATGAAATAGCTGCTGCTCTTCGTTTAATATCATGACTTGTCACCTGCACTCGGCATCCCAAGCGCTCGCTTGGCGATGATATTGAGTTGAATCTCGGAGGTGCCACCAGCGATGGTCAGCGCCTTGTCAAAGGCCCACTGCTTGACGATTTTCCGGTTGCTTTCGGAGATACTGGGATCGTCCATCGACAAACCCTCCACGCCGAGCAGCTCAAGCACGAGCTCGTCTTTGGCCTGTATTTCACTCGTCCCCAAATATTTCATCAGAAGAGGTAACCTGGCATCCGACTGGCCGGCTTTACCCTGAATAAAAATTCGCTCGGCAAGGCGTTCGATCGCCTGCTCGCGCATAAGATGCCGCGCGATCCGGTCTCGCAAGACCGATGAACCGAGGGCACCACCCTCCTCAGCTGCAACGCACTGACGAGCAAGGTCAACCAAGCTTAGGTTGGGTTTCTCAGCCATCTCCCCCACCGTAGCCATCATCTTGCGCTCATGCTTCAAAAGCTCTTTGGCCACAGCCCAACCACCGTGCAACTCGCCTATCAAATTTTTCTTGGGCACGCGCACGTTGTCAAAAAAGGTCTGGCAAAACTCGGATTCACCACTAATCAAGGGAATGGGGGACGTGCTAACGCCTTCTGATTCCATGTCGATCAGTAGAAAGCTAATACCCTGCTGCTTTGGCACCTGATCATTGGTACGAACCAGGCAGAAGATCCAGTCCGCTTCGTCTGCTTTGGTAGTCCAAATTTTTGTGCCGTTAACGACAAAACAGTCCCCATCATCCTCAGCCCGGGTCTTGAGACTTGCCAAATCTGACCCTGCCCCGGGCTCTGAATACCCTTGAGCCCAGCGAATCTCACCTCTGGCAATGGCTGTGAGATGCTCTCGTTTTTGCTCTTCTGTGCCGTAGACCAGCAACGCTGGCCCCAGCATCCACAATCCTTGGTCGTACAGGGGAGGCCTACACCCTAGCTGCTTCATTTCCTTTTTGAGCACTCGAGCCTCATCATCAGACAAGCCCCCTCCGCCATACTCGGCTGGCCAGTCCGGCGCGGTGTAACCACGATCTCGACAGGCCTCAAACCAAGCCCTTGCATCTTCGCTTGGAAATTGCCGCTGGCGGCCGCCCCAGATCTGCTCCGATTGAACGACTGCTTTTCTTTGGGAGGGCGGACAATTGGCCTCAAGCCAACTGCGAAGCTGCAGCCTGAATTGTTCTAAATCATGTGCTTCTGTCATGGTTTGATACTGTTGCAGACTAACGGGAGTGGGGGTCAGGCCTTGGATAGACATGGTTCACTCGACAGACCGGTGTGTCATCGTCCTTTTTGTCTAGAAATCCGCGCTGGCAATTTTGACCGGAATGCCTAACATCCTCTACCTTTGAGTCTGGGTATTCCAATTAACGGCGAGCGCGGGAGGCATACCCTCGGACGCAAACTACCACCAACCGGACGAGCAAAAATAAGATGGCAAAGGCAGCAGACTACGGACTTGGACCCAATACCTTCCCGCGTGGCTGGTTTGTCGTGGCGGAGAGTCGCGAACTTGACAACGGACCCATCGGTGTAACTTTCTTTGGCCGTGATTTTGCCCTCTACCGTGGCGAGAGTGGCAAACCTGTCATGCTGGACGCTTACTGCAAGCACATGGGGACACATCTAGCGAAGAACACCAGCGCAATGATTGTGATTGCAGGGGTGGGTGGTAACCACATTGAGGGCGACTCGATACGATGCCCCTATCACGGCTGGCGGTACAACGCTGAAGGTGATGTGGACGATATCCCCTACCACGACGGCCCCTGTCCAAAATCAGCGTCGATTCGTTCCTACCCGGTCGTGGACAACATGGGTTGCATCATGATGTGGTTCGATGAACAGGGCGAATCGCCAGACTACCCGCCTCCCTACCTGCCCCAATGGGATGAAGCAGGCTGGATCCATTGGGATCTCGACCATCTACCGGAACTTGATATTCATCCTCAGGAAGTACTCGACAACATGGCGGACAACCGACATTTGGGCCCCACCCACGGCGCGCCCTGTGAGTACTTTGAAAATGAAATCAAGGACCACATTTTGATTCAACGTCAGGGGGGACCAATGACCCTCTATGGTGGGGTCATGCTCTACACCACAACCTGGTATACCGGCCCGGGAATACTGCTCAGCAAACAGGTCTGGGGAGAAACGGTACAGTTTGAGCTGATTGCAAACACCCCGGTTGCTGACGGACGCATCAAGGCGTGGCACGGCTGTTTGATCAAATCTGCCAGTGGCGAAATAAACGATGAAGAAAAAGCGACCGCTAAAGCGATTCAGGCGGGAGCACTGGAAGCGTTCTCAAAAGACTTCGAGATCTGGCAGCATAAAGCGCCGGCCATCAAACCCATGGCCATGAAAACTGAGGGGCCATTCCTCAACAATCGGAAGTGGTATGGCCAGTTTTACGCCGAAAAATCAGCAGTAGCCTCCATCCAATCACCCCTCAATGGCAGCTACCACGTACCCGGTGTGGAAACCCCAGAAGATAGGAACCATGCAATCGACGACGGGCTCCCGTTCTAACCCTAACTCTACTGGCCTGACACGCCGTGAACTATTGCTCCGCATGTGGTAACAAGCTGCCCTCGGAAGCGGGCCAAGTCCATCACCGAACTTGTGATGGATGTGGTGTTACCCATTTTGATAAACCAACCATCCAGACCTCCTGCATTGCAACCCATGGAAGCAAGGTTCTTTGGATCAAGCGAGCCACAGAACCACGCAAGGGATGCTGGGCACTGCCATCAGGGTTTTTAGAACCTGGAGAAACCCCAACGGTAGCGGCTGCAAGAGAGCTTCATGAAGAAACCGGGGCGTCAGTGGATCCCAACAGCCTACAGCTGTTTCTCATCGGGGCTCTACCCGCAATGAATCAAATCTATTTGGTATACCGCGCACCGCTTCAACACCCTGTTTTCGGGCCGACGGCCGAGGCTACTGATGTCCGCCTGCTGGACTACCACGAAGTGAACTTTGATCAGTATGCCTATCCGGACGTAGTGGAAGGAATCCATCTCTTTTATCGGGATCATGCCCGTGGCGACTACGGCGTCTACATGGGTGACTATGATCAAGGAGCCCACACCCTGCGTCGCATCAACCCTACCTCTCGCTTTTGAGGAATCAGCCGATGAGCAATGTCGTTACAACCTATAGCGGCAATTTGACAGGATTGGCTGTACTGGTAACAGGCGGGGGCACAGGTATTGGGCAGGGATGCGCGGAAGAGCTCGTTGCCGATGGCGCCCATGTGACTATCTGCGGACGCAGAGAAGACGTCCTCAAAGGGGCAGCAGACCGGATAGCCACCAGAATTTCTCATGGTGGCAGCGTCCGCTTTACTGTTGCAGACGTGACTGATGAAGCCAGTATTGCGGCCGCGGTGAGCTATGCAGCTGAACGAACCGGCGTGCTCAACGGATGCGTTGCTAACGCGGGTGGAGGTGGCATGTTATGCGGCTATCAGGATATGGATGCGCAGGAGTTTGAGCGCGTGCTTCGTCTCAATGTGGTCGGGACCATGCTGTGTATCAAACACACCCTGCCCCACCTTATCGCAGCGGGGGGTGGGTCCTTCGTCGGCATGTCGTCTCTGGCAGGCCACGTTACACACCCCTGGATGGGCGCTTATCCAGTCAGCAAGGCAGGCATTGAGACCATGATGCGCAACGCGGCGGATGAGAATGGCTTGCACCGAGTCCGCTTCAACGCCGTCAGACCCGGCTTTATCGACACGGAAGCAATGGCAGGGATCCCAAAAGACAGCGATGTGTATCAGTCCTACATTGAAAACACACCCATGGCCGATGTAGGCCTACCGGCAGACGTGGGTCGATTGGTCAGATTCTTGATCAGCCCGGAGTCTCGATGGATTACCGGGCAAAGCATTGGCGTGGACGGCGGCCATGGACTCAGGAGGGGTCCTGACTTTTCCCCCTTCAAAGCATAGGATACTTTCCAAGGCCTTGGCACCGACTGGCTTTAACTGCCGGCAGAGGCGATCTGCGCTTGGTTTAGAGCGCTCATTTTCGCCTTTTTTGTCACTTTTTTTTGACACAATAATGTGTCATGTTAAGGGAAGGTGGCCTAGGGGTCTGAGTTGCTTACACACGCACGAGACAGACGCGACGGAGAAGCGCGCAAAACTGCTCAGTGGCAGGGATTGGCGCCGCACAAACCTGTATCGCTAACGGAGAGGAATCGCAGGTGCCTACCGCACTCCTGACACTGGGACGACTACCCAAGGCGCTGGCCTTGGCCAGAGCACTGAAGGGCCGGGGCTACCGCGTCGTTATTGCGGAGCCTTTCAAATGGCACGTGTCACGCGCGTCCACCTCTGTCGATGCCACATACGAGCTGCCCTCCCCTAATGAAAATCCAGCACTCTATCGAGATACGCTGCTAGCGCTGATCGAGCACGAATCCGTCGATCTTCTCATTCCCGTCTCCGAAGAGGCACATCATGTGCTGCCACTCGCACCCCGTCTTGGGAAAAACGTGGAGCTGATAGGCCCAGCATCCGCCCTTTATGAAACCCTATCCCACAAGCTACAGTTCATAGAATGTGCAGCCGCTGCTGGCTTACGGGTACCTCGTACCTATGCGGCGGACACGCCTGAAGCCATTGAGTTAGCGCGCGCCGTAGCACACATCAAGAAGCCTAGCCGAGGTTGCTCGGGCATGGGGGTTACCTGGTGCGAGGCAGGAACATTCCATAGCAACACAGCTGGCGACTCAGTCATACAGGAGCGCATTCATGGGACCTGCATCAGCACGCTGAGTTTTATGCGTCAGGGCTCTGTCGTGGGAACCAGCATTTACGAAGGGCAGGTGTTTGCCGGCACTGTCGCAGTCGGCTTCGAGGCCTGCCCCAAAGGCTCTCCGACAGAAACCTCGGTCAGAAACTGGGTGGAAAAATTTATCGCCACCCTCGACTATGAAGGATTTATCGCCTTTGACTTTATCGTAGATGATGCCAATGTTGCGTGGCCGATTGAGTGCAATCCCAGGCTCACGAGCGGCGTGCATTTTTTCGACAGCACCTCGCTGGGTGATGCACTCTCAGGTAACTTTCCGCTGCGAGCGGTCTATAGCAATACCATTAACCGATGGCAGTGGGGATATAGCACTCTCACCGAAGCCTATGCAGCGCTGTTCCGAGGCCAGTGGCGTGAAGCACTGAGGATTTTCAAATGGTTAGTATCGAGCCGCGATGTGGTGTGGAGTTGGCGGGATCCTTTGCCATTTATGTTGATGACGCCGCTGTCATGGCCAATTCTCAAAAGCGCTCTATTCAAGGGAATGTCACTGGGTGAAGCCTGCCAGCGGGATATTGCCCCTTTATGGGAGGCAACTGAGGAAGCTAGGTTGAGGCATAGCGGCAATGAAGCATGAGCTGCCTTGCTGGCCGCGTGGTCAATCTTGCAGCGGGTCGGACGGGCGCGGTGTCACGCAATATAAAATCGAAGCGGCGTACAAACTCAGCAATGATCAATATCGCCTCCGCCTGAGCGAAGCCAGCGCCAATACACGTGTGTGGCCCTGCTCCAAAGGGAATATAAGCCTCCTCCCGATAATCCGATCCCTCCCCCGCAACAAAGCGCTCAGGCATGAAAGCGCTCGGCCGCTCCCAGTAGTCTTGGTGCCGGTGAAGCGTCCACGGAGCGACCATCACCAGAGCACCCCGCTTCACTCTGCGAGGCCCAACCTTGCAATCCGCCATGGCGACCCGCGGTATAAAAGTGATCGGCGGATACAACCTAAGGGTTTCGCGAAAGAAGGCTCTTACCCAGGGCAACTGTTTTACGTGTTGAAACTCGACGGGGCCTTCTCCAACGATCTCCCGGATTTCCCCTCGCAGTCTCGCTACCCAGTCAGGCTGGACCGCCAAAAGATAGAAAACCCAGGTCAAAGCGCTCGCCGAGGTTTCATGGCCGGCGAGAAAAAAGACGCCGAGTTGGTCGATCAATTCTTCGCGAGTGAAGGGCTTCCCGGTATCCGCATCTCTCGCAGCAATGACATCGCTTGCAATATCGTTGAAATCCGCAGGACTGACCAGATGAGGATCAATGAGATCCCCCAGATGCGCTCTGATGCGTCGGCAGGCCGCTATAACCGTATCCGGCTGTGCCACCTCCGCCCAAGCCTTCTGAAAAATCAAACGAAAAACGTCTACCTGGGCGACAGACCGTTCAAACTCGGTAAAGTCATCAAAGACCTCACTGGCTACACGAGACTCAAGAGGCGTCGAGAAGGTTGTTCGACAAATGATGTCCGCAGTGAGGTGGCTCATCGCAAGATCCAGAGAAAAGGCCTCGCCGGAATTTGCGCTGGCGTCGAGAATCGCCGAGTGGTCCGCCACCGCTTCTTTCATAGCGGAGAAGGCATGATTAACCCGCATGTGACTGAAGGCCGGGTCAATCATTGCACGCTGCCGACGCCACTTGTCGCCATCGGTAACAAAGATCGATTCTCCAATAAGAGGCTCGAGGGCATTGACCATCAAATCGCTTTTCGGAAACGCACTGCCGTCATCCCTCAGGATAAGCCGGATCAATTCGGGGTCATTGAAAAGCACCGTTCCTCGTCTCGAGTAACCAAGATTGCCCACGTCAAAACGATAGGCAGCAGCGGGCAAGAGATCCAGCAAATTGCCATCCCCATAGCGCAGAACCCGAAGCAATGCGGCCAAAGCGGGCAGTGGCCTCGGGTGTGGTGGGATGAAGGGCGTGCTCGGACTCACGTGTGTTTTCCCGACGATCGAAAGGCCAAGTATGGGAGGCTGATCTGATGCTGTCGACCCATCTCGTCTTTGAGGTATTGGTGGCCTGTCATATCCTGACGGGCACGGTTGGACTGCTCAGCTTCTGGATTCCGATCATTGGACGCAAGGGCGGCAGACTACATCGACAGGCGGGAAAACTGTTTAGTAACGCACTGCTGCTGACAGGACTCACTGCTATGGGCATCGCTAGCACCACGCTGGCTGACCCGAGCGGCACTCACCCCCACCTTGCCACTCACGCCGTGTTCAGTGACCCTGACATGATTGCCGGCGTTTTCGGCTGGATGATGCTCTACCTGGCAACACTCACGGTAAATCTTGTATGGCAGGGGCGTCTCAGCTTAAAACACCGACGTGATCATCGCGGAACCGGCACTCCCTTTAACCTGTTCCTCCAGCTTGCCTTAATTGTCACAGCGGCCAACTGTACAGCTGTTGGTCTCCAGCTACATCAGCCCATGATGATGGCAATGTCTCTGGTTGGATTCGCCACGGTTGGCACCAACCTATGGTTTATCTATAAACCCTCACCGAAAGCGCACGACTACATCAAGGAACACATTAAAAGCTTGGTCGGTGCGGGCATCTCGGTGTACACAGCGTTTTTCGCCTTTGGTGCGGTACGACTGATGCCGGAAATCGCGCTTACGCCTGCTCTGTGGGCAATCCCCCTGATCACTGGCCTCGGGTTAATTATCTACCATCAGGGAGTTGTGACCCGCCAATTTAGACCACGAGGACCCGCGCTTGAGCTCTAGCAAACACGCGATTGTGATTGGTGCTGGCGCGGGTGGACTTGCCGCTGCGTCGGATCTTGCACGCGCGGGCGTCAACGTAACCGTGCTCGAACGCGCATCGAGGGCCGGCGGGAAAATGCGTCAAATAGAAATTGACGGTAATCACATCGACGCGGGGCCCACGGTATTCACCATGCGTTGGGTTTTTGAATCTTTATTTCGGGACGCAGGTTTCAACCTCACTGACACTCTCCCCCTCCAAAAGGCGGACACGCTGGCTCGTCACTGGTGGACAACAGGATCGCAACTTGATCTTCACGTCGATATTGAAGACACAGCGAGGGAAATTGAAACATTTTCAGGATTGGCTGACGCGGAGGGCTACCAGAGACTCTGCGCAGACTCTGCGGCAATCTTTAATACCCTGCGTGACACCTTTATGGCCGCACCAAAACCATCCCCCATTTCACTCGCTCGCCGCGTAGGATTAACCCGACTGCACGAATTAATAAAACTCCGATCCCACCAAACCCTGTGGGATTCTCTTGGGGGATATTTTGAGGACCCCAGGCTGCGCCAACTGTTCGGCCGCTATGCAACTTACGTGGGCTCGTCGCCCCTTCTCACGCCAGCGACATTGATGCTGATCACTCATGCCGAACAGGCCGGTGTGTGGATGCTGCCTGATGGTATGTCGTCACTCGCAACAGCGGTACAGAGCTTGGCAGAGCACAACGGTGCGTCCTTTCACTTTGATACCGAGGTGGCTGGAATAACAACCCACCGTGGCCGCGCATCAGGCGTAAAACTGACAACTGGTGAACACCTGCCCGCCGACGTGGTGATCTTTAACGGAGACCAAAACGCGCTCGCCTGTGGCGTATTGGGGGACGATGTTATCGACGCAACAAGCAAGAACCATCCAGACAAACGCGGGCTATCTGCTGTCACCTGGTGTCTGATGGCAAACGTACGGGACTTTCCATTGAGCTATCACAACGTTTTCTTTGATCAGGATTATCCCGAAGAATTCAACGCCATTTTCAGCCGTCAGAGATTGCCGGTTCGGCCCACCGTTTACATTTGTGCGCAAGACCGATTGAGCGATCAGCGGCCTACAGCTCCTGAGCGCCTACTGGTTCTGATTAACGCACCCGCCAACGGCGACAGTAAAACTTGGAGTGATGGAGACATTCGACTCGCCGCATCCAACGCAGAGCATGTTCTTGCGGCGTGTGGACTCTCTCTCGACCTCTCAGGGCGTGATACCCATGCCTGCCACCCCGGTGAGTTCAATACACTGTTCCCCGGCAGCGGCGGCTCCCTTTATGGTCGGGCTTCTCATGGCGTGCTATCCAGCTTTACTCGCCCAGCAACCAGAACCAAGCGTCCGGGACTGTATTTGGCCGGTGGGTCAGTGCATCCCGGGCCAGGCGTGCCCATGGCAACACTCTCGGGACGTCTGGCGGCGCACGCAGCGCTGGAAGATATGCGTCCCTGAGGATATGGCCCGGAGGCCTAAATCCCCTGCTCCAGCCAGAATTGATCGAGTAAATCGCAAGTTCGTTGGGTGTGCTCCCAATGAGGCAAGCCCAAGGAAGGCTCAATGCGCTCCGCTCGAATCACCGGATTCATGCTCAGCAACTCATCCAATCGTTCGAAACCAATATTTGGATCTCGGTCATACAGGATGAACGTGGGAATGGAGAGTAATTGATAGAGTGATTCAACGGCATTTGGCGTGAACAATGCCATCGATAAAAAGGCAAAGGGCGCAAACTTTGCACCCGGCTGATGCGAAGTAGCATACGCATAGTCCACAAGGGATTTAGGCGCCGAACCACTATGGAAAGCCTGCCCAAGAAAAAAGCGAATGCTTGGTTTTGATACCAGCCCGCGCCAGAGTGGTGTACCCAGAGGGGACTTCGCCAGAAAGCTGGTGATGCCCTTAGCAGATTGGCTGGTCCGTGGCTGCCTGATGCCGACACCCGTGGGCGAAATCAGTGTCGCGGTGGAGACAGGCGCTTCGTGCTCGACGATTGCTCGAACTAAAAACTCAGCACTGAGAGACAGGGCTACAATATCAGGGGATTGTCCGCCCAAAGCCTTCTCTAGAAAACTTGCAAGGACTGTGGCGTAAAACGTTGACCCATAGGGAAAATCTCCGCGTGGCGACTGTCCGAATCCCGGTAAGTCTAGGGAATAAACGCGCCGCGAGCCTCGATAGTGGTCGAAGAGCGGTTTCATCTCCATTGAACTGGGAGCTGCATTGACGCTGTGTATGAGCACCAGCGGCGTCGCTGTCGACCCAGACGGACACGAATCATCCACATAGCAGCGAATCGGTGGAAGCCCGTCCCCCAGGTCGAATTCCTTTAAGTTGGCGTCAATTGCCTTAGCCAGACCCATGCAAGACCTCCCTATTTGCCCAGTAATTATGTCTCATCTGGCATACACATGTATTGTCTTTTCTGGTTTACACTTAAGAGGACGTTAGCAGGGGGACCCAGACGTTATGGCACTTGCCTACCCATTTACTGCAATTGTGGCCCAGGACGCCATGAAACAGGCGTTGTTGATCGCCGCCGTCGATCAGGAGGTTGGCGGGGTACTGGTGATGGGCGACCGGGGCACCGGAAAATCCACTGCCATCAGGGCACTGGCAGCCCTACTTCCGAAAATAGATACGATCGTTGGCTGTCCCTACAACTGCGACCCGGCAGCTGCTAAGCCGGGCTTGTGCGAGTCATGCAAGAGCCCTAAAAATCCAGACTCGGTAACATCTGTGGCAATTCCTGTTGTAGACCTGCCGCTGGGAGCCACTGAAGACAGGGTCGTTGGCGCCCTGGACATCGAGCGGGCACTTCACGCGGGCGAAAAAGCCTTTGAGCCTGGCCTACTG
>Ga0255767_1001245_pt1 | contig 22712 bp, 13 predicted proteins | sample 071ome_24_FD_179967 | JGI IMG/M metagenome (GOLD analysis project Ga0255767, IMG submission 179967) | Coastal salt marsh microbial communities from the Groves Creek Marsh, Skidaway Island, Georgia - 071402CT metaG (version 2) | ecosystem: Environmental > Aquatic > Marine > Intertidal zone > Salt...
CTATCACAGTACCCTGGGTTCCGGCCTGGCTTGGATTGGCACTTCTGATAAAGGTTTCTGCCGATGCAAAATCATTGCTTAGTGGCATTTGGAGGTAAGCAGACCCGGCAAAGAATACAAGGCCAACCCGATCACCCCGCAGTTTTTTCAACAATTCAGAAAGCATAAACTTAGCGCGTTCCATGCGGTTGGGTGAGATGTCTTCTGCCAGCATACTTTGAGAAATATCCAGAGCAATGACGATGTCTGAGCTTTTAATCTTTACTGTTTCGGTACGGCTTCCCCACTGAGGATTGGCCCAGGCAATAATCATGGCAGTAAGAGCAAAAACCGTGATGCCGTATTTAAGCCATGCTTTTCCTTGAGACCAATTACTGAAAAGTCTTTGTATTGTAGGGTAGTGACCTGCTTGCTTAAGCTTTGATTTTTTGTAGCGCAGCAAAAAGGCGAACCACAGCAGTGCGGGGATGATTAGAATGAGTAACCATAATATGCCTGATGCTTCAAATCTAAACATACGATGGTGGGTAGAATTATTCTGTCTCTTCGAGGATACCCGCTATTTCTGGATCGACGAGCACTCTCCCGCAGTGTTCACATGTGATGATTTCCTTTCTGTCTCCGATTTCGATCTGGAGTTGAGGAGGTATTCTGTTGAAACAACCACCGCAAGAACTTCTTCTATATGTTACAACAGCTAAACCATTTCGGTAGGCAGCGCGTGTTTTGTCGTAATACTTAAGCATACGCTCTTCGATGTTTTCGCGTGCTTTTTCAGATTTTTTGCGGAGTGCTTTTTCTTCTTTCTCCGTCTTGGTGATGATTTTCTCCAGTTCGGCTTTCTTGGTAACAAGATCCTTTTCCTTGGATTCTTTACGTTCAGTAGTAGCCGTCAGCGTTTCGGTTTTCGCTAGTTTTTGATCGTTAGCTTCTTTTATTCTTTTCTCTGAAAGTTGAATTTCCAAAGTCTGTAGTTCTATTTCTTTAGAAAGGGCTTCGTATTCCCTGTTATTTTTTACATCATCAAGCTGTTTGTTATATCTTTCGATGAGTGTTTCACAGGTTTTAATGTTCTCCTTGTGAGTGGCAATTTTTCCATCGACTTCTTCAAGCTGCGAATTCAACTTGTTGACCCTGGTTTCAAGACCTGTAATTTCATCTTCTAGATCGCTTACCTCGATAGGTAGGGCACCTTTCAGAATTTTTATTTCATCGATTTTAGAATCTATGATCTGTAAGTCATACAGATTCTGAAGCCTCTCTTCTACAGTTTTAGTTTTCTTAGCCATTTTTAGAGATAATTAACCGGATTAGTATTCACTTTTGTGTAATGGGATGCAAAATTACTAAATTTATTTGTCAAAATCTCGTGCAACATTCTAATTGTGTGCCTTTCACTCTCATAGTGCCCAATATCAGCGATAACTATCTGGTTTTCAGCGTCAAAGAACTCATGGTATTTGAAGTCTGAGGATATAAAAACATCCGCATTTCGGGCTTTTGCTTCCTCTAGTAAGAATCGGCCGGAACCACCGCAGAGGGCTACCTTTTTTATGGGCTTATTCAACAGATTTGTATGCTTAAGTGTCTTCAGGTCAAGGGTGGATTTTAGGGCATCCAGAAAAGCTTTCTCATCCATCTCCCGGGAAAGTGTGCCAATAGCGCCTGAACCGATTGCTTTTTTCTTGTATTCCAAGCCCGGTTTTGGCGATAATATATCTGTGTTTTCAAGACCTATAAGCTCTGCCAGGTAGGTGCTGACACCATGGTTGTAGACATTATCGAGATTGGTATGGATGGCAACCAGGTTGATATTGTTTAACAGTGCTTTCTGTACGGTTCTTTGTACATAATTATTGCCCGTGAGGCGCTTGATGCCGCCAAAAATAATGGGGTGGTGAGAAAGTACTACGTTTGCGCCCAGGGCGATGGCTTCATCAATGACGTCTTCTGTAGCATCAAGGCTTACGACTACCCCTTCGATCTCGTCTTGAGGATTACCTACCAGATGGCCGCTGTTGTCGTAAGTTTCCTGGTATTCGAAAGGTGCCAGGTCCTGTAAAAACTCAAGTAATCCACTTAGCTTCATTCGTTTAGCTTTTGTATTCTTTTAATCAAGTCTGAGCTTGAATACCCGGGTAAAAAATCAAGGATTTTAACCTCTCCGCCATTGTCTTCTACGATATCGGCTCCCACGATTTCATCCTTTGTGTAGTCACCACCTTTTACAAGGATATCCGGCTTTATTGCATCAATAAGGTTGTATGGTGTGTCTTCCTGGAAACTGGTTACAAAATCTACACACTCAAGGGCGGCCAGCATGGCCATTCGGTCATTGAGACTGTTTACGGGCCTAGATTCTCCTTTGATCTGTCTTACCGAGTCGTCAGAGTTAAGAGCCACAATAAGTACATCGCCCAGCGTCTTGGCTTTTTGGAGGTAGTCCATATGGCCTGGATGCAGAAGGTCGAAGCATCCATTTGTAAATACAATGGATTGCTTATTCGTCCGCATCAGGTCGACAAGGCTTTCCAGGGCAGGGGTATCAAGAAATTTATCCAATGAATCAAATTATCATTTAAAGATACGTCATCTGATTCTTTCTTTGCGGGTATAGTACTGGAAGTCCTGTTTAATTTTTTTCCCGTCGATGGTGACTGCGCATTGGGCAGGAGCTTTGACCAGTTCCCGAGCAAACGAGATATCCCAGCTGTAATCCACACCCCCAGCTATAGTGTTACGCTCCAAAACCCATTGATTGACCTAATCAACTTATTCTTTCAGCGTCGAGATATATCAAAGCGGGCATTTACGCCTGTGCTTAACGAGACTTTAAGTCGAATTTTAAGCAATGCTTTTTTGATAATTATTTTCAAAAATTATTGCAGAATGTCACCAATCAAATTAAATTTGCTGCCGCTTTTTACTTAAGCCGAGGCTTTGGTAAACGCGTTTCACTTGATCAAAGGGATCAGGTTTATAAAATTCAAATCCTGACATGAGCGCAGCGAATTGTCAGGAAGTGCCGCCAAAGCTTCTTCCTACGCGCAGCTTTGGCGGGCAGGCAGCTGGAACCAGCTTCGCCAAATTAAATAGTCAATCAGGTTAACTCAGATGTGTAGGAAAAAAAATATGCCTCCTTAGCTCAGCTGGTTAGAGCGGCGGACTGTTAATCCGTAGGTCCAAGGTTCAAGTCCTTGAGGAGGCGCCCAAACACTGGAAACCTCAGCATATGCTGGGGTTTTCTTTTTTAGGGGTTATTTGGGAAGCCGTTCTGGTATAAAACTGCTTCAAATGCACCAGTTTTGATTGTTTTCGTTGTCCCACCCATCCGGAAGGATTATCATTGTGGAGTTCCCCCAATAATTATGACAGATAGTTTGGTTTGAAAACTTACATTTTTTAGCACAATGAGAGATGGAAAAGACATTACATTTTTGTACTTTGTTCAAAATAAACGAATAAACACATATGAAAAATTTAATCTTTTTAGTTGCTGGGGTGCTTTTTATTGCATGTAACAGCAATCCGAGCTACGAAACAAATTTAGCAACAGCTAAAAAATTGTTTAAACTTCATGAGGAAGAAAAACTTGACGAGCAACTCGCTTTAGTTAGTGCAGATCTAAAGCTATATGCACCAATGTATGGTTCTTCAAATCCTCTAGGATATGACGCCTATGCTTCTATTCTGAAGGGATACCATGATAATTTTGAAGATATTAAATACAACGCTAACGCTTGGCTTCCAGGAGTGGATACTATATCTCTCAAACCAGACGGAAGCGTAAGAACATATGGTACATGGACTGCAAAAAATTCAATTACTGGTAAAGAGATTAAGCTAGATGGTTATTGGTATTTTAACTTTGATGCAGAAGGAAAAATAGAAGCTCAAGGTGACTTTTTTGATTACGGTGGAATGATGCAAGCCGTCGCTCCTAAAAATCCTGTTTTAGTAATGCTAAAAGTTAAACCAGGTAAAAAACAAGCCATGATCGATCTTCTGAATACTCCGGAGGGCTTACAAACTACTCGAGATTATGAAGGGAGTCTTTCCTTGGAAGCTTTTTTTAACGATGAAACTTACACGTACTATATTTATGGTGATTGGACTTCATATGAGGATTATCAAAAATATCTTGACTGGAGATTTAGTGATGATGAGAGTAAAATGGCACAGCGCGTAATGCAACTTTGTGTGGGAGGAGAAAAAGGATTAATACCTTTATTCCCAAATACTGATTACTCTTCTTTCTCAAAAGAATAAATAAAACATTATAGGTATTCAATAAGAACTATCTTAAACAACAATAAAACGGTTATCACGATTGAGCATAACCGTTTTTTATTTTAAAGCTTTATTACATATGTGGGAGCTATCGGATGTTAGCTACAGGGTTCTTTTCATTCTTTTGATATATTTTACTTTTTCTCTTCCCTCCATGCAAACGTTTTCATCCTATTTGGCTTTGTTGAAGTAAATGGCTTTCATTAACTTATTGCAACAATCCTGATTACATTAGAAAAGAACAGTTATCGTCATAATCAACAATGATTCTTTTCTCAACAAGTCACAATACTGGACGAAAAAACTAAGTATAATAAACATGAGAACAGCTCGACTTTTTTGTGTTTTCACATTCACGTTTTGTCTTTTCTCTATGGTGCAGGCCCAGGAGACCATCACAGCCAATATTACGCATGATGGCATTAAGAGGGAGTACATACTTTATGTACCGGCATCCTATGACGGCCGTACTGAAGTACCGCTTCTTTTTAATTTTCATGGCTACGGGAGCAATGCCATTCAACAGCTCTTTTTTGGTGATTTCAGGGAGATTGCTGACAGGGAAGGATTTATCATTGCCCACCCTGAAGGAACAGAAGATCTCACAGGAAGTCAGCATTGGAATGTGGGCTGGGGTAGCAGCATGGTTGATGATGTGGGATTTGTAAGTGTCCTTATTGATCGCTTGCAACAGGAGTATTCAATAGATGCAGATCGCATTTACAGTACAGGGATGTCGAATGGGGGATTTATAAGTTATGAACTGGCTTGTCAGCTGAGTGATCGTATAGCAGCTATTGCTTCGGTTACGGGTTCCATGTCCTTGCCCACTTTTCAGACATGCAGTCCTGCGCGTCCGATGCCTGTAATGCAAATACACGGTACGGCAGACGCTGTAGTGCCTTATGAGGGTTCGGCTATCAGCAGGCCCATTGAACAGGTCATGGAATATTGGGTCAGTTATAATAATTGCGATATGAACCCCATAATCACAGCTATTGATGATATAGATATGACAGACCAAACCACGGTAGAACACATAGTTTATCCAAATGGTAAAAATGGAGTGACAACTGAATTGTTTTTAGTAGAAGGCGGTACCCACTCCTGGCCGGGATCAATTTTTGGTTTTCCAGGCACCAATTATGATATCAATGCCTCAGAAGAAATATGGAACTTCTTCTCACGCTTTGACATCAATGGGGAGATTCAGCTATCATCCCTCGAAGAAAGTACTATTGATTATGATATTACAATCTCCCCTAATCCGGCATTTGAATCTATCCAGCTGTGTTGGGATTGGAATCAAAGCGGTGTATTAAATGTGTCTATCCATGATGCCAGTGGGCGATCTGTATTATCAAACACACAGCTTTCCAATTGCGGGGAGATGGATATAGCTTCATTGAAAAAGGGTGTTTACCTTATAAAAATGATTGATCAGGCCAGTGGAAAATCGCTTACTCGGAAATTGATTAGGATATAATTTGGGAATAGGCTTTACATTCAACAAAATAAAAAACGCCATTACCAAATTGACTACATTCCTGCTGGTTGCGCTGATTACAGTAGCTGTGCCTATCCTCGTCGTTACCTTCAGAGAAAAAATAAAGGAGAGCACATACGCCAAAACCAAGATGGAAATCTGTGACAAGATGCTGAAAACCGGATCCCAAGCAATGGTCTTCCGACATCAGACATGTCGTTGACAGTCTGATCATCGAAAAAAAATGCTTCATTATCACAGTAATCAGGGATGGCAGTTAAAATCTAATCAACTCAATCCAAGCCCCTCACCATCTTTTAATACCATGATACGATTCGCAATAAGAACCTTACTATATCTGTGAGATACTATTGCCGCTATCTTTCCTGCAGTCAATTTGATAATCTGTTTGAAGGCCTCAGTTTCTGCTTTGGCATCGAGTGCAGAGCTAGCTTCGTCTAGGATAAGTACTTCTGCATCTTTCATGTAGGCTCGTGCAATAGCAATTTTTTGCCATTACACACCTTGAAGCGTCTACCCAGCTGTTGTTGCACTTTGCATTTCTATGTTTTCCATCAATATCTGTTGAATTTGGCCCAACATTTGGCTATTTTGTTACACCTAATTATTGCAACCACAGACTATGGGCACTAGAAACTACGAAGGCAGGAGGTTTGACCGTCAAGAAGTTAGAGCTACTCTGGATACCCTTTCTCTAGAAGAAGCCCTTCAGATAAATATTAATAACAAGGCTTTTACAGTGACTATGCGAACTCCTGGTGATGATGCTTTTTTGGTAAGAGGCCTTTTGCATTCGGAAGGAATCTTGACGGATGCTTCATATATTCCAGACATTCAATTAAGAAAGGAAAGGCACAAAAGTGCAATTACCATTGCAGAGCTATCTGTGCCGATGGATCAATTAGGGGTTAATTATAACAACAGCCGAAGTCTCCTTTCTGTCACTTCCTGTGGCATTTGTGGTAAAACAGAATTGGATGAGCTATCTTCCTGCGAAGAATCACTTGATCCAGGACAAAGCATTGATATTGAGGTGCTGCATAATTTGTTTGATCAAATGAAAGAGGCGCAGCACAATTTCCAGAAATCTGGAGGTACGCATGCGGCAATGGCATTTACAATCGATGGAGAGGCTCTTTGTGCCAAGGAAGATATTGGCCGTCATAACGCAGTAGATAAAGTCGTGGGGCAATTGATCATGGAGGGGAATTTGGATAGGGCATTATGCCTGACTGTGAGTGGTAGGATTTCCTACGAGATCGTTATCAAAGCTTTCAAAGCAGGTATGCCATTTCTGGCAGCCGTCTCTGCACCTTCTTCTCTGGCTGTTGATTATGCCAAAGAGTTGGGCATCAGTCTTTTTGCTTTTTGCAGAGAAGGACGTGCCACATGCTATGCCAACCCACAAAATATTTTGAACGAAAAAGCATCTTTAAAACCAATTACGTGATACTATGTCAAAAAACTTAAGCGAGTTATCGGGCAAGAAAGGATTGAAATATAACCTGTTTGATAAAATGGGAGAACTGGCTATCGATACCGGTACGCCCAGTGTAAAGGACCTGGACAGACTTGCCGATGAATTCCTGATGGGAAAGGCTAATACATATGGGACAGCTACATTTTATGATTTTTTGAAACCCGAAAACAAGGGTAAAAAAGTCTATGTCTGCAATGGCACGGCATGTCTATGCGCCGGCACCCAGGAAAATGTAAATACGTCCCTTTCTGCTCACTTCTCTGAAGATGAGATTGGCCATATGACCTGTCTCGGACGTTGCCATGAGAACAGTGCTTTTCATTATAACGGCAAAAACTATTCTGGAGGTGCTATCCAAAAACTGGATCATATTGTTGAGAGCAACAACGGACTAGCTCTTAACAAAGACAAGTACAATGTAAAGGCAAATGGTGAAGTGATATTAACAAAGTCCTTTAGTGACATCCAGGAATATTATGAGCCATTGCGTCGGGCTATTCTAAAAGGTTCGGAATGGGCTTTGGAAGAAATCAAGACGTCAAATCTGCGAGGTCGGGGAGGTGCAGGATTTCCAATTGGACTTAAACTTGATTTTTGCCGAAAGGAAGAGAGTGCTACAAAATTCATCATATGCAATGCAGATGAAGGAGACCCTGGCGCTTATTCAGACAGATATCTTCTTGAAGAGAGACCGCACTCCGTCCTCTTCGGTATGCTTATATCCGGATTTGTAGCTCAGGCCAGCCATGGAGTGGTCTATATCCGTGCTGAATATCCGGAGGCTGCTGAAACAGTTCAGGCTGCTATCGATAATCTCAGGAAAGAAAATCTTCTGGGTGAAAATATAGCCGGAAGTGATTTCAGTTTCGATATCAAGATCATTCGTGCCCAGGGATCTTATATCTGTGGCGAGGAAACGGCATTGATCAACTCCATAGAAGGGCAACGTCCGGAGGTCAGAGTAAGACCACCATTCCCTGCACAAAGGGGATTGTTCAATAGACCAACAGTGGTCAATAATGTAGAAACCCAGGCAGCTTTGCATTTTATAATTTCCAATGGCGGCGAAGCCTGGAAGTCTATAGGCACAGAACGATCTTCGGGTACCAAGTTGGTGTGCCTGGACAGCTTGTTCAATAATCCCGGAATGTATGAAGTCGAAATGGGGACTCCTTTAAAAGAAATCGTGTATGATCTTGGTGGCGGGTTTAAGAGACCGGTGAAAGCACTTCAGATTGGAGGGCCTTTGGGTGGATTGGTGCCGACATCCAGGATAGAAGATCTCCATCTTGACTTTGAATCTTTTGCGCAAAACGGATTTCTTTTAGGCCATGCCTCTGTGGTGTCTGTTCCTGAAGATTTTCCTATGATGAAATTTATCGAGCATCTTTTTGACTTTGCAGCTTATGAATCTTGTGGGAAATGTTTTCCTTGCCGATTAGGGACCAAGCGTGGTTACGAGATGGCATCCAAGGCTTTGAATGAAGACTATAAGATAGATAGGGAGCTTTTCAGGGATTTACTGACAACCCTCGAAGAAGGATCCTTGTGCGCTCATGGGGGAGGCATTCCATTGCCGGTACGCAATGCCCTGCAGTATTTTGAGGATGAACTAAAACAATATTTCAATTAAAATTTCAATACTATGAAATTTGCATATATAAATAACCAGCCATTTGAAATCCAGGAAGGAGAAACCATCCTGTCATTTATTCGCAGATATAAAGGCAAGGACCTTGTCCCGACCTTGTGTGACGCACCCAACCTGGATCCTTTTGGTGCCTGCCGAGTATGCAGTGTAGATGTGGCACTTGAAGAGAATGGAAAGACAAAAACTATGGCTTCATGTCATATGCCTGTCGTCGAAGGGCAATATATATATCCCGATTCCAAGGCCATTAAAAAACTAAGGAAGAACATCATTGAATTGGTTCTGACGGATCACCCTTTGGATTGCCTGACTTGTGAGGTTAATGGAAACTGCGAGTTGCAGACTGTCGCTGCCCAGGTAGGTATCCGGGATGTTCGATACCCGGAAGGCGAAAATCATTTAAATAGAGAAAAAGATTTCAGTCATCCCTACATGACTTCGGACTTATCCAAATGTATCAACTGTTATCGATGCGTCAGAGCATGTGACGAGGTGCAAGGTGAGTTTGTCTTAAGTATGGCAGGACGTGGATTTGATGCCCAAATTATAAAAGGCAATAACCAGTCATTTATGGAGTCCGACTGCGTAAGTTGTGGCGCTTGCGCCCAGGCATGTCCAACTTCAGCTATCTCAGATATATTCCAATCCAAATCAATTGGTGCCACAGATATAACACGTACTATATGTACATATTGTGGTGTCGGTTGCAACCTTGAAGTCTCTACATCGGGAGGCGAGATATTAAGCATTCAGGCGCCATACGACGCAGAGGTTAATCAGGGGCATACGTGTCTCAAAGGTCGATATGCATTCAGTTTTTATGATCATCCGGACAGACTACGATCTCCTATGATAAAACGTAATGGAGAATTTGAAGAAGTAAGCTGGGATGAAGTATATGATTACATAGCTGAAAAGCTTACGAACTATAAAAGACAATATGGTCCTGATTCGATTGCAGGAATTTCATCGTCGCGCTGCACCAATGAGGAGAATTACCTCATGCAGAAATTCTTCCGTGCTGTTATAGGTACCAACAATATCGATGGCTGTGCCCGGGTATGTCATTCACCGACTGCACTGGGTATGCAACGCACGTTCGGTACCGGTGCCGCAACAAATTCTATCGATGATCTCAAGGATACCAATTGCATAATGGTCATCGGGGCTAACCCCACGGATGCGCATCCTGTGACTGGTGCTAAGTTGCGTCAGTTTGCTATGAAGCAAGATAATGTGACGATTGTGATTGATCCCAGGCGTACAGAATTGGCGCGTCATGCAGATTATCATTTGGCGCTAAGGCCTGGGACCAATGTCGCCCTTCTCAATATGATGATGTATTATATCATATCGGAAGGACTGGCAGATGAGGAGTTCATTGCCAACAGGACAAAAGGTTATGAGACCTACAAGGAAGCGATCCTCGGTGTCGATCTGGATAAGATGGAAAGTATATGTGGCGTTGAAAAGTCTCTAGTAAGGAAAGCCGCCATGGCGTACGCATCTGCTCCAAATGCCATGTCATTCCATGGTCTCGGGGTTACGGAGCATTCTCAGGGAACCTTTACCGTTATGCAGATAGCTGATTTGGCAATGCTGACCGGGAATATTGGCCGACGCGGTGTGGGTGTCAATCCTCTCAGGGGGCAGAACAATGTTCAGGGAAGTGCAGATATGGGTGTACAGCCGCACCAGGGTGCCGGTTATCTTGATATCACCAAACCCGAAATCAATCAGCGCTATAATGATTTTTACGGTGTAGATGTTCCAAAGGAAATAGGATATAAAATACCAGAGATGTTTGATGCTGCCCTGGCGGGCCAGTTGAGAGCAATCTGGATCATAGGAGAGGATGTAGTGCAAACAGACCCTAATACCCAAAAGGTCATTAAAGCTTTACAGGCTACAGATCTTGTTATTGTACAGGAACTTTTCATGACTGAAACAGCCAAGTATGCTGATGTTATTCTGCCTGGTGCATCGTTCCTTGAGAAGAGCGGCACCTTCACCAATGGTGAACGAAGGGTGCAGGCAGTGAGACAGGTTGTAGAACCCTTAGAGGGAACAAAGCCTGACGGACAGATCATAGTGGATATTATGAACAGGATGGGTTATGATCAACCGGATTATACGCCGGAGGGCATGCTAGAGGAAATATCACAGATTGTTCCATTCTTCTCAGGCATTACATGGGAGAACCTGGGCATCAATGGAAAGCAATGGCCTGTTGCCAAGGATGGAACCGACACCAAGATATTGCACACCGAAGAATTTAAAATTGGAAAAGGTGTTTTTGCTTATTTTGATTTTGAGGAAAGCCAGGAGATATTGAATCACGGAAAAGACTATCCATATATCCTGACAACGAATAGGGAATTGGAACATTATAATTGTGGTGCTATGACCCGTCGAACAGCCAACCATCAAATTCTTTCTGACGATTACCTGATGATCAATCCGAAAGATGCCAGCGATAATGGAATCAATGAGGGTGATTTTGTATGTGTCGAATCACCTCGGGGTAAAGTGGATGTTAAAGCGCGCATAACCGATGAGGTTAAAGCCGGAGTCTTGAGTACGACTTTCCATTTTCCTGATATCATGGTGAATAACATCACTTCAGACGTTCATGATTCAGAGGCCATGTGTCCGGAATACAAGGTAGTGGCAGTAAGGATACGGAAGTCAAAAGGAAAGTATAAACAGCTGGCGGAGGCTTAGTTTATTTTGTAGTCATGCTTTCGATGCCATCCCAGTCTTTCGGGACGCCATTGTTTTTGAAGATGCCTGTCTTTTTCAGAAAGAATGAAGCAACCAGATTTGAAGTGGTATCCTGAATAATTTCCTGCAGGATAAGCGAAGCTTGGGGAATTTCGTGCTCAATTAATGATCCATGGCCCTTTCGAATTTACTCAGAGAGGTCTTCTTGTTTCTGCAGCAATCATCTCTATCTCCATTAATACATTCCTACAAGCTTAGGGCTTCAGATATGCCATTGACGAGCACCTTCACCAGGTATCTTAAATCAAAGCTTCAAGAATACTTTATGACATTCCTTATATTTAACCGCCTATTAAGGGACAAGAAAAATAATCACGTAAAATCTTAACCATGAAGCGAATAATGTATTGCCCATCAGCACTCAGTTTTGTATTGATCATCATTCTGATGTCATTGTCGACAGACATATTTGCACAACGCAAGAAAAAAAAGCAAAAGGAAGAAACACAAGACACTGCAGAAGCATGGACCATGGACAAATCCATGGTTAAAATGCTGGGCTTTAGAAGCCTTGGACCAGCAGCCTATTCTGGACGTATCTCTGATATAGCCGTTAATCCTGAAAACACTTCAGAATATTATGTGGGGGTTGCTTCCGGAGGCTTATGGAAAACTGAAAATCATGGAACCACCTTCAAACCGATTTTTGACAGCCAGTCTGTCTTTTCTATCGGCTGCCTCGCTATGGATCCCAATAACTCTAATGTGCTGTGGGTAGGAACTGGAGAGAATAATTCACAGCGAAACCTGGCTTATGGTGATGGCGTCTATAAAACCACAGATGGCGGCAAGACTTTCACCAATATGGGACTTAAGGAAAGCCGCCAGATTGGTAAAATTATGATTGATCCCAGAAACAGCAATGTTGTGTATGTTGCTGCCCAGGGGCAAGCATGGGGTCCTGGAGGAGAAAGAGGTCTCTACAAGACTATCGATGGTGGTAAAAGCTGGGAAAGGGTTCTGCATGTGAGTGAGAATACAGGGATTTCAGATATGGAAATGGATCCCAGGAATCCCGACGTACTGTATGCAGCAGCTCATCAGCGTGAAAGGCGCGTCTTTTCTAAAATCAATGGAGGACCTGAATCAGCTATCTATAAGTCCACCGATGGAGGTTCCAACTGGACCAAGCTCAAGAATGGACTGCCTAGAGGTGATGTGGGAAGGATAGGTCTTGCCTTATCTCCAGCAAATCCTGACATCATTTATGCTGTCATAGAACTTCCCGAGAGCAAGAGCGGATTTTATCGATCTACAGATATGGGTGAAAGCTGGGAAAAGCGCAGCGATAAAGGGACGAGCAGCCCGCAATACTACAATGAAATATATGCGGACCCCCTTGACCAGGATGTGGTGATTATGATGGACACAAGAAATGCACTCTCCGATGATGGTGGAAAGACTTGGGTCAATATTGAAGGAAGAAACAAGCATGTTGACAACCATGCTATGTGGATAGATCCGGATGACACAAGGCATTACCTGATGGGATGCGATGGGGGTCTTTATGAGACCTATGACAGGGGTACGACCTGGCATTTTAAAAGTAATCTTCCAATCACACAATATTATCACGTTAGGACTGACAACGATTATCCTTTTTATAATGTATATGGAGGTACACAGGATAATGGGTCCTGGATGGGACCTTCAAGGACACACAGAAGATATATTGTCAATGCTGACTGGACACACACCCTGGGTGGTGACGGCTATCTCTCAATTCCTGATCCTGACAATCCTGATATATCTTATTGTGAGTACCAGTATTGTGGTTTAAGCCGATACGACAGGACGACTGGGAATTCAGTTTTTATTCAGCCGCAGCCAACAGAGGATGAAGAATTCAGGTGGAACTGGAATACACCATATTTCATAAGTTCATTTGATTCCAAAACACTTTATGTAGCCGGTAATTACGTGTTTAAGAGCACAGATATGGGTAATTCATGGACAAAAATAAGTCCGGACCTTACACGACAGATTGATCAAAACAGCTTACCAATGATGGGTAGAATGTGGCCGCCGGAAGCTGTGGCCAAAAACCTGTCTACTTCAAAGTTTGGTAATATTTTCGCTTTAGCGGAATCTCCTCTGCAAGAGGGAATGATCTACGCCGGAACGGATGATGGACTCATCTGGATCAGGGAAAATGAAGGTTCTGACTGGACACGCTACGACAGTTTTACGGGCGTCCCCGATACCACATTCGTAAATTATATATTGCCGTCATTGCATGATGTGAATACGGTTTATGCCTGTTTTGATGGTCGTAAAAACAGCAGTGACTTTACGCCGTACTTGATAAAGAGTACGGATAAAGGAAAGACTTGGACTTCCATAGCATCCAATCTTCCTTCAGGTACCGTGTACGCCATCCAGGAAGATCATGTCAACCCAGATATCTTGTTCATTGGTACGGAATGGGGTGTTTGGACGACCATTGATGGCGGCGCCACCTGGGTTCAGTTGAAGAAAGGCCTGCCCACTGTTCAGGTTAAGGATTTGACGATTCAGAGAAGAGAGGATGACCTTGTCGTTGCAACATTTGGAAGGGGCTTTTATGTGCTTGAGGATTATTCTCCTTTAAGAGAATTGAGCGAAGAATTGTCAGAGAAGAAGGCACACATATTCGACATTGAAGAGGCATACATGTATTATCCAGCGCGTAATCTAAGCTACCAGGGAGAGGTCTACTTCCGATCGGAAAATCCTGATCCGGAAGCAGTCTTTAGATATTATATTAAGGATGGATATACATCACTGAAGTCGAAGCGTAAGAAAGCCCAAAAAGAGGCTCAAAAGGAAGGTATGGAATATCCTTATCCAAGTGAAGAAGAACTCCTGGCTGAAGAAATGGAAGAAAAACCGCAGCTTGTATTTACAATAACCGATGAATCCGGTAATGTGATGCGTAAGATGTCACAACCTCTCAAGACCGGTTATAATGAAATCAGCTGGAATCTTTCTTACCTCGAAAGATGGGGCCCTGAAGTGAAGCCTGGCATGTATGCCGTTTCTATTGATAAGATTCATGGTTCCAGCATGGAGCGCCTAGTTGATGCCAAGCCGTTCAAGGTTTTCACCTTGCCAAATGCCTTGGGATCACCTGACTATGATGCAAATTTTGCATTTATGGAAGAGGTCAGGGGAATGTACCAGAATGTTACAGTGGCAAGAGCACGCATCGATGATATCAACAAGAGACTCGATAATATAAGGAATACTGTTTCAAGAATGCCTGTAGGTCCTGAGTTTATGCTCTCCGATATTAAGTCTGTCCAGGATCAGGTCAATGATGTGGCTAAAGTGATCATTGGCGGCTTTGGTGCCAAGAACACGGTATCCAGCCGATTGGGATTTGCTTCCAGGGCTAATGGCAATGCACAGGTAGATGTGACTGGAAGCCAGCGTGAACAACTGCAACTGGCCAGGGATGCCTATATGGGCGTAGAGGCGCAGTTGAATACTTTGTTCGAAGAACTGTTGCCTGATTTGGAAAGCCGCGTTGTAGATGCAGGAGGTGCCTTGTTTAATGTAGTACCGAGATAATAAGCAGAGAAGCTCCTTGTTGAATTAAGTCAAAACCTCTTCTTTAATAATAAAGCCAACCGCCAGATTAAGCTTTATGATACGAAAGGGCATTGGTTCTTGAGAAGGATCATATGCTCAAGCAAGGCCTTGACCGCATAGAGATGGATGCTTCAGAACTGAGCGGTGGCGAATATCTGGTAAGAGTAGACCAATATGAAGCTCAAGGATTGATGATAGTGAAATAGAAGTAATTAATTGATAGACTAGGTATTAAAAGCCGGAAGCTATTGTTTGTATTCGGCTTTTATTTTTTTGTTTATGATGTTTTGTCATATCTGCTTTTCCAGAGATAAAATAATATATACAAGCTATTAGAATCTTTGCTATTTTGTTTCGTTGTTCTGTTTTTTGGCAGAATAATTATGGGCAATTTGATGAATCAGAAAACAGACTGTACGCAGAGACTATACTTGACCGAATTATTTTAGAGTGATGAATATAAAATTCTACTTGACAGTCTTGCTGTGTTGTGTAATAGCATGTCTGAAATCTCAATGCGATACCGGAAGTGAACCGGAATGCACTTGTGAAACAGCCGAAGTTCTATGTTCCGTTAGTGAATTGGATGGCTTTAGTGGATCCATGAGCTCATTTCAACATCCTAATGATGGTCCAGATAACTTTTGTCCTCCTAGTGGACTATTTACCAATAATCCCACCTGGTTTGCTTTTATTGCTTGGTGTGAGGATATCACTATGGAAATTGAATACGAGAATTGTACGATGGTCGGTGGCTTTATCGGTGCTCAACTGGCTGTATATACCGATTGCAGTTGGGATGAACAAGTTGACTGTGATTCTCAATGTGAAAACAACAGTACGGTAAGTATCGATATGCAAGGGCTGACCATTGGCGAATCCTATTATGTGATGCTGGATGGATGTAATGGAAGTGCATGTGATTTCGAAATTTCTGTTTCTCCCACCGACTGCGATGAATTTATTGAAGAATGGGATGATCCGGTCACTGAAGATCTTGTAGTCTGTATTGGTCAGGGAGTGAGTTATGATGTGGAGAATCTTTCAGGTGCTACTAACTGGCATTGGTATATAGACGGAGAAGAGGTAGAAATTACAGCAAGCGCAAGATATGATATCGTATGGGGAGAGGAAGGCACATATGAATTATGTGTGGATGTAAGTAATATCTGTCTGGAAGTTGATGAGGAACCGCAAGCGAATTGTGTGATGATAACGGTGGGTAATCCGGACGCGGGAGAAATAGATATCAATGACTCACCTGAATGTCCCAATGAAATCATGGAAATTTCTGTCAGTGATTATAATATGAGTGATACCTATGAGCAGTACCTTATCATTGTGGACATGGAAGGCGAGGTCGTGCAAGTTATATCTGGAAACCCCATTTATGATTTCACATGGCCTAGTTGCGGGGTATTCACTGTTTACAGTTTGAATTTTCCTGAAGGTGAAGAAGTAGAGGTCCCTGGTGTAGGTGATGATTATTTTGGTTCGGACTGTATGTTCTACTGTTGTGATGAGAATTCCAGCACACTTGAGTTTGTTGATGAGGATGCACCGGAATTCGAAGATGAACCTCGGGATATAACTATTGATTGCCATCTGCTTTTGGAAGAACTTGACCTGGATGACATAGAATCTATTGATACAGAAGATAATTGTGCAGAAAGTGTTGAAATCCTGGGAATCGAGACAGTCATGCCGATACTTGTAATGGAGGTATTATTGTACGTGAATGGATGTATGCGGATGACTGCGGCAACGAGGTGGTTCATACCCAAACCATAAGCATTTTGCCACTCGGTCCAGCTTCATTTATTAATCCTCCTTCTGACACAGCCATGAGCAATCTGGAATTTGAAAACTACACAATCCAGGACCTCCAGTATTCTAACGGACAAATGGGAAGCTGTTCCATTTCTGGGATGGCTATGCCAATTATCGAGGATAATCGTAGTGATTGTGGTGGATTTGTTTTGATCAATTACAGCTATACCGATTTTTGTGGAAGGAAGATTACGGCCTCTCAACGAATTGATATTATCACAGATGTTATGGCCACAGATACTACTTTGAATATATGTGACTTCAATCAGCTGGGATTTGTTATTCTGGAGCGTAGCATGCTTGACTCATTGATAAGCAATGATACAACGGGTGTCAGCATTAGTTATTATAGAACGGAACTCGATTTGGAAATGGGGACAAATGAACTTTCTTTTCCATTTAATTCCATGGATTTGCCTGAACAAGCCGTTTATGCCGATGTGATTGACGGGGCAGCTTGTCGCTCCCAAATTATCATCAGTATTTCTATTAATCCGATCCCTGTACTGGAGCTATCAGCAACGGATGAAAGCTGTCTGGCACTTATGGATGGGCAGGTAACAATTACAAATCCCTCTTCCCTAAATTCATTTACCCTGCTACAGGCAGGAGACACTATAGTATCAAATGTTGTAAATGGGCTTTCTGCTGGAAACTATGTGTTTCAGTTGATTGATAGTTTGTCCTGTTCAGTTATTGACTCGGTGTTTGTTGGGCCCGGAATAGTGATTGAGTTTCTTGATTTTGAATCTGTCTGTAATATTAACGGGACAGGAACAGATGATAGTGATGATTATTATGAAATCAGTTTTGTAGTTAGTGGGGGTTCGGGTACGTATCAATTGGATGTGGGCACAATGGTAAACCAAGGAGTTTATAATTATGATGAATTAGTCAGCCTGTCACTCCCAGCTGATGGCAACTCTGTTGACTTTGTCGCCATGGATTCGCAGAATGGCTGCGTAGCTCTTTTAACAACGCCTGTCTTGCAGCCCTGCTCCAATCAATGTGCTTTAAGCCTGGACTTTTTGGATTACACCTGTAATGACAATGGTACGCCTTTGGATGGGGTTGATGATTACTATGAATTTAGTATAAATGTGACTGCCATAAATCAAGGCACTACCAATGCCTACGATATTTATATTGATGACGTATTGAGCTATAGTTTCAATTACAATCAGCTATCAATGTTTCAGCTTCCCGCCACAGGGCTGGAAGTTTCTATTAGAATCGAAGATGAGGAAAAGACGGCATGTGGTCTTGACTTGATGACCGAAGTTTTGACTGCTTGTTCAAATCTGTGCCAGATTAGCATTAATATCTTGTCTGTCGTATGCCTTGATCCTGGCACTCCGTCTACGAATGATGATGACTTATATGAAGTTGAACTGATTGTCGAGGGTATTAACGCTTCGGATTCTTTTATTCTCTCCGGAGGAATTATGGAATTCGCTTATGGGGAAAGCCATATACTGGGAAATAACCTGATATCTGATGGTGACCTAAATATCACTGCATTTGATTCAGAAGACAGTGCGTGCTTTGATGAAGCTACTGCCCAGGCTCCGGCTCCGTGTTCGGCACCATGTGAGTTGCAGATTCAGGATCTTTCAATACTTGATTGTAATGATAATATGACCGGGATGGACAGCAGTGATGATTACTTCTATGTTGAATTACAAATAGACAGTATTCTTGGCAGTGGTACGGAGTATAATTTAATTGATGGCCAGAATATTTATGGGCCTTTCAATTACAATGAATTTATACAACTGGGACCACTCAGGGCGAACGGAAATGAGATTATCCTGGAACTTGTAGATGACTTTAATGCCAGTTGTGTTCTTGAGTTTATTGTCTCACAGAATCCATGTTCAGAATGCCAGCACAGCCTTGACTTGTCTGCTGATATTATGACATTAAACTGTAGAGATGTGGAATCAAATATCGAAAGTATGGCTGATGCTCCGGTTGATGCCTATCAATGGACCGGCCCCAATGGATTCAGCCAGTCTACTGCAGGTGTCAATGTAAATTCAGCTGGTGTCTATAACTTATTAGTGACCTATGATGACGGATGTCAAGTGGAACAAAGCATAGTTATCGAGGAATCTCTTGATACGCCAGTGAGCAATGCCGGGGCGGATCAATTCCTGAATTGTGAGATTGAATCTGTTGTCTTGAGTGCTGCATTAAGTCAATACGGAAGCAATGTACTTATTTCCTGGATTGACGCTGCTGGAAATGAAATCTCCAATCAAACTGAAATTTCAGTTGATCAAGCCGGCACCTATGGACTATTCCTCTATGACACAGAGAATTTTTGTGAATCTGAAATAGATTATGTAATTGTTGAAGAGTTTTTGAATGAGCCGACAGCAATTATTTATGCAGAGCCGACCAATATTCTTGATTGCAACATCATGAGTATTCGTTTAACTTACGAGGAGGAAGAAAATACAGAATACAATTGGCTTATCAACAACCAGTTAATTCAACGCGAAGAAATCATCATCGAAGAGCCTCAGGAAGTAGGCCTGATTGCTATTGATACCATTTCGGAATGTACTTCTGAAACTTCATTAAATATTGTAGACTTTGAAGTGTATCCGGATATAGTCATTGAAAATATTGAAGAGCTTGACTGTATTACGGAATTGGCATGTGTTACTGTGTCTACGAATGCGGCAAACGATATTCAGTACTCCTGGTATGATGATAATGGCACTTTATTGTCCAACGATGCCATGAGCTATTGTTTTGATGCGGCAGGAACATACACTGTTGAAATTGTTGACATCGAGAATGGTTGTGAAAATACTCAAAGCTTTGAGGTTCAGGCTCCCATTATGCCTGAGGTAAGCCTGCCAGCGACCCTAACCATTGTCAATGATTTAACCCTTGATGTAAATGCAGTGGTGAATGTTGATGAAAGCTTCATTCAGAATATCTCATGGCAAACAGAAGCGACACTGTCCTGCTATGATTGTTTTAGCACAACGATACTCGCAGTACAGGATAGCACGGTTGTGACAGTTACAGTAACAACAATTGAAGGGTGCGAGGATAGTTCAGAACTATTGATTCTGGTAGAGAGAATTCCGAAGATTTATATTCCAAACATATTCTCTCAGGAACGCGGCGTATACTTCACAGTGTTCAGCAGTTCGGATATTGATCGGATTGACGCTTTGATAATATATGATCGATGGGGGAATTTGATATTTAGTAATAACTCTTTTGAACCCAATGAGCCTTCACAGGGCTGGGATGGCACACGTGATGGTCGATCTGTAGAACAAGGTGTATATGTGTATTATCTGGAATACACTGTTAATGGTCGTAAAGAAAAAACTGTAGGGTCAGTAACTCTTATAAAATAACGACAAAACATATTTTTTCATTGTCTTTGTATCGTAGCTTTAGACGGAATTGTCGTATTCGCTTAGAATAATGAATGCATTATTTTATAAATTCATGGAGGAATAATAGGAGTATGTATAAGGCTTTTTTAATCATTATTGCTGTCCTGGCATTCAATTCAGCTGCATTCAGTCAGACAGGCACTTCCCGGGAGGGGATCACTCCTCTAGAAAAAATGGCGATCATTACGCTTCCTGAATTGGATAACCAGCTCCTTAAGAACTACTATGAGCAGGGCCTTAATAAGCCCTTGAGATTTGCTGAGGCAAGGGACATCCATGTTGATCTCAAGAAAGGCGGACAGTTGGAGGAGATGCGTTCAGGTCGGATGATCTGGCGTACCATGATTCACTCTCCCGGTGCCTATTCACTCAACCTGGCATTTAGCCGATTCAGACTTTCCGGTGATGCAGAATTATACATTTATAATATTGACCAGTCGGAAGTGATTGGTCCTTTCACAGAAGCTGATAATGAAGAACATCTTCAATTATGGACACCGGTTGTCCCAGGCGATAAAATTGTGGTGGAACTGCAAGCTTCGGCAGAACACTTCAAAACAACCGATCTTGAAATCAGTCGCATCAATCATGATTTTAAAGATATACTGAAAGGTTTCCAGTCAGGCGCATGCAACCTTGATGTAGCCTGCGGCAGTGCTGACGGTTGGCCCATAGTGGATAAATATCGTGATATTATCAGTTCGGTAGGAGCCTATACACTCAACGGAGTAGATCAGTGCACCGGTGTCCTGGTCAATAATACCGCACAGGATTGCAAGCCTTATTTTCTGACAGCCAACCACTGTAATGTGACCAATGCCAATTCTCAAAGCATAGTTGTGTACTGGAATTATGAAAACTCTGAATGCAGGCAACCGGAATCTATCGAAAGTGGTCGTCCCGGTGATGGGCAGCGGGGCACATTCAATTCAGGCGCTATACACAGGGCTTCGCTGTTTGATTCGGATATGACTTTGATAGAATTGGATGATCCTATAGACCCTACATTAAACCTGTTTTTTGCGGGATGGGATTTGGATAGAATGCTTCCCGACACATCGATCTGTATCCACCATCCCAATGTGGAAGAGAAGCGCATCAGTTTTGAATTTGACCGTTTGTCCTATGATCCTAATGGCCAGGATACTTCGTTTGTTCTTGTCAATGACTGGGATATAGGTACGACAGAACCCGGCTCATCGGGTTCACCACTTTTTAACTCAGAGAAGAGAATTATAGGTCAGCTTTTAGGAGGCTTGGCTGCTTGTGGAAATGATGATTACGACAGTTACGGCTGGGTACGCTATTCATGGGAAGGGGGTGGAAGTGCGGCGACTAGTTTGAAAAGCTGGCTCGATCCGATCAACCTTGGTTTGACTGCCATTGATGGCCGATCCTGCAGTTATAAGCTGGATGCCAGTATCAATTATATCGAATTGTGTGGCCAGGAGACTGATGAATTGATCATTGAACTCAAGCCATCAGATTTCTTTGGAGAACAGGTGGATTATACTATTATTAGCAGTACGGAAGGTATGGAACCTCTACTTGATTTTATCCAGGGCTCACGTAGTACGATTAACCGTATAACTGTCAGTGGATTGTCGACAATACCAGACGGACGCTACACGATTGAAGTAGGGATTGATGATGGGATGAACTCGGCTCAAGCACGAATTGACATTCAAGTGTTCAACGCAATCGCTGCTGTACCGGATTTAAGTGAGCCTATGAATGGCCTGGATAATATCAATACTAATGTTGAGCTTTCCATAAAGCGTATTAATGATGTTATCAATGAATTCCAGTTATCCCGAACATCGGATTTTGCAGAGCTAGTATTTTCAAGTATGACTGAATCGCGGCTGGTAGAGCTCAGCAATCTGGATAACGATACCGAATACTTTTGGCGCGTCAGGTCAAGCAATGAATGCGGCATTTCAGATTGGTCCGAAGTATTCAGCTTCCGAACACTCCCAAGTTTCTGCACCATTTTCACATCCAGTGATGGTCCCTATGTCATAGAGGAGAGCAGTGCACCTCCGGTCAATTCCATTATTACAGTACCTTACCCGGCAGTCATCCAGGATGTGAATGTACTGAACGTCAATGGAACCCATGACTATGTAGGTGACCTTCGTGTGAGCCTCAACCATGATAACCTCTCCG
>Ga0255767_1001246_pt1 | contig 22706 bp, 13 predicted proteins | sample 071ome_24_FD_179967 | JGI IMG/M metagenome (GOLD analysis project Ga0255767, IMG submission 179967) | Coastal salt marsh microbial communities from the Groves Creek Marsh, Skidaway Island, Georgia - 071402CT metaG (version 2) | ecosystem: Environmental > Aquatic > Marine > Intertidal zone > Salt...
GATCGAGGGAGACCGGCACGCCGGGACGGAGGGAGGCGAACGGGTTCGGCTCGGCGAGGGTGGGCGGCGGGAGGAACAGATCATCGAAGCGCGGGGCGGGCTCGTCGAGGAGGAAGCCGCCTCCGATGAGTCCGAAGAGCACCCCGACGAGCAGGAGTCCGCCCCGACGCCCCCAACGCCGTCGGCCGGGCGGGCCGCCGCGGGGAGGAAGGCTCGCGGGGAGATCGGCTTCGGTCGGGGGCACCATGGCGCTCCTGGGTGAGGGCTGCGATCGGGAGCGGCTCAGGATGGCACCCGACCTCCTCCGGCGCGAGAGGATGCGCCTCTCCCGACCCTCCTCGGGGGGTCTCCCCCTCGGAGGTCGGGGGATGCGTGGGGCCGGAGCTTCGCTTATCCTCGCAGGGTGGTTCGCGGGCTGGATCGAGCGCCCGCTCCCCCTGGCTCGCCTGCATCACCCCGATCGAAGTGAACTCGCGGCTCCCGCGGAGCGGTCCTCGCCCGCCGCTCCCGCCGGAAGGAAGAACGATGCCCCGCCGACTGCTCCCCCTGCTTCTGATTCTCGGTCTCGCCCCTCCCCTCGCGGCCCAGTCCGCGCCTTCCGACGCCGCTGCGCCTGCCGCCGCCGCTGCGACCCCCGCCCTGCCTCAGGCGTGGGCGGATGCCATCGACTGGCGCTCCATCGGCCCCGCCAACATGAGCGGGAGGATCACGGCGCTCTCCATCGTCGAGTCCGATCCCTCCATCTGGTACGTCGCCACGGCGAGCGGGGGTCTCCTCAAGACGACGAACAACGGCGTCACCTTCACCCACCACTTCGATGACCAGGCGACCGTCTCCATCGGGGATGTCTGCGCGGCGCCTTCCGACCCGCAGATCGTCTACATCGGGACGGGGGAGTCGAACCCGCGGAACTCGGTCTCGTGGGGGAACGGGGTCTACCGGTCGGCGGACGGCGGAGCGACCTGGACCCACGCGGGCCTCGAGGAGAGCTACCAGATCGGGCGGGTGGTCGTCCATCCGAAGGACCCCGACACCGTCTATGTCGCCGCCCTCGGTCGCCTGTGGGGGCCGAACGAGATGCGGGGCGTGTACAAGACCACCGATGGTGGGAAGAGCTGGGAGAAGGTCCTCTCCTTCGATGATCGCACCGGAGTGATCGAGCTTCGCATGCATCCCACCGACCCGGACACCCTCCTCGCCGCCGCCTACGAGCGCCGCCGGGGGCTCCTCGACGACGATGACCCCGAGGTCAAGTTCGGGGAGGACACGGGCATCTACAAGACGACCGACGGGGGGCGCACCTGGCGTCGCGTCACCGAGGGGCTGCCGACCGTGCGGCTCGGACGGATCGGCCTCGACTGGTCGCGGAGCGAGCCGGACATCGTCTTCGCGGTCGTCGAGTCGGAGCGGATCGGGCAGGAGCCGGAGGATGCCCCCTGGGCCGGCTTCGCCGGAGAGGACGCCGAGGTCGGGGCCCGCGTCACGCAGGTCGCGGACGAGGGGCCCGCCGGCGCGGCGGGCCTGATGACCGGAGACATCATCCTGTCCATCGACGGCGCGTTCGTGGGGGACTACGCCGAGGTCCTCGCCTCGATTCGCCGCCACAGCGCGGGAGAGTCGATCGACCTCGTCCTCTCCCGGGAGCGGGAGACGGTCGAGCTTCGGATCGAGCTCGCCGCGCGCCCTCAGGGGCAGGAGGGGGAGAGGCGTCGTCCCGCGCGGGCCCGCGGCGGTCGAAACCCGTTCTCGGCGTTCCTCGGAGGGCAGCAGCCGAACCTGCAGGGACAGCAGGGCCGCGAGGAGTCGGAGCACGGGGGGATCTACCGCAGCGATGACGGCGGAGACAGCTGGACCCGGGTGAACACCCTGAACCCGCGCCCGATGTACTTCAGCCAGATCCGGGTCGATCCCAGCGACGCGCAGCGGGTCTACGTCCTCGGCATCTCCCTCTACCGCTCCGAGGATGGGGGCGCGACCTTCACACCCGATGGGGCCGATCGCAGCGTGCATGTGGATCACCACGCCCTTTGGATCGATCCCCGGGATGGCCGGCACATGATCCTCGGGAACGACGGCGGGGTGTACGTCACCTACGACCGCATGGCGAACTGGACCCACCACAACCAGTTCGCGATCGGGCAGTTCTATCATGTGGAGGTCGGACCGCGCCGCGACTACCGGGTCTACGGCGGGCTGCAGGACAACGGCAGCTGGGGGGGCCCGAGCCGCTCCGCGGACAACGCCGGCCCGGCGAACTGGGACTGGCTCTCCATCGGCGGCGGGGACGGGTTCATCTGTCGGGTCGACCCGGAGGACCCCGACCTCGTCTACTTCGAGAGTCAGAACGGCGGGATGGGGCGGCGCCAGCTCGTGACCGGGGAGAGGGCGAGCATCCGGGTCCGCGGAGGGCGCGGCGCGCCCGGCGGAGGACCCGCCGCGAACCGGCCGCGCTTCAACTGGCGGACGCCGTACATCCTCTCCCACCACAACCACCGGATCTTCTACGTCGGGGCGAATCGGGTCTATCGATCCCTCGACCGGGGCGACCAGCTGCGGGCGATCTCTCCCCAGATCTCCGCGACCGACCGCGGCAGCGCGACGGCGCTCGCGGAGTCCCCCCTCGAGCCCGACCTCCTCTATGTCGGGACCGACGACGGCGCCCTCTGGAGGACCGAGAACGGAGGTCGGGACTGGGTCGCCCTGCATCTCCCGCCGCCGGAGTTCGCCGAGCCTCAGGAGCCGATCCGCAGCGCGATCTTCTACAGCCTCGCTCCGCACGCCCCCGCGCCGCAGGAGGCGGACGACCCCGAGCCGCCCCCTCTCACCGAGCGACAGCAGGGGATGCTCGACCGGTTCAGGGAGATGGATGCGGATGGCGACGGGAAGATCGCCCTCGGCGAGGTCCCCGAGGGGTTCGCCGAGCGGATCTTCGCTCGGGCGGACACGAACTCCGACGGTGTCATCGATGCGGCCGAGCTCGACGCCTTCGTCCGTCGCCCCCGCGGGGGCCGCGGCGGTCGGGGCGGAGGCGCGGGTGCGGGCGAAATGGGTGCGGGGGGAAGGGACACCGAGGCCGGGAGGGGAGACGCCCCGGCGGCGCCCGCCGCCCCCGACGGGGAGCCCCGGCGACGGGGGGGACGCCCCGCCGCCCCGGAAGCGGCGGCGGCCCCGGCGGCCGCGTCGGGGGAGCCGATCTCGAACCTCGGGGAGTTCATCGACGGTCCCCGGTATGTGGCGGAGATCGTCCCGAGTCGCTTCTCGGTCGATCGCGTCTACCTCGCCCTCGACGGGCACCGCTCCGATGACGATCGCCCGCTGCTCTTCGTCAGCGAGGATCGAGGTCGCACCTGGGCATCCCTCACCGCGCGGATGCCGGCGGGGGTCGGCTCGACCCGCACCATCGTCGAGGACATCGAGAGCGCGGAGATCCTCTACGCCGGAGCGGAGTTCGGGGCGTGGGTCAGCATCGACCGCGGCCGCACCTGGACCGAGTTCGGCGGGCTCCCCACGGTCGCCGTGCACGCGATCGCCCAGCATCCCACCGCCGGGGAGATCGTGGCCGGGACCCACGGTCGGAGCCTCTGGATCGCCGATGTCACCTCGCTCCGCCAGATGACGCCGCAGCGGGTGCAGGACGCGGCGCGCCTCTACCGCCCGAACGACGCGGTGGTCTGGCGTCGGCAGCCGAGTCGGGGAGAGGCGCGTGGGTTTGTCGGGGAGAACCCCCCGAGCGGCGCGAGGATCCAGTACTCCTTCTCCGAACGGGTGGGAGCCGAGACCGAGCTGGTCATCGAGAGCCTCTCCGGCGAGCGGATCGCCACCCTCGAGGTCGATCCGACCCCCGGTCTCCACGAAGTGATCTGGAACCTCCGCCCCGACCGCCGTGGGGGCGCCGGTGGACGGGGGCGCTTCTCGCCGCCGATCGGCCCCGGGGAGCTGCAGGTCGTGCTGCGGGTGGGGGAGGAGGAGTGGCGCGAGCCCCTCCGGGTCGCCCTCGACCCGGGACAGCCCTCCGACACCTGGGCGGAGTTCGAGCACCTGGAGGAGGAGTTCTTCCGCGGCGAGGAGGATGGGGAAGAGGAAGAGGACTGAGGCGGGAGGGGCCCCGAGAGGCCCCGAGAGACGCCCTGATCGGGTCTGCAGGGAGCAGGAGCCCGTACCGGTCCGCCGGTGCGGGCTCCTGTCGCAGCCGGCGCCCCTCGGAGAAACGCGAATTCTCGGAGCCGGTCCTCAAGGCCCCCCGGGAAGGAACCGATGACGGAGCGAACGGCTCTTTCGGGCCATCGTCCCATCCCCTGTCCCCCGGTTGTTCCGGAAAAGCGGCAGGCGGATCGTCAGAGGTTCCTTTCGTGCTCAGGAGGCACTCGATGAGGATCACCAAGCTCGCCGCCGCTCTCACGCTGGCCGGCGTATTCATGATGGGTGTCGCCGGTTGCAGCAACAGCAACGGCGGCGGATCTGCGACGGCTCCCACGGGGCTGGACGATGTCTTCGCGACGATCGGGAACGCGACCCTCGTCGTCCCCGGCGCGCAGGGCCTGATCACCAACGATGAGGGCTCCGCCACCAGCGTGACCGCCTACGACGCCGTGAGCGTGAACGGCGCGACGGTCGTCGTCGACACCGATGGTGGCTTCACCTACACCCCGCTCGCGGGAGACCGCAACACCACCGACACCTTCACCTACACGGTGGAGAACTCCGGTGGGTCCGACACCGCCAGCGTGACGATCAACATCACCGACATGGTCTGGTGGATCGACAACTCGGTCACCGTGAACGGCGACGGCACTCAGGCGGCCCCGTTCGACTCGATCGCGAGCGCGGCCGCGGCGACCGACCTCGCCGGCGACGTCTTCTACCTCGCCACCGGCGCGGCGGACTACGAGGGCAACCTCGTGCTCCTCGACGACCAGCAGCTCATCGGCGGGGGCGCGGCCCTCGTGGTGAACACCCAGACCCTCGAGTCCGCGGGCACCGCCCCGAACTGGACCGCGATCGCGGGTGACGCGCTCACCCTCGCCGCGAACAACGTCATCACCGGCCTCGACTTCGGGAACACCCCGACCGGCTTCGCGATCGTCGACGGCGGACTTGACTGCGGAAACCTGCAGCTCTCCGATGTCACGATCCTCGGCGAGGGCGGCGCGATCTCCCTCACCAACGGCTGCGATCCCCTCGCGAGCGTGACGATCGACGGCATCGCCTCGACCTCCGCCCCGAACCAGGGCGTGGTGCTCGACGGCTTCGTCGGGACGTTCCAGGTGACCGGCGCGACCGTCATGAACATGCCGGTGGGCAACGGTGTGCAGATCACCAACTGCCCGAGCGGCTCGATCACCTTCGACACGATCAACATCACGAACTACGCGGCGGGCGCGGTCATCGTCGACACCGTCCTCGCGAGCTTCGCGACCGACACGATCACCATCGGCATCAACGCCGGCGGCGCGGCCGATGCGGTCTTCGTCAACGACGTCGACAACTGCCTCTTCGGTGACATCATCATCGAGAACGCGGACGAGTCGGGCGTGAGCATTGCCAGCCTCCCGGTCGGTCAGACCCTCGGCTTCGGCGACATCACCCTGAACAACCCGGTGGATGACTACGGCCTCGAGGTCATCTCCTGCGCCGGGACGCTCACCTTCGGCAGCGTCGTCCTCCAGAGTGGTGCGGTGACCGGCAACCCGTCGGTCTGGATCAACGGCCTCACCACCGACGGCTCGATCACCTTCATGAGCACCAACGCGCCGAACGGCATTCAGGTCGTGGCGCCGGCGGGCACCATCGACTTCGGCGCGACCGACTGCGACGCGCCGATCCTCGTCGACAGCCCGACCGCGGCGACGATCACCTTCGCGGCGCTCGACCTCGACTCCGCCACCGACGGACTCCTCCTGACCAACGGGGACGGCCTGTCGACGATCGCCCTGACGACGATCCCCGCGGACATCTCCGCGGTGGGGACCGTCCTGCGGATTCAGAACTACCTCGGCACCGACGGGACCGACAGCGGCTGGAACTTCGGCAGCGTGAGCGGCACCGGCGTCACCGGGATCGACCTCGACGGCCTCCAGGACGACTTCACCGTCGTCACCGGCTGCAGCTTCACCTCGATGAGCGGCCCCGCGATCTCGATCGCGAACTCCGCGGCGGTGAGCTACCTCTTCGGCGGCACGACCGTCTGCGGCGCGGCGAACCCGAACCAGGTGAACCGGGGCGTGGTGCTCACGAACAACGACGCCCTCGCGACCTTCGAGTTCGCGTCCCTCTCGATCGACGCGATCCTCGACGGCTTCACCGCCGACGCCGGCGTCATCGACTTCAGCGGGACCGCTCCGACGATCTTCGTCGAGGAGCAGCACGCGCTCTCCCTCGCGAACTGCGTCAGCAACTCCGGTACCTGGGCCTTCGGGGACATCACCTCGACCGGCCTGAACCTCACCGGCGAGAACGTCGTCGAGCTCCTCAACTGCACCGCCAACTTCACGGCGAACGGGGTGATCTCCGCGACCACCGCGACGGGGCTCGGTGGTGATGTCCTCCACGTCGACAACTTCACCGGAAACGTGTCGACAGTCGGTCTCGTGAGCGTCTCCGGCCTCAACGAGGACGGCGCCGAGGGGATCCACCTCAACATCGTCACCGGCGACGTCACGCTCGGCCCGGTCGACTTCGACACCTTCTCGGGCGCGGACGCGCACGGGATCTTCCTCTCCGGCATCACCGGGAACGTCTCCTTCGACACCACCACCGTGGACGGGTTCTCCGGTCTCAACGCGACCGGCGTGGAGATCAACAACCTGATCGCGAACACCCCCGCCTTCACCGTGACCTTCGGTGGCGGCGTGACGGTCACGAGCTTCACCGGCGGGACGAACCGCGGGATCGAGATCAGCAACTCGACCTGCGACATCGTCTTCAACGCGCCGGTGAACGTGAACACCTTCAGCGCCGCGGACTCCTACGGCGTCCTGGTGCAGAGCGTCGTCGGGAACATCGGGTCCGCGCTGGGCGCCGGCTTCCAGATCGACGGTGTGGATGACTCGACCAGCGTCAGCGTCTGCCTCGACACCGTGGGCGGCGACATGAACTTCTTCGGCGACTTCGCGTTCGTCGACGGGACGATCGCCCTGCAGCTCCTGAACAACTCCGGGGTCATGAACTTCGTCGGCGCGGTGGACATCTCCGGCAACGGGTTCGCCACGGGGATCTACTTCTCCGAGTGCGACGGCGCGGACATCGACTTCAACGACCTGTTCATCGTGCTCGACTCCGACGCCGGCGTGGCGATCGACCTCCGCGGCGCGAACCCGGGCGGCTCGAACGTCGGGGCCACCTTCACGGTGGAGTCGACCGACGCCAACGCAGGGATCGAGTATGTCTCGGGGAACGCGACCGCGATCTGGGCGGACCAGCTCGCCGCGCTCGAGATCTCGGGGCAGAGCGGGGCCGACTTCCAGATCGTGAACGTCGGCACGGGAACGATCGATGGCGCCGAGGGCAACATCGTTGACGGTCCTCACGGGGTCTACGCCACCGACTGCGAGGTCGTGAACCTGCAGTTCGTGAACGTGAACACCGTGGGTGACACGACGACCGACGGCAACGAGTGCGCGCTCTACATCTCCAACGCGACGGTCGCGCCGACCGCGATCACCGTCGCGGGCTGCACGCTCGAGCAGTTCGTCGATGGCCACGGCATCTACCTGGAGAACGAGGTCGCCACGTCGAACCCGACGATGGTCTTCACCTCCAACATCCTCGGGGATGTCTTCGGCCAGAACGCGAATTGCTGGGGCATGTACCTGCAGCTCGACGGCGTGGGGAGCGCGAACATCCTCGCCACCGATCTCGAGATCCGCAACCAGGGGAACTTCGCGGTCGGCACCGAGGGCGGCATCTTCCTCGAGCTGCTCAACGGCGCCGGCTCCGTCACCCCGGTGGTCGCGGCCTTCGGCGACAACGCGGGCAACCAGTGCGTCGTGAACAACGTCTACGGGAACGCGATCGACATCGACTGCCTCGCGGGATCGAACCTCTCCTGCACCCTCGAGAACTGGGGCTTTGCGGTCACGACGAACCCGTCCTTCCTCAAGGCGATCGACATCGACGTCACCGCAGACGCCCTGCAGACGGGCAACGTCGACCTCGTGATCGACAACTGCTTCATCTCCGGCTACACCGCGATGAGCCCGGTCGACTTCGCCTTCGACGGCGCGACGATCAACAGCGATGTGAAGTTCCAGTTCGCGAACAGCACCTTCGCCTCCTGCTCGCCCAGCAACCCGGGGCTCGTCGTCAGCACCAGCAACGACTGCTTCAACGGTGGCACGGCGACCGGAGTGTTCGACGTCCTCGTCGAGAACAACCAGTTCACGACGACCGCCGGCTTCGAGTCGGTCTTCACCGGCACCGACGAGTCCCTGCTCTCCCTCGGGATCGTGGGGAACACCTGGATCAGCGACTTCACCTTCGATCGTGACTCGGGCGACACCAACGATCACCTGATCTTCGGTGACGCCCTGCAGGTCCCGGTCGCGTCGGCCAGCCAGCTGGAGGTGGAGGATGTGCTGATCGCCGCCGGTGGAAACAACAACACCAACAACGGGACGGCCGTGGTGTTCAACTTCGCCGGGAGCAGCGTCATGGACATCGTCGACATCGCCAACATCAGCGAGCCGACCGAGGCTCCCTGATTCGAGCGGGTCCTTCGATGACCTACGGGGCACGATCGGCGAAGCCGGTCGTGCCCCGTTCTTCATCCGGGCGAGCGACCGGTGGAGGGGGGGCGGGGGATGCGCTATCGTCCCCGGTCACCCCGAGAGGCTGGCTTCGGGGGGAGAGGGAGCGGGGCAGCGATGGAGCTGGGATCGATCTTCTTCGGAGCGGTGGCGGGGCTTCTCTTCGGGCTCTGGTGGGCCGCCCGGCGCACCCGCGGTGTCGAGCTGGCACTGGAGGAGGAGCGTCGCGCGCACGGGGAGACGCAGAGCGCGCTCCTGCGGACCGAGGCGCGCTTCGAGCAGCTCGAGCGCTCCCAGCGGGACGATGCGGAGAAGCGCAAGCAGCTGGAGGCGGAGTTCAAGGCGATCGCCGCGGACACGCTGAAGGCGAGCAACGAGCAGTTCCTCCTCCTCGCCGAGCAGCGGTTCGAGAAGAGCGAGACCCAGCAGCGGAACGAGCTCGACCAGCGCAAGAAGGCGATCGAGCACCTCGTGAAGCCCCTCGACGAGAAGCTGAAGAAGCTCGACTCGACGACCCGCGAGATCGAGAAGGTGCGGGAGGGGGCGTACGAGGGGCTGAGGACCCAGCTGCAGGCGCTGCAGGCCCAGACGAGTGAGCTCAGCAAGTCCTCGAGCGCCCTCTCCAACGCCCTGCGCGGCAGCTCCCAGGCCCGGGGGCAGTGGGGAGAGCTCGCGCTCCGCAACATCGTGGAGTTCGCGGGGATGGTGGAGCACTGCGACTTCACCGAGCAGACGCAGGATGCCCAGGGGAACCGCCCCGACATGGTGGTGCGGATCCCCGGCGGGATGCGGATCCCGGTCGACGCCAAGGTCCCCTTCACCCACTACGAGCGCTCCCTCCGGGCGGAGACGCCCGAGGAGCGCGCTCAGGCGCTCGTGGCCCACGCGACCGCGGTCGGCAACAAGGTCAAGGAGCTCGCGCGCAAGGACTACGCCGCCCACATCGAGGGTGAGATCGACTTCACGGTGATGTTCGTGCCGGCGGAGCCGATCCTGACCGCCGCCTTCGAGGAGAAGCCCGACCTCTACGCGGATGCGCTGAAGAACAAGGTCATCATCGCGACCCCGGGCTCCCTCATCGCCCTCCTGAGGACGGTCGGGGTCTACTGGCAGCAGGAGCAGACCGCGAAGAACGCCCGGGACATCCTCGACGCCTCCCGAGAGCTCTACGGCCGGGTCCGCACCTTCTCGGAACATCTCGTCAAGGTGGAGAAGGGCCTCTCGGGTGCGGTGAAGGGGTTCAACGATGCGGCGGCGAGCCTGAGCCGGCGGGTGGTCCCCCAGGGGCGGCGGCTCGAGGAGCTGAAGGTGGTCAGCATCGACGAGAAGAAGATCCCCGAGCTGGGAGGAGTTCAGACGGGGATCACCCCGGTCGAGCGGCTCGGGGGCGCACCGGCCCCGGACGCGATTTCGCCCCCGGAGACCGAGTCGAGCTTCGATCCGGCCGGGGCCGAGGAGACCGACTGAGCCGGGGATGAACCCCCCGCTTCCGAGGGGATCGGGCTCCTCCCCTTTCCGACATCGCGATCCCGGGCGATACTTCTCGGTAGCTCCGGCCGGACTCCGGGCGACCCCCGCGGGGGGTGTGCCGCTCCCCCCTCCGGTCCCGTCCACGGAAGGACCTCTCCCATGTCGACGATCGGGATCCGCACCCTGGTGATCGGTGCCCTCCTGACCCTGCCTCTCGCCCTCGGGATCGCGGGCTCCGGCCACGCCCAGGATGGGGGGGCCCCCACCGCGCGCTTCGCGGAGAACGAGGTGGACCAGGGAGTCCTCCTCCAGGGCGAGGTCGTCGAGCGTCAGGTGGTGATCCACAACGACGGGACCGTCCCCCTCGTCATCGGCCGGGCGGACCCGAGCTGCGGGTGCACGACGGTCGTCTCCTTTCCGCGGGAGATCGAGCCGGGGGGGCAGGGGCTCCTGAAGTTCGAGATCAACAGCAAGAAGATCAAGCCCGGGGAGGGGCGGAAGCGGATCCGCCTCATCACGAACGACCCGATCCCGGAGAACGGGGACTACTACTTCACGGTCACCGTCGTCGCGCTCTACCGCTCCGATCCGATGAACATCAAGATGACCGGGCTCCACGACCGGGAGAAGCGCACCACGGTGCGGCTCCGCGGCACGACCGAGTACGGCTTCGACCTCGAGGAGGCCTCCGCCCGGGAGGGCCTCTTCACCATCGAGGAGTTCTACATCCTTGAGGAGGGCTCCTACGAGCTGGTCCTCTCCGCGCCCCCCGTGGCCGCCCCCGGCAAGAGCCGTGACCCCCTCGACCTCGTCATCCAGACGAAGGATGGTCGCGTGGTCCGGGTGGGGCAGTGGGTCGAGATCGAGAACTGGGACCCGGTGCAGGTCTTCCCCGAGCGGGTCGTGCAGTTCGGGAACCGCGAGACCGATCCGCTCCTCGCGGAGGGGGCCCCCCCCGCCGTTCAGAGCGTGATGCTGCGGGCCCGCGCGCCCGAGGCGAACTTCTCCGTCCTCTCCGCCCGGCTCGAGGGGGTCCCCGATGGCGCCTTCGAGGTGAAGGTCGTCCCCGTCATCGAGGGGAGCCAGTACCGGGTCGATGTCTCCCTCCCCCGCTACCGGGTGGAGACCTACCTGGTCGGGCAGCTCATCATCGAGACCGATGCCACGGTGGAGCCGACCCGGACCCTGACGGTTCGCGCTAAGTTCGGTCGAAAGCAGTAGTTCGGACTTCTTCTCTCTCCCCGGGCACACCTCGCCTGCGCCCTCCGACCTCCGCCCGCCCTCGCACCCGGTTGAGTTCCATTCCCGGACCGGGGATGCTCCGGGTTCCTTCGCCGAGATTCCCGCGTCTGCGGAGAGTCTCCGGACGAAGCCTCCGGTGGACCCGGAGCTCCCGGGACCGGACGGAGAGGCCCCCATGCGACACCCCCGAGCCCTTGACGACCGATCGAGCCGGGGACCGGCCCCCGCCGCGCTGCGGCTCGCGGCCCTCCTGGGTCTGCTGCTGTTCGTCGTCCCCGCCGTCGCCGCGCCGGGTGCGGATGACGAGCCCCCGGCGGAGCCGGCGCGGGCGCGCCTTGTCGCGGATGTCACCTCCCTGAGCCCCGGCCGCACCTTCCGCCTCGGGGTCCACTTCACCATGGTGAAGCACTGGCACATCTACTGGCACAGCGCCCGGGATGGCGGCGTGGGCACCCAGGTCGCCTGGCGCCTCCCCGCTGGCTGGCGCGCGGGTCCCCTCGAGTGGCCGAAGCCGCGCCGCTACGACCTCGCCGGGGAGGGGATCGCCTTCGGGTACGACGACGAGGTGCTCCTCGCGGCGGAGATCACCATCCCCCCCGGGGCGGAGGTTCCGGAGTCGGGGAAGATCACCCTCGGGGCGGAGCTCTCCTGGCTCGTCTGCAAGGAGATCTGCCTCATCGGGGAGGGCTCTCCGTCCCTCGAGCTTCCCTTCCGCGCCTCGACCGAGCCCGCGTCCCCGAGCGAGTCCCGCCCGCTCTTCGACCGGGCGCGCGCGCAGCTCCCGAGGAAGGCCTCCGAGCTCACCGCGACCCACCGGGCCTCGTTTTCGAAGCCCGAGCCCGCGTCCCCGCCGACCGGCTGGACGGTCGAGCTCGAGTGGAGACCGCAGGAGCGGCCCGCCGAGCGCCCCTCCGCGCCCTCGACCTCCGGCAAGGGAGGCAAGGGGAGCGGCTTCTCGGGGTGGGATCGTCCGGCGGGGAACGCGGGCGCAGACTTCGAGCTCTTCCCCTTTGACGTTCCGGGCGCGACCCTCGGCCTCGGCACCGTCGAGCCGCGGGGCGGGCAGACACGGTTCCACTTCACCCTCGAGGTGTGGGACCGCGAGCTCTTCGATCCGGCCCGGGTCGGGGCGGTGATCGCCTGGCGCGAGCGGGGAGAGAAGGGCGCGACGCGCGCCATCCGGATCACCGGAGAGACGCCCCCCGCCGCCGGCCGGCAGCCCTGAGTCGCCGATCCCCGGCGGGAACGGTCTTCCCTGCGAGGGGAGACTCGTGACAATGACCATCAGCCGGGAGGGACCGTGGTCCCCTCCCGCTCGAAAGGAAGTGGCAATGCAGCGACTGTTGGCCCTGACCCTCGTCGTGATGCTCCCCGTGGTGGGGGTCTTCGCGGACGAGGAGAAGAAGTCCGAACCTCGGAAGGCTCCGGCGTTCCAGCTGAAGGACCTGAAGGGGAAGTCCCACAAGCTGGAGGACTTCAAAGACAAGATCCTCGTGATCGAGTGGACCGAGCCGGGCTGTCCCTACATCGTCAAGCACGCGGCCGCGGGCACGATGAAGTCGATCGCCAAGGACTACGCCAAGAAGGATGTCGTCTTCATCGGCATCTGCACGAGCAGCCGGACCGACACCAAGGGGATGGCGAGCTTCGCCGAGAAGCACGGCATCGACTACACGGTCCTCATGGACGAGACCGGCTCGGTCGGGCGGGCGTACGGGGCCAGCAACACCCCGCACATGTACATCGTCAAGGGCGGGAAGATCGTCTACGAAGGTGCGATCGACGATGATCCTCGCATGCAGAAGGACGACGACACGAACTACATCCGCAAGGCGCTCGACGAGCTGATCGAGGGCAAGGCGGTCTCGACTCCGAAGACGAAGCCGTATGGCTGACGGGTGAAGTACCCGAAGGCGGCTCCCGCGTCCTGAGGACGCAGGAGATCGTCGACGGGCGCCCCCTTCGGTGAAGGGGGCCTCACCGGAAAGACCACACGAGCGAGCCGACTTCCCCTCGGGGGGAGTCGGCTCGTTTCGTCTCTTGTGGGCGGGAACGATGGTCGGACGGCGTGAGGGAGAGAGGGTCCTCGGTCGGAGTCGACCGAGCCGGCGATCGGGCGCGGGTCAGGAGCTGCCCGACGCGGCGCCGCCCCCGGACTCGCCTCCGCGGCGACCGCCGCGTCGCCCGCGCCGCCGCCGCCGGGGTCCGCCCCCCGCCTCGCCGCCGCCGCTCCCGGCGGACTCGCGGGGGCGCGAACCGGATCCGCCTCCGGACCTCTCGGCGGGGCTCCCCTCTCCGCTGCGACGCCGCCCCCCGCGACGCCCTCTTCGGCGCCCGGTGCTGCGTCCGCTCCCCTCCGAGGCTCTCTCTCTCGGGGCGTCACTCCGGGAAGAGGCACTTCTCGCGTCTGCTCCCGATGCGCCCGCCTTCTCCCGGTCTCCGTCGCCACCGCGAGCGCCGCGGCCGCGCCGCACCCGGGAGAGGGAGTTCGACTCCTTGTCGGAGCCGCTGCGCCGGCGACCGCGGCGGGAGGTCCGCCCGCGACGACTCCGCGACTCCTCTCCATCGGATCTCTCCCCCGCGCCGCGGGAGGAGCCGGAGCGGCGGCGGGAGGGGGGAGGCTCGGGGGGAGGGACGAGGCGATCGACCTCCTCGCGGGAGAGCTCCTGCTGGATCTCGGCGGGGTCGAAGGGGAAGAACTCCCGACCTCCGATCAAGGCGCGGAGCGCCTCGAGGAAGGTCTCGAAGGGCGTCTCCTCGCCATCGGGCTCCGCACCCTCGACCACAGCCTCCGGCTCCGCCGGAGCGGGGCCGCGTCCCCCCCGCCGACCGCGGCGCCGGGTGCCGCGGGAGCCCGCGGCCGTGCGCGCGAGGGCCTCGGCGAGTCCCGGGAAGCTGTTCGAGCCGCCGCTGTCGAGGTGACGACCGTCCTTCATCAGGATCTCGATCGTCCAGAGGGTGCCCTTCCCCTCCTCCGCGCTCGCGAAGTAGTAGGCATCCCACTCCCACGCCTCGATCTCATCGAGGACCGCCCAGAGCTGGGACCACGCCTCCGGTGTGGGGTTCAGCTTCGCCTCGGCCTGGGTCTCGTAGTCCTCGCCATAGACGGCGTAGGTGAGGTGCGTCTTCTCCCACAGGAGCTTCCAGGTCTGGCGAGTGTAGCTCCCGATCGAGATCGCGAAGGTGTCCGGCTCGATCTTGATCGGCTCGTTCGGTTCTTCGGTCATTGCTCTCCGTCTTCCGAGCCTGCGCCCGGGTCGGGCTCCCCTTCGCTCCCGGCGGGGGAGGGGGCCCGATCGGTCGGGGCCGCGCCGATGGCGCGGCGCAGGGAGCGCAGCCGCTCCCCGTCGGTCTCGAGGTGGCGCGCCTCATCGGAGGCCACGCCGGAGCCGAGGGAGATCCCCTCGCGCTCGAAGTTCATTCCTCCCGGCGCCCATCGCGTGGCGGAGAGGTGGAGGGAGCGGACTCCCGTCCGTGCGAGGATTCGCGCCGCCCCCTCCGCCGTGACTCCACCCCCGGGCAGGATCTCGATCCGGCCGGCGGCGGCGGCGGCGAGCCGCGCGAGGGTCTCGAGCCCCTCCGGGACACTGGGGGCGAGCCCCGAGGTCAGGATGCGGTCGAACCCGAGGTCGATCGCGCTCTCCAGCGCCTCCAGCGGCTCCCGCGCGTGATCGAAGGCCCGATGGAGGCACCACTCCCGTTCGGGTGCGATGGCCCGCCACTCCCGCAGGAGGTCGCGGTCGAGGGCGCCGTCCGCAGTGAGGGCCCCGATCGCGAAGCCCGCGACCTGCCTTCCCCGAGAGGAGCGGAGGGCGGCCAGGGCCGCGATGTCGGCCGCGCCCACCTCCCGGTCGGCGGCATGGTACCGGAATCCACCCTCGCGCGGTCGGATCAGGGCGATGACCGGGAGATCGACCGCCTCGAGCACTGAAGTCACCAGCCCCACCGAAGGGGTCGTCCCCCCGACGGGGAGGACGGCGCAGAGCTCGAGGCGATCCGCCCCCGCCTCCGCGGCCGTGCGAGCTCCCGCGAGCCCCGTCACGCACACCTCGATGAGCACGCCCGGAGGGGTCTTCGCCCCGGGGGGGCCGTGTTTCGCCACGATGCGTGCCTCCGTCCGCTCTTCGCCGCGGAGTGTACCGGGACCGGCGAGAATCCGCCCCCGTTCCGATCTCCGTGCGCCCCGTTGCGCGGCACAGGGCTCCGCTCCGCGCCCCCTTCCCCGCGGTGCCCCCGCGCTGCTTCGGCCGGCCGGTCTCGTTGCCGTCCTGCGTCGGCCCGCGTACGATCCTCGCTCTTCCCCGGGGTTCACCCCCGAAGATCGCCTCCGAAAGGACCTCTCCCTTGCTTCCTCCTTCCGTTTCGCCGCGGCCGCGCACTTCCGTCGGTCGAGCCCTGCCTCGGCTCCTTCCGTGTGACCTCCTCCTCGGCAGCGTCCTCGTCGGCGTCCTCGCCAGTCTCGCCGGCTGCGCGGGGACCGGCCCCCGGGGTGAGGCGGCGGTCGCGGAGGTCCCTCCCGCTCCCTCGATCACGCCGGACCGCGTGGAGGCGCACCTCGCCTCCTTCGATCAGATCTGGGAGACGATCCGCGATGTGCACTACGATCCGGAGTTGAACGGCGCGCCGTGGGACGAGCTCCGCGAGACGCTGCGGCCGAGGGTCGCGGCAGCGCGGACCGACGGGGAGGCCCGCTCCGCCATGGAGGAGCTCCTCGCGTCGCTCGGTCAGTCCCACTTCGGGGTGATCCCCGGAGAGGTCTACGACGAGCTCGACCGCCCATCCGGTCCGGATGGCAGCCCCGCGGAGAGTGGATCGGCGGGGGGCGAGTCCGGAGCGCCGGTCGCGTCCTCCCGCAATCCGGGCGGCATCGGCCAGCCCGGCTTCGATGTCGTCGTCGTCGGCGATCAGGCGATCGTTCGCCGGGTCGTGACGGGCTCCCCGGCGGAGCGAGCCGGGGTGGCGATGGGGTGGGTCCTCTCCGCGGTCGACGGCCACGATGTCTCGAAGGGGATCGCGGCCCTGCGGGAGCACCTCGACGGAGGGGAGGCGGAGCTCGTCCTGCGACGGATGGCCCTCGCGAACCTCGCGGGGGATCCGGGAGAGACCGCTCGGGTGACCTTCCTCGCCGAGGGGGATGCCTCCCGTGAGGTGACGATCGAGCTCATCCCGCCGAAGCACATCTCCGAGCCGTTCGGGAACATGCCCCGGACCGCGGTCGACTGGGAGATCACCCGGATCGGGGACATCGGCCTCTTTCGCCTCGGGATCTTCCTCCACTTCTCGGTCCGCCTCGAGCTGGAGGCGTTCCTCGACGAGAACCCCGACCTCCGCGGGCTCGTCATCGACCTGCGCGGGAACCCGGGGGGGATCGGCTTCATGGCGAACGGGATCTGCGGCCACCTCGTCGACGAGTCGAACCTGCGCCTCGGGACGATGCTGATGCGTGACCAGTCGATGCACTTCAACATCAGTCCCCAGGCCACCGTCTTCGGGGGGCCGGTCGCCCTCCTCATCGACGGCGGCTCCGCCTCCACCTCCGAGATCATGGCGGCGGGGTTGCAGGACCTCGGTCGCGCCCGACTCTTCGGCAGCAACACGGCGGGAGCCGCGCTCCCCTCCGTCTTCGTGCGCCTCCCGAACGGTGACGGCTTCCAGTTCGCGGTCGCGAACTACGTCTCGACCGGGGGGAGCGTCCTCGAGGGCTCGGGGGTGGCCCCCGATGAGGTGGTGTGGCCGGAGCGAAGCCGGCTCCTCGAGGGGGTCGACCCCCCCCTCGCCGCGGCCCTCGAGTGGATCCGGCAGCAGTGAACGAAGGGCCCCCGGACGCGGGGCCCGGCCGGCGGCGGGGGAGGACTCCCCGGCGCCCCCTTGTGAGTCAGAGCCAGAGACCGATCGTCGAACGACCCGGGCGTGGGGGGAGCTCCCCGCCGGCGCCCGGCCCCGGAAAGGAACCCACGATGACCGCACGCAAGCTCCTCGGAGCCCTCTTCCTCGCGAGCCTGATCGCGCCCCTCCCCGCGCAGGATGCCCCGGAGGTCCCCGCGGCCGACCTGCCCGAGGCGGGCGCCGTGATCGAGAAGATGATCGAGGCGCTCGGTGGCCGGGAGGCGATGGCGAAGGTCTCGTCCCGTCGCAGCGACGGCAAGTTCGCGATGCCCGCCCAGGGGATGACCGCCACCTACACCGAGTGGAACGGCGGCAAGGGGAAGTTCCGCCTCATCCTCGACCTTCCGCCCTTCGGCAAGATGGAGCAGGGCGTGACCGGTGATGTGGTCTGGGAGTCGAACCCCATGACGGGCGGGACGATCCAGGAGGGGGAGATGGCGAAGATGCAGAAGCGCACCGCGCGCCTCTGGCCGATCCTCCACACGAAGGAGGACTACAAGTCGATCGACACCATCGCGCGCGAGACGGTCGATGGGAAGGAGTGCATCGTCATCCTCGCGATCGATGCCGATGACAACGAGGAGAAGTGGTTCATCGATGGCGCGACGCATCTCCGGGTGAAGACGACCGCCACGATCGAGGCCCCCATGGTGGGCAAGATCTCGATGACGACGACCGAGAGCGACTGGCGCGAGGTCGAGGGGCTGAAGTTCGCCTTCAAGACGACGATCGATCAGTCGATCCAGAAGGTCGAGATCCAGGTCGAGTCGGTCCAGCTCAACCCGGAGACCCCGGAGGGGACCTTCAGCCTTCCGCCGCAGGTCCAGAAGATGGTCGACAAGAAGAAGGCCGCCGAGGAGGCCGCCGAGCCCGCCGAGGGCGGCGCGGTCGCGGAGCCCCCGGGCGGCGGGGGCCGCTGAGCCCCGGAGGCGGACCGGATCGATCGGCGCGGCTCCTCTCCCGAACCGGGGGGGGAGCCGCGTCTCGATTCAAGGCTGGGCTTCGTCCCTCAAGGCTGTGAGGGCTCCCGCGGGATGATCCGGATCTCGGCGTCGCGCAGGAGCTCCGACTGGAAGCGGTTCTGGGCCTCCTGGCGGCGCTCGCCCCGCAGGCGACTGCGGATCTCCGACTGACACTCGGAGAACTCGAGCTGCGAGCCCTCCCGGTGCTCCTCGACCCGGATCACGTGGATGTAGGTGGTGGTCGCGATCGGCGGCGAGGTCTCTCCCGCCTGCGTCTCCCGCACCAGCTTCGGGAGGGGCAGCAGCATCCCGTCGAGCTGCTCATCGGTGAGCTCCCACAGCCCCCCGAGCTCGCGTCTCGGTCCCTCCGAGTAGCGGCGCACGAGGGCCTCGAAGCTCTCTCCCGCCTCGAGCGCGGCCTTGATCTCCTCGACCTTCTCCTTCGAGGAGGGATCCGCGAGGGGGAGGAGGATCTGACGGAAGATGTGCACGGCCGGGGTCGTGAACTCCTCCGGATGATTGCGGTAGTAGGCGCGGAGCTCGGCCGGGCCGAGATACTGATCCTGATGGATCGTGGAGATGAGCATGCGGATCCGGATCGTCCTGCCGATGTCCTCCCGGGCGCGCTCCTCGTTCTGCCCGAACTGGGCCTCCCACTGATCGAAGAAGTCGGCGGGGTCGCCGATCGAGGCATCTCCGGCGAGGCGGGCCTGGCTGATCCGCCGCTCCACCTCCATGTCGATCTGCTCCGGGCGGACCTGGATGTCCAGGGCATCGCAGCGGTCGAGGAGGAGTCGCTCGTTGATGAGCTCGTCGAGGACCGCCGCCCGGATCTGCTCCTGCTGCGCCTCGAGGTCGGGGCGGGTCGCCCGGGACCGGAGCTGGACCATCCGCACCTCCACCTCGCGGTCGACCTCGAAGTTCGTGATCGGTCTGCCGTTCACCATGGCGGCGAAGCCCCCCCCGCGGACGCTCTGGGCGCAGGCGGGCGCTCCTGTTGCGGTCAGGGTGAGGAGGAGACCGAGCGCGACCGGGAGGAGTCGTCGGAGGGCGAGGGGGGAGGGAAGGGAGCGGAGCACGGGCACCTCTCGTCTGGTCTCCCGGGGCGTGTCCCCGGGTCGGGCTCTCGGGTCCGGAACGGCGGAAGCAGGATAGCCGGAGGGGAAAAGGCCGTCATCCGCCCCTCGGCGAATGAGGGGGGGAACAATCCGCCCGGAGGTCGATCTTCCGCGTGAACTCCGCCCCGGATGGGGGCATCCTCAGCACCGTTCGGGGAGGAGCGCGATCCGCCGCCCCCTCCCGGAGAGGGGCGGAGATCGATGCGCATCATCATCGTCGGAGCGGGGGTCGTCGGGTACCACCTCGCGGAGCGACTCTCCGTCGAGGGACACGACATCTCCGTGGTCGACGCCCGGCCGGAGCTGGTCCGTCGGATCGACGAGAAGATGAATGTCCTCGCGATCGCCGGGAACGCCTCCACGCCGACGGTGCTGCAGCGGGCGAAGGCGGAGAACGCCGACCTCGTCATCGCGGTGACGAACCACGACAACACCAACCTCGTGGTCAGCCTGCTCGCCCATCGGATGGGCGCGCGCAAGGTCGTCCTCCGCCTGCGCGACGATGAGCTCTCGGCCCCCGACTCCATCCTGCCCCCGGCCGACATCGGCGCGGACTTCGTGATCAATCCGATCGCGACCACCGCCGATCTCCTCGAGCGCCTCGTGAGGAACCCCGGGGCACTCGATGTCGCCGAGTTCGCCGATGGGAAGCTGCTGCTCTGGGGCTACGAGATCTCCCGCGAGTCCACGCTCTGCGGCAAGTCCCTGCGCGATCTGCACCTCGAGCACGGCAAGTTCCTGATCGTGGCGATCGCGCGGCCGAACGGCACCCTCGTCATCCCCCGGGGAGACGACGAGCTGCGGGCTCACGACCATGTCTACGCCTTCATCCAGCGCAAGGACTACTCCGCGTTCCGCGACCTCGTCCACCCGGAGAAGGAGCCGGTGGAGCGGGTCGTCATCGAGGGATGCACGCGCCTGGGCGTCGCCCTCGCCCGGCGCCTCGAGACCCGCTTTCGCTCCGTGGTGATGGTCGACAAGGACCTCGAGCGGGCGGAGGCGGCGAGCGAGTCCCTCGACAAGGCGCTCGTGCTCCACGGGGACATCGCGGACCCCGACTTCACGGAGCAGAACAACATCGGGAACGCGGACTTCTATCTCGCGCTCACCGGAGACGACCAGACGAACCTCATGCACGCCCTGCTCATCCAGAAGCTGGGGGTGCATCGCATCGCCGTCCAGGCGCAGGAGCCGGCGTACCTGCCGGTCCTGAACACCCTCGACCTCGGGGTGGTCGTCACCCCGCGCCTGCTGACCGTGAACGCGATCCTGCGTCACATCCGGCGGGGGCGGGTGCTGCAGGTCTCCCAGATCGGGGAGAGCGGCGCCGAGGCGCGGGAGTACCTCATCGGAGAGAGCTCCGAGGTCGCCGGGCGGACGGTGAAGGAGCTCTCGATGCCGAAGGGCTCCCTCGTCGGCTCGATCCTGCGGAGCGACCTTGTAGTGACCCCCCGGGGCGACACGCCGATCCTCCCCGGGGACCACGTGATCATCTTCGCCCTCCCCGAGGCGGTCTCCAAGGTCGAGAAGCTCTTCTCGAGGAAGCGGTAGGGGCTCCGGATGCGCAAGCGTGCGCTCATCTCCATCCTCGGGCTCCTCGTCCTCGTCCTCGGAGGGATCCTGCTCATCCCGCTCGGCGTGGCGCTCCATCATGAGGAGTCGGGCGAGGTGGAGGCCTTCCTCCTCGCCATCGCCACCTGCCTCGGCTTCGGCGGGACCGCGTACCTCTCCTGTCGGGGCTCCCGCGGTCAGCTCGGTCCGCGGGAGGGGTTCGCCATCGTCGGACTCGGCTGGGCGGTCCTCTCCGCCTTCGCCGCCCTCCCCTTCCACCTGACCCCGCAGGGGATCCCGAGCTACCTCGATGCCTACTTCGAGACGATCAGCGGCTTCACCACCACCGGCGCCTCGATCCTCACCGACATCGAGGCGCTGCCCCGCAGCCTGCTCTTCTGGCGGGCGATGACGAACTGGCTCGGCGGCATGGGGATCGTCGTCCTCACCGTCGCGATCCTCCCCTTCCTCGGAGCGGGGGGATATCAGATGCTCCGGGCGGAGGCGCCGGGGCCGACCGCGGACAAGCTGATGCCGAGGATCCGCCACACCGCCCAGTGGCTCTGGATGCTCTACCTCCTCCTCACGCTGATCCTCGTCGGGCTGCTCACTCCGGTCATGGGGTTCTTCGAGGGCACCTGTCACGCCTTCGCGACCCTCGCCACCGGGGGCTTCTCGACCCGGAACGCGAGCGTCGCCGCCTTCGACAGCGCGTACATCGATGGGGTGATCACGCTCTTCATGTTCATCGCCGGCGCGAACTTCGTGCTGCACTACCGCCTGATCATGGGGCGGAGCCTCCTGCACCTGAAGGACACCGAGTTCCGCTTCTACACCGCGGTGGTCCTCGTCTCGATCCTGGGGGTCACCGCCTTCCTCTGGTGGGGGAGCTACCCCGATCGGCTCCTCTTCCCCGGAAAGTACGACACGGTCGGCGAGTGCGTCCGATACTCGAGCTTCCAGGTCCTCGGCGTGATGTCGACCACCGGGTTCGCGACGGCGGACTTCGACCGGTGGCCGAACGCGTGCCGCGTCCTGCTGGTGGCGCTGATGGTCTTCGGGGGGTGCGCGGGGAGCACGAGCGGGGGAGTGAAGTGCATCCGGGTGATGCTGCTCTTCAAGTTCGGGCTGCGGGAGATCAAGCGCCTCGTCCGACCCCACGCCGTCATCCCCCTCAAGATGGGGGGTGAGGTCATCGACCGCGCGGTGATCGCCCGCGTGATGGGGTTCCTCTCCCTCTACCTCGTCGTCTTCTTCATCTCGGTGCTGCTGATGGCGACGATCCTCGGGTCGAGTCCCGCGGACGGGGTCGAGAGAGTGGGGGAGCTCCCGAGCCTCGAGACCGAGAACTCCGCGCTGCTGACCGCCTTCGGCTCGGTGCTGGCGACCCTCGGGAACATCGGACCGGGGCTGGCCGGGGTCGGACCGACCGAGAACTTCGCGGACATCCCCGCCACGGGGAAGGGCCTGCTCATCCTGCTGATGCTGCTGGGCCGCCTCGAGATCTACGCGGTCCTCGTCGTCCTCATCCCCCTGACCTGGAGAAAGTGAGACCCGGAGGAAGTGAGAACCGGAGGAAGTGAGAACCGGAGGAAGTGAGAACCGGCGGAAGTGGGAACCGGCGGAGAGCCGGAGCTTCCGGACCGGGCGCCTCAGATCCTCCCGTGGGCGATCCAGTGGCGGTCGCTGACCGTCTCGACCTCCAGCGGCAGTCCCGAGCGCCGGAGCTGCTC
>Ga0255767_1001256_pt1 | contig 22583 bp, 19 predicted proteins | sample 071ome_24_FD_179967 | JGI IMG/M metagenome (GOLD analysis project Ga0255767, IMG submission 179967) | Coastal salt marsh microbial communities from the Groves Creek Marsh, Skidaway Island, Georgia - 071402CT metaG (version 2) | ecosystem: Environmental > Aquatic > Marine > Intertidal zone > Salt...
GTGCTGATCGTCGTTGGCGACAAGGCCATCGAGGCGGGTGCGAGTGGCCAGCGCCTCCGCAGCAAGTTCGCTGCTGTCGAAGACGAGGCCACCTGCGACGACCAGCCCCTCGATCAATGCTTGCGTCGCTGGTGCGTAGCTCGCTCCCGAGAGGTAGTGGGGCACTTGGGCCCAGAGGCCGACAGCCGGGATTCCCGCTCGATGAAGGGCGAATTCGACCGCGGCCTGCATGCCGGCCGGCACGTCGAGGGTGGCGGGAGTAAACCCGAGCTTGGCGAGTTCCGGTGTGGATGCCGTGGCCGAGAGGCGAGACGGTCGGGTGTGCGGTGACGACGCCGGGTAGGCGCCGAGGCCGATGACCCGCCGAACGCCGAATCGACGGGCGAGCTCGACGACGGCGTCGCAGAACGCTCGCCAATTGTGGTCGGGCTCGGCGCCGTGCAGGAACAGCAGGTCGTTGCCGGTGCTGTCGCGCCCGCTGACGAGGTTGATCTCCGGCCAGTCGAGTGCCGTGGTGACTCCTTCGACGATGTGCATCAACGGCCGACGAGCCCGGTGATCGAGGAGCCACTCGGTTTCGAAACCAGCGACGGGCGTCGGCGCAATCTGATCGAGAATCGCATCTCGTGCGTCTGCTGCGCAGCCGCTGGCGTCGATCCATCCGGTGAGGTGAATCAACAGGACCGGATCAACGAGCGACGGTGTCGCCAACAGGGTGTACAACTCATCGGGCGTGACGGGGCGCGACATCGTGGGGGAGCGTACGCCCAATCCCGTTGGTGCGCCCGCCGGGTATCGGCCGGCAGCCGATACCTTGGGTGACACCATGGCTGATGTAACCGACGCAACGTTCGAGACCGCCGTGATCGAGCGGTCACACCATGTTCCTGTCGTGATCGATCTGTGGGCTGAATGGTGCGGTCCGTGCAAGCAGCTCGGCCCGATCCTCGACAGGGTGATCGGTGACACGAACGGCCAGGTCGAACTGGCGAAGGTCGACGTCGATGCCAATCCGAGCGTGGCGCAGGCTTTCCAAGTCCAGTCGATTCCGGCCGTGTACGCCATGAAGGATGGTCAGGTCGTCGACGGCTTCATGGGGGCGCAAGGTGAAGCGCAGGTGCGCGAGTTCGTCGAGAAGCTCTTGCCGACCGTGGAACAAAACGAAGTCGAGCGCCTGCTCGAGATCGGTGATGTCGAGTCGCTCAACGCTGCGTACGCACTCGAGCCCGACAATCCCGACGTCCTCACCGCGCTCGCCGCAGCGCTGATCGATGAAGGTCAGGTCGACCAAGGCCTTGCCCTGCTCGACAAGATTCCCGAGACGCCCGAGACCCGGCGTCTGCGGGCTGTGGCGCGCACCAGCGGCGAGCCGGTCACCGACATCGACGCGACCCTGACGACCCTTCTTGCGACGGTGAAGGTCAATGACGACGACCGACAGAAGTTCGTCGACCTGCTCGAAGTCCTCGGGGCGGATGATCCGCGTACCGCCGAGTGGCGCAGAAAACTGAGTACTGCGCTGTTCTGACCGTCTGATGGCCTGAGAGCATCAGGCTGCTCGGCCCCTTCACTTCCCCCACAGCCCCGGCTGACCGGAGGGCGTGTTGGACGCTGACGACCATTTCGAATTCGACGACTTCTCGTGGCGTCGCGCGCCGGTACTGCTCGCCGACCGCCTCGGGCTCCGGCCTGCGAGTGTTGCCATCGGGGCCGTTGGCGTGCTTGCCGTCGGCCTTGGGGCATGGTGGGCGCTTCGACCACCGCCACCACCGGTCGAAACGGTGCTGCCGATGGTCGCCGATGTCCCTGCGCTCTCGTCATCCACCACCTCTGGGCCAGCTGTGGTGGTTGTTCATGTCGACGGAGCTGTGGTGCGACCTGGGGTCCATGAGGTGACGGTCGGGAGCAGAGTCATCGATGCCGTCGAAGCAGCAGGCGGCTTGGGCAACAACGCCGATCGGAGTCGGGTCAATCTGGCCCAGCAGGTGGCGGACGGTCAGCGGATCTGGATCCCACTGATCGGTGAGGCGGCACCGGATGTGGTGACCGGTGGGGCAGGCACGTCGGGCGCCTTCGCAGACGGAAACACCACCGGGTTGATCGTTCTTTCTCGAGCAAGCGTCGCGCAACTCGAGACGCTCCCCGGAATCGGGCCGGCCCTTGCGGCAGCGATCGTCGAACACCGTGACAGAGAGGGATCGTTTCGCACCGTCGAAGATCTCCTCGAGGTGGCCGGGATCGGTCCGGTGAAGCTCGAGGCCATTCGTGACCTTGTCCGCCCGTGAGGGCGCATGCGGTGGCGATCGGGGCCACCGTCGGTGCGGTGGCGATGTGGCCGGTGCCTGGCGCAGTTGTTGGTATCGCAGTGGTGGTGGCGCTGACCCGGCGCACCTGGCTTGCGTTCGCACTGGCGGCGGCCGTGCTCTGCTCCTTCCTCGGTAGCCGGGCCCTTGCGGGCCTCGATCCGCCCGACGCCGGTCCGGTCGACACGTGGGTGACGTTGACATCGGATCCGCATCCGTTCGGGGCTGCCGGGATGCGGGCTGGTGCACGCTGGGACGGACACCGCGTGTCGATTGCTGCGCATGGCCGAGTGGCGAGTCACCTCGATGATGCACTCGCCGGTGAGCAACTTCGGATCGCGGGTCGATTCCGCCCCGTCACCGACCGAGATGGGTGGGCGCGGTGGCGGCACGAGGTCGGAACGATCAGTGTCGACGCGACCTTCGGATCCCAAGCCGGCTCTCCTGTCACCCGGATGGCCAATCGGGTGCGGCGCGTGCTCGGTGATGGCGCAGCGGAGCTCGACCGCGACGATCGCGCGATTTTTCTGGGAATGGTGATCGGTGATGATCGGGCCCAGTCGGCGGTCACCGCCGACGACTTCCGAGCGGCGGGTCTCGGTCACCTCCTCGTGGTTTCGGGTCAGAACGTTGCGTTCGTCATCGCGGTGCTGATGCCGCTCGTCGGCCGCTTTCGCCCCGGCTCTCGGTTGGTCGTGCTGTTCGGCGCGCTCGCATTCTTCGCGCTGCTCACCCGCTTCGAACCGTCGGTCTTGCGGGCCGTTGCGATGGCAGGGGTGGCCCTTGGGGCCGCCGCAATGGGCACGCCGGTCGACGGGCGGCGCGGACTCTCGGTTGCCGTTGCCACCCTTGTCGTGATCGATCCCTTCCTCGTCCACGTGCTCGCGTTCCGTCTGTCGGTTGCCGCCACGGCGGGCATCGTCTGGTGTTCGCAACCGCTTGCTGCTCAGCTGCGGGGTCCATCGTTCGTCCGGACCGCTGCCGCAACAACGATCGCAGCCCAACTGGCGGTGTCGCCGCTCCTCGTGTTCACCTTCGGCCCGCTGCCCCTGGCAAGCCTGCCCGCCAACCTTCTGGCCGGTCCCGCATCCGGTCCGATCATGGTGTGGGGTTGCACGGCAGGGCTGCTCGCCGGCGTTGCCGGCGGACCGGTGGCGGAACTCGTGCATTGGCCGACGGAGGCACTCGTCACCTGGGTGCGTTGGGTGGCCCACCGGTCCGCACTTGCACCGGCCGCGATGCTGGGACCAGTGGCGTTGCTCGTCACCGCAGGAGGCGTGGTCGGCCTCGTCTGCGGTGGCCGACGGAGTCGGCTGTGTGCACTGGCGACGCTCGGTGTGGTTGTCGGCGCTGCGATCGCAGCGGTCCCGGAGCCACCCCAAGGCCGATCGGTGATCGGAGCAGGGGTGACGTCGATTGTGTCGGGTGGGTTCACCGTCCTGGTGCTCGACGACCCGCACCGGCCCGACGACGTCGTCGAACGAGTGCGGAAGGCGGGAGTTCGACGGGTCGATGCCATTGTTGCCACCGACGGAGACGCCGCCGATGCGTTCGCCGTGGTCTCCCTCGTCGATCGCTATGGCACCGAGACGATTCTTGCACCGCCCATGCATCGGGTGCCTGGCGCATCGACGGTGCAGAGAGGCACGGTGCGACGTTTCGCTGGCCTTGTCGTGCGACTGCAGCCAGACGACGAGGCGCGCTTGGTCGTCTGTCCTGCCGGCACGACGCCGTGCAACGATGGGGTCGAGGAGGTGGCATGGCCATGATCTCGGTCGGGTCCGACTACGCAGCTGCAATCGAGGAGACCCGAGCGCGGCTCGGCAGGAGTGGTACGTGGTTCGAGGCCGACGCAATCGGCTCGATCGTCGCGCGAGCCGATGCTCGGAGCCGACAGCGCCACGTTGCACCGTGGAATCACGATCTGCCCGAAGCGAACAGCACCCTTGGGCGGTCGGCGTGCGCAGTCATCGATCGCATCGCATGTGAGCCGGGATCCGTCGATGCGGCGTGGGCCGCCGAACGGATCGCTGAACTGGGAGAGGGTCCCTACGTGGAGCTCGTCGGTACCACCGCCGTTGCCGTTGCCCTGCGTCTCTTCGCCGACGCGGTCGGTGCCGACGTCGAACCCATCAGCCCGGCGACCACACCCGGTGAGGCGTCGCGCCTGACCCCGGACGGACTCGGAGACATCGGCGCCCACGTCAAGATGCTCGAACCGTTTCCATTTGCGAATGTCGCTCGTGCGCTGAGCCAGGTACCGAGCGCGAACACGACCTTCTACACGCTCGTGCGTCCGATGTACTCGGCCGCAGGGTTCGACGAACTCGTCTGGACCACCCCGTTGTCGCGCCCGCAGGTCGAACTCGTGGCAGCGAGGGTGGCAGCGATGAACGAATGTTTCTATTGAACGACTGCCCATACGACGCTGCTCCGTGCGAGCAGTGACGCGATGGAAGTCGAGGTCGATCTCGACACGGCCATCGGTTCGGGGGATCCAGCCGAGAGCGGAATCGCCGGCGGAGCCGAACTTCTCGCCTTTGCCGAGGCCGCAGTGCAAGGCGCTCCGCTCGCTGAGTCACGGCGGGCCCTGATCGCAAGCGTCGGCATGGATGGCGCTGCGCAGGCAGCGGCAACCGTCGCCGCGTTCTCTGGGCTGGTCCGAGTGGCCGACGGCACCGGCATTCCGATCGACGAGGGTCTGGCCTCGGCCTCCGCCGAGATTCGTGTTCAACTCGATCTCGACTCGTTCGCTGGCGCCGCCAACTCAGACCTGCGGGCAGTTGTCGGAGGCGGGGCCGACGACCCGATGTCGTTGTTCGGCGGAGCCTCCAGCTGAGTCGATCAAGCGCTAGGGTCGGCGCCGATGTTCGTCGATCTCGGCACCACCCGGTTCGACATCACGACGCGGGCGCTCGTGATGGGCATTCTCAACCGCACGCCGGATTCCTTCTATGACGGCGGTCAGTACTGGGCGTTCGACGACTTTCTCGCCAAGGCTGAGCAACTCGTCGACGAGGGTGCGGACTTCCTCGACGTCGGAGGTTCGAAGGCCGGACCCGGTCCTGAAGTCACTGTGCAAGAGGAGTTGGACCGAGTCGTCCCTGCAGTCGAGGCGCTCCGATCCCGATTCGACCTGCCGATCTCGGTCGACACGTTCCGCGCCTCAGTCTTCGACGAATCGTGCCGTGCCGGTGCGTGCATCGGGAACGACATCAGTGGGTTTGCCGATCCAGACTTCCTTCCTGTGGCTGTCCGCCATGGTGCATCGGTTGTTGCGACCCACGTTCGGATCGGCCCCCGTATCCCCGATCCGCATCCGATCTACGACGACGTGCGCCGCGAGGTCACCGACTTCCTGCGGGTCCGGGCGGAGCAGGCGCGAGCAGCCGGGGTTGCTCGTGAGCGGATCATGGTCGATGCCGGTCTCGACTTGGGAAAAACCCCAATGATGTCGACCGAGTTGCTCCACCACAGCGACGATCTGGTTGCGCTCGGCTTTCCAGTTTTTCTTTCTGCATCGAACAAGGGCTTCCTCGGTGAGCTTGTCGGCACCGAGGTCGACGACCGACGCGAGGTCACCTTCGGTGCTCATGCCCTGGGTATCGCGCTCGGCTGCCGGATTCTGCGTGCGCACGACGTGAAGGGCAACCGTCGTCTGGCCGACACGATGAGCGCTGTGCTGCAGCATCGGCGACACTGATCACGTGGCCCTGCGACTGATCATTGGTGACGATCCTGTTCTTGTCGGCGAGGCAGTCATCGCGGCCGTCGACGAACTGGTGGGAAGCGGCGACCGCAGCCTCATGCTCGAAACGCTCACCGAGGCCGATTACCGAAACGACAGCGGGGGCTACGAACCCGCCAAGGTGCTCGATGCCGTTCGGACGCCTCCGTTCTTGACCGACCGTCGGGTGGTGGTCGGCCGTCACCTGAGCCGTTTTTCGAAAAAAGACGACTATTTGCCGATCGTCGATCTGCTGGCCGAGCCACTCGAGACGACGGACCTCGTGCTGGTGTGGGAAAAGGGTGTCGATCCGAAGGTCGAGCGGATGCCGTCACTTCCAAAGGCCATCAAAGAGGCAGCCGAGGTCGCCGGCGCACTGGTCCAGCAGACGGCTGCTCCCAAGGGCAAGGCAGCGGGGGACTGGTTGCGCGACCAGCTCGGATCGAGCTCGTTGCAGTTCGAACGACCTGCAGTTGCGGCGATCGAAGAACTGCTGGGCGAGGATCGGAGCCGAGTCGTCGGCCTCGTGCGAACCCTCGAAGGAGCGCTCGGTGCCGACGCCACGGTCAGCGTCGACGACGTGGTCACCTTCGGCGGCGAGGCTGGCGCAACGGTTCCATGGGCGCTCGACGATGCAATCGACAGGGGAGACGTCGCTGCTGCGCTGCAACTGCTACCCCGGCTGATTCCCTCTGCCGGGTCACCAACCGATCGCAATGGCGCTGCCTTCAGGCTCACGGCAGTGCTGCACCGGCGGTACAGCAACATGTTGCGTCTCGATGGTGCCGATGTCCGCGACGAAAAGGCCGCGGCTCAGCTGCTCGGAATGAAGGGATCGACATTTCCGGCCAAGAAGGCGATGCAGCAGGGTCGCAAGCTCGGCACCGAGAAGCTCGCCCGAGCGATCGAACTGCTCGCCGAGGCCGATCTCGACCTACGGGGAACCAAAGACTGGCCCCCCGAATTGGTGATGGAAGTGCTTGTGGCTCGCTTGGCGAACCTCAGCCGGCGCTAGGACGCAGCGGTGACACCACGAATGTGTGGTGGCGGCGGTGGAGATCAGGTGCTCGAAGGCGCTTGCGGCTGCCGGGTCAGCTGCTGAGCTGCTTGGCCAGCTGGCTCTTCTTGCGGGCAGCCTTGTTCTTGTGCATGACACCGTTCGCAGCGGCCTTGTCGATGCGGGAGATCGCGGCGCGAACGAGTTCTTCGGCGTTGTCCGCTCCCTCGGCAACGGCAGCATTGGCAGCTCGGGTACGTGTGTGAATCTCGCTTCGCACCTTGCGGTTGGCGAGGTTTCGCTTCACGGTCTGACGATTGCGCTTGATCTGCGACTTGATGTTGGCCACGACTACCTACCTGAGAACAACGGAGCGGACAGATGAATCCGCGAGGTCCGAAGGCTATCGGGGCACAGCCACTGATCGCACCCGAACGTCGGTAGCTTTGGGGGCTGTCCCCCCTGACCGTCGACGGCGCAACGGAGAGCATCTGCGCCAGCGGCGCAAAGGAGCCCATGGAACTCGAACGCATTCGCAACACGTCGATCATCGCCCATATCGATCATGGCAAGTCCACCCTCGCCGATCGCATGCTCGAGTTGACCGGGGCTGTCGAGGCTCGTGACATGCGCGCCCAATACCTCGATTCGATGGATTTGGAACGTGAGCGGGGGATCACGATCAAGCTCCAGTCGGTCCGCCTCGACTGGAACGACCACGTGGTCAACCTGATCGACACGCCTGGGCATGTCGACTTCGGCTATGAGGTCAGTCGATCGCTCGCCGCCTGTGAGAGCGTCATCCTCGTGGTCGACGCAGCGCAGGGCATCGAGGCCCAGACCCTGGCGAATTGCTATCTGGCGATGGAGAACGATCTCGAGATCGTGGCCTGCCTCAACAAGATCGATCTGCCGGCGGCCGAACCCGATCGCTACGCCGCCGAGATCGAGAACGTGCTCGGCATCCCAGCCGACGACATTCTGCGCATCTCGGCCAAGACGGGGGAGGGGGTGGCCGAATTGCTGAATGCCGTGGTCGACTTCACGCCGCCACCCGAGGGGGATCCCGACGGGCCGCTCCAAGCGCTCATCTTCGACTCGCACTTCGACCAGTACCGCGGCGTCGTGTCGTCGATCCGGGTGGTCAACGGTGTGATGCGGACCAAGGACAAGCTCCGCTTCATGCAGGCTGGGACATCTCATCAGCCCGACGAGATCGGTGTGCGCACACCGGACAACGTGCCGGTCGACGCGCTCGGTCCCGGGGAGACCGGGTACCTCATCGCCGGGATCAAGGACGTGGGGGAAGCCAAGTCTGGTGAAACCGTGACCACCGACAAACGCGGTGCTCTGGTGCCTCTCGATGGCTACAAGGAACCCAAGCCGATGGTCTTTTCGGGCTTGTACCCGATCGACGGTGACGAATTCACCGACTTGCGCGAGGCGCTCGAGAAGCTGCGTCTCAACGACAGCTCGTTCACGTTCGAGCCTGAGACGTCGGGTGCGCTCGGCTTCGGCTTCCGCTGCGGTTTCCTCGGCCTGCTCCACATGGAGATCGTCCGCGAACGCATCGAGCGCGAGTTCGGCCTCTCGTTGATCTCCACCGCTCCCTCCGTCGAGTACCACATCACGCGGGGTGACGGAACCACCATCGAGGTCTCGAACCCGTCCGAGATGCCACCGGCCGCGGAGATCACTGCCATTGCCGAGCCGTACCTCAGAGCGAGCATTCTCACGCCCTCTGAGTACACCGGGACGGTCATGGATCTCTGCCAGACACGCCGGGGCGAAATGGTGAAGATGGAGTACTTGTCACCCGAACGAGTCGAACTCCACTACCGCCTCCCGCTCGCCGAGGTCGTCATCGACTTCTTCGACCAGCTCAAGAGCCGCACACAGGGCTACGCGTCACTCGACTACGAGCAAGACGGGTACACCGTCGACAAGCTGGTCAAAGTCGACATCCTTCTTCACGGCGACCCCGTCGATGCGTTCAGCACGATCGTGCACCACGACAAGGCATACGACTACGGCAAGAAGATGGCCGACAAGCTCAAAGAGTTGATTCCGCGCCAGAACTTCGAGGTTCCCATTCAGGCCGCCATCGGCGGCAAGATCATTGCCCGCACCAACGTCAAGGCCTACCGCAAAGACGTCACCGCCAAGCTGTACGGCGGCGACGTCACTCGCAAGAACAAGCTGCTCAACAAACAGAAAGAGGGCAAGAAGCGGATGAAGTCGATCGGCCGGGTGGATATTCCGCAAGAAGCCTTCATCTCTGCGCTGCAACTCGACGACTGATCACTCCTGCGTTTCCAGGACCGCGCTGGATGGGGGGTCTTCCCTGCGGCCGGGTGAGGGTCGGTCAGAACCCGCCACCATCTGTGCCGTTGTACATGTCGGCTCGGAATCGCTCGCGTTGGAGACGAGTTGAACCCGGGTCGTCTGCGGCGCGTACCGCCCGTTCCAAGAACCACACGAAGCGCTTCCATCGGCTCGGCTCTGCTGCTGTGCCCATCTCTCGACGGTAACCGAACTCGGTGCTGCATTCTTGTGAGTGGTGCCGGTCGTCCCCGGCAGGGAAATTGGTCCCGCCCCGGATCGCAAAGCAGAGGGCCGGCGGCGATAATGGGCACATGCTCGACGAGCGCAAAGCAGCGATCTTGTCGGCGGTCGTCCAGGAGTACATCGGGACCGCTCAACCTGTTGGTTCGGGTCGGATCGCAACGGCGCCCGGTGTCGAGGTTTCGTCTGCCACGGTGCGCAACGAGATGGCAGCGCTCGAGGAGGCCGGGTACCTGGCCCAGCCCCACACATCGGCCGGCCGGATTCCGACCGACAAGGGCTATCGGTTTTTCGTCGACCGGCTTCGCAACGACGAGCCGGGTGTCACCTCGAGCGAACCACAGGCGGTTCGGGACTTCTTCAACGGGGCCCATGGGCAGATCGAAGCAATGATGGAGCGCACGAGTGACCTCCTCACCCGTTTGACCGACTGGACCGCGGTCGTCGTCGGACCTTCGGCCGAACAGGCCACGGTCCGCAGCGTGCAACTCATCGATCTGTCGAGCCATGTCGCAATGGTCGTCGCTGTGCTGTCCAACGGTGTGATCGAGAAGCGCACGGTCGAGGTGGAGACCGAACTCACGGCCGCGATCGTCGATGATGCCGGGCGCCGACTCACCCGTGCGGTCGAGGGCAAGACGCTGCACGAACTCGGCGGCACCGATATCGGCGCGTCGGCCGACGCAGACCCGCTGCTCGACGCGGCAGTTGCTGCTCTGAGTGCAGCGGGACGTCGAGCCGAGCTCTACGTCGGTGGTGCTTCGCGGCTCGCCGGGGCGTTCGAGGCCGTCGACCAGGTGCGCGACGTGCTCACCATTCTCGAGGAGCAGATCGTCGTGGTGTCACTCATCCGAGATGTGCTCGATCGAGGGATGCGGGTTGCGATCGGCAACGAAACCGGGGTCGAGCCACTCACCGACTGTTCGCTCGTCATTGCCCCATTCGTGGTGGAAGGCGATGCCGCTGGCACCATCGGTGTGCTCGGCCCGACCAGAATGGACTACTCGCAGGCGCTGTCGGCGGTGGCCGTGGTGAGCAAGCGACTCGAACACGAATTGAACGAGGGCTGATGGCGACCGACCACTACGAGACCTTGGGGGTCTCGCGCGACGCCACCGACGACGAGATCAAGCGTGCCTACAAGAAGTTGGCTCGGACCCACCACCCCGACCTCAATCCCGGTGATGGGGAGGCTGAGGCGACGTTCAAGCAGATCGGGGCCGCCTACGAGGTACTCCGCGATCCGCAGCGTCGCGCGATGTACGACCGCTACGGCGACGACGGTCCTCCGGCAGAGCCCTTTGGTGGTGGGCTCGGTGACATCTTCGAGGCGTTCTTCGGGGGTGGCTCACCGTTTGGCGGTTCGGGTAGGGGCCACGCGGGTCCGCCCCGAGGGGAAGATCTCGAAGCGCATGTCGACCTCGATCTCGAGGAAGTGGTGTTCGGAGGCGACCACGAGGTCACGGTTCGCACTGCGGTCCGCTGCGAGGACTGTGACGGCTCTGGCGCAGAAGCGGGTTCTGCTCCATCGCAGTGCAGCGAGTGCGGAGGGGCTGGCCAGGTTCGCCGCGTCCGACAGTCGGTACTGGGTCAGATGGTGACGGCCAGTGCCTGCGGGCGCTGCGGTGGACTGGGCCAGGTCATCGACGACCCGTGCACGACCTGCGATGCCAATGGGCGCACGATCGAGGATCGGACCTACGCAGTGGAGGTCCCACCCGGGGTCGACAACGGGACGACGCTGCGACTCTCGGGCCGCGGCGCTGCCGGTCCCCGCGGCGGCGCCCACGGTGACCTGTATGTACAGGTCCGAGTTCGACCTCACCCGAGGTTCCGCCGTGAGGGAAACGACCTGGTCCACGACTTCTACATTCCGTTCACGCAGGCTGTGCTCGGCGCTCACATCGAGTACGAGACGCTCGACGGCATCGAGGATCTGGTCGTTCCGCGTTCGACAGAATCGGGAACCGAGTTCCGAATGCGGGGCAGAGGGGTGCCGCACGTGCGGGGCCGAGGTCGCGGTGATCTGCGGGTTCGCATCTTCATCGATGTTCCCGACAAACTCACCGACGAGGAGGAGGCCCTCTTGCGTGAGTTCGCCGAGCAGCGCAGTGAGGCTGTCGCCGAACCGGACCAGAGCCTGTTGGGTCGAATCAAATCGGCGTTCTCGTGAGTCTGTCGGTGCGATGAGCCACGCCCCCGACGGACAGCACGGACCCCATGTGCTCGTCGGGGACGTCGAGCACCCTGCCTTGTCCACCCACGATCGGCACCACCTCTCCCGCGTCCTCCGGTTGCGCGATGGTGACCCGTTGACGGTCGGCGATGGTCGAGGGCGATGGCGGCCATGCCGGTTCGGGAGCATGATCGAACCGGTGGGCGACCTCGTATCGGTCCCGGCCCCCTCCCCGCGTCTCTCGGTCGGGTTCGCCTTGATCAAGGGGGGACGCCCCGAGTTGGTCGTGCAGAAGCTCGTCGAAGTGGGCATCGACGACATTCGCCCGTTTCGGGCCGAGCGCTCGGTGGTGCATTGGGACGCAGCGAAGGCGGAGAAGAACCAGAGTCGGCTCGATCGAGTCGCCCGCGAGGCGGTGATGCAGTGCCGTCGTGCCTGGCTGCCAACGATCCACCCGGTGGTGGACTTCGAGATGATTGCGGCGCTGCCGAGCGCTGCCCGTGCCGACCGGGGTGGTGGCGCAGTCTCGTTGGCACATCCCACCGTCCTCGTCGGCCCCGAGGGAGGGTGGAGCGACGCTGAGCGCGCAGTGGACCTGCCAGTTGTCGGACTGTCGACGGCTGTCTTGCGGGCTGAGACCGCTGCGATTGCGGCGGGGGTCGTCTTGGCCACACTGCGTGATCAAGAGCGGTGAAAGCCGCCACGCTTCGTGGGAGATCATTGAACGGCGGCGTGCTGTCGCCTAGTGTCATCCTCACGGTGCGTAGCAGTGCTCCCACAAATCGTGAGGGTGGTGTGGTCGGCAGGCTCCGGGACATCGTTGTTCGGAGTCAGCCGGTTCGGAGGTGCAGGTCAGATGTCGGATCTCAACATGAGCCAGGAGTACAGCAAGCGCGTTGGCGAACGACTGCGCGCCATCCGTCGCCAAAAGCGGCTGTCACTGCAAGAGGTCGAAGCGGTGTCGGTTCAGGAATTCAAAGCGTCGGTTCTCGGGGCCTATGAACGCGGCGAGCGTTCCATCTCGGTGCCACGCCTGCAGCGCCTCGCCCGCTTCTACAGCGTGCCGGTCGATCAGCTCCTCCCAGCCGATGTTGGTCCGTCCTTTGGTGTGCTGGCCGGGGATGCCGAGGTGATCGACCTCTCCGAGAGTTCCTCGAGCCGGGAGGCCGGTCCGATCACGATCGATCTCAGCCGACTCGACGCGTTGTCTGGCCCCGAGGCCGACATGCTCAACCGTTTTCTCGAGATGATCCAGGTGCAGCGCCAGGATTTCAACGGCCGGGTACTCACCATCCGATCGCAAGACCTGCAGGCGCTCGCCGCAATCCTCGGTACTTCGGTGGACGAAGCGATTCCGCGGGTCGATGCGCTCGGTCTGGCCTATCAGTCCTGAGTGACCGGTGGCAGGGCGATGCTCTGCCCTGCGTGAATCAGATTCGGATTGGCGTTCAGGATTGCCGCGTTCAGGGCGATCACGCGGCGCCAGTACGTGGCGATCACATCGACGCTGGTTGTCGCGCCGGTCGACGCCAGGGTCTTCTCGGCGATCGTCCAGAGATTGTCACCGGGTTGAACGACCCAGAAAGAAGCGCGTTCGCTGTCATCAGGGGTGATCGGGGTCATCCGGCGTTCGGGAAGCGCGTCCTCGGGACTGACGTCGGTGGCCGGCGTAACCATCACTGGTCCGAGGTCGGTGAGCAGGATCGGTTCGAGATCGAACAACGTCGAAGGTACGACCGAGTCGGTACCGGGTCCGGAGCGCATGGTGGAGGTGTCACCGTCGGATGGCCTGGCATGTGCTGTTGCCGGGGTTGTTGCGATCGCGAGCGTGAGCGCAGCGGTCGACATTCGACGACGAAGCCCTGGTGAGCAGGCCAGAAGGGCTATCTGGCGGAACCTGGTCAGCCCGCGCACGCCGCCGAGCGCAAAGAGCCCGGCGATCGCTCCCAGATAGGTGAATCCGACCATCATGGTGAGGCGGATCAGGGCGATGGCGGCCCCCGGTCCGTTGTGCTGCCACCACTCGATCACGGTGGTGGGTGAGGTGAACGTGTTCGGAAGTGGTGGGGCCGGGATCGCCGCCAGGGCGGCCAGCGCGATGATGGCAAGCAGGAGGACAGCGAGTGGTTCTGAGCGGTTCATGAGGACTCCGGAGAGGTGATGAGGCGCGATCCGGTCGAGGTGACGACGCGGAGGAGCGGGCATTCCTGGTCGGTTACGACGAGATCGATTGCGTCGGCGACGACCGTTGCGACGACAGGTTCGACCGTTGCTCGTGCTGCCGGCCAGTGGCCGAACACGGCGACCGCGCCGGTCGTTGGTCGAAGAAGGGCGGGTGTCGGGCTACCGTCGCAGTTCCAATCGCCCACGACGACGATGTCTCCGGTCCGACCGAGCGCGTAGCGTCGGCCTTCGTGGCGAAGTTCCAGGGCGTTTGGCGCCGGACGGGGGACGGTCGGGGCATCGGCCGACACGACTGCTGCTGGCGCGGTGGTGGTCGGGAACGCATCTTCCACGAGTTCGGGGCTCGGTTCGACTACCGCCTCCGGTGGCGTCGTGCTGTCGGTTGAACGCAGCACCACTACGGCGATCAGTGCAACGATGCTCATCACGGCGAGGCAGCCGCCGGCTGCGGCGATCGCGCGCCGATCGATCGAGCCGGCAGGTGACGCCGGTGGGAGTCGGCGCTGGTCGAGGCTGCGAATGGTCCCCCGGAGGTCCTCTCGTCCTGCCTCGAGCGCGGCAAGGATGGTCTCGATCGCAGCTCGCTCAACACCTGCTCGCGGCGCGAGTTCTCGGCCCAACGACACCAGTGCTTCGACATCGGCGGCGATGGTGGTCGAGTCGGCAGCCATTGCCCGAGCGAAACCGCACAGCACGGGCGTCCCACTGGGATCGACGAGAACATGTTCGGCTCGAAGGTCGCCGTGGGTCAGGCCCAAGTCGTGGATGTCGGCAACCGTTGCACACACAGCGGAGAGCGAAGAAGCGACCTCCTCGTCGATGGGTGGCTCGGTGCGCCATGTTTCTGGACCGACGAAGATCGTGCGGAGACGCGCGGGCGGACCCTCGGTGTGATCGACGAGGCGAACGACTCCCGGATGATCGAGTTGCCGAAGAATCTCGGCCTCGTTGCGGAGTCGATCGCAGTCGACGGATCCGTAGGCGGAGGAGACGGCAATCAGCCGACCACCGTCCATCGTGACGGTCGTTGCAGTTGCGTGCTGACTGTCGGTCATGGGTGCAAGAGTATATGAAAAGCTATGAAAAATGCTAACGATGTGTGAATAGTTGCCGCTTCGAGAGCTAGCCTTACGGGGTGAGCAGTCCGCGCGTGGTGGCGATCGATCCCGACTCACCCGCAGCTCGGGCCGGCCTCGAGCCCGGTGATGAGATCCTCGCAATCAACGGCGAGGTGCCTCGTGACGTGATCCGTTGGCAGATCCTCACCGATGACGCAGAGGTGCCGCTGGTCGTGATTCGCGACGAGCAACGCTTCGACGTGGTCGTGCAGAAGCAGTTCGGCGAACCGATGGGGGCCGAAGTACACGCAGCGATCTTCGACAAGGTCCAGACCTGCGACAACCACTGTGAGTTCTGCTTCATCCATCAGTTGCCGAAGGGCATGCGGCGATCGCTCTACTTGAAAGACGACGACTATCGCCTCTCGTTCCTGTACGGCAACTTCACGACGCTCACGCGGTTCACCGAACTGGATCTCGAGCGGGTCGTCACCGAACGACTCTCGCCGCTCAATGTCTCGATCCACGCCACCGACCCCGATATCCGGGCTGACATCCTGCAGAATCGACGAGGCGCTGTCTCCTTGCGCTGGCTACGAGCACTGCTCGACCACGGCATCGAGGTGCACGGACAAATCGTCGTGTGCCCGGGGGTCAACGACGGCGACGTGCTCGACGACACGCTCGCCGGCGTCCTCGAACGCTTTCCGGAACTTGCGTCGGTCGCTGTCGTTCCGCTCGGCATCTCGAGGTTCTCGTCCCAGCGTCGCATGCGCGAGCACACCATCGATGAGGCACGCCGAGTCGTCGAACTCGTCGTCGAGTGGCAAGGACACTTTCTCGAGGCGATCGGTAGGCGGATGGTCTTTGCCGGTGACGAGTACTACCTGATGGCGGGTCGGCCCTTTCCTCCGGCCGACACGTACGAAGGGTTCGCAATGCACGAGGACGGCATCGGCATGGCCCGCACACTCGAACTCGAGTTCCACGATTCGACCATCACCGAGGCGACAGGTCCCAGGGCCGGCTTCTTTGCGTGGGTGGACGGCGCGCCGGCCGACGGGTATCGAGCACCGCGCCAGGGCTCGCCGGCCCTTGCTGTTTCGAGTGGCACGGTCGCGCCGACACCCGTGGCACTGTCGGTGCGTCGAGATGCGCCGATCGGGATCCTCACCGGCACACTGGGGGCTCCGGTCATCGCCCCTCTCGTCGCTTCGGTCGGGCGTTCCGATGTGCGGGTGATACCGGTGCCCAACGAGTTCTTCGGCGGCAACATCGGCGTGACCGGTCTGATGGTGGGCGAGGATGTCGCCCGTGTCCTCTCCGGTGAACCCGAGGGGCACCGCTATCTTCTGCCCGACGTCTGCTTGAGCCGTGGGGTGTTCCTCGACGGCATGAGCGTGGCCGAGCTTCCGCGTCCGGTCGACGTCATTTCGACCGACGGTGCCGCGCTTCGCACCGCATTGGAGCGAGCATGAATCTTCCCGTTGTTGCCATCGTCGGTCGTCCCAACGTCGGCAAGTCCACGCTGGTGAACCGCATCATCGGACGTCGAGAAGCGATCGTCGAGGAACGCCCCGGTGTCACACGAGATCGAAAGGCCGTCGATGGCGAGTGGCAGGGCCATTACTTCACCCTCCTCGACACCGGCGGCTGGATGGCCGATGGCGACTCGCTCGACGACAAGGTCAGTGCCCAGTCCGAACAGGCGATGCGGGCCGCCGAGGTCGTGGTGCTCGTCGTCGACGCCACGGTCGGCGTGACCCCCGAGGACGAACGGGTCTCGCTGCTCCTTCGTCGAAGCGAGTCGCCGGTGATCGTCGTCGCAAACAAGGTCGACGATGCCGGGCACGCGGCCGCGATCTGGGAGTTCATGGGCCTCGGTCTCGGTGAGCCGTTTCCGGTCAGTGCTCTTCACGGCAAGGGAACCGGCGATCTGCTCGACCATCTGATTGCGCTTCTCCCAGAGGGGAGCGACAGCGAGCCCGAGAACCCACTGCTCGACGATCCCGAGCTCTACTCGGTGTCGTTGGTCGGACGACCCAACGTGGGGAAGTCCACGCTGTTCAATCGCCTGATCGGGGAGGAGCGGGCTGTCGTCCACGACCGTCCAGGCACGACTCGAGACGCAATCGACACGATCGTCGAGACAGAGACCGGGCCGATTCGCTTCGTCGACACCGCCGGGATGCGACGCAAGGCGAAGATCGACGAGGACACCGAGTACTACTCCCTGGTGCGAGCGCTGAAGGCGGTCGACGAGTCTGATGTTGCGCTCCTGGTGGTCGATGCGACCATCGGTGTGACCCACCAGGACCAGCGACTCGCCGAACGCGTTGATGGTGCCGGGTGCCCGATCGTTGTCATCTTGAACAAGTGGGAGCTCCTCAACACCGAGCAGCGCGAGCAGGTCGGACGCGACGTCGAGCGAAAACTCGGCTTTCTCGGGAGTCCACCTGTACTGCGGATGTCGGCGCTGTCGGGAAAGGGAGTCAATCGACTGTGGCCACAGCTTCAGCAGGCGGTTGGTGACTACCGAACCCGGATACCGACCCGCGACGTCAACAAATCGATTCGTGCTGCCCAATCGGCCCAGCCGGCGCCCCACGGTGCCCGAGTGCTGTACGCCACGCAGGGGGCAACGGACCCGCCGACGTTCACGCTGTTTGCGAATCGTGAACTGCCTCCGACCTACATCAGATACCTGGAACGAAAGCTTCGAGAAGATTTCGATCTCGGTTCGACGCCGATCAAGCTCCGGGTGCGTCGCCGCAACGACTGACGCCCAGCCGCTACGATGAGTGAACCTTCCTCGGAAGGAGAACCCCTGTGACCTTCACCCAGTACGTTCTCACCGGCCTCGCTGTCGTCTGTCTCCTCGCGGCACTCGTCTACGTGCGATCGGCCCGGCTTCGGTTTCGTGTCGTTCGCCTGATCGACGGTGCCGAAAATCGAGATGTCGAAGCTCACTCCCTTGCGTTCTCTGCGTTCCGCAAGGAGGCCCATTCGGCAATCGTGTACGCCCTGCTCACACCGGTTGCGGCTGCCATGGCGTTTGTCGGCAGCAACGACGTCGCCGTCGTCCTCGGCGTCATGGCGATCCCGGCGTTCGCCTCGCTGTGGTGGGCCCGTCTGTCGGTTCGTGAGTCGCGGATGGCGCGCAACCGATGGGATCTCGAACGTCGAGCCGGAGAGGCACTCGAGCAGGAACAGCTCGCCCCCAAGGCGTGGGCCGCCCGTCTTGCCCCGGAAGAGGTTCCCGACTTCGCCGGCTTCGAGATCGGCCGCGTCTATCAAGCCGGCTCAGGTCTCATGGCTGGCGACTTCTTCGATGTGCATCGTGTCGGGCCCTCCCGGGTCGCCGCAGTGATCGGCGACGTCGCCGGACACGGTATCGAATCGTCGATCACCGCCTTCCAGGCCAAGTATCTGCTGCGAGTCTTCCTTCGCCAGTTCCGCGATCCTGCGCAGGCGTTCGAGGAACTCAACGAACAGCTCGCAGCCGGTGACCGCCACGAAGAGTTCATCTCCTGTGCGGTCGTGGTGTTCGACACCGAGGCGGGCACGCTTCGGTACGCATCGGCCGGCCACCCTGCGTTTTTCCTGTTTCAGGAAGACGGTGTGTTGCCGTTGCGGTCCACCGGTCCGCTGTTGATGCTCGACCCGAAGGCCCAGTACTTCTCGCGCGAGATCCCTATGGAATCCGGTGACCTTGTCGTCATGTACACCGACGGCCTGGCCGAGGCTCGTGCTGATGGCTCACTGTTCGGGGAGGATCGCATCATCAGGACCACCGAACGTGAACTCAATGCACCTCCTGATGTGCTCTGCAAGGCGCTGCTCGACGCCGCCAAGGATCATGCCGGTGGTGTCATCGATGACGACACAGCGATCATGGTCGTCCGTCGGGACTGAAACGCTCGGCGCAACGCAGCGATCCACCGGCGTTCGGCGACGCACAACCGACCCGCTGCTCGTAACCTCACCCCGTGCCCTGGTGCGAGCCATGCGAGAAGAACTGGACGCCCACGTCGGTCGGCTCCGATGGCACGTGTCCCGATTGTGGTGACCCGCTCGAGGGCACGCCGGGCGTTCGTCACGAACCCCACGACATTCCGCCCACGCCGTGGCACTTCTGGGTCGGCGTTGCGGCGGCTGGTGCCTATCTGCTGTGGCGAGCGGTGGAGGGAGTGCTGCTGCTCTTGTGACCCGGTGGTGCCTCAGCGAGCTGCGAAGGCATCTTGACGGCCGAACAGTCTGCGGGTCCGTGACCGCACAGCAGCGATGCCGAGATACATCGCAGGGAACGCGGTGAGCACCAAGAAGGTCGAACTGATCAGACCGCCGATCAGCACGAAACACAACGACTCCCAGAAGGGATCGGCGAGTGCCAACGGCAGCAGGCCGGCCACGGTCGTCGCCGTCGTCACGAGGAGCGGGCGGAAGCGCCGCTCGATTGCGGTGCCGATCGCCTCGGCTGGGGTCGATCCGGCGCGCCGTTCCTGGTTGGCCGCATCGACCAGCAGGATCGTGTTGTTGACGGCTACGCCGATCAATGCGATGAACCCGACCATCACGAAGAAGCTCAGCGGGTTGTCCGTTCGTTCGAGCAGGGTGAAGACGCCAAAGAAACTGAACGGCACGGCGAGAAACACCAGAAGCGGTTGGATCAACGAGCGGAACTGGATCGTGAGGAACGCAATCGTGAGGATGATCGCCGCGACGAGCGCAATACCGAGTGCGGCGAAATCGTCTTGGTTGTCCGACTCGAGGCCGAAGTCGAAGGCGAGCGCGCCGGCGTCGAGTCCCCGGGCTCGAAGTGCATCGGCCGGATACCGCTGGGTAAGAAGTGCCTCGGCTGCTGTCAGGTTGCCGGTGGTGTCGTCGGTGTCGAACTGAGCGCGTACCTCGATCATCGTTTCGCCGTCGATGCGCCACACCTGCTCGGCGGATGCGACGAACGTGGTACCGACCATGGTGCGATCGCCCGTCGGTTTGTCGAGCGCCATTCCCGGCAGGGTTGCAGCGATCTCGTCGGCCAGTTCGAGGGCTGCAGTTTCCTGGCCCGCTTCGAACATGATCTGGACCCGGAACGGGAAGTCGGATGCAGGTGGTCCGTTGCTGACCGGGTTGGATCCGACGCGCGCCCCCTCGATGTCGGCGGTCGCTGCTTCGATCCGCTCGGCGTACGTGGGTGAGGCGATTGCACGATCGCTGAACGGGGTGAGTTCGACGAACGCGAACGCCCGCCGCGCGTTGCCTTCGATCACTTGGTAGCGGTCGAGGCCGTCGCCGAGTGCCTCGATGACGATTTCGTCGATCTCGGCTTGGATCAGCCGGGCATCATCGATGGTCGTTCCCGGGTCGAAATCGACACTCACCTGCAGTTGGTTGGAGTCCTTGGCGGGCGGGAAAATGTTGAAACCGACCCTGCCCGCAGCCCCCACACCGAGCACGATCAGCACGATGGCGCCGAAGAACACCCCGGCACCGACCGCCCGTCCTCGCCATCCGTTGCCCGACGGATAGCGGGCGAGGCGGGCCAACGAGCGACCCACGAATCGTTGCACGCCGACGAGAGGACCCGGCGAACGCCCACCGAGGATGAAGAGGCGCCCGAGCGCCGGAATGAGCGTGACCGAGAGGACGAACGACAGTGCGAGTGTGACCATGACCGTGATCGGTACGGGACGGATGAACTCGCCGAGAAGGCCGGTGACGAAGGCCATCGGGGCGAAGACGGTCAGGGTCGAAAGTGTGCCGGCGAACGATGCTGCCCCAACCCGGTCGAGCGCACGCCGAACGATTCCGAGGCTTGCATCATCGTCGAGGTCGCCGTCGTCACGGTTGGCATCGATCGACTCGCTGATCACGATCGCATCATCGACGAGCAGTCCCAGGGTCAGCACGAGCGCAAAGAAGGTGATCGTGTTCAACGAGTACCCGATCAGCCAGAGCCCGATCATCGTGACGAGCATCACGGTCGCCATGAACACGGCGGTGACCAGGGCAGTACGCCAACCGATCAGCAGGTAGCTGACGATGGCGACGGCGATGAGGCCGACGAGAAGGTTGCTGGTGAGGTTGGTGAGCTGGGCACGAACGTCGCTTGCGAAGTCGGCGCCGATCACCGCCCGGTAGTCGGGGTCGAGATCGAGCCCGGCATCGAGACGGTTCTGGATCTCGTCGGAGAAGTCGAGGACATCGGCATCGGTGTCGATGTTGCGGATCACGCCGACCAGTACCGATTCGGTACCGGCGGCGCTGCCCTGTTCGGCGTAGCGGGTGTACGCCGTTCGGCGAATCACCGGCGCACCCGTCACCGGGTCGATCGACTCGGTCAGGAGTTCGACGACCTCGGTCGCCTCGACGGTGTCGAGCGGGACCAGAGCATCAGCCACGATTGCAGCCTGCGCCTCGAGCGCCTCGGCGGTTGCCGTGGCTGGCCCGATCACCGTGACGACAAGGTCGTAGGTTTCGAGGAACTTCGTGGCGTCGATGGCTTCGATCGACAGTGCGACGCCGCCAGGCAGCGATGGGGGATCGGCGGCTTCGAGGAGTGCGACACCGTCGGCCGACGAAAGCGATGTGTCGAACTCGAACACGGCTGCAAAGCCATCGGGTCGGCTGAACGTCGAAACCGATTCGACCCCGGCGAGATGGCCGTACGCCTCGTAGACGGGAACTGCGAGCTCTTGGTCGACGACTCGTTCGTCGTCGACGAAGTAGGGGGCGTTGACCACGGCGATGGGAAGGTTGACCGGGGGGAAACCCTCTCGAGCGAGGCCCGTCGTGTAGGCGTAGACGCCGGTCGCCAGCAGAAGGAGCCAGACGATCACCGTCATCCGGGGTCGCCGTGTGGCGGCGAGTGCCGGGCGAGTGATCAGGCGAGGGCGATCCACAGAGGCCCCGTCGGAGGAAAAGGAACGGCGCACGCCGATGACGCTACCGGTCGCACGTCGCTGCACGAGCCAACGACCGAGGTCGTCTGTCACGCCCGGTTGCACGTGGGGTGTCAGCCAACCGAGCCGTCCGGTAGCCTCACCTCCTTACGGGCTGTGGCGCAGCTTGGTTAGCGCGTCGGTCTGGGGGACCGAAGGTCGGAGGTTCAAATCCTCTCAGCCCGACCCCTGAGAATCCCTGCTCCGGCAGGGATTCTCGCCGTTTTCACCAGCTTCTGCGATGTCGCAGCTTGGACGGCACGAGACTGTACCGGTTGGCTCTGAGAGAGAACCAACCAGTGCAGTCTGCTCGACCCATGGTCACCGGCCGTCAGGTTCGCTGATCCGCCCTCGATGCGATCGGGGCGGTTGGTTGTGACTCAGCGGTGGCTCAGGGCTTGTGGTGACAGACCCAGGGCGCTCCAGGCTCCGGCTGGTACCACGTGCCGTCAGTTGCGTTGGGATCGTGTGGACAAGGCCGACTGGCGAACTTGGGATCGCCGCTGACACTCTCGGCGGGCCAACGCGGGTCGCCGTCGAGCACCATGATCAAACCGACAGTGCCACTCGAACGCGTGTTGATGCAGTGGTATGGCGGCAGGTCCGCTTCAGCTTCGCAGGCCCACGTGTTG